>Ga0116170_10000017_pt1 | contig 153914 bp, 117 predicted proteins | sample AD_JPNHW1_MetaG_FD_89797 | JGI IMG/M metagenome (GOLD analysis project Ga0116170, IMG submission 89797) | Active sludge microbial communities of municipal wastewater-treating anaerobic digesters from Japan - AD_JPNHW1_MetaG | ecosystem: Engineered > Bioreactor > Anaerobic > Digestate | place... | reverse complement strand
GAACGATGAAATTGACGCCACAGACCCGGATTGAAGGCGAAAATCAATCCGCAAGCAACGTCATATTCTGACTCGCAACAAATTCAAGTCATTGAGACGCTGTCGCGACGAATGCGGGCTAGACCGGAGACTTTCCGGCAGGAGGAATGCCCAAGGCCGCTTCGCATTCGCGCAGCGTGTCCAGGTAGTCGTCGGTGCGGTTGATGGGAAGCAGTCGCTGTTCCAACACCTTGCGGGCGGCTTCGGGATTCTCCAGGTTGCGCAGCAGGATCTGCGCGGTCTGCCACAGCGCGTCCTCGTCGGAGGGATCGATCGACAGGACCTGCTCGTACTTCAGGAGGCTCTGTTCCCATTCCTCCTGCACGCTCAGGCAGATGGCCCACAGTCGCAGGGCTTCCTTGCGGGAGGCTCCCACGGACAGAAGGCGCAGCTTCTGGATGGAACGGTCCAACAGGATGTTCGCGCGGCGGTCCTCGCCGTCGGCGATGAGGTCGATGGCGCTTGCGATGTCGTTTTCGATCGGAAGGAGGTCCGGATCCTGGCTTGAGAGCATCGCGGAAAGTTACCTATGGTCCATGCGTCCAAGCCGCACCCTCCTTGTGTCCACCTTGCTTTGGTGGGCATCCGTGGCCCATTCCGGCCCCCAGGATCCCACGGCCCTGTGGTTTTCGGTGCCGGTTCCCGGTGCCGACCAGACCGGTGGCTACGCGACCAGCTGGATGGGCCAGGGAGAGCCTTCCGATGCCCTGCTGGCCGCCGTTACGGGGGGAGGGAAGAACCTCACCCGCCTTGGTGTGGACCTCTCCGACGAGGAGCGCTCCACTCCCCAGGGTTCCTGGACCCGCCGCAGTTCGTCCCTGGGCATGGAGGCCGTCCTGGAAGGAGTGCCGGGCCTGGCCTTCGGGCTCCAGGCCTTGGATCTGCAGCCCAAGCCCGGCCTGCGCTCGGATTCCATCCGCTGGAGCGTGCTGGAACCCCAAGGGGGGCTGCGATTGGGCGTCGCGGGAGACATTTTCCGTCCAATCCTGGACAAGAGCCCGTGGAGTCTGGGGTGGAGCGTGTGGTTCCCGCTCTACAGCGAGAACGCCGGAACCTCCGTGCAGGTGGGATTGGTCCATGGACGCGATTTCCGGCTGGATGCGAGCTGGGCATGGAACGAACCGGCCACCCCCGCCTTGCTGGAACGCTGGCGGCACGACACTCTCCTGGCCGACACGTTGGAATGGCGGACGGGTCGCGAGGTGTGGACCGTGCGGTTGGGCGGGGCCTTGGACGACGGCGCCGTGGCCCAGGTCTGGGGAGGATATCGCGAATTGACCGATCCCGGCGACGACGGGAATTCCTCCTGGAGGCTGGAGGGCGGATCGTGGTTCGCGGGAGCGCAGGGAGCGCTGTACCGCGGGCCTTGGGAAGCGGAGCTGGAGTGCCGCGGCGAGGTGGGAAATACCCGGGCTGTCCTGGAGACCCGCACCGACTGGGAAGCCGAGTTTCCGAAAGTTTCCGCCCGATCCGATCACGCTCTGGTGGACCTTCGCGGCGAGCTCCGCCGTCATCTGGCCAAGCCGGGATTCTCCGTGGTGCTGGCCCCCGGCGCGAGCTGGCTTCGGGTGGATGGAACCTTTCCACGGGGAGCCGCGCTTCCTCTCCCCCAACGCGGAGGAAGCGCCGATTCCTGGGCCGGATCCCTGATGGGAGGCGTCCGCGTCTCCTTCAAGCGGCTGTCGGTGGAGCCGCGCGCGGGACTTCTGCGACAGGATCTGACCAATGCGCCTCCATCCTTCTGGTGGGCCTTCCCCCAAGGAGAGGGGGTCCGCTGGGCCGCACCCTGGCAGCTGGAAGCGAGCCTGACCTCGGAGGGGCTTCGGGGGCGGGCGCTGTACCGGATCTCGGGAGAGGTGCCGCTCACCGACGCCCAGGGCTATCGCGCTGGATTCCGCCACCACATCGAGCTGGGCCAGGAGTTCTGATGGGTCTGGACTTCCTGAGGGGGGCGGGTGCCACCCTGGTGTCCGAAGCGGTGGGGCGTGGGGCGGCGATGGGATTCCAGCTTCTGGTGGCAAACCAGCTGGGAGCGGATCGGTTCGGTCTGGTGGCCCTGGCGCTGGCTTCCGCGGCGCTCCTTTCCCCCTTGGCCGACACGGGCCTTCCCAACCTCGCCTTGCGGACCGTGAGCGCCGATCCCGACGATTCCTTCCTTGCGCGGCGACTCCTCGGGCTCAAGGTCCTGGCCACCCCGTTGTTCCTCCTTCCCCTGGTGGTGTGGAGCCTGCTTGCCGGCGATCGCGAGGAGCGTGGATGGACCCTCCTGTGGGCGGGAGCCTTCTACGGTTTCCAGGCCTCCTCGGATCTGCTGCGACAGATCCTGCGGGCCCGCCAGCAGGCGGGCCGCGAACTGGTGGCGCGCCTGGCCTATCCCTTGGGAAACCTGGCGTCGCTTGCCGCGGTGTGGCACCTGAAGCCTGGACCGTCCGGAGCTCTCCTGGCCCTGGCCTCGGGGCCGGCGGCTCTCACCTTGGCCTACGTCCTGGCCTTGCCCTCGGGTGAACGGGCTCCCGCGGTGGACCGTTCCGCCCTGGAGTTGGCCTCGACCCATCGCCGAACCCTGGTCCAATCGGTGCTGTACCTGTTCGCGGTGGGATTCGCTTCCCGGGTGGATGCGTTTTTGCTGGAGCGGTGGGCCAACCGGGAAGAGGTCGGACGTTACTTCGCTTCCTTGAACCTGGTGATGGCGGGTGGATTCTTCGCCCAGGGAATGTCGTCTTATCTCTACCCCAGGCTCCATCGGCAGAAGGCACGCTTGGGGCGGGCGCTGGCCCGCGCGGTGGGGCTCCAGATGCTCATGGGCGCGGCCCTGGGCGCCGGTGCGGCCCTGGTCGGCCCCATCCTGTTTCAGATGGTGTTCCGCGAGAAGGGGTTCCATGGCGCGGAAAGCCTGCTTCCGGGCATGGGCGCGATGCTCTTCCTCACCACCATGGATTGGTTGTGGCTTTCCATCCTGATCGGAAAGGACCGGATCTGGATCGCCGCCCTGGTGCTGGTCCCCTCGCTGGTCGCCAAGGTCCTGTTGGGCGCTTGGTGGATTCCCTCCGCCGGAGCCGCCGGAATGGTCCACGCCGCGTTGGCGGCCCAGCTTGTCGGCGGCGGATTGGGGGCCTGGTGCGCGGTGCGCGCCTACCTCAAGGAATCTTCACCGCGCGCAGGCTGAGGTTGGGGGTGGAGTGTCCACGGAAGTGGATGGCTTCCATGGCTAGCCCGACCAGGTTGACCAGCAGACGGGCGGGAGCGAGGAAGGGGCCAGGGAGAAGCTGGTTGATCGAAACCGCCGTGAGAGCCACCGCTCCTCCGTCGCGGAGGATGGATTCCACGCGCAATCCGGCCTGCCTGGCCAGCTCCCGGAACCCGTGTTCGGTGAATCGCCAATAGTCGTGGGGCTCCTCGTGCAGGCGCCAGTAGAACGGCCCGCTGAGGATCAGGATCCCGCCGGGTTTGAGGATCCGGGAGATTTCGCGAAACAGCTGGAAGGGATCCTTCACGTGCTCCACCACTTGCGTGCAGAGGACCGCGTCCGCGCAGGCGTCGCGGAAGGGCAGGCAAAGGCCATCCCCGATCACGTCGGGGGCGGCGTCGGTGGCGTCGATGTTGACCGCCACCCTCCGCCATCCTTCCAGGAGCTGGCCGTAGGGAGAATTGCCGCAGCCGACGTCCACCAGAAGTCCCGAAGGGTTGGCTCCCAAGCCCTGGATCAGCGTGGTCAGGTTCGCCGTCAGGCGTCGTTGTATCAGGAATCCGGACTTGGTGGGAGAGGCAGCGCTGGAGCGGATTCTCACGGGGCCAAGGCCTTTCGCAGTTCCAGGAGGAAGCTGTAGTGCTTGCGAGGAGGCCGCGCCCAGAGGGTGCGGTGCCACGAGGATGGATGGAAATCGGCGTCGGTGAACGGGCTCTTGGCCAGGATCCTCCGCAGGCCACCCACGGTGTATTCCGTGAGATGGGTGGGGTCGATCCATTCCCTGCCGAGCAGGCGACGGATGTTGAAGCCGATGGAGGCGAGGATTCCGCCCGGGCGTTTGTAGAAGGCCAATCGATCGGGGGTGGAGAGGGTCAGGATTCCGCCTGGTTTGAGCAGGCGGTGGGCTTCCGCCAACAGATCCATCGGCGCTTGGGCATGCTCGATCACGTCCAGCAGGAAGATCCGGTCGAAGGTCGCGTCCGCCCATGGCAGCACGGGCGGATGCGGGTCGATCCGGCGCAGGTCCCAGTCGGGATGGCGTTCCCGCAGGGAGTCCAAGGTCTGGTCGATGATGTCCGCGCCGAAGAGACGCAAGGGAGTCCCGCTGGTGGACAATGCGTGGAGGAGGCCACCCAGGCCGCATCCCCAATCGAGCACCGCGTCGCCGGATCGCAACGGGGTGCGGACGAACTGCAGGTAGTAGGTGGGTGGCCGCTGGCCGTAGGCGTCCTGCAGGTAGCCCGCGTAGGCGTTGGTTCCGGATTCGTTCACCGAGCGAAAAATGCACTTTCTCCATTCCGATGCGGATTCTACTGGTCAACGATTATCCAACGGGGGGCGGCGCCGAGGTCCATCTGTACGCCCTGGAGCGCCTGTTGGGTACCGCGGGGCATGAAACGGATCTGCTCCTGGGTTCGCGCCATCCCATCCACTACGCTTCCCGCCTGTTCAACCCCTGGCTCCTCTGGAAGGCGTGGAGCCGCATGCGACGGTTCCGTCCGGACGTCGTCCACGTGCACAAACACAACCTGGTCTGGTCGATCGCTCCGTTTCTCGCCGCGAGGTTCCTCGGCATCCCGGTGGTGTGCACCCAGCACGACTTCGGCGCGGTCTGTCCGGAAGGCTGGATGCTTCGCCCGGATGGACAGGTGTGCCAACGAGGTGTGGGCCCCTGGTGTTTTTCCAGCCGGTGCCAAAGAAGCAACACCTTGGCGCTGGACCTGTACAGACGGTTCAACCTGTTCAAGCTCGCCCTGTACATCCCCGTGCTGCGGCGCACGGTGTCTGTCTTCACAGCGCCGTCGGCGATGCTCGCCCGATGGGTGGAACGCGTCTATCCGGGTGTGCCCAGTCTCGCCTTGCCGTTGTTCATCGATCCTCCCGAGGAATCGTCCGAATCACCGTCCCCGGATTCCTTCACGCTTTTCCATGCGGGTCGGATCGAACGGGAAAAGGGTCTGGACGTGCTGGTGAAGGCGATGGCCGAGGTGAGCGGCGTGCGCTTGCGGATCGCGGGCGACGGTGGCGCCGTCGCCGATCTGCGCGATCTGGTGGAGCGCTTGGGATTGTCCGATCGCGTGGATTGGTTGGGGAAGATCGATCGCGACCGCGTCCTGGCGGAATGCCGCGGGGCCCATCTTGCGGTGTTGCCCAGCCTGTGGGTGGAAAATGCGCCGGTGTTCGTGCTGGAGGCCATGCGCGAAGGGTGTCCCGTGGCGGCATCGCGAGTAGGTGGCTATCCGGATCTGCTGGAGGAGGGCGTCAACGGCTTTCTGGTGGAGCGGGGAAGCGTGGAAGGCTGGAAGGACCTGCTGCGGAGGTTGGTCGGGGAAGGCTTCGATCGATCCGCCGCGTCGAGGAAGGCCCGCGAGGCGATTCGCACCAACCACGCACCGGAAGTGTTCCTGGAACGCATCGAAGGGATCTACGCGAAGGTGCGGGGGGCCCGTACCTAGGCAGGGGCCTGGATCCCGTCGGGATCCACGAATCCGGTCCGGAAAGGGGAAGGATCTTTCCAGGAGATCTTCGATTGGGTTATCGTGTCAAAGAACCTATTCCCTCGTGTCGTGAAAGGACTTCCCATGAAACGTCTCCCTCGCACCCATGTCGGGCCATGTTTGATCGCACCGGTTCTTGCTCTTGCTCTCCACGCCTGCGAAAAGGGCCAGGAAGTCATTTCGGAACCGCCGACGGAATCGGGAATCTCCGCCGGGGCGGCGAGGGTGTCGGGAAGGGTCCAATCCGTGAACGGACCGGTCAGGATCCACGTCTTCGAAGGCGCGGACCTTTCCAAGCCGTCTCGTGTGGTCAGCTCCGACGCGCAGGGTGGATTCCAGGTGGACGTGGAACCAGGAAGCGTGGTGCTGTTCGTCGAGAAGGACGGTCAGAAAGCGAGCCAGGTCCGGTTCGAGGAATTGAAGGCCGGCACGGAGGCGTCGCTGGACACGGTCCGTCTGGCCGACGTCCTGCAGGGAGTCGTCGCGCTTCCCGGTCTCGCGGATCTTTCCATCTCCGCACGCGTGGAAGGCTCGCCCCTTTCCGTGACCCGCGATCCAAACGGCGGATTCGTGGTGAAGGCCGTTTCGGGAGGGGAATCCATCCTGGTCCTGTCCTATGTTCCCCCTTCGGGAGCGAAGACGGAACTCCGGTTCCGCATCCGGTCGGTGGGCGGAAGCCTTCGGGTGGAGCGGCAGGAGACTGCAGATCCGCTGCCTCCCGTCGTGTCTCCCATCCAGGGCTCGCTGGTGCTGCGGCCAGCTCCCGACGAAGTCCAGGAGACCGAAGTCCTTGGCGACTTCACCGGAACCAGCACCTGGCGCATGCACAACTTCGGAGGACGACCTGCGGAAGGACTGGGAGGCGCCTACGACGGCAACACCATCGGACGGCACCTGTGGCGCTGGGAATTTCCCGATTCCCTGAAGTCCAAGCGGATCGTTTCGGCGAGGATCGTGTTCGTGCCGCTCCAGTGGGGCAACCGGCCCACGGGAGGACAGGATCTGACCATCGAGGCCTACCGGATGCTGCGTCCGTGGCTGGAAGGCAAGGCCACGGGCCAGGGAAGCCCGGTCACGGCCGACTTCGACGGCGCCAGCGGCACGGGCCCCCGCTTCGGGCAGTCCTGGTCCATGCCGTTGGTCGGCCTGGACGGCATCGACGCGGAGACGGTTCCCCTGGATCGCCGGACCCTACCGTACCTCTCCAAGGAGAACATGAGTTTCGACATCACCGCCGCGGTGCGCGGATGGCTGGAGAACCCTTCCACCAACCACGGGCTCCTCTTCCGTTCGGTCCACGAATCCGATGGCACCTACTTGGACTACCCGTCCTTCGGAGTGGACGACCATCCCGACGCGACCAAGCGTCCCTTCCTGGTGCTGGAACTGGGTGAGGTGACCGAAGAGGGCGGTTCCTTGGCCGTGTTGCAGCCGGGACCGGAAGGCCAGGACGACGCGATGATCATTGGAACCTTCACCGGCAACGGCTCCCACGACGGAAACAACCAGGGAACCGTCAATCCGGAGGGGTTGGGCGGAGCTTGGGACGCCAACACCGTGGGCAGGCTCCTGTGGAGGATCCAGCTTCCCGATTCGTTGCGCGGCAAGACGATCGTCTCCGCGAAGGCGGTGTTCCAGGTGAACTCGTGGCTTGGACGTCCCGTGTCTGGCCACGATCTGCGTATAGATGCGCACCGGCTCCTGAAAGCCTGGAAGGAAGGCCAAGGCGCATTCCCCGGCGAGCGCAATTCGGTCGACATCGACGGGGCGACTTCCCTGGGTCCCTCGTTCGGTTCCAGCTGGAACCGCCCCCTGGTGGGCCTGGACGGAGTGGATGCCCAGGCGCGGCCTTCCGCGCGTTCCGTGCTCGCCTACGGGTCCACCGCTCCCATGGAATTCGACCTCACCGAACTGGCCAGAATCTGGCAGGCGGACCCGTCCACGAACCATGGTGTGGTCTTCCGCAGCCTGGAGGAGACGCATCCTGACTATCCGGACTACCCGGGTTTCCACATGAGCGAGGCGACCGATCCGACGCTGCGTCCCAAGTTGGTCGTACGCTATCGCTGATCCAGGTCCGCGGCGTCCGAGGAACGCCGTCGATGCCATCGCGGAAGCGCCCGCTTGCAGGGTATCGGAGGTGGTTGTGGTCCAAGATCCAATCTGCAGGCGGGCCTTCCGGCCGAACATTTGCTAAAATCCCGGCAAGATGAGTGCGAACCATCATGCCATGAGGCTGGCGATCCACGGCCACTTCTACCAACCTCCCCGCGAGAATCCCTGGACGGGTCGCGTGGAGGCGCAGGAATCGGCTTCTCCCCACCACGACTGGAACTCCCGCATCAGCGCCGAGTGCTACGCGCCCAATGGCGCGTCGCGTCTGCTGGACGGCTGGGGACGCATCCGCGCGCTTTCCAACAACTATCGCCACATGTCGTTCAATTTCGGTCCCACCCTGCTGGATTGGATCGTGGACAACGATCCCGAGACCTGGGGACGCATCCTGGAAGCCGACCGTCTGTCGCGGGAGGACCAGGAAGGCCACGGCAACGCCATCGCCCAGTGCTACAACCACGCCATCCTTCCCCTGGGGACCAAGCGCGACCGTCGCACCCAGATCCTGTGGGGACTGCGCGACTTCAAGGAGCGCTTCGGCCGCGATGCCGAGGGGATGTGGTTGGCGGAGACCGCCATCGACATGGACACGGTGGTGGATCTCATCGAGTGCGGAGTGAAGTTCACCATCCTGGCTCCCACCCAGGCCGAACGCATCCGGCCCTTCCAGGGCGAGATCTGGACGGACGTTTCGGACGGCTCCATCGATCCGGGAAGGCCCTATCGCATCTTCCCCTTGGATTCCAACGGCGAGCCCCTCACCAAGGGTCACCTGGACGTGTTCTTCTACGACGGGCCGGTGTCTGCGGCGGTGGGTTTCGAGCACCTCCTCCGCGACGCACACGGCTACTTCGAACGGCTGCGCGCCGCATGGGACCCCAAGCGTCCGGAACCCCGGCTGGTGTCCGTGGCCACCGACGGCGAATCGTACGGGCACCACGAGGCGTTCGGCGACATGGCTCTGGCCTACCTCTTCCAGGAACTCTGTCCGAGCCATGGCGTGGTCCCCTGCAACTTCGGCCATTTCCTGGCGATCCGTCCTCCCATCCACGAGGTCCGGCTCAAGAACGCCCACGGGGAAGGCACAGCATGGTCGTGCGCCCACGGCACAGGTCGATGGCAACGCGACTGCGGATGCAGCACCGGGGGCAAGGAAGGATGGAACCAGGCTTGGCGTACGCCGCTTCGGCAGGCCATGGCGCTTTGCCGCGACCACGTGGAAGTCGCCTGGGACGAACTTGCCGATACGCTGTTCCGTGATCCCTGGGTCGCCCGCGCCGATTGGATCGCCACGCGTTCGGGGAAGACCACGCTGGACGAGTGGCTCGAGCAACACCTCCTGCCCGGCGCCACGGCGCGGCAGGCTTCCGATGCCCGGCGGTTGATGGAGCTGGTCCGCATGGGCCAGTTCTGCCTCACCAGCTGCGCATGGTTCTTCGACGACCTGGGTGGACTGGAGCCGGTGCAGAACATGCGCTACGCCCGGCGCGCCTGCGAATTGCTGGAACTCCTGGGACGGCCTTCTCCGGAGCGGGGAATCCTGGCCATCCTGGACGGTGCCGTCTCCAACGTGGAAGGTCGCACGGGCCGGTGGATCTGGGAGAACTGGGTCCGACCGCGCTGGCCGGTGGAGCACCTGGTGGCGGCCCACGCGGCCTTCGAGCACCTGGTGGAGACTCCCGACGGCGAGGAGCCCGTTCCGTTGTTCTCCCACGCGGTGGAACAGGAATTGTCGTGTCCGGCGGAGGGAGTCTTCGTTGGACGCATGCGGGTGCGCGAGCCCGGGCATCCGGAATGGACCTGCCTGCGGGTGCTGGCCTGGCAGAAGGGCCGCCGTCCGCCCGAAGTGCGGATCCTGGAGGAGGGTCCCGATCTTCCCTCGGTGGATTGGACGCTTCCCGACGAGGCCTTGTCCAAGGCGGTGGAACGCGCGTGGATCTGCCGCCCCTTCCAGCTGTCCGATCTGGTCCTGGACTGGCGTCGCGACTTGGCCGATCGCCGTCTGCGCCGGGCGTTGGACGATCTGCGTCCCCTCCACGAGGCGTTGGATCGCCAGAGCGAGGATGCCCGCGAGGACCTTTCCAGTCTGGGGGTGTCCCCGCCGTCGTTCCTCCTGTTCCCCCGCCAGGTGCTCCTGGAGCACCGTCTGCGCGACGCGGTGCGGTCCACGCTGGAAAAGCCCGACCGCAAGCTGGTTGGCGAGATCTGCGAGGCCCTGGAGGAGTCCAAGAGGTTGGGAATCGTGCTGGCCTCGGTGATTTCCGGCGACCATCTGGACAGATCCCTCCGCGCGCGGATGGAGCGGGTCGTGTCCGACGCCGATCCCGTGGAGGCCGACGCGCTCTGCCTCCTCCTGGACCTGGCCGATGCCGCCAGGATCCCAGTCTCCAAGGCACCCCTGGAGAACGCCGGCTGGAACCTGCGCGAGCAGCGCCTTCGACCACTGTTGCGACAGAAGAACCTTTCGGCATCGGAGCATGCCGCGGCGCTTCTGTGGATCACCGTCCTGGAAAGGCTCAACTTCGACATGACCCTGGAACGCGAAGCCGAACACTGGAGGGCGGCGGATTGAACTCCCCAAGCCTGACACCCGTCCTGCAGGCCCGGCAGATCGCCGCGCGCGTCGCGCAGGTGGCCAAGGAGATCGACCGCCACTACGCAGGGGAGAGCTTCGTGATGCTCTGCGTGCTGAAGGGCGCGGTCGTCTTCGCTTCCGATCTCATGCGCGAGCTGCGCAATCCCTTCGAGTTGGAGTTCGCCCGTTCGCGCTCCTACGGCGATGCCACGCGACCCCAGGTGGAGCCCGAGCTGGTGGTGGTGGATCCGCAACTGGTGGTGGACCGCCATGTGCTGGTGGTGGACGACATCCTGGACACCGGGGCCACCTACCTGGCCCTGCGGCAGTGGCTGATGGACCACGAGGCCTTGTCCGTGCGAGGCTGCTTCCTGCTGGACAAGCCGGCACGCCGGCAAGCGGATGTGAAGCCGGACTTCTTCGGCTTCCAGGTTCCCGACGTGTTCGTGGTGGGTTATGGACTGGACCATGCCGAACGCTGGCGGAACCTGCCGTACATCGCCCAGCTGCCCGCCGAGGATCCTGCATGAGTTCTGCCCGGATGCTTCTTCCGCTGTTCCTGTCCGTTTCCGGAGCCGTCTGGGGTGCGAACGGATGGCCGGTCTCCATGGACGCCTTGCGCAAGCGCTGGACCCTGCAGGCCGTCCCGGCCCCGCGTGCGGGGGTTTGGGTCTCCCCGATCTGGAGCAAGGGAGATCAACGTGTGCTGGTACGTCCCGACAGCGCCAAGGATGGTTCGGTTCGATCGTTGTCGTGGTGGGCGGAATCCGGCCCTCGCGAGATCGATCTTCCCGAGGATGCGTTCTGGGGGATCCTGGATGCTCTTTCCGGCAACGAGGAATGGACGGAAACCGATCCGGACGCCCTGCCACAGGCCTTCCTGAAAGGAATGGAGGCGACCGCCGCCCAGGGATTCGTATGCCATGCCTGCGCGCCCAATCTGGCAGCCGCCACCTGGGTTTCGCACGGCACCACCCGTCTGCGGGTGGCCACGCTGGGTGCGGCGGCGCATGCACGTGTGGCCGAGCCTGGGTTGGCCAAGGGCGTGACCACCGAAGGATTGCGATCGCTGGCGCGCCAGCGCGGCCTGCAAATCGGGATGGTCAATCCCTGCAAGGGTGGATCGGGAGAGTGCGTCCTGGAGCTGACCGCGTCCAAGGGGCAACGTTGGGTATTCCGCCGCGCCTCTTCCAACGCGGCTTGGGATCGCATGGAGGCCACTTGGCAGGGGGGAGCGTGGTGGTCGCCCGAGTGGAATTGGGACTCCCTGCGAACGGCCAGCGGAAACGAATTCGCCGACCTGATCGGGGCCTGGGTTTCCGCCGACGCCGACCTCGCCGCGCGCAATCTGCTGGGACCCATCGAGCCGGTCCTCTCCTTCCCGGTTTCGGCGTGGCTCTCCCGATCGCTTCCTGGAATGGATTTCAAGCGTCTGTCCGATTCGCTGGCCAAGCAACCCACTCCCGCGGCCGGATTCGAGCTGGTCCGGGGTCCCAAGTTCAAGGCCAGCGTGGACGCCATGGGGCGACGACGGATGGAGATTCTCCCGTGAGAGCTTCGTGGATCCTGGTGATGCTCGCGGTGGCTTCCACATGGGCCAAGTCCTCGGAGACCAGACCCCAAGGCCACAAGTCCGCGAAGGCACCCGCCAAGACCGATGCGGCCAAGTCCGCGAAGGCTCCTGCCAAGCCGGAAAAGAAAGCCTCCGCAGCGACCAAGCCAGCCGCCAAGGATCCGGATGCCCAATGCCAGGATTGGTGGGCCCGGGGCGACATCGCTTCGCTTCGCCGCAAGTGCGCCTCCGGATTCGAAAAGGAGCCCGCCACGGCCCTCTACTGGAAGTCCATCCTGGCCACCGATCCCTCGGTCCTGCGCCGGACGCTTTCCGCGACGCACCTCAAGACCATCGATTCCTTGGACTCGCGGCTCCTTCTTCTGGCGGGACGCTACCAGTTTTCCGTCGGCGAGGTGCGCGAAGTGGGAGATCTCGCCTGGCTTGCCGCCAAGCGTAAGCTCAAGGACGCCCGCGTGGACACGCTCGCAAGGCTCGCCAAAGGTCGCTAGCGAAGTCCGGAGAAATACTTTCTCCACATGGACACACCATCGACGAGGTTCCGACAGGTCTTCCATCGCATCCAGAATCCGTCGGAGCGGTTGACCGCGCTGCGGGCGTTGCTGGAGGAGGAGCGGGGCCGGATTCGAACCGCCTTCGAGGCGGGGGAATCGGCCGTCGCTTCCACCGCGCGTGCCGCCGATCTGCTGGACGCCCTGCTGCGCAGCCAGCTGGAGGCGCGCATGAACGCCACCCGCAATGCATGGGAGATCGCCCTGGTGGCCGTGGGCGGATACGGGCGCCGCGAAATCTGCCCCAGAAGCGACGTGGATCTCCTGATCCTGGTCCCGAGGAAACCTTCCAGCGAGGTGATCGCCGAGGTGGAACAGATGCTCTATCCGCTGTGGGACCTCGGCATGGTGCTGGGCCATGCCGTGCGTTCGGTCGCCGAGTGCCGCAAGGCGGCGGAAACCGACGTCGAGACCTACACGGCCTTCCTGCAGGAGAGGTTCCTGGGGGGGAACTTCGAGCTTTACCAGGAGTTCGCGGGTTTCGTGGCCGAGCGTCCCTCGGCCCGCCGCCAGAAGTACCTGGTCCAGCGCAAGCTGGAGGAACGCGAAAAGCGTCTGGCATCGCAGGGAGAGCTCGCCCAGATGCTGGAGCCCAATCTCAAGGAAGGTCGCGGTTGCCTGCGGGACCTCCATTCCCTGGTGTGGCTGGCGGGGATCCTCCATGGCGTGCGGAGCCTGGAAGATCTCGCCAGGGCGGGCATCGTGGCGCCCGAGGAATTGGAGGAGCTGCGGCACGCGAACGAATTCCTCCTGGGTGCCCGCATCGCGCTGCACAACGTGACGGGTCAGAAGAGCGACCGGTTGGGATTCGAGGAGCAGCCCAAGGTCGCCAGGGCGATCGGATACAAGGACGTGGGGACGGCCAAGGCGGTGGAACTTTTCCAGAAAGACTTCTACCGCCACGTGCGGACGGTGGATTCCGTGACCACGCGCTACTGCGACCTGCAGGAGGAGCAGAGGCGAAAGGTGCGTGCGCGTTCTCCAGACGCGCGATTCACGGTGGTCGATGGCGCGTTGGAAGCGCCGGTGGACGGGGCCAATCCCTTCCTTGGCGATCTCCCCCTGGTCCTGGATCTGCATCGGGCGGCGCAGTTGGCGGGTGTCGGGGTGGGTGCCCGCACGCGCTGGTTCGTGCGCCAGGCGGTGTCGGTCACCGACCCCGCCGAGATCGATCGGGTGGCTTGCCTCGCCAGGTTCCTTGAGATCGCCAAGGCATCCAGCTCCCGGGGAACCACCATCCGCGAGCTGCACCGCATCGGCGTGCTGGGCTTGATCGTCCCGGACTTCCGTTGGATCGACTGCCACAGCCAGCACGACATCTACCACGTCTAGACCACGGACGAGCACACCCTCACCGTGCTCACGCGCATTTCCACTCTCGCCTCCTCCTCCGATCCGGTGCTCGCCCACCTGAAAGGCGAGCTGGCCTCCGTTGAGGACCTCGATGTGCTGTTCGTGGCTTCGCTGTTCCACGACGTGGGCAAGGGATTGGGTCCGGACCATAGCGAGTCGGGGGCCAAGCTGGTGCGCGAGTACTGCCTCCAGTCGGGGTTCTCGGAGGCGCGTGCCGCGCAGGCATCGCTCCTGGTGAAGCACCACCTGCTCCTGAACCACCTTGCGCAACGTCGCGACATCGAGGATCCCAAGACCCTGCGCGACCTTCTGGCCAAGATCCCCGACGAACACCTCCTGAGGTCGTTGTACGTGTTGACTTGGGCGGACGTGTCGTCGGTGCACCCGGACGCATGGTCGGCATGGAAGGCGAGCCTCCTGCGCAGGCTCTACGAGACCGCCCAGTCCGAATTGCGCGAGGAGTCTTCGCAGCCGGAAACCGAGTCGCGTCGGGATGCCCTTGCGCAGGAGACGTTCGGGCACCCGCGCGAGGAGGTGCTGGAGCACATCAAGCTCCTGCCGCGCCGCTACGCGAGTTCGGTCTCGCCGCGCCAAGTGGCCGACCATCTCGAATTGATCCAATCCCTGTCCAGCCATCGGCGCATCGCGGCCAAGGCCCGCGACATGGGCTCGCACTGGGATCTGGCGGTGGTGATGGCCGATCGTCCCGGGCTGCTCGCGCGCATCTGCGCGGGTCTCACCACATTGGGATTGTCCATCGCCTCCTCGCAGGTCTACACGCGCGTGGACGGACTGGCCATCGACCTGTTCTCGGTGATCGCCCGCGATCCTTCGCAGGTGCGTGACGCCGAAGACCTGGCACGCCTGTGCGAGGAACGCATCGGCAAGGCGAGGGATCTTCCCTCGGCGGAGCTGGAGGAAATGGTCCGCGGGTACATCCGCCGCTGGGAAGGCTCTGTCTCGCACATCATGACCCCAAAGGTGTCGGTGGAGTTCCACGACCAGGCTTCCGACGACCGCACCGTGCTGGACATCACGGCTCCCGACCGGCTTGGCCTGCTGTTCGACCTCACCGCGCATCTGTCGCGGAGACAATGGGTTATCCATTCCGCGCGAGTCTGGACGGAAGCCGACCGCGCCATCGATTCGTTCTATCTGACGGGTTCGGACGGGCGGAGGATCGCCGCCGATTCCATCCGCGAGGAAGTGCGCCAGGAGCTCGCCGCTCTGTTGTCCTCGGAAAAGTGAGACAGAATTTGTCTATAGCGTTAAGAATTGCAAAAAAATCCGTCAATCCCTGTTGACTCGAAGAATAGACCAGCGTATCATTTGACTAGGATGGTTCAGCAACGGTGTCAACCGCTGCCAGAACCCCGCAAACAGGCGCGTTTTGCGCCAATGTCACCATCAGCGACTCCACGGAGGAGAACGCCATGCCGAAGAAAGCAGCACCCAAGAAAGCCGCCGCCCCCAAGAAGGCTGCAGCTCCCAAGAAGGCCGCCGCCCCCAAGAAGGCTGCAGCTCCCAAGAAGGCCGCCGCCGCCAAGAAGGCTGCAGCTCCCAAGAAGGCTGCCGCCCCCAAGAAGGCCGCCGCTCCCAAGAAGGCCGCCCCCAAGAAGGCCGCCGCTCCTAAGAAAGCCGCCCCCAAGAAGGCCGCCGCTCCCAAGAAGGCCGCTCCCAAGAAGGCCGCGAAGAAGGCCTAATCGCCTTCTCCTCCGTACTGTAACGCTTGCCGCTCTCGGAGTGATCCGAGGGCGGTTTTTGTTTTGGGGATCGGCGTTGTCCCTGTCTCCCGCATCGATTCACCGGGGAAAGGAATCCTTTACGGAATCGATTTTCCTGAAAAGGGATCTCCCAATGGAGGAGATTCATTTCCAATCGACGAGGATGCTGTCGATCCGCCGGATCGTTTTCCTCCGACGGAGTGCCTGCGGCCCTCCTGTTGTGTTTCAGCGCAAACCGGAAACGACCGAATCCAGGCGTGCTCCGAGCTTCGTGTAACCGACCCCGATCAGATGGTCCCAGTTGCCTGCTTCTTCCGATTTGTAGTCGTGCTTTGCATCCAGGTGGGCGTCGTAGAAGTGGAAGAAGGGATTCGTCCTCTCCCTCTCGCGCATCTTGCGGACCATCGAGAGGTATACGGGCCAGGTGGGTCCGTACCGACCGGCGTAGGGAGTGCCCGCGTACCAGGGGCTTTGCGGAGCGTTCACCACCAGGACGTGGACTCCACGCGCGTTGACCACACGGACCAGTTCGTCGAATCTCCAGAAGCTCTCCGCATACTCCGGAAGGAGGGTGTCCTGGTACGGGGAAATGCTCAGGTGAGGATGTTCGTCACCCCATCCCGGACCATGGACGTTGGAAACAGGAGGATTCGCGACCAGGGAGCGTTCCTCCATCCTGGCCTGGATGCTCGACTTGAAATCCCGAGGGATGCCGGAAGTCCAGAATCCGTGGGAGGAGTCGAACTGGATTCCCTTGGCGTTGCGGATGTTGGTCGGCCATCGTTCTTCGGGCCAAGCACCACCCGAGCGGAAGAACCAACCAGGCATGAAGCTGATGACCAGGGTGCGGAGCTTCGGAGTGTTGGGGAGCACGATGTTCCGGACGATCTTCTCCCAATCGGGGAGGGATGAGGCCGCCATCGCCAAGGAGAGTGCCTTGTGGTTCGGAAAGTGCCCGGGCACGAGACCCGAGAGGTGGGAGCTCCCGACGATGACTACGTCGAGGGAGTCTTGGGCGAGCCAAAAGCGCAGGAGGTTTTCGCCGAACACCAGCATCTCCGGGGAAGGAGTTGGATCGAAATAGCGCCCAGCGGAATCGAACGTGGTCGGATCGGTACCCGGCGAGCGACCATCCACCCAGAGCCCCGGGTGCCAAAGGTCTTCGCCGGAAGCCAGGAGGGTGCTGGTTCCCGACTCGAGGTCAAGCAGGTGGATCGCATGGTTGGATCCGGTTCCGTTCTGGACCGAGGCCACCGCCCATCTTGGAGCGTTCGACCATTCCAGGTGCTCCCACTGTGTTTCGCCGGAGGGAGCGGGAATGCTCTGCAGAATCCGTCCGCTGCTGTCGGCGACGAAAGCGATTTCGTGGATCCCGTAGGGTCTGCCGACGACACCCGATCTGCCGGAGAAGCCGAAGTCCAGGAACATCACCCGACCCGATCCGTCGGGAGCCGAGCTGACGTTGCAGACTTGGGAGGTGTCGCCAGGATCCTTTCCGTTTCGCGGGGCGGTGAACAGGATGCTTCCGATTCCGGACTGGAGGTCGAGTTGCATCAGACGGCGATATCCCGTGTAGAGGAATCGTCCGGATCGACCGTCGTGGTAGGATCCCCTCGACAGCTCCGTTTCCTGCCCCTGCAGGTTTCCGGAGAACCACCTGCGCATGGTGGTGCGACTGCCCGCCCATCCCGTGGAAAGATTGTCCATGGCTTGGGCGCGGATCAGGAAGGTGTCGGATCCGTTCACCCACCACCGGGGGATCGCGCCATCGCCCAGATCGAACGCGGTGGATGCGGTGGAAGCGAGCCGTCGGACGCGGATGCGCGAGGGAGAGGTGGAGCCTTCCAAGGCGGTGCTCCAGGCCACCCACTTCCCGTCCGGCGAAATGACGGGATGGAAGACCGGGAAGGAATCCGGCAGGTAACGGACCACGGGAAGGGTCTCGGAGAAATCGACCCAGGCGAGGGTGCCTCTTCCGGCGCTGCGATTGACGAACACCAGTCGCGCCGCGCGCACGGACATCCTGTCCGTCGGACGGTACGCCGCCAACCCGATGTCGGGAAGCTGGAGAGCATTGCCGAAAGGATCCGCGAAGGAGGGGCGAGAGGCTCCGCGGACCAGTCTGAATCCGACGTATTCCGTACGGGAGCCTTTGCCGGAGGCGTAGGTGGAGCTGCGCGAGGAGGGCCTCAGGAGGGATAGGCCGAAAAGGGTCGCTCCCCCTTTCACGGGAACATCGGCGACCTCGCTGGGAGTGGCTTGACCCGCGAAATCCACCAAAGTGTCCTTGGGAAAGGAGCCCTTCCAGTCCTGCACCCATTCCATGACGTTTCCGGCCATGTCGTGGAGCCCCCAGGCGTTCGGGGAAAGGCCTCCCACGGGATGTGGTTTGCCCCCTGCGTTGCCTTGGAACCATGCGTATTGCCGGGCCTTGGCGGAATCGGCGACGGTTCCCCAAGGGTATGGGGTGTTGGTTCCCGCGCGGGCGGCCAGCTCCCATTCGGCTTCCGTGGGCAGGCGCCAGCCGTCGCGTTCCGGATGGATGGAGAGGCCCGGGAGATCCAGGACCTCTCCGATCGCGCCGGTTTGGGATCCCGAATAGGAGTAGACCGTGTCCAAGCCTTCGTGCCTGGAGCGGGCGTTGGCGGCCAGCACGGCGTCGAACCAGGTGACGTTGGTCACGGGAAGGTCGTCCCCGCGGATTGGAGACGGATTCCGTCCAAGCAGTTCCTGGAATTCCTTCTGGGTGACTTCCACAGTGTCCATCCAGAAATCGTGGGCGAAACGGGTCCAGCCGGGACGCTCCTCCGGGGCGGCCTGGGGGTCGTCGGAGCCCAGACGGAGGACGGTGCCGGTGGCGGCGATCAGACGAGCTCCTCCGGAGGGGAGTCGGGTCGGGTCGGAGGCTTCGGAGGGGATGGTCCTGGAGAAATCGCAGGAGGCCAGAAGGCAGGACGCGGCGAAAGCCAAGCCCAGGGAACGGAAGGATTCGGGGAGGGAGAGGAACAACTCTATCGTCCTTGGCTGGAGATGCTGTGGAGAATGCTGTCGAGACGGGAGGTCAGGCGAATGGCGCCCAGGGAGTTCAGGTGGTCGGCGTTGATGAATTCCCAGGAAGGGTAGTCGTGCAGGCCGTCGCGGTTGGCATCGTAGAAATGGAACAGGGGCCGCCCTGCTTCCAGGGTGCGGATGCGTTTGGTCAATTCCTTCCAGGTCGCCCAGGTGGGGCCGTAGATGCCCGCGTAGGGGGTGTCCTTGTATCCTTTGTTCTGGGGGAAATTCACCAGGACCACCTGGATGCCGCGGCGGTTGAGGGTGTCGATGGTGGCCACCAGATCGGTCCAGTTGGACACGAAGGGTTCCTTGGCGAAATCCTCGCTGGTGCCCGCGGGGATGAGCCAGGGCGGAGGTGATGCGACGGGATCGTTCTGGTCGTGGTAGGTCCCGCCCAGGCTGTCGAAGAGGCTGGAGGTCGGCCAACTTCTTGCGCCCACCACCTCCAGGTACGAGCGAGGAACACCCTCGCGCCAGAAGCGGTGGTTGGCATCGTAGCGGTAGCCGAAACCGGCCTCGATGTCGGTCCACGATTTGGACCGGTAGCTGAACATCCAACCCGGCATCAGACTCAGCAGGACCACTCGAAGACGACTCGCGTGCGGGAGCAGGTATTGTTCCACCACCTTGCGGTTGCCCTGGATCTCGGCGGCGCTGTAGGCCCAATTGAACGCACTTCCGGAGCGGATCAGGGTAGGATCGAAACCGGCCTTGGCGCGCGAACTTCCGATGAAGGCGATCTCGACGCTGTCCTTGCGCATCCAGAACGCGCGGGTCTTGATGGCGAACTCCTCGAGCTCGTAGGTGTTCTTGGGAATCGTCCAGGCACCGGCGGAATCGAGCTCGGAATCCTCCAGCGAGAGGTTGGCGCCGGTGGGCCCCACCCACAGGTTCGGCATCCAGAGTTCCTCCGCGGACAGGAGCGGAACGGAGGTTTCGGAAACGAGATCCAGGAGATGGATTTCCTTGTGGGTTCCCGACGGTTCCACGGCCACCGCGACGGCCCAGCGCGGATGGTTGCTCCACTCCAGATGGTCCCACTGCGATTTCCCCGGCGGTGCGGGAATCGACTGGAGCACGTTGCCCAGGGAATCGGCGACGAAGGCGATCTCGTGGATCCCGTATGGCCGGCCGACCAGGGAGGATCGGGCCGCGTATCCGAAGTCGAGGAACATCACCCGGCCGGAGGGATCTGGAGCAGCCGAGACGTTGCAGACCTGGGAAGTGTCTCCGGGCGATTTTCCGTTTGCCGGAGCGGCGAACAAGGTCCTTTGCCTCCCGCTTCGCACGTCCAGCTGCTTGAGCCTGCGATAGCCCGTGTACAGATAGGGGCCGGAACGTCCATCGTGGAAGGCGCCCGCGCCCCATTCGGAAACGGCCCCCATCAGGAGTCCGAACGAAGTCCAGCGACGGGCGAAGGTCCGGTTGGCCGACCAGGCGGGATCGGTGTTGTCCTGCGCGGAACGGACCCACACGAGGAAGGTGTCGGCGCCATCCACCCACCAACGGGGAATGGCACCGGCACCCAGATCCAAGGTGGGGCTGTCCTTGGAGGTGAGTCTTCTTGCCTTGATCCGGGAAGCGGTGGAGGACGAGCCTTCCATGGCCGTGCTCCAGACCACCCATTTTCCGTCAGGCGAGATGGCGGGATGGAAGGCCGGATCCGGATCGGGGAGGGAACGGACGATGGGCGAAGTTTCGGCGAAATCGATCCACCGGAGGATTCCCTTGCCGGCGAACCGGTGCACGAAGACCAGCCTCGCCTGGGTGGCTCCCAGCACCTTGGAGAGGTTCGCCGGAAGGATGGACACCGAGGGGGCCTCGACGGTCGCGCCGGATGCGTTGGAAGTCCTGGCCGCGAAGGCTCCGCGTACCAGACGGAATCCGACATACTCGGCCTTGCTGGAGGGATAGGCGGCGTAGCTTCCCGTGCGCGACGAAGGCCTGAGGCGCTCGATGCCGTAGGGTGCCGCCCCGCCCTTCAAGGGGATTTCGGGAATGTCGCGAGGCGCTTCCGGACCGGCGTAGTCGGCGATGGTGTCCCGGGGGAACGGTCCTTTCCAGTCCTGCACCCATTCCATCACGTTGCCGGCCATGTCGTGGAGTCCCCAGGCGTTGGGCGCGAGCGTTCCCACATCGTGGGTCGCACCTCCGGAATTGGCCTGGTACCAGGCGTGGCTGCGCGCCTTCGAGGAGTCGGCCAGAGTCCCCCAGGGGTAGGGCGTGGCGATTCCCGCGCGCGAGGCGAATTCCCACTCGGCCTCGGTGGGAAGGCGCCAACCATCGCGCTCCAGGTGCACGGAAAGCCCCGACAGATCCAGCACCTCCCCTCCGGTTCCGATCCGGGAGCCCGCGTAGGCGTAGACGGTGTCCAGGCCGTCGCGCCTGGATCGGGCGTTGGCCGCCAGGACGGCGTCGTACCAGGTCACGTCGGTCACCGGGAGGCGCGATCCGGAAACCTTTGACGGATTCCGTCCAGTCAGGGCGACGAACTCCTCCTGGGTGAGCTCGGTGGTGTCCATCCAGTAGTCGTGCGAAAAGCGCGTCCAGCCAGGACGCTCCTCCGGGGTGGCCTGGGGATCGTCGGAACCCAGGCGCAGCAGGATTCCCTTGGCCTCGATCTTCCGCGCGCTTCCCGGCGCCTGGGCGTCCCGCGCATCGTCCTCGGAGAGGATCGTGCGCGAGAGGTTGCAGTTGGATAGGATCACCAGCAACAGTGCCGCCGATGCCATCCGCGCCGCAGTTCCCCGAGCCGTGGCGGCCTTCGCTTGGGAAGCCATCATCGTGGATTATTCATCCAACTTGTGATCGCCGAATCGATGCGACTGCTCAGTTTGATTCCGCCCTGGTGTGACAAATGGCTTTCATCCCAGAAGTCGAGGTAATCGAAGTTGTGGAGGCCTTCGTTGTAGGCGTCGAATAGCCTGGCATTCGGGAACTCCCCGACAACCTTCTTCACGCTGTCCATGACCACTCGATACTGGTTCCAGGTCGGACCATAGAATCCTGCGTAAGGGGTGGTGCGGTAGTTCGGGCTTTCAGGGAAGTTCACCACAACCAGCATGACTCCCCTCGACTCCAGGGTTCCGGCCAGGTCCCGCAATAGGGCCAGGTTCCCTTCGAGAGCGCTTGCCTGGTCCGTCTGCTCGTCGATCAGGAGGCTCGGCGGTGTTCCACCCCATCCCCGCGAACCTCTCTGCCAGTCCCCGGCAACGCTGTCCAAAGCCTTGATTTCATCCGGGGTGTAGCTTTCCAGGACCGGGCTGGACGCATTCCTGCGGGAGTCGAGGTTCCAGAGTCCGCTCATCGAATCGTAGCGGATCCCGAACGAATTCGACGCACCGATCCAGTGCTGGAGTCCGTTCTCCCCGCGCCACCATCCCGGCATGAGAGTGATGCCCACGACTTTGAGACGAGGGCACAGGGTCAAGTAGTACTTCGCCCAGTGGTAATCCGAGAGGAAGTGGCTTCCTGTCATGCCCCAATTGAAGGCTCTTGCGGATCGGAACTGGTCAAGGATGATTCCATGTGCCGTTCTTGAATTCCCTACGAACCCGTATTCGATGGAATCCTTGAGCATCCAGAAAGCCCTCAGCTTGTTTGCTCCCTCAGCCAAGTACCCCATCGCGAGTGGAATTTCTGGATGGTTCGCGATGTGGTCGAAGTAGCGGCCTTTCATGGAGAGCATCGACGAGTCGGTCCAGTTCCCTCCGGCATCCACCCACAACGCCGGCTGCCACAGATCTTCGCCGGTGGCCAGAGCTACGCTGGTGCCGGATTCAAGGTCGAGAAGATGGATGGCATGGCTGGCGCCCGTACCGTTTTGCACCGAGGCCACGGCCCATCGGGGTTGGTTGGACCATTCCAGGTGGTCCCACTGCCGCTCGCCCGCAGGAGCCGGGATGCTCTTGACGATTTTTCCTGTGGAATCGGCGACGAAGGCGACCTCGTGGATTCCGTAGGGTCTGCCGACGACATTCGATTTTCCACCGAATCCGAAATCCAGGAACAACACGCGCCCGGAGCCGTCGGGTGCGGCGCTGACGTTGCAGACCTGCGAGGTGTCGCCGGCGGTCTTTCCGTTTTCGGGGGCCGTGAACAGGATGCGATCGGAGCCCGCGACCAGGTCGTGCTGCACCAGTCTACGGTATCCCGAATAGAGGAAATGACCGGACCGTCCGTCATGAAAGGAGCCATTAGACAAATTCTGATCAGCGGGAAGAAGGGTTCCGGCCGACCATCGTCGCATCGTCGTCCTGCTGGAAGGCCACGAGCTGGAGAGGTTGTCCATCGCCTCGGCGCGGATCAGGAAGGTGTCGGTGCCGTCCACCCACCATCGGGGGATCGCACCGGATCCGAGATCGATCACCGGTGAGGGACTGGTGGCAAGTCTCCTTGTTCGGATCCGCGATGGTGCGGTCGAGCCTTCGAGAGCGGTGCTCCAGGCAACCCACCTTCCATCCGGCGAAATGACCGGATGGAAGACGGGAAAGGAATCGGACAAGTAGCGGACCACGGGAGCTGCCTCGGAGAAATCGACCCAGGCGAGGGTTCCCTTTCCGCCACTGCGATTGAGGAACACCAATCGAGCCGCTCGTACGGAAAGCATTTCTGCAAGCGTGGGAAGGGCCAGATTGACCGGGGGAAGCTGCAACGATGCGCCCGAGGGATCCGTATAGGATGGACGGAAACCGCCGCGCGCCAGCCGAAACCCGACGTATTCCGTCCTGGCGTTCCTGCTTGCCGCGTAGGTCGCGCTTCGATTGGCTGGTCGCAGGTTGCCGAGGGCGAACTTCGATGCGCCGCCTTTGAGAGGGATATCCGCCACCTCGCCCGGCGAGGCCTGTCCCGTGAAGTCGTCCAATGTATCCTTGGGAAACGGCCCTTTCCAGTCCTGCACCCATTCCATCACGTTGCCGGCCATGTCGTGGAAACCGAAGGCGTTGGGCGCGAGAGACCCTACCGGGTGGATGAGACCTCCGGAGTTGGCTTGGAACCAGGCATGGAGGCGCGCCATCGAGGAATCGGCCAGGGTTCCCCAGGAATACGGGGAATCCGATCCCGCCCGTGCGGCCAGTTCCCATTCCGCTTCCGTGGGGAGGCGCCAACCATCGCGCTGGTGGTGGATGGAAAGCCCGCCCAGATCCAACGCGACCCCGTCGTTGCCGCGTGTGGCGGTGGAGTATTCGTAGACCGTATCCAGTCCGTCCCTCTTGGATCGGGCGTTGGCGGCCAACACCGCGTCGAACCAGGTGACGTTGTTCACGGGAAGATCGTCGCCCTTGACCAGGGATGGGTTTCGTCCGGTCAGCGCCTGGAATTCGCGCTGGGTGACTTCGCAGGAGTCCATCCAGAAATCATGCTGGAAGCGGGTCCAACCCGGGCGTTCCTCGGGTGCGGCCTGGGGGTCGTCGGACCCCAATCGCAGAAGCTTGCCCTTGGCGGGGACGAACTTTGCGAGGGAGGACGAGGAGCGACCGGGGTCTGGATCTTCGGAAACGTTGTTCGAATTCGAATCGCAGGAGGAAAGGATCCCCGCCCAGGCGAGGAAAACCACGAGTCGACCGGACCGAGAAAGGCGGCCCTTGAATCGGTTCCCTGCTGGAACGAAGATCGGTCGGGTGAGGGAGTCGGTCGAATCGGAAATAGGCATGGATGGGCTCGTTGAACTCGAGGAGAAGGGTAGGAGTCCGCTCGAAGGCTCCCACACGATACGCAGAAACGCCTTCCCCGGCTGGGCATCATTCATGCCCAATTTCGCCGACGTTCTCCGACTGCGAAAGGAATGGGCCCTACATCCGCTCCACGGGCTCCAGGCCCAGGATGGACAAGGCGCGCGAAAGCGTGCGGCGGGCCGCCTCCACCAGAAGCAGGCGCTCCGGCGTGGCGTCCACGTCCAGGACGCGGTGGTGGTGGGTGAACGAATGGACCTTCTCGGCCAGTTCCAGCGCGTACTGCGACAGGAGCGACGGCTCGTTGGCCTCCACCGCCTGGTCGATGCGCTCGCCGAACTGCGAGAGGCAGGCCAGGACCGCGTCGGTCTCCGGCTCGCACAAGAGTTCCCAACGGGCCTTGGAGGGATCCAGGCTTTGGGTGGACTTGCGCAGGATGCTGGCCAGGCGCACGTGGGCGTACTGGATGTAGGGACCGGTGTCGCCGGAAAACGAGAGGATGGCCTCCAGGTCGAACTTGGTATCGACCATCCGCCGGTTCTTCAGTTCGTTGAACACCAGGGCGCCCACGCCGATGGATTCGGAAAGCGATTCGATGTCGGAATCCGTCAGATCGGATTCCTTCTGGGCGGCCAGCTCGCGGATGGTCTTGGCGATCTGTCCCTTGGCCATGTCCATCACGGCGGGCAGCGGCGATCCGGTGCCGGAGCGGGTGCTCACCTTGGACCAGTTTCCGTCCTCGCCCTTGCCCAGCACCAGCCCGAAGGGGACGTGGATGCAGGCCTTGGCGGAGGGCTCCCCCATGCGTTCCAGCACCGCGAACACCTGCTTGAAGTGCAGGCTCTGGCCGGCGTCCACCACGTACAGGGCGCGGTCGCACCCGAAGTGCTCGTGCCGCCAGATGGCGGCGGCGAGGTCGCGGGTGGCGTACAGCGTGGCGCCGTCGCGCTTGCGGATCAGGCAGGGCGGGATGTTCTCGCCCACGTGCACCACTTGGGCGCCTTCGCTCTCCTCCAGGATTCCGGCCTTGGCGATGCGCTGGATGGTGGCTTCCAGCTTGTCTTCGTAGAAGCTCTCGCCCAAAAAGTGGTCGAAGCGCGCGCCGAAGCGGTCGTAGACCTTGTTCAGCTCGGCCTTGGAGACTTCGATGAATCGTTCCCAGCAGGTGCGCGCGAAGGGCTCCTTGGCTTCCAATCGCGCGAACCACAGGCGGGCTTCCTCTTCCAGGGAGGGGTCTTCCGCGGCGGCGGGCTTGAAGCCCACGTACATGCGGTTGAGGTCGGAAAGGGTCACGGAGCCGAGGTCGGCCAGGGACTTCTCCTGGTCCATCCCGTGTTCGCGCAGCCACATCAGGATCAGCTTGCCGAACTGGGTTCCCCAGTCGCCCAGGTGGTTGACCGCCACCACCTTCCAGCCCGCGGCCCGGTACAGGCGGCACAGGGCCGCGCCGATCACGGTGGAGCGGATGTGGTGGTACACCAGTTCCTTGCCCGCATTGGGGCTGGAGTAGTCCACCAGGACGGTGCGGTCCTTGCCGGATTCCGTCACCTCGACGTCGCCTTCCAGGGAAAGCGCCGCGGTGACGGCCATGCGCGCGAGCACGCCGGGCTTGAGCACCAGGTTCAGGTAGCCGCCGGCGGCCACCACGGAGGTGCCTTCCGGAGCGGCCACCTTGGTAGCCAGGTCCGCGGCGATCTGCGGCGGGGCCTTGCGCAAGGCCTTGGCCAGCGGGAAGCAGGGAAACGCGAAGGCCCCCAGCTTGGAGTCCGGGGGCCGAACGATGGATGCCTCCAGGGTGGCGGCATCCTGTTCCAGGGCCTGGGCGAGCGCCCCGGCGAAGGCCGTTTTCAGTCCGTTCACTGCCAGGTCTCCTCGGATTCCTCGGAGGTGTCGGTTTCCGTCAATTCGGTGCCGCTGGGCAGGGGATAGTCCTCGGCCTTCAGCACCTGCTGCGGGGCGTCCATCCACAGGCGCTCCAGGGCGAAGTACTCGCGGGCGTCGCGCATGAACACGTGCACGATCACCGAACCGAAGTCCAGTACGCCCCAGTGCGTGCCGGGGACGGCCTCGGCGCGGAGCGCCGCGATGCCTGCCTTGCGCAGGTCGCGACGCACGCCGGACAGGATGGCCTGCAGCTGCACTTCGCTCTGGCAGGAGGCCAGCACGAACCACTCGCAGATGGAGGAACGGTCGCCCAATTCCACCTGGGTCACTTCCTGGGCCTTGCGTCCGAACAGATGGGTGATCGCCAGGCGGCGGATCTCGTCGGTGTCGATGGACTTCGTCATGGGGGTAGGATCTCCTCGATGTCCCTGCCGACGAACACGGTCGCGTCGACAAGTAGGTTTTCGTTGTGGAAGAGGCTTGGTTGGTCGACTCCCAGGCTCGATGCCACCTGGGAGGCCACGGCGGGAGCGTCCCGCCGCTCGGCCACGATGGTGCGTGCGAAGGTGTGTTCGGAGGCGTTCCCGATCTTGACCACGTCGAAGCCGTCGCGGCGGAGGCGTTCGGCCACGAGGTTGGCCACGCCGCGTCGGCCGGTGCCGTTGAGGACTTCCACCACGCCCTTGGGCGTGGCGAGCCTGCCCGCGGTGGAGTCGCGGGTGGCGGAGGGGGGCGCGGACTCGCCGGAGGTCTGGGCGGAGTCCGTGCAACCCGCCAGGAAAGCGAGAAGCAGGAAGTGCGCGGCCTTCACGTCACTGCCAGGGCAATCCCCCGCTCTGGCCGATGGGCGAAGCGGGAATGCTCATGTATCTGACGGAAAACAGCATCGATTCGGTGGGCCTGTATTCCAGGCCGATGTCCGGAATCAGGTAGGCGCCCCTCTGCATGTTCTGCGCGGCGGGACCGCTGGCGCCCAGGGGAGTGAGTACGCCCAGGTTCAATTGCAAGGTGAGGGGATCGGACAGCCGGTAGGTGATCTCGTTGTTGTAGAGACCCTGGCTGTAGGTGGAACCGGCTCCGGAGGCGGCCGAGAAGGTCACGCTCTGCCGCACCTGCATGCGCTTGGGGTCGGTCAGGACGGGTTGTTCCGATCCACGCCCCAAGGTGGGGAAGGTCCCGTTGGAGAAGGCAGGCACGTTGGGGCCACTCATCTGCGCCATGCAGGTGGCGACCGAAGCGAGAAGGATCCGTGAAGTCGTGTCCATCACAGAGGAGTCTACTCTCCGTCGGCGTGTCGCGCCACCTGGTCGGCCAAAGGACGGTTCCTCCCGTCCACGAAGACCACCTTCATGTGGTGGTTCCGCGCCTGCTCGTCGGGCAGATGGCAGTAGGTGATCAGGATCACCAGATCGCCCGGTTGGACCAGGCGGGCGGCCGCTCCGTTGACGCAGATCACCCCGGAACCGGCCGGACCCGCGATGGTGTAGGTCTCGAAGCGGGATCCGTTGGCGATGTTCACCACCTGGATCTTTTCACCCGGAAGGATGTCGGCGGCCTGGAGCAAGCTGCCGTCCACCGTGATGGAGCCCTCGTAGTGCAGCTCGGCTTGGGTGACCGTGGCGCGGTGGATCTTGGATTTGGCCATCTCCCGCAGCAACATGTCAGAACCTCGTGGTGAACACGGCGGCGGCACCCGTGGGGGTGGGGATCACCAGGTAGGAAAAGCCCGTGACGGACTGCTCGCGGTAGTGGTTGTACCAGACGTCCGCCCCGGAGGCGAACATGTCGGCACCCAAGAGCGGAAGCCAGACCTGGACCGCTGATCCTTCACCCTTGTAGAGGCTGTATCCCAGATAGCCACCGAAGGCCAGCCCTAGACCGGCGAGGGCGGTTCCAGCTCCGTAACGGCCTTCGCGCAGCTGTGCCACCCCAGGGAGGAGCACCGCGCCCAGAAGCGAGGGGCGGTCCGGCTCAACCACATCCAGGTCGCGGGAATAGAGCCGTTCCAGCTGCCCCACGTTGGAACCATGGCGGACCTGCTGGAGCCATTTGTCCTCGGTGATTCCCATGGGCTCCCAGGGACGGTGGGCGTACTCGCGGATGGAAACTCCCGAAGTGATGAGCATTTCCGCCTTGGAACGGTTCAGCTTCAGCTTGTCGATCAGCTCGATGTCCGTGGCGGACACGCCAAGGGACTTCCAGTGGTCCTGGAGGCGAACGCCATCGCCCGCCCAAAGCTGGGCACCGATCAGGAATACCGCCGACAACACTCCTCGGAATGCCTTCATGAAGTCAACGAAACCTTTCCTGACAGGTTTGCCGAAGTCCGCGCTGGGCACGATATCGCGCTTTGCATCGGAGGTTGGTTGAAAATGCCCAAGGACGGAATCGAACCGTCATGGAGTCTCCTCCAGCGGATTTTGAGTCCGCCGCGTCTACCAGTTCCACCACTTGGGCGAATCCCCGTTTCCGGGATCGAAGGCAAAAGATAGGAAGAGACTCGCCCGACGTCGAAGGGTGGCGTCAGGATTGTTTCCAAAGAGCTTGTCCGTGAATAGGCTTTGGTTCCGAGATCGAGCGAAAAGCCGCTGGTCCATGAAGGCGAGTGAGGCGTAATGACCCCCAATTACGTCGATCGAGCCTGAAGCCGACCAGTGGTTTTGCAGCCGATCGCAGGGCAAATCGCTATTTGCGGACAAGCTCTTAGGACGACCGCAAGACCCACAGATCGGGATTTTCGCGGTCCGACCAGATCTCCCGGGCGGCGTTGTACCAGCGCATGAAGGCCTGCTGCACGTTGGCGTCCACCGAGGCGGACTCCATGCGCATCTTGGACCGGTCCAGGACGCCGAAGTAGCTGCCGGCCGTGTCCACCTGTCCCAGGCGCAACCCCAGGGCGATCACCAGGTAGAGCACCTGTCCTTCGTATTGGAAACCCGGCGCGTTGGAGCGTTCGAAGCAGGCCAGGTAGTACTTGAGGGCCTGGGCGAGGTAGGACTTCTCGTCCTTCTCGTAGGTGCGGCAGATCATCGACTGCTTGAGGCTGTACCCGGCCATCTTGTACATGGAAAAGGGAACGTTGCGGGCAAACTCGATCTTCGCCCGCTCGATGGCCAGCTCGTAGGAGGCCAGTCCCGCCTGGACGGTCCGCCTGCGGGGAAGGAAGTCCTTCATGGGATCCATACCCTGGTCGGCCAACCAGTTGGCACGGTCGTCGGCGGCGGCCAGGATGGCGGCCAGTTCGCCTTGGTGCAGGCGCGAGGGAATTTCCCGGGCGCGGGCGGGGTCGCGGGTGATGAAATCCTTGCGGTCGGGGGATGCGAACAGGCACTGCGGGCATACGGTGACGGAAAGGAGATTGTAGTCCACGGCCTTGTAGCGGCCCATGTCGCGGTAGGTGGGCATCCCGAACCGATCCGTGAGGATCTGCAGGCTCTTGGCCTTCAGTTCGTGGCTGGGAAGCCGGGTCATGTAGCAGGAGGGGCACTTCAGGAAGATCGTGTAGATGGGATCGTCCGCCGAGGTTTCGCTGTCGACGGAGAAATCGACGGTCTTTTCCGTGGCGCGCATGCCCTGGATCTTGGTGACGTCGATCCGGTAACCGTAGCGGGCGATGTACTCTTCGGCCAGCTTGTCGGTTCCAAGCATGATCTTCAAACGTCTGCGTACACCATTTTCGTCGATGACTGCCATGTCCGGACATCATCCCATTTCCGTGGCCGGGAGGCTTGTGGTTTGGGTGTGGAGGTGGATTTCCCTGGCCCACCGGACGCTTCGTGCACGGCGTCGACGTTTCCCTCCGCCACCTCTTCTGGTGGTGGGTTCCTCCCGCGCGGGTGGCACCTGCAAGACGGATCTGGTGGAATGGATCGCATCGCGGTACCCGGATGCGGCCGTGCTGTGCCACCCCACCGGCGACGAGGATCGTTGGCTTGGAGCGCGGTTTCCGGGGCGGGTCTTCGCGCACCGGGATTGGCTGTGCGCCTGGGACGCGGCGCGAGCCGCAGGATTCGCCATCGCGGTCTGCGACGGGGGCCTCCAGGACCCGGCCCTGGATGGTTGTCCGGCCCTCCGTTTGGAGGTCTCGCCGGCTCCTGCGGATTGGCGAGACCTCCATCCGTGGGGACCCTGGAGGGAAATGCCGGCGCGGTCCCGCCAAGCCTGTGCGGTTTCCGTGGAGAGCCAATTGCGACCTGCCTTGTCTTTGGAGGGCACGACGCCATCCCGGCAATTGCGCGCCGCCTGCGCGGTGGCGCGACCGGAGGTCTTCTTCCGGGATCTGGAGCGATCCGGAATCCAGCTGGTCGAGCGCGTCGCGCTTGGCGACCACCGACGTTTCCCCAAACGCCTGCTGGAGCGCATGGCCCACGACCCCGATGGGTGGGTGGTCTCGGCCAAGGATGCCGCTCGAGGGGGGCTTCCTGCCGGGGTGTGGGTGGCACGAAGAAGTTTGGATCCGGTCCGGGAGATCCAGGAATGGATCCACCTGGAATTGGACCGGATCAGCCTTCCAGGAACAGGATCGCAGTGACGCCGCGGGGGTAGTAGCGCGAGCCGATCCCCTTGCCGGCGATGATCTGGTCGGTGAAGCCGGTGTCCGCCGATCCCGGTACCTGCCAGCGCACGTGGGCCGCATCCGCCCGCTGGTCGATGGGATTCCCGAAGATCCGCTCGGACACGGTCTGGGCCAGGAAGATCTTGGAAAGCCAGGAGTTCTCCGAGGTGGAACTCAGGCGCCATCCCCCATCCAGGAAGCGGCAGAGCCCACCTTGCAGGACGCCCTCCAGGTGACTCTCCAGGCTCCGCACCATGCCTCCGAACGGGCCTTCGCGCGAGATGGAACGGAGGTCTCCCCACCACAGCGGGTAGACCAGTCCTTCGACGGCGGGCAGGATGGCCGACACGTTGCGACCGTCGGCGATGGCGGGCAGGACGCCTCCGGTGCGAGGCCACTCCTCCACCGCGCGCGCGCTGCGGAGCGCCGCCTCGCGGGCCCGGTTCGAGGCGGAGCTTCCGATGGAGGCCAGGAGCTTTTCCAGCGCCAGGTAGGATGCCCAGAGCTTCATCGTGGTGTAGAGGTTCTGCCGGGATTGGGCCAGCGCCGGGTCCAGGCTGTCGTAGGTGGTGATCTCGCTGCCCGTTCCGCAACGGACGGAATCCGTCCCCGGAACGCCGCCGCGGCGCGCCTCCAGCGGGTGCTCCCTCCGCTGGAGGCTCTCCAGGAGCCGTTCGAACAGTTCGGCGTGGCTGCGCACCCAGGCGAGGTCCGAGGAGGAATGGGCGTACTGGGCCGCGCAGAGGGTGAAGTTGCAGGCCTGCTCGAAGCTCATGTGCGAGAAGCAGCCCTCGAGATCGGGGATCTCGTAGCAGGAGGTGCCGGGAGCGGAGAACTGGTTTCGCACTCCCATGTCGTGCGTGAAGGAGATCCCACCCTCGTGGATGGATGTGTCGTCGGGGGTCTTGAGGTGGTCCAGGTAGGAATGGCGTCGGACCGCGAGGTCCACGATCTCCCGCGTGACCCAGGGAAAGAACCTCGCCTCGAAGAAGCCCTGGTCCACCGCGAGGTCCAGGGTGTTCATCATGCAGTATTCGCCCTCGTTGACCACGTAGACGGGATCGCCCGCGCGGTCCACCAGAAGCTCGGAATTCCCGAAGTACCCTCGGGTGGCGTGCGCGAGCAGGAAGCGCCGGGAGGGAGACAGGTGGGCCAGTTCCCCGTCGCGCTTGCGGGAGAGCGACCAGGCTGCATCCTGGCGTTCCAAGGCACCGGCCAGCACCGATTCCAGGTCCGGCCACAGGCGGGTGTAGGCGTAGGAGGTGGAAAGACCCGTGGTGGCCTGTCCGCCGTGGTACCAGGCCAGCGCAAAGCGTACGGTTTCCCGGCAGCCGGCGGGAATCCGCCAGGAGAGCCCCCAATTTCCTCCCAGCCAGTGGGGGGAACGCGACACCATGTGTTCGTCGAAGCACGACGGAGCCGAAAAGCCCGAGTATGGACGGGCGTCCCTGGTGGACGCCGTGGCCATCCCGAAACTTCCTTGGAAGGTGGCTCCGGCCGTGTCCGGCGTTCGCCACTCGGCCGCCCCGGTGTCGCCCGACGCCACCCCGAAGAACAAGACGGCCTCCTCGTCGGAAGAGCGGTTGTCCAGTTCCATTTCCACCCATACCGCCGGCAGGATGTGGTCGCGCAGCGCTTCCCATCCATGGATCCGGGGATCGGGGACCTCGCCGAAGGGCGTGGCGATGCGCAGGGCGAATCCGGGGCAGGTCCAGGTGTCGGTCCCCCATTGGAGGTCCCTGGAGAGGTGTTCTTTCGCAACCACCGATATGGCGGGTTGTCGACACCCCTGGGTTCCCTCGGAGGCGTACGCCGAGAAATCCGCCGGGGAAGGGGTCGAAAAGGGCAGGTAGGTGAGGCCTTCGCTGGGGCGTCCGTACCCGATATGGACCGCTCCGGGGTGGGGGCCGCGACCCGTGTGGACGTTCCATCCTCCCCCGGCTCCCAGGTGTCCCAAGGTGAAGCTTCCGTAGGCTCCGAACGCCGAGTGGTGGGTATGGAAATCGAGTGGTGAGGACATCCCGAAAACCTAAACCCACATCCGGGACCGAGCCCAGGGTGGAATCGCCGCTTCCAGGGATCGCTTCCCCCGCTGCTCTCCCAAAGAGAGCGGATTGGCCCCCAAGCCCGTCGGAAACTTTCCGGTGCGGTTCGATGTTCTAGGGGTCGATCCCCCGAAGCGTGGGACCGGCATCACATGATCGCGAGGAGAAACGAAAATGAAAAGAACACTCATTCTGGCGGGGCTCTCGTGCGGGCTCGCCGGAGTGCTTGCCGGATGCGAAGGCGCATCCTCCGCAAGCCTGACCTCCAGCCCAGAGGGATCGGAAGTCGCCGGTCGCGTGGGCATTTCCCAGGCCCAGATCCTGGTCGCGGACGCCAACGGCGACACCGTGGCCAAGGACAGCGTGAAGGGCGGCGCATTCGTCCTGCGCATCCCGGGTGGGACCCACTTCCCGGTGGTCCTGGACGTGGATTCGGCGGGGGTCCATCTGAAGACCATCCTGCCCGGCCCTCCGGCACCGGCGCTTCCCATCCACATCACTCCGCTGACCGATTCCGCGGCGCGCGCCCTGCTGGGTCACAAGCCCGGTCCCGGCCCCATCGGCCCCAAGGAATGGAAGGACAAGCTCGACAGCCTCCGTCCCGTGGTGAGCGATTCGCTGCGTCCGCCCAAGCCCCCCAAGGATACTCTGCGTCCTCTGCCTCCTCCGCGGGACAGCCTAGACACCCTGCGTCCTCCCCCGCCGCCGAAGGACAGCTTGGGCCTGCCCAAGCCTCCCAAGGACACCCTGCGTCCTCTGCCTCCCCCGCGGGACAGCCTGAAGAAGGACACCTTGCGTCCTCCCCTGCCGCCGAAGGACAGCCTGGGTCTGCCCAAGCCTCCCAAGGACACTCTGCGTCCTCTTCCTCCCCCGTGGGACAGCCTGAAGAAGGACACCTTGCGTCCTCCCCCGCCGCTGAAGGACAGCCTGGGTCTGCCCAAGCTTCCCAAGGACACTCTGCGTCCTCCTTCGGCCGTGCGGGACTCGATCCTGCCCGCCGCTATCTGATTGAGCCGGCACAACGCCGTCGGGCGTCGTGCCGGAATCCTTGGTACACTATCGGAACCCACCTGTACCCCTCCGACTCTCGCGGGGTCGCCTCCTCGGCGAGGGATGCGGATCGGGGAAAGCCTGCGGCATCATGGACCATCTACCCTTGCGGATTTTCGAATACACGGACTACCGAGCCTTCCTGAAGGACGCCCTGCAGGCGCTCAAGGAAAAGGATGCGAAGTTTTCGCAGCGGTGGGTGGTCCAGCGCCTGGGAGTGAAGTCCAGCGGTTGGCTCGCCGACATGCTGGCGGGGAGACGGAATCTGACGCGCACCCAGACGGCGCTGTTCTCCAGCCTCCTGTCGCTGAGCGCCCGGGAGGAGCTCTACTTCCAGACCCTGGTCGCCTACGACCTGGCCAAGACCCTCCCCGAGAAGAACCGCTGCTACGAGAAGCTCCTGACCTTCCACGAGATTCCCAAGGATCTGGTGGACCCGGACAGGTTCGAATACTTCAGCCACTGGTGGATTCCGGCCATCCGGGAATACCTCCTGGTGGAACCCTATCGCGGGGATGCGGAGAAGCTCGCCCGCAAGATGCGACCTCCCATCCAGCCGGCGCAGGCGAAGGCGGCGGTGGACCTCCTGGAACGGTTGGGGATGGTCAAGCGCTACGCCTCCGGCGAGCGGCGGCCCGCGGTCGAACACGTCAAGAAGCAAAGCCAGTTTTCCGCCTCCGTCCACTACTATCGCTACCTGAAGGCCCAGATGGAGCTGGGCTTGGGCGCGATGGAATCCATCCCCAAGGAAGAACGCGACATCTCGGCGGTCACCCTCACCCTGAGCGAGGAGGGGTTCGCCACCCTGCGCGAGGAACTGAAGGAGTTGAGGAGGAAGATGGTCCAGTTGTCGGAAACCGAGAACCGCAAGTTCTGGCACGGCGTGGAGGGCGATTCGAGGCGCGTCTACCAGGCCGTGCTCCAGTTGTTCCCCGTGTCCACCACGCGAAACGCCAAGGAGGCCAAGCCATGAACCTGCGCAACCTCGCGTTGGCGGGAGCATCCTGCTGGATGGCGCTCGCGATGGGCTGCGGTGCCGACCGGCAGGAGAGCACCGAGGTGGAAAACGAGATCTCGGTCCGGATGCTTTCCGGCTACGCCATGGATTCGGTGGCGCTCGACTCCGTTCCCTGGGCCGCATGGGATTCCGTCGGCACCCTGCTGGCGACGGGGGCCACCGATTCCGTAGGCATGTTCTCGGCAAGGCTCGCGTCGGATCCCCAGGGCGGGATCCTCGTGGAGGTGCGCAGGGGTGCGGACACCCTCCGCGCGCTGGCGGCGCTCGACTCCACCGTGGTCCGCTCCAGGGTGGCCACCGTCCTGGTCAATTCCATCACCCAGGCCAGCGTGTCGAAAATTGGCATCAAGGGCCCCGGCAAGGGGTTCTCCGCCTTGGATGTGGATGCCGCCCGATCGGGTGGGCAGGCCCTCCTGGACAGCACCCTGGGCTTGCGCCTTCCCTGGAAGGAAGTCGCTTCGGATCCCCAGTTCCGCGCGTTCGCTCCACGTCGCAAGGCGACCCCGACGCCTCTGGCCGGATTGCTGCGGGCCGTCGATGTCCGCGCCGCCCGGGAAAAGGTTCCCGGTTCGCGATGGGTTCTGGATCTTTCCGTCAAGCCGGGTGGCAAGCTCTCGCAGGACACCCTGTTCGGTCGGGATCTGACCACATCCCTGGTGGATCTGCGCCTTCCGGACAAGGCCACCACGGAATTCGTGGTCCGACTGGACCAGGTGGGAGCGCAGGACGGCCATTGGCTGGACACCTGGCAGAAAAACCAGGTCCTCCCGGATCCGGATGCACTTTCCCGGCGGGTCCCCTGGACTACCCAGCCCGAATTCCAATCGATCTGGCTGCGTCTGGTGCAGGTGACCGGCGATCGGGCGGCGGCCCTGGAAACGCGGCTGACCATCGAACAACGCGCCGACGTTCCTCCCGGTCGGGCACGCGAGATCCTGGCCCTGGCCCTGGCCAAACTGGTGGTCCCCGACGAATCCATCCTGGGCAAGGATGCCAAGCCCGCCTTGGACGCTTTGCTGGGGCAGCTGGTTCCCCAGGCGGGATTGATGCTGGAACAGATGGCCACGCAATCCTGGGGACCAACCCCAGCGATCGATGGGATCGATCCCGCGGTGGAACTCCTGGGGGCGGCGCTCGCCAGCCAATTGCCGCAAGCCTGGAAGTTCCCGGATCTGGTGGGCCAGCCGGAACCACCGCGGTGGGTTACGCAGAACTACGCTCCGTGGAAGACCCCGGTGGATGTCCGCAATGGTCTGAAAAAACTCTCGGACCTCAATCCCCAGTGGGCCTTCCCCGCCAATCCGTTCCCCTGAGACCGCCTGCGGTAGTGTCAAACCACGTCCATGGCGTGTCGGAGATGGCGGGATGGGCAACGCGGGAGGTGGCTTGGCATCGCCTTTTTGGAGCGACGCATTGACGAAGTGCGGGGGGGCGGGTAACGTGGAATCCTGACTTTCTCCTCGAGTTCTTCCGGCAAGGAATCGTTCCGATCCAGGACCGATCCCGTCGGTTCAACCGGGAGGGGAGTCCTTGACCGGGAATTCCATGGATCATCTACCGATTCGACTCTTCGACTACACCGACTACCGGGCCTTCCTCAAGGATGCGTTCCAGGCGTTGAAGGAGAAGGATCCCAAGTTCTCCCAGCGTTGGATCCTCCAGCGGTTGGGATTGCGGTCGTCCGGATGGATGGCCGATCTCCTCGCCGGGCGCCGCAAGCTCTCCCGCCCGCAGGCGGGTCTGGTGTCCCAGATCCTGGCCCTGTCCGCCCGCGAGGAGCTCTACTTCCAGATCCTTGTGGACTACGACCAGGCGAAGAACCTTCCGGAAAAGAATCGTTGCTACGAGAAGCTCCTGACCTTCCACGAGATCCCCAAGGACCTGATCGATCCGGACCGGTTCGAATACTTCAGCCACTGGTGGATCCCGGCGGTGCGCGAATACCTCCTGGTGGAGCCCTACCGGGGCGATCCGGAGCGCTTGGCCAGCCGCATGCGTCCTGCCATCACGCCCGAACAGGCCAGGACGGCCGTGGAGATTCTGGAGCGGCTGGGCATGGTCAAGCGTTTCGCCTCCGGCGAACTGCGCCCTTCGGTGGAACATGTGAAGAAGCAGAGCCAGTTTTCCGCGCCCGTGCATTATTATCGGTACCTCAAGGCGCAGATGGAGCTGGGACTGGGGGCGGTGGAATCCATCCCCAAGGAAGAGCGCGACATCTCGGCCGTGACGGTCACCCTCAGCGAGGAGGGCTTCTCCAGGCTGCGCGAGGAGCTCAAGGAGTTGCGACAGCGCATGATCCAGTTGTCGGAAACGGAGAACAGGAAGTTCTGGAAGGGAGTCGATGGCGATTCGCGCCGCGTGTTCCAGGCCGTGCTGCAACTGTTTCCGGTCTCCACCACGCGAAACGCCAAGGAGGCGACCCCATGAAGTGGCGGCTTCCTTTGGGCGTGGGTGTTCTCGCCTGGTGCGTTCTTGGCTGCGCGGAAGGCGATCGCCACGCCAGCACGGAGGTGGAAAACGAGGTCGCCACGCGCCTGGTGGTGGGTTCGGCCATGGACAGCGAGGCGATCGTGCTGGCGGAGGTCTCGGTTTGGGACGCCTCCGGCGCCAAGCTCGGATCCGGCGTGACAGATTCCGTCGGAAGATTTTCCGTTGTCCTGTCCGCGGCGCCCCGCACGGCCCTCCTCGTGCGGGTGGAGGCCGCCGGCAAGGGCATCCGCGCCATGGCACCCCTTCCCGATCCCAAGGCGGGATCGGGGGTGGTGGGGCTGAACGTCAACGGGATCTCCGAGGCGGCGGTTCCGCCGGAAGTTCCTTCCGACCCCTCCCGGGGGTTTTCGGGACAGGCGGCCCTGCTCGCCCAATCCCGCGGCCAGGAAATCCTGTCGACCGTGGTTGGAATGAGCCTGGACTGGAGATCCATCGCCTGCGATTCCACCTTCCGGCCCGTTTCGCCTCGGCCAGATCGGCCGCCCACGCCCGTGGCGGGTCTGCTCAAGGCCATCGAACTTCGCGCGGCCCGCGATGGTGCCTCCGGACCCGCCTGGTTGCGCGAGCGGGAGTCCTCTTCCGGTCCCAAGGTGGCGTCCGATTCCCTCTTCGCCCTGGATTTGGCCCGATCCGTCGGCTCGCTCTGGCTGGATCGGGACCGGACGGAGGAGGTCTTGACCTCGTTCGATTCCGCCGCCGGTCATCCCGGGATCTGGGTGGGCGTGTGGAGGGACAAGCAGATCCTGTCGGGTCCGTGGATCCTGCAGGTGCGGCTTCCTTGGGCCACGCGCCCGGAATTCAAGCAACTCTGGCTGCATCTGGTGGAGCGTTCCGGAAACGAGGCGGACGCGTTTGAAGCTTCCCTTCCCGCCCCGGTGCGTTCGCGGCTCCAGCCGGGACGCGCCCACGAGATCCTGGCCACCGCGGTGGGAGGCTTCGTGTTCCCCGACAGCGGATCGCCATCGAGGATCGCGGCGCTGGACACCTTCCTGGTGCGGATCCTTCCGCAGGCACGCATGGCCCTGGAGCAGGTGCGAGCGGATGCATGGATCCCTGCGCCCGCTCCCCCGCGCGACTCCCAGGATCGCCAGGCGCGCGACCAAACCGCCGACCTGATCGGGTTCTCCCTGGCCACCCAGTTCTCGTATCCTCCCAACTGGAGCGCCTACCAGACCCAGCCCAATCCCGGATCCTGGTTGCGGACCAACCACAAGCCCTGGGCGGGCCCGCGCGCCGTGCTGGACACCCTGCGCGCCACGCTGGGCAAGCATCCGGAGTTGCGCTTTCCGGCACCGCCGTTGCCTTGAAGGAATCAGACGGGGGAAGTGGGATTTAGGTACAATCCCCATCCATGCGGATCCCCTTCCTCCTCGCCCTGGTCTGCGCCTCCGTGCAGGGAGCCACCTACCATGTCTCGTCGCGGTCGGGCGACGATTCCCGAACGCCGGTCCAGGCGATGGATCCCGCCACCCCCTGGCGGTCCCTGGAACGGCTGGACTCCGTGGTCCTGCGTCCCGGGGATTCGGTGCTCCTCCAGCGCGGCGACACCCTGCGCGGTACGTTCACGCCACGCCAATCGGCACCTCCCTGGACCGCCCCCTTGCAGGTGGGAGCCTACGGATCCGGCACGGATCGCCCATGGATCCTGGGTAGCGTGGCGCTGGACGGATGGACCCGCTCCACCTCAAGTCCCGGTGCCTGGGAGACGACAGGACCTGTCGCCACGCGCGCCTTCCTCCTTTCGGTGGATGGTCGCGTGCGCCGCGCCGCGCGGCTTCCGGACACCGGTTGGTTTCCCATCCGCAAGCCCGAGGGCGACTCCGCCTTCGAGGCGGCCGACCTCCCCGAAGGATCCTGGACCGGGGCTTGGGTCCATCTGAAGTCGGCGGCCTGGAACCAGGATGGCAGGCGCATCGCGGATCAATGCGGCAAACGGATTTCGCTTTCCAGCCCGGCCTTCAAGCCGCTCACCGAGGGCTGGGGGTGGTTCGTGGCGGGAGTGCCCCAGGCGCTGTCCGGCGACGACCAGTGGGCGCAGGATTCGGTTACCGGGAAGGTGTGGTGGCGACCGGCTCCCGGCGAGGATCCATCCCGCGTCCGTGCGGAGCTGGGGATCCGTCCCTGCGGGGTGAACCTGCGCGGAGGCCGCCACGACATCGTCATCCGCGGGATCGGATTCTCCGGCCAGACGGAAAACGGCATCTGCGGCGAAGGAAGCTCGGGAATCGAGGTGCGCGAGGTCCTGGTGCGCGGTGTGGACCAGTGGGGCGTGCGCCTGTGGGGCCGCGGCAATTCCATCCGCGACACCCGGGTGGAGGGCGCCACCACCGGAGGCCTGGGGATCCTGGGTGCCCGGGGAACCATGGAACGCGACACCGTGGTTGGCATCGGCCGCCATGCCGCCCTGGGTCCCCAAGGGTACGGCAGGGAGTGCTGTGGTGGACGGGGGATCCAGCTCAACGGCGATTCCGGCGTCCTGCGGAGGTCCGTGGTGCGGTGGACCGCCTGGACGGGGGTCCATTTTTCCGGCAAGGATCAGATCCTGGAGGAGAACGTGGTCGACAGCGCCGTCCAGGAGCAGAACGACGGCGGGGGCTTCTACACGTTCTCGCTGAAGTACGCCGATTCCAACGGGGTGCGCAGCCGGCTGCGGCGCAACGTCGTGCGCGACACCCGGGGCAACACCCAGGGGGCGTCGCATGGACGCCAGGGGCAGGGCATCTACCTGGATCTCGCCGCATCGGGGATGAGCATCCGCGAAAACACGGTGTCCGGCTGCATGGATGGGGTCCTGATGCACGACAACCGGTCCGACACCGTCGTGGGGAACGTCTTCTTCGCAAACCAGATGGCGCTGCAGGTCTACCGCGACACCACCATCCGCGACCCCATGGAGGGCAACCGGTTCGATTCCAACCTGGTGGTCTCCCTCGAAGGCCAGGTGGCCGCGAACACCGTTCTGGTGGTGCCCAACCCCGCCGTGCCGGTCGAACTTGCGGGAAACATCGAATGTCGCGTGGATCCGCTGGAGGCCACCTGCCAAAGGGACGGTGGCGACCTCCTCCGGCTGGCCAGGCCGGATTTGGCGGAGCATCCCGCCGACCTCTTTCCCGTCGTGGACGGCTACGGGGTGCGTGGGTGGCAGGGATATCCGGCCTCGGTCAAGCTCGCCGTGCGGCCGGAAAGTGTGACGGATTCCGTCGCTTTCGATGTCCGTTACGCGGACACCGCTTCCAAGCCCACGGGCCTGGTGCTGCACGTCGCGGGATCGGCCGTGGCGGCGGGAGATCTGCACGCGTTCACCTTTTCGGCCAGGGCGGCGTCGGCGGGGATGCGCGTGCGGGTCCAGCCCCTGATGGGACACAGCCCCTATCGCAAGCTGGGCGCCTTTAAGGACTTCCAGCTGGACACGGCGTGGAAGTCCTATCGGACCGTGTTTCGGATCACCGAATCCGACACCAACGCCCGCGTGGATTTCCAGCTTCGGGGGGCGGACTCCTCCTTGTCGCTTCGGGCCATCCGGTGGAACCGGCTGGACACGACGCGAATGCAACACGGGCCGCGGGTGCTGTTGACCGTCGCCGACGCGGCCATGCCGGTTCCGGTCCGGGTGGGGGCGGGAACGTGGGTGGACGAGCGGGGAGCGGTCCGCGGCGATCCGGTGGAGCCCTTCCAGGCGGCCGTACGGTTCCGCGACGAAGCCGGAACTTCCCTGGAGCCGCGACGGACCGCCCGCACGACCCTGCGGGTCTGGGTGGGGCGGGGGCGGCTCCATCTGGAGGGGACGGACACCCGGTCGGGACAGGGGAGGCTGCGCGTGGTGGACACCCGGGGGCGCAGGCTCCTGGATGTGGACGTGCGGGTGGAGGCGGGCTCCTGGCATGGATCCTGGTCCTGGCCGCGGGGAGCGCGGCAGGGGTGGGCCCTCTGGGAGGGGCCCGACGGAGTCCGGAAAAGCCTGGCCTTGTCCGCTCCGTGAGACGCCGCCGGAGGGGAGGCGATTCCGCGAAGCTCCGGCAAGTTCTTAATTGGAAATCCCAATGCGAAGATCGCTTCCAATCGCCGGTGGATGCTGGATGGGGATCGCGGCCGCGCTGTGCGTCGCCTGCGCGGGCGGGGCCGTCCGGAAGGATCCCCTCCCGGCAGATATGGTGGATTCCGTTGGCAAGACGGATCCCTCCGCCGAGCTCGCCTCGCTTCTGGCCGACCGGTTGGATCCGGAAGCCCGCCTCGTCTGGAGCGGCAAGGCGGATCTCGACCGGGACGGACGCGGGGATCTCGCCTTCCTGTTCAGGAGGCCGGGCGAGAAGCTGGACGAACTGGGACGTCCCTGCTGGCTGCCGGTTTTCGTCGTTTCCTTGCGAAGGGAGGATGGGACCTTCGGGTTGGACGACGCAGTGGTGTCCAGCGACGCCATGGACGCGAAGGGGTGCCCGGATTCCCTCCTGGCTTCCCGCGTGCGGGTGGAACTGGCCGAGGGATCCATCGCCCTGTCCAGGTTCGTTCCCGGGAGGGATTCCCTGGTACAGCGGATCCGCTTCGCCTGGTCCGAGGAGCAGGCGACCTGGACGGTCGCCGAGGCCCGGGAAAGCTGGAAGCTGGATCCGGCCGGGGATGGGAAATCCCGGTGGGTGGCAAACCAGGTCCGCGCCGATCCGTCCCTGGGGCTGGAGCAGTTTGTGCTGGACTCCTTCGCGCGCCGGCACTTCCTTCTGGAGCCGGGGTGGCGGTTCTTGGCCAGGAAGGTGGCCGATCTGGACGGGGATGGCGCCAAGGAGGTGGTCTTCGCCACCGAATCGAACGATCCGGAATCCGGGCGTGCGGATCGCTTCGCCGACGGAACCCGCAGGTTGTGGATCGCGAGGATCCTGCCAGGAGGCCGGCTCGCCCTCCTTGGCTCCAACGACCGGGCCATCGGTGGGCCGCGTTCGGGCGGGGCTCTGGGCGACCCGTTCACCCGCCTGGACGCCGGAAGCGGTTGGTTCGCGCTCGAGGACATGAGCGGAGCGGCCCAGAAGGTGTCGCGTCGCCAGGTCTTCCGCTGGTCCAGTGATGACAGAAATTGGCTTATCGCGGAGGCGTCCAACCAGTTCCACCTGTTCCACGAGGACGGTGCGGACGAGCCTCCGACGATCCGGACCTCCAAGGAATTCGGGAAGATCCCCTGGACCGGCTACGACGCCGACGAGTTCATCCGGCGCTTCGAGAACTGACCGATCCGGAGCCTCAGGCCCCGCAGCTTTCGTGGGCCAGGATCGACAATCCCTTGGCCCCCAGCTTCCAGGCGGTGTTGCCGCCGTAGTCCACCGCGTGTTCGGACACCAGGATCTCCAGGATCCCGTCGCCGTCCAGGTCGGCGTATCCATCCAAGGTCAGATCCATGCGGTTGGACCAATCCAGGTCGCGACCCAGGGCGGTTCCCGCCGTGCCGCCCTGGGGCAGGATGTGGTCCACGACCGTTCCCCGCTCCAGTCTGCGGACCACCAGGATGCTGTAGAAGAAGGAGAGCTTGCCGTCCTGGGTCTGCGTGCCTTCGGCCTGCGCGTGGAGGACCACCTCCTCCGTTCCGTCGCCGTCCAGGTCGATCCTGTCCATCCGACCGATCGCGATGGGAACGTCGCGGAGTCCGTTCTTGGCCAATACGTCGCGCACCACCTGCTGGTAGGTCTTGTTGGTGGTTCCCTGGGGCTTGGGAGACCGGGGGAAGGGATTCCACTCCCCCTGCACGGCCACCACGGGTCGCGCATCCTCCGGAAACGGGTTGGACCGGAAGACCACGCTGCCCCCTTCGCCGCAATGCTCTTCGTCCTGTTCCACGGAATTGGGCTTGGCGCGCTGCGGTTTGTGGCCCGGGGCATGGAGCGTCCAGGATCCCTTCGCGGTCGCCGACCATCCGCCAAGGTCGGACAGGCCCCGCCAGGTTCCGGACCGGACGCCGCCCATCACGGTGCCATCCACTGCGACCAGATTCTGTCCGAAACTTCCGGAGATCGCGAGCGATGTGGCAAGCGCAGCGGCGGCGAAGGGACGCACGCGTGAGGGAAGGAACGTCATGCGTCCAAACTAGGAAAGGAGGGACTCAGCGCGAACGCACGAAGGTTCCCTGGATGGTCCGGCCCTCGGACCGCAGGCGTGCGAACACGACGCCGGGACGCGACATGGGGATGACGGTCGGGCCGACGCCCGTGCGCATCGACTCCACCCTGCCGAGGGCATCGCGCAGCTCCAGTGTCCAGGCGTGATCGGGAGATGCATCGATGGACAGGAACCTGCCACGCGCCTGCATGGAGATCCGCCTGCTTGCGGCGGGCGCCGGGCGCGGGGACGAGATGCGGGAAGGAGACTTCAGGGTTCCCACCGGGTGGATGGGGAAGTTCGCCGTGAAGGCGAACCTCGAGTCCTGGACGTGGCGTTCGCAGTGGAAGATGTCCAGCGAGACCACGGGAGGCAAAGGCAAGGGGAGCCGTTCCATGGAGAAGGAGGCGGAGATTTCCGAGTGCTGTCCCCCCAGGTCCACCACCAGTTGGCTGTCCACGAAGATCCACGTGTCGTCGTCGGCCTTCAGGGTGAACGTCGCTCCGTGCGTGGTCTGGGCCTGCCCGTGGAGTTCCATGCAGTAGCCGAAGTTGTGGGGACGGCCATCCCTGCCGTGGATGGTGTCGCGGAAGGGATTGGGCTGGGTGGATCCGGGGAGTTGCAAGGCCGAATCCAAGGGGAAGAACGAGGTGTCCACGAACGCGATCCGGGTCGAATCGAATCGTGTCAGCTCGACGGTGGCCGTGAAGGATGCGTTCCAGGTCTTGGAGCCGAGCACGACCGGGCCGAACCACATGGCGGGGCTGTTCGCCGAGTCCAGGCAGGTCCGGGTGTCCTTGAGGGTGTTCTCCACGTAGCTCTGGTACATTCCGCAGATGGTGTTGCCGGTGGCTCGGGGCCTTCCCGCGGAGCTCAGGCGTTTGTGGAGAAGACCCTCCAGAAGGCCGGTATTGACGGTCTGGGAGAAGGGGAAGTAGGCGTTGGTGTCCTTGGGCGAAACGTCGTTGGTGTCCTTCGCCTGGGGGTTTCCCACCCGGTAGTCGTAGAACGTGCCGTGGAGCCTACCCGCGAAGTTCGAGGAGGGTTTCGCGGTGAGCCAGACCGTGTCCGGAAGGTTCCCGTTCGAAGACGGCGGCACAGGGACGGCGGCCGTGGTCGAGTCCCGCTCGAAGGTCGAAAGCGATGCTTCCCGGGGGCGTCCCCAGATGGTGGCCGCGAAGAATCCCTTGGGCGACCATTGGCCTTGGATCCCTTCGTCCCCACCGAAGCGGAGAAAGGCACTGCGCGATGCCCAGGGGGATGTCCAGGCGAACACCACGGGTGGACGCCGTTCGGTGCTGTCGTACCCATCAAGGGTGCCCAGGGTGGGCTGGATGATCCGTTGCTTGGACTTCCAGGTGAAGTGGAAGGGCGACCCCGAGGAGTCGATGCGTCTCACCTCGCCGTCCGAACGCAGGAACCGGAAGGTCACGGAGGCCGGAGACACGTCCTTGGGGGCGGACCAGACCTCGCCCTGGAACCAGCCGTCGATTGGACCGCGACGCAGGGGAACCTCTCCTCCGTTGACCACCATCCAGGCCTTCGCTCCGGTCCAGGGCGCGAAGACCGCCACGCTGCCGTGCGGCTCAAGGAACGGATTGTGATCGAAGCACTTCATGTCATTGGCATTGGCGATCGCGCTTGCAGGGAAGTTGCCGACTCTCCACTGGAGCCAAAGGGTGTCGGAAGCGAAGCTCTCCATGCAGCTGTCGATCCTGCCAGGAGCGAGATCACCGCCGATCGTGGGACGGACGTTCAACATCTGCGTCTCCGATTTGTTCGCGGCGCGATAGGCCTTGGGTCCCAGGTATCTGGCGGTGTCCGGAAACACGAAACGCTTGGGAAGGGTGGCCTCGAGTGTGTCCACCACCTTGACTCCGGTCCGCATGTTCTGGTAGGCGAACGTGGTCTGGGTGTCCGGCAAGAACAGCGTGTCGCCCGCCGCGGCGTGCATCGTGGAATCGTTCTGGAACCAGACGCGATAGTACGTGGTGTTGAATTGGATGCGTCCCATCATGTACTGGTCGGGATGGAACGGGTCCAGCGAGTACCACCAGGACAGTGGTTCACCTGTGTATGCCTTGGTGGGTACAAGGGGCGGCAGTGCGGATCCGTCGGTGCGTTTGACGAGGTTGGCGGGCATCGTCACCTTGAGATCCACGAGGGTGTCCATCTGGTCGCGTTGCCACCACCAGTCGACCAGGATCATCAAGGTCTTCGGGCTCGCCGCTTGAGCGGGGAGAGCGGCTGCGCCAAGGAACAGTGCGGTCAGGATGCGCGAGAATCGTCCGCGAGGATTCGGAGGGGGCATGATTGGGAAACTCCTGCCGTCGCAGGGAAGAAGGGTGCGATCGGTGCCCATCAATCTAGTCGATTGCCGCTTTGTTTGGCTTCTCGGGGCCCCAGGGTCAGCGCGAGTGCACGAACCTTCCGGTGATCGTTTCCGTTCCCGACCGCAGCAGGGCGACTGAGATGCCTGGATTTGTCAGCGGCGTGGTGGCGGGGCCCATGCCGGACAGGGACCGTTGCAGCCTTCCGTCCAGGTCGCGCAGCTCCAGGGTCCAGGCCTGGCTTGCGGAAACGTCGATGGCGAGGGTGCCGACGCTTTGACGCAACGAAAGGGTTCCGGCGGCGCCTGGTTCGCGGAGTCGGCCGGAGATCGGAAGCGTATCCACCACGCTGTCCGAAGGAAGGACGGGCACGTTCAGGGAGATCCCGAACACGGATTCGTTGGGCATGCGTTCGCAGTGGAAGATGTCCAGCGCAACCGGTTTGTCCGTCTTTCCCTGGCGGGGCGCCAAGGCGATCCGCTGGGTGGTGGCCGGATGCAGGCCGCCCATGTCCACCGCGATCTCGCCGTCCACGAACACCCAGGTGTCGTCGTCGCCGGTGATGGTCAGTCGGCCGGAATCGCGTGGCTGCACACGGGCATGCAGCTCCAGGCAGAAGCCGAAATCGTGGATTTCCAGGTCTTGTCCGATCATCTGGTCGAAGAAGGGATTGATCAGCAAGCCGCCGGGCAAGAACCGGAAGGCGTCCAATGGGAAGAAGAAGCTGTCGAGGAACCCGAGCGAATCCCCCGTCCCTGCCTCCAAGGGAAGCTCCAGGGGAATCGCCAGATTCTTGCCGGCACGTGCGGAAAACCAGCGGTCGGGCGCGTTCAGCGAGTCTTCGCAGGGACGTGCCGGGTCCGGGTGGGTTTTGCACAGCGGGACGCCGCTCCAGACGGGGCGCCCGTTTGGAGACAGACGACTCTGGAGCAGACCGGGGATCTCGCCATAGGGGGACCCGAAGGCGAAAGGGAAATAGACCGACGTGTCCAGGCCCCGCAGATCGCGCATGCGGTAGTCGTAGAGGGTTCCCGACAGCGAGGGCGCCCTGCCGGCTCCCGTCGGGGCGGGAAAGGTCGTCGGAGGGGCTCCCGAGACGGTCTCCACTCCTCCGAGGAGGGCCAGCACCACCAGACACGTCTTCCACAGGGCAGACGGGAGAGGCGTTGCGTTGGGTGCGGGATGAGTCATGGTCGCTCCGTTGCGACGGGCGGATCGCCCGCCAGTCGTTTCAGCCAAAAAGATGGAATTCCCATGGGCACTTGCGCACGTGGAATTATTTCGAACAGCCAACCTAGTTCCGCAGACCGGCAAGAACCGGGAATCCCTTCCGTCCCAGCTTTGCCAAAAAATCAAGAACCCTTGGGCTCCGACTGGAAACCAAATCCTATGACGGGTATCGCGGTCCCAGAGGCCGGCGCCGTCCACCGAACCACGTCAACCGGAGGCTTCGCCATGCATTCCTCAAATGCTTCCATTCTTTGCGCGCTCTCCCTGGCCGTCCTTTCCTGCACGGAGTCCGAGACCAATCCCGTCGGCCCCTCCTCCGCACCGATTCCCGCCGTGAAAGGCGATACCACGGTGAAACCGGACACCACGGACCTTCCAGGCATTCCGGACACCACCACAAAGCCGCGCACCACGGGAATGCAATTGGGTACGGGCGGCTACGTGACCAGCGGCGCCTGGAAGGGCTATGCCTGGACGTTGGCCCTGGTGACGGGATCCACGGTGGCGCCCGCGGACTATTCGGCCATCACCTCCGTGGACACGCGCCTGTGCGCCCAGGGCACGGTGGGCAAGGATCCCGATTACGGAGGCGTGGTCATGGTGGGCATCAGCCTCAACCAGGAGGCGCTGCCGCCGGCCGGGGCCGCCGAGCCTCCCAGCCTGCAGTACACGCCCACGGGCTCGGGGATCCGCTACCAGATCGCCAATCCAGGGGGCTCCGACCTGCGCATCCAGATCCAGGACCACTCCGGCACCGCCGCCGGGCGCTGGTGCGCGGACGTGTCGGGAGCCTCGGGAGTGATCGCCTGGGAGGACTTCAACACCACCTGCTGGTCTCCTGCGACGGGCAAGACCTACGCCCGGGAGCCATTGAAGGATGTTTCCATCGTGGCCCCGGGCAAGAACACCGTGGATGTTCCCGTAGATTTCTGTCTGGAGAATCTTTCCGAGGAGCCTTGAGTGACCAGAAGCCCTTTCACCTCCATCCTGCCGTCTACCTTCGGGTTCGGGAGGTGGTCCCAGCCGGTCCTGCCAGTCCTTCCGGTTCGGATGGTCCCGCCGCGACCGGACCTGGCAACTGGTGGAGGTGTCCACGGAAAACCTGGAAATGTCGCCGGACGCTCCGGACCGGACGTCCACCAGCGTGGAAAAGCCCCTCAAGGACTTCGGCAAGATCGACATCGAGGAGTTCGATCCGGATCGCTACCAGGGGGTGGGGCCTCGCTAGGAACCGCATTTGGCGGATCCAGCCAGGGTGCGGGGCTTCTATATTCCATGGCATGTCCCTCTACCTGACCGCCTTCAGCGGCCGCCACGGTGGCGGCGAGATCTCCGGCTTCTTGTGGACCCCCGAACCCGGCCAGCCGGTTCGCCAGGTCCTGGAAACCCTCCGCCAGGAGGACCCGTGGAACGGTGCTCGCCAGGCGGGGAAGGAAATCTTCACCTTGGGACATCCCGACAACCCCGAGGGCGACCACCTCACCGGTGGGCGCGAGGGCGCCTGGAAGCCGGATTTCACCAACCAGGGAACGCGGGGACTGGCGCTCCTGCTGCTTCTGCGGATCCTCAAGCAGAAGAAGTTGTTCGTCGACGTGCGCACGGGATTCGTGACCATCGAGCATCGGGAACTGCCCGACGGAAAGATGGAAGTGCACGGCCTGGAGCTGCATCTGGAAGGCAAGTCCAAGGATCAGTTCCTGCTTTGGGCGCATCCCGTCCGCAGGTTGATGGACGCCCGTCCCACGGCTCTTTCCGAGCATGGGCATCGGGCCCTGGATGTCTGGTTTCCCCTGGAAGGGGTGTCGGTGGCTTCGGCCCACCCCAAGAAAGGCGTGAACGGCACCACGCTCCAGATCGGTCGCCGTGCCAAATTCGTGCGCCCCGGCGATCCCGTGGCAGTGGTCCTTTCCGAACAGCCCGGGGATCTTTCCGCCCAGCAGGTGATCCAGGCTCTGCGGGGATGGTTCGCCAACGGAACATTGGATCCCATCGGTCTGTCCATCGCTCCCGATCCTCAGGAAGCGAACACTCTGGGGCTGTCTGAATTCCATCTGGATCTTCCCGACTTCCACGGCCTTGATTGGGAAGGGCGGCGCGTCCACATGGACGACATCTTCCAGAAGGCCCAGCGCGGCGACATGTCCGTGCGCGTTCCTCGCCTTCCGCCGGCCACCTTCCACCTCACGGGCCTGCGGCCCGACTTGGCCACGGCCACCGCCCACGCGCTCAACCAGCGCGCGTCCCATTGGAACGGGGTCGCGTTGCAGTTCGCCGCCGAGGCACTGCCCGGAAGCCTGGAATTGCCCATGGATCCCAAGTCGCCCATGGTGATCCAGCCCCAGTCGCCGAAAGCATCGGGCCAGGCTTCCGCATTGTTCCTGGAGTGCGTGCGCATCGCCGGGGGCGACCCTTGGCGTCTGAACCTGGAAGGCATGCCCTACGCGCTGGGAATCGCCCACGCCTTCCTGTACGGCAAGATGCACCACCTGGCCCTGGCTCTTCTGGATCCCACTGGTCGATTGGTGGGAAGCGCGGTCCTTCCCTTCCGCTTCACCGATCTTGCCGAGACCGGGTTCATCCGGAACCTGGCCTCCCGCCTCTGGAAAGTCGAGCCTTCCGCTCTGGTGGTCCACGTGGACGAATCCCTGGATCTGCCCCATTCGTTCCTGGAACACCTCGCTCCTTCGGCCACCGCCTGGAAGATGCGGCGCAGATCGGCACCGCGTGCCTTCTCGGGACGTACGTTCGCCTGGATGCCGGTGGAGACCGGTGTGGCCTCGGCGGATCTGGCCATGGTGACCGTGTCCGGTGCCCACGGCGAGGAGCACGTTTCGCTGGAGCGCCTCAGCGGAACCGCTCCGGTGGATGCCGTGCTGTCCCACGCCTTGGCCCTGGAGTACGCCTGGGTGCCGGGACGCTCCGAGCGCCGCCGCCTTCCCGCCACCCTGGAGTGGGCGCGCGGGCTCCTGTACCAGAAGGACCGATTCGGCGCCTTCGCGCCGGGTCGCTTCGAGGGGTGAGCGCGGACTTATCCTTGTAAATTGCAAAGTGCACTTATAGATTTACAAGGATGAGGCGAGAGTGCGAGCCGGTTCTGCAAAAGGATTTGGAGGAAGTGCCCGTGGTGGCACTCCTGGGCCCTCGCCAGTGTGGCAAAACCACTCTGGCCAAGGTTTTGGCCAGTTCGACACACGGTGCGGTCTACCTGGATCTGGAGCGGCCTTCTGATCTGCGAAAGCTGTCGGATCCGGAGCTGTTTCTGGGGCCTCTTGCGGATCGATTGGTGATCCTCGACGAGATCCAACGGGTGCCGGATCTGTTTCCGGTCCTTCGGTCATTGGTGGATCAGCATCGCCATCCGGGTCGGTTCCTGTTGCTGGGCTCGGCTTCCCGCGACCTGCTGCGCCAATCCTCCGAGAGTTTGGCGGGTCGGATCCGCTATCGGGAATTGACCCCGTTCACGCTGCCGGAAATCCTCGCGGGAGGCGTATCCCTGGAGGCCCACTGGCTACGCGGCGGATTCCCGGACAGTCTGTTGGCCGCCGGCGACCCTTCGAGCCTGCGATGGCGGGAGGATTTCCTGCGGACCTTCCTGGAGCGGGACGTGCCGTCGTTCGGGGTGGAAGTCCGCCTGCCTCTGTTCGAGCGTTTCGTGCGGATGTTGGCGCATCTCCATGGACAGATTTTGAACTGGAGTCGTCTGGCGGAATCCGCCGCGGTGAGCGTCCCGACCGCCAAGCATTACGTGGAGCTTCTGGAAAAGTCGTTCCTGGTCCGCCTGCTGGCGCCCCACGAGGCGAATCTGGGCAAGCGCCTGGTCAAGTCCCCCAAGGTGTTCTGGCGCGATTCGGGAGTCGTGCACGCGTTGCTGGAAATCGAAGGGCTGGAGGATCTCCAGGGACATCCCGTGGTGGGAGCATCGTGGGAGGGCTATGCGATGGAAGAGATCCTGCGAGCGGTGCCGCGCGCGCAGCCCACCTTCTACCGCACCCAGTCGGGAACGGAGATCGACCTCGTGCTGACCCAAGGAACGCGGAAACTGGCCGTGGAGTTCAAGCGATCCAGCGCACCGGAAGCCACACGCGGATTCTGGCAAGGTCTGGAAGACCTCGGAAAGCCCCACGCGAGGATCGTTGCGCCGATCGAGTCCGGATGGCCGCTGGCCGACCACGTGAAAGTGGTGTCGCTCCCGGAGCTGCTGGCCGAGCTGGAGGATTGGCCGAGCTAGCCAGCTTGCGGCTCGGGTTGGCGGCTCGCGGATCTACCTTCGTGGATGAAGCCACTCGAAAGCAGGAATCCCGATGAAAACGATCCTCGTCGCCATCAGACACTTCTTGTCTCCGGCGTTCCTGTTCGCCGCGTTTCTCCTGGTGGTGCTTTTTCCCATCCTGGAGGTTTCCTGCGACGACAAGGTCCAGCGGTTCACGGTCATGGAACTGGTCTCGCCCAAGGGGCCGCTTATGGAGCGCGAGAAATCCCCGCACGCGAGCCTCTTCGAGGAGGACGACGGTCCCTCGAGGGAGGAACGACTGGACGAGGACGCGAAATTCGCGAGGAACCTGCGGTGGAGTCTCTGGGGCTTGTTGGGCCTCACCTGCCTGGGGGCGGTGGCCACGGCGCTCGTGTTCCGCCCCCGCATCCAAGGTGTGCTGGCGACGTTGCTGGGATTCGGAGGCTACCTGTTGATGGGTGGGATCGCCCGCGGTCTGCTCCAGGGAACATCGCAGGATCCGACCAACTCTTCCCTGCAAGGCGAGATGCTGCCCGCCTGGGACCGGGCCCAGCTTCTGGTGTTCTTCGCGGGATGGGCGGGCGCGACCACCTTCGCGCTCTCGTTCCGCGCCAAGGGTCTGGAGCCGATCGCCCGCTGGGGAAGGTCGGCTCGCGGGAGCACTGTGGAAACGCCTGCTTCCACTGTCCAGGAGCCGCCCTCGGTCTGATGCCGAAGTGCGTTCACGGCACCACGTGCGTCCCCTGCCACAGGCGCCCGTCGGGGAGGCGGGCCTGCAAGAACAAGGTCTTCCCGCGCAGGGCGGCGGGGCGTTGGACAATTTCCGACGCCATGAGCGTGCCGGTGCGGCCGGCGGCGGTGGACCAGCGGATGGGGGTGTTCGGGAAGGTGTGGGCGAGATCCTTCAAGCTGGTGATGTTCGAGGCCTTGGAGCGGATGGACGAGGGAGGCTCGGTGCCGGGAGGGTAGATCCCGATCAGCTCGAAGGAGGACGGTTTTTGGTCGCCTGCGAACCAAACGAGCCAAGCGCCAGCGAAGGAATTGCTCCAGAAGTAAGAACTCCAACCAGTTAAGACCCCCTTCTTCCATACATCCATGTAGGATCCGCCAAGTTTACGGTGGTTCCCTTCCCACCCGTCCCAGGATCGAAGCGTGGTGGTGGAGTCGCTTGTTCCCAACCTTTCCCAAGGACGTATCCAACTGATTTGGAGTGGGGGAAGATTCGTTGCGTTGGAAAAGGATTGTCCCCGATCTGGATGGATCCGGACAACAACATCATCGAGCACCGGGGGCTCACAGATCGTATCGGTGGTATCTTCGAGCGGGGGGGACATGTAGGCTTGGGGGTAGTAGGTACTCCAGGTACAAGTGGTTGAGCTCTGGGAAATTCCAATTCCTGTCCATCCCGCCGAATCCGGCAGCCGGGCGGAAATCTTCCAGCGGAGGTGCTGGATGAGGTATGTCGATCCTCCCAGGCCAGTCTTATAATCATACGAGCGACTGGATTCTGTTGTCTTCACGACCCAAGAAGCCGTCGTCTGAGGTACGGGGATTCGCAAGTCGTCCCTCGGCGGCGCGATCGATCGGCGATTGTGAGATACGAGTCGCCAATCGCGGCCCCTCGGGCTTTGATAGAACGTCAGGGCCCGTTCCATCCCCAGCGTGTCGCTCCAGACGTGGATGGGGGCGGGGTTCGATTCCATGGAATAGAGGAATTCATACCTCACTGTTTTCCCATCGACGAACACAAAAGTGGTCCCCACCTCGACATCGTCACAATTTTGCTTCGAGATTTTGCTCGGCAGGGAATCGCAAATTTTCATAACTCCATTTCCGGCGAACCGGCTATGTCGAGAGCTTGATTCCTGTGACCACTTGTTGTGTACGCCTGGCTCCAGCGACGAGGCCTCCCCCCAGATGGATGTAGTTTCCGTACCGATCACGAAGATCGAGGTGTCCCCGGAATCTCGAGGTTGCAGCTCCCAGTTCAAGTAAACGGATTGACGCAACCAGGTCTGGCGTCCGTTCGGCCACACCAGGATCTTGGCGGTGTCGGATTTTTTCAGAACCGAGTCTCTGGCCACCAAGGTCCAAACCTTTCCCGCTGGAATCCTGGTCGAATCGACCACCACGGCCGATCGATAGGTGAGGTCCAGGCTGTCTCGATTGGTGACCTGCCACGCCCACGACTCCCCGATGTGCAGCGGGATGGCGGCGGCAATCGTTGCGGCGCAGAGAAGGGGGAGCAGAGCTTTGCGGAACATGGGTATCCTCCAAACGAACCAGGGGCAGATGCGGTGCCCGTTCAGAGAAGATATGGCCGATCTGGATGCGCGATTGGGCATGATTGGTAGAACAGCATGGGACAACCGGAGCCAGATGAAGCGCAGCAAAAAGGCCCGACCCTCGACGGGGAGGATCGGGACATCACCGGCTGCCCCGGTGGCGCTACGGCACCACGTGCGTGCCCTGCCAGACGCGCCCATCCGGAAGACGGGCCAGCAGGAACACCGTCTTCCCGCGCAATGCGACGGGGAATTGAACAATTTCCGACGCAGCAATGGTGCCGGTGCGCCCGGAGGCGGTGGACCAGCGGACGGGAGTGTTCGGGAAGGTCTGGGCGAGGTCCTTCAAGCTGGTGATGTTCGAGGCCTTGGGACGGATGGAAACGGGAGGCTCGGTGCCGGGAGGGTAGATCCCGATCAGCTTGTAGGAGGAGGCAGAGCTCCCGCTGGAGCTGGACCAGAACCCGCTATTCTGGTACGACGAGGCGGAATAGCTCAATTCGGCAAGAGCCCCGTCCTTCCACACCTCCACGTAGGCTTCCGCTTGGGAGCCGAGTGGATCCCGGGATTCCCAGACCCGCGCGATGGCGATAGAGTCCATCGTTGGGGCGGTCTCCCATGAACGAATCCAACCGATTTGAAGCGAGGGAACTTTGGTCTTGTTCGCGAAGGACTGACCCCTCCCGGGATGGATCCAGATCACCAGATCCTCGACGACCGGAGCCTGGCAGACACTGTCATCGATGATGGTTCCGCAATTGGCATATCTACTGGGTGTGCAGGAACGGACCTTCGAGCAGGTGATGACGGTCTGGGAAACGGAAAGCCCCGCCCAGCCAGCCGAATCGGACTCGTGACCGGAGATCTTCCAACGGATGTTGCTCCACGTTCCGATGGAACTCGAGCCCGAACCGGATCCCATACTTTGGGAGCTGGAGGCACTCCCGGAACTCGCCGACCATTCAAAGACGGTCTGGGTCGCGGGAATGCCCAGTTCATCCATCGGAGGAGCGATCGGATGGAGATTGTGGGAAACGAGTCGCCAATCGATTCCCCTCCGACTCCGATGGTAGGTCAGAGCTCGCGCCATGCCCAGGGTATCGCTCCAAATGTGGACCGGGAGGGGAGTGGATTTCACGACCGATTCCGCTTTGAATGCCACGGACTTGGCGTCGACGGCGACACGGGATCTCCCCACCACGATGCTGTCGCAGGAACGCTCTGGCTCCAGCTTCTGCAGGGAGTCGCAGGTCCGTTTCTCCGCGATGGAGACGAACCGGTTGGCATGAACGACCGGTTCCAGCGAGGACGCCTCGCCCCAGACCGAGGATGTGTCCGCTCCCAAAACCACCACCGTGGTGTCCCCGGGATCCCGAGGTTGCAGCTCCCAGCTTAAGAAGCGCGATTGACGCAACCAGGTCTGGCGCCCGCTCGGCCACACCAGGATCTTGGCGGTGTCGGATTTTTTCAGAACCGAATCTCTGGCCACCAAGGTCCAAACCTTTCCGGCGGGAATCCTGGTCGAATCGACCACCACGGCCGATCGATAGGTGAGGTCCAGATTGTCGCGGTTGGTGACCTGCCACACCCACGACTCCCCGATGTGCAGCGGGATGGCGGCGGCAAACGTTGCGGCGCAGAGAAGGGGGAACAGAGCTTTGCGGAACATGGGTATCCTCCAAACGAACCAGGGGCAGATGCGGTGCCCGTTCAGAGAAGATATGGCCGATCCGGATGCGCGATTGGGCATGATCGGTAGAACAGCGCTGCCCAACCAACGGGGCAAGTCGCCGAAACGAAAAAGGCCCGACCCTCCGCTGGGAGGATCGGGCCTTGTGAGCTTTCGATAACGTTGAGAACGACTTGAAGCCTATCGGCCCCCGCCTGAAGCCTATCGGCCGCCTCGCATGAGCGCCTTCACCGAGATGGGGGGCTTCACGTTGTTCTGCTTCTTCTCGGACTGGCCGCCGAACTTCTCCATGAGGCCTTCCAGCGTGGCCGGCTGGCGAGGGCCGCGGTCCTGCTGGGGACGGTCGATCCACTCGCGGGGTCCGCGATCGCCGCGATCGGGACGATCGCCGCGGGGAGCGCCGTGGCCGCCGGGTCCGCCCTGGGGACGATCCCCTTGCGGGCGTCCCTGGCCGGGACGACCCTGTTCGCGACGGTTGGGATCGAAGCCGGGACGGCCGCCATCGCGGGCGCCTTCCGGACGGGGTCCGCGATCGCCCTGGGGACGGTCGCCTTGGGGGCGATCGCCACCGAACGGCCTGCCTTCACCGCGGGGAGGACGATCCCCACGCGGGGCTCCGCCCTCGGGACGCGGTCCACGGGGACGGTCGCCCTGGGGACGGCCTTCGCCACGCGGTTCGCGGGGCTCGCGAGGCTCGCGGCGCTCGGGGCGTTCCGTGGAGCTGCCGCGTGCGGCGCGTGCGGCTTCCATGTCCGACTTCATGGTCAGCGCGATGCGCTTTTGCTGGGGGTCCACCTCCAGCACGCGCACCTTCACGACCTGGCCGACGGAAAGGACTTCCTTGGCGTCCTTGATGAAGCGGTCGGAGATCTGCGAGATGTGCACCAAGCCGTCCTGATGGACGCCGATGTCGACGAAGGCTCCGAAATTGGTCACGTTGGTGACCGATCCTTCCAGCGCCATGCCCGGCTGCAGATCGCCGATCTTGGAGACCTTCTCGTCGAAGTTCGCGTACACGAACTCGGCGCGCGGGTCGCGGGAGGGCTTTTCCAGCTCCGACAAGATGTCCTTGAGGGTGGGCAGGCCCACCTCGTCGGACACGTACTTGACCGGATCGATCTGACGGATCTTCTCGGCGTTGCCGATCAGGTCGGAAACCGACACGTCCAGGTCCTTGGCGATCTTCTCCACCAGGGCGTAGCGCTCGGGGTGGACGGCGGAACGATCCAGGGGGTTCTCGCCTTCGGCCAGACGCAAGAAGCCCGCGGCCTGCTCGAAGCTCTTGGGACCGAATCCCTTGACCTTGCGCAGCTCGTCGCGGCTCTTGAAGGCGCCTTCCTTGTCGCGGTGCTGGACGATCTCCTTGGCCGTGTTCTTGGTGATGCCCGACACGTAGGAGAGGAGCGCTTCGGAGGCCTGGTTGAGGTTCACGCCCACCTGGTTCACGCAGGATTCGACGATTTCCTCCAGGTTCTTCTTCAGCTCGTTCTGGTTCACGTCGTGCTGGTACTGGCCCACGCCGATCGACTTGGGATCGATCTTCACCAGTTCGGCGAGAGGATCCTGCAGGCGGCGGGCGATGGAGATCGCGCCGCGGATGGTCACGTCCAGCTCCGGGAACTCCTTGACCGCCAGAGGGGAAGCCGAGTACACCGAGGCGCCCGCTTCCGAGACCATCACGATGTGGGGACGTCCTTCCTCTTCCGGGATGTTCTTGATCACCTTGCGCAGGAAGGATTCCATCTCGCGGCCGCCGGTGCCGTTGCCCACGGCCACCAGCACGGGCTTGTGGCGCTTGCACAGGGCCAGGAACACCAGGGTGGCTTCCTCGAACTGGTTGGCGGGTTCCAGGGCATGGACGGTGGCGTGTTCCAGGAACTTCCCTGTGTCGTCCACCACGGCCAGCTTCTGTCCGGTGCGGAACCCGGGGTCCACGCCGATCACCACCTTGGCGCCGGCGGGCGGGTACATCAGGAGGTCGCCCAGGTTCTTCCCGAAGACCTTGTAGGCCTCGCCTTCGGCGTGTTCCTTCAACAAGAGGCGCACGTCGGTCTCGATGGAAGGGGCCAGCAGGCGCTCGTAGGCGTCGCGGGCGGTGGCGGAAAGGACCATGCCGATCATGGTGGAGGGATGGGTGACCAGCTTGGAGGTCACGTAACCCACGGCCGTCTCCACGTCCACCTCGATGGTGGAACGCAGCACGTCTTCCTTCTCGCCGCGGCGGATGGCCAGGATGCGGTGGCTGGGGAGGGTCTCCACCTTCTCCTTGAAGTCGTAGTACATCTCGAACTTGGTGCGTTTGCCCACCCATTCCTTGCGGGCTTCGCAGCGCATCACGCCGTCCTTCTCCGCCTGGCCGCGCAGCCACTGGCGGATCTCCGGCACTTCGGAAAGCTCTTCGGCCAGGATGTCGCAGGCCATGCGCACGGCGGTGGCCTCGTCGGGGACGCCCTTCTCCTCGGAGATGTACTCCTTGGCCAGTTCCTCCGGCGTGAGCGAGCCTTCCGCTTGCTTTTCCTGGAACAGGCGGGCCAGGGGCTCCAGGCCGGCCTCGCGGGCGATGATGGCCCGGGTGCGGCGCTTGGGCTTGTAGGGCAGGTAGATGTCTTCCAGCTCGGTCTTCTGGGCGCAAGCTTCGATCTTGGCCTTGAGTTCCGGAGTGAGCTTGCCCTGCTCCTCGATGGATTTGAGGATGGCCGCGCGGCGCTCGTCCAATTCCTTCAGGTAGGTGAAGCGGTGGTCAACCTCGCGCAGGACGGTCTCGTCCATCTCTCCGGTACGCTCCTTGCGGTAGCGCGCGATGAAAGGGATGGTTGCACCCTCCGCGAGCAGAGCGAGCGTATTGGCGACCTGCCACACTTGCAGGTTCAGTTCTTTGGCGATGAGGGCAGCGTAATCCATGAACAACTCCGGGAACAAGATCCGGTTCGATCCCCCTCCGGTACTTCCGGAACTGGGGGGCGGCTAAAGATATCACCCGGTGCGGAAAGGGTCAGATCGGGTCAAGGGATCGCGAAATTCCGACCCAAGGATCCGAGGTTTGTCGCAGAGGGGACACGGGGCGAGATGGTCTACAGGAACGTCCCCTTGATGCCCGCCGTGAAGATGTAGTTGGGTGGAACTTCTGGGAGATTTCCGTCGGCCAAGGGGTTCAGGGTCCAGGGCACGCCCACCGCCAGGAAGATGGGGAAATTGCGGGGGTTCAGGTTCAGTTCCACCCCGTAGCTCAGCTTCAGGGTCACGTCCTGGCTCTTGCGCACGGTGCTTCCTGGACCGCCGGGGCCCTTCTCGAAGCTGTAGGTGGGAGCCATGGGAATCGACAGCGAGATGCCGCCGGACTGGGTGGCCATCTCTTCCTTGTAGCCCACATGGGCGTACAGACTCAGGTTGTCCGCCTGTGTGGCTCCGGTGCCGGGGGCTCCGTGGTAGTCGTCGTCCTGGTTGTGGCGAAGGTCGGCGGGGTTCCAGGTCCAGGCAGAAGGCGTGTGCTCCTGGCAGTCCTTGTAGCGTTCCAGAGTGCTGCCCGTTTTTCCGCAGGGTGCGGCAACGGCCCAGGCGGCGGTGTAGCTACCTCCCAGGATGTACAAGCCCCAGTCGCGGTCGATGGTCGTTTCGGCGGAAACGCCGAAGGTGTAGTGTCCCGTGCCGGGCTGCACCTGGGGAGGCATCCAGGGGGTGCCGTCGGCGGGGTCGGTGTTGTCGAACAATCTCTTGATGTCGTGGCGACCGGTGGGCAGGCCCAGGCTGAGTCCCACCATGTGCTGGTTCATGTCCCCGAAGTTTCGCGATACGGACAGTCCCAGGTCGCCAAAGCCGCCCACCACCTCGGTCTTGGTGCCGTAGGGGTCGGAGCCGGTCTTGTAGCGGTCGATTTCGAAGGTGTTGGCCTTCCAGCTTCCGGAAACACCCACCGTGTAGGTCTCCAGGATCTTGGTGGAAAGATCCAGCGCGGTGGCGTCGTAGATGTAGTCGGCGCCCAGGGTGCGGTTCTGCATCACCTGGAGGTCGTAGCGGCCGCCCGTGGCGCCGCGCCCGATCCACTTGCCCGCGCCGGCGGAGCCCGCCCCGCCGCCCGCGCCGCAGCCGCCGATGGCGTTCCAGGCCGCCTCGCGCGGGTCGTCGGAGGTCGCCCTGGACAGGAATTGTCCCGGCAGGATCGCCAGGGTGGCCACGCCCAGAGGTAGGGCGAAGAGCGAGATCGCAAGGCGCTTGGAAATCATGGCTTCACCCACAGATGGCTCCAGTCGGAGGAGATGATGGATCCGGTGGCCACCCGCAGCACCGGGCCGCGTTCCAGGAGGGTGGTGCGGTCGTGGTTGGCGAGCTCCCCGCCGCTTTGCCCCAGCTTGACGATGAACAGGTCGTAGCCCACCCCGTCGTCCGTGCCGGTGCGCTTGGCGAAGGCGGTGGCGAAGTCGGGGTGGGTGGACCACTCGGGCCGCTGCCACTCGTAATAGGAAAGCCCGGGGACTTCGTCGGAAGGATGCGGGGCCACGTTGGGAAGGGCGGCGCCCCAGACGGCCTTGTCCTCCTTGGACCAGATCCACAGGTGCTCGTGCTGGCCTTCGAGGACGGAACCGGTCACGGTGGGAACGGGCTTGCTGCCACCGAAGCCAAGGATCATGAAAAAATCGGTGTTGGATCCGGATGCAAAGGGGTTGATGCTGGGATTGCACTGTTGATCGCCGCCATTGAGAAGCGATGCGTTACCGCTGGAGGCTTCCCAAAGAACCGTCTGCAGGTAGCTGGTGACAACCCATTTCTGATCACGTGAAACTCCGCCCTTGAATGCGCCTGGCACGGATTTTCCGTCGATCGCCGCAACCTCCCAAGGACCGATGGCCGAATCCAGGAAGCGGGTGCGCCAAGTGAAACCGTTGACCGACTTCGTGCTTTGGTTCCAGGAGGTTTCCAACGGAACATCCACAGCGTAGATCCAAGTCTCCTTGCCATTGGTTGACCAATGCGGGTGGGCGGTCGTTGGAAGGGAGCCGGATTGGTCGCGGGTCAATGGAATGCGCCAACCCAGGCCTGCCACCGCCTCACGCACGTAGGAATCCGTTCGTCCCTTGGAGAAAATTCCGATGTAGGCGAGCCAGCGTCCATCCGGCGAAAAGAGAGGTTCGTTTGGACGACCTGGATACCCATTCGGGCCTTCGTCGCCGAAGTCCATTCGGATACTGCGCGGGGTCTTCGACTTGTCCGGATCCGGCAACAGCAAGTACAGTCGCTTGCCGGTGGCCAGCGCGATCTTGAAGCTGTCGGTGCCCAGGAATTTCTGAAGCGATTCAGTTGACGTGGTCCAGGAAATTCCCTCAGGGATTTCCTGGACGGCGGAACGTTTGGAGGGCGCCGACTCGAACGCTGCCGGAGCCGATTGCATCGGCGATGCGGCGCCATCGGCGCAGTTGGGGCGGTAGGGCGGGCAGGGCTCGTTGCAACCTTGCAGGGCAAGGATGCCCATGGCAGGAACAAGGCCTTGGAGGATCCGTCGGCGGTGATTCATGGGAAACCAAAATAGCTTCGAGTCCTGGTGGGACTGTTTTGGTTGTTTGCGCATGATTCATGCCCTACAAAGGGAAGTCGGATCGACGAGTCCATGTAAATTTGGTCCAACACCCTTTCTTTCGAGGCTATCCATGTCCATCGCTTCCAAGCATCTCCTGGCGGGATGCGCCATGTTCGCGTTGCTCGTCTCCTGCGGCGACGATTCGTCTCCCGTCGCACCTCCCGCTTCGACACCGGCACCCGTGGGTCAGAACGGCATGACGGTGGTGTCCCCGAATGGAGGAGAGGCGTTCAAGGTGGGAGATTCGATCCATGTGGTGTTCAATCTCGACACGGTCCAGGCAAAGTCGGCAAATCTGACCCCTACCGGAGGAGTGAGAATCAGGGTGGATTGCGGCGGCAGCGATTGGCTCGAACTCACTTCCCAGCAAGTCAATTATGCCTCGCTCCAGGGAGAAACCTCCACCAAAATCGGAATTCCGGACTCGATCTATAGCTCGAGCGCAAGGAAGATCATCCCCTTCCCGGTCGGTAGTTCCTGCAAGCTCAAGGTGATGGACTACAACGAGGGTGGGATCAACGACATCTCCGACGCCGTCTTCACCATCAAGGCCAAGTGAGGTCGCCATGAAGCGCACCGCTCTCCTTCTGCCGATTCTTGTCGCCACCGCGGCCCTGGCCCAGGCTCCCAAGGGAGCTCCGGTGGTCCCGGACGCTTCCGAGCAGGCCAAGCTCGCGGCCCTTAGGGCCAAGGCCAACGGGATCGTCGTGTGGTCTTCAAGCCGCGTGGGCAACCACAAGATCTTCGCGATGGACGCCGACGGCCAGAACACCCGTCAGGTCACCAAGGGGAACAAGACCGACTGGTACCCGCGGATTTCGCCGGACGGGACCCGGATCCTGTTCACCCGCTCCAAGCTCGACTGGACGGCGGAAACCAACGCGAATTTCCCCGAGCGCTGGGATACGTGGATCATCAACGTGGATGGCAGCGGCGAAAAGCTCCTGGTGCCCAACTCCACCTGGGCCACCTGGCGTCCGGACGGGTCCATCCTGTTCTCGCGCGGCGCCGACGTCTTCACGGCCAAGGGCGACGGCACGGGTGAGGCCAAGCTGGTCGACGGCAAGACTTCCTTGAAGGGCGGAATCGCCCAGAACCCCAACATGAGCACCGACGGCAAGTTCCTGGCGATCACCCTGCGCGGATCGGAGCGATCGGTGGGCGTGCTGAACCTCTCCACCAAGCAGTGGTTCGAATCCGCTTCCGGCGGCGGCTGCCAGATGACCTTCTTCCCCGGCGGGCACCGCGTGGTGCGGGTCAATCCCACCGGCAACGGCGGCACGGAATTGTACGCCTACGAGCTGGATGCCTCCGGAAAGCACGGCGCGTTGTCCGCCAACCAGCAGAAGTGGATCGACCTTCCCGGCCGGAGGTCGCACGAGTACTTCCCCCAGCTTTCGCAGGACGGAAAATGGCTGGTGTGGGCGGCCACCGACCGCGGACACGACCACGACATCGCCGACTACGAGATCCATCTGCTGAAGGTCGGCGAGAGCGCCGACAAGGCCGTCCGCCTCACCTTTCACTCGGGCAACGACCGCTGGCCCGACGCCTGGATGAAATGAACATGCGCACATCCTTCCCGTTCGTTGCCGCCGGCCTCGTGCTTTTCCTGTCCCTGGCCGGTTGCAACAAGAAGGCGACCTCCGTGAAGGCCACCAAGGCATCCATCGCGATTCCGGCGCGCCCCGCCGCCCAGGGAAGCCTGGTGGTGGTGGGGACCTTGCAGAAGGTTTCCGGACAATTCCCGGCAAACGACCTGTACAAGTACGCCTATGTCATGAAGTACTCCGTGGACACGGTGGTGGAAGGCGCGTTCGCCTCCGGCGAGATCCTGGTGGCCCACTACGATCCCCGCACGGCGCGTTCCGCCATCCAGGACGACCAGAAAGGCAAGGTGGGAGGCACGCTTTCCACCTTCCGCGAAGGCGAGAAGCACTATCTGGTGCTGCGTCCTCTGGATTCGGCCTGGACCGGAGCCTTGGAAGACAACTACCCGCAGGAGAAGTCCCCCCGCTGGTTCGCCACCTGGGCGCAGGGGATCTGAGGAGTGGTCTTCACCGAGGAGATCTTCCTCTTCCTGTTCCTGCCGTTGGTGCTGGGGGTCTACTACCTGCTGCCCTACCGCAAGGAGGACGACGGGAAGCGATCGCCGTTCTTCGTGCGCAACCTCTGGTTGACCCTCGCCGGATACGTTTTCTACGCGTGGTTCGAACCGTGGTTCGTGCTGTTGATGATCTGGACCAACGTGTTCGACTACTTCTGCGGCGTCTACCTGGGGCGGGACGACATCACCTCGGGTCGCCGGAAGGTGGCGCTGGTTCTTTCCATGTGCATGAACCTGGGGCTCCTGGCGGTCTTCAAGTACGGGGTCTTCGCGCAGGTGAACCTGGATCGCGTCCTAGTGGCCCTGGGCCACCCCGGCTTCGAGATCTTCCGGATCGCCTTCCCCATCGGGATCTCCTTCTACACCTTCCACTCCATGAGCTATGTGATCGACATCTACCGGGGCGAACGTCCGGTGCGGTCGTTCGCGGACTTCTCGTGCTTCGTGTCCCTGTTCCCGCAGTTGGTGGCCGGGCCCATCCTGCGCTACAACATCCTCTCCAAGCAGTTCCACACCAGGCACCACACGCGTTCCCTGTTTTCTTCCGGAGTGATCCTGTTCTTCGTGGGATTCGCCATGAAGATCCTCCTGGCCAACCCCGCCGGCACCGTCGCCGATGCCGTGTTCGCCGCCGAAGCCCCTTCCACCTTGCAGGCCTGGTGGGGGGCGCTCGCCTACACCTTCCAGATCTACTTCGACTTCAACGGGTACTCCGTGATGGCCCTGGGGCTGGGGCGCATGTTCGGGTTCGAGCTGATCCGCAACTTCGACGCCCCCTACCGCTCCGAAAGCATCACGGAGTTCTGGCGGCGCTGGCACATCAGCCTTTCCAGCTGGCTGCGCGAATACCTGTACTTCCCGTTGGGCGGAAACCGGAAGGGCGAGACCCGCACCTACATCAACCTTGCGCTGGTGATGCTCCTGGGCGGATTCTGGCATGGGGCGCAGTGGCAGTTCATCGTGTGGGGCGCCATCCACGGGAGCTGGCTCGCGCTGGAGCGCTGGATGGGGAAGAGACCCTTCTACGGCCACCTGCCCAGGCCGTTGCGGATCGCGGTGACCATGACCATCGTGGTGGTGGCCTGGGTGTTCTTCCGCGCCGAGGACATCCCGCACGCTCTCTCCATGCTGGGTTCCATGTTCGGAATGGGGCATGCCTCGGCGTGGTCCGGACTTCTGGACGCGCAGATCTGGCGATTGGACCATCTGCTGGTGATGGGCCTGTGCCTGGTGTTCGTGGCCCAGCCTTTCCAGTCGTACGAATTCGGACGGAAGGCGACCTGGCCCCGCTTGGCGGTGTCCTTCTCGCTGTTCCTGGTGGGTCTGTGCTTCATGTACGGGCAGGCCTTCAACCCTTTCCTCTACTTCCAGTTCTGAGGCCCCATGGACAACCCAAGGCAAACCAAGCTGGCGGAATGGGTGGCGATCGGAAGTCTCCTCGCCGTGGTGGTGGGCATTCCCCTGTACCAGGCGGTGTCCGACTTCCGGAAGGAAGGGCGGGTCCATCTGGTGGATCTGTTCACGCGCTTTCCCTCCAAGGAAAACCTCCATGGATGGGACGCCGAGGCGCGCGAACGCTCCGTGGTCGGATCGGCCATCCGTCCCAGGCTTCTCCAACTGCAGTACGACCTGTTTGGAAACGCCGGATCCAAGGCGGTGGTGGGCAAGGACGGCTGGCTGTTCTACCGCCCGGACGTGGAATTCCTGTTGCGTCCACGGATGGACCAGGAGCGCTTCTTCCTGGGAAGCTTCGACACCGTCGTGGACGGCAAGCGCGTGAACGTGAAGAGCCCCCTGGTGGCCATCCGCGACGTGGACCGCCAGTTGAAGGCCAAGGGCATCCACCTGGTGGTGGTCCCGGTGCCCGGCAAACCCACGATCTATCCGGAAAAGCTCGCGGGCGGCGAAGTGGATTCCCTCCATTCGCCCACCCTCATGCTCCTGGATTCACTGAAAGCCTCCGGGGTGGATGCGGTGGATCTGGTGACGCCCCTGCGCCGGGCCAAAAAAAGCACATCGGTGGACCTGTACCTGCATCGCGACACCCATTGGTCGCCCGCGGGCGTGGCGGTGGCGGCAAACGCCATTTCCTCGCATCTGTTGGCTCTGCCTGCCGTGTCGGCACTCCGCGATTCCTCGCGCTACGGTCTGCGCGACACCACCATCGAGCGCTGGGGCGACATCTGCGAAATGAGTTCCCTGCCCAGGCGTCGCGACATCTGGAAGACGGAAACGGTTGGAGCGTTCCAGGTGGTGGACACGTCCAAGGCTCCGTACGCCGACAGCGACACCGCAACGGTGTTGTGGCTTGGAGACAGCTACTCGCGCATCTACCAGACCGACGAGCCCAAGGCGGCGGGCATCATCGCCCAGGTGGCCCTGCGGATCGGACAGCCTCTGTCTTCGGTGGTCAACGACGGCGGGGCGAGCACGGTGGTGCGTCGCAAACTCCACCAGAAGGCCAAGCTTCTGGAACACGCCAAGGTGGTGGTCTGGGAATTCGTGGAGCGCGACATCCGCTTCGGCGACAAGGGTTGGGCCCTGGAAGAGATGCCCTGAGGCTCTGGCCCCGAAGCCGCCGCCCTTCGATACACTTCGCTTCGCGAAGCTCTCAGGGAACGGCGGCTTTCGCTTTTTCGATCGGTTATGATCAACGGTAGCCATTGAAAGCGATGGATCGATGTGATCAGCCGTTCCCTGAGTGCCGCCGAAGGCGGTGTATCGAAGGGCGGCTGATCACTGCGCAGATCCTTTTGAAATGTCCCATCCTGTACCGTGCCAGCACCTTCAACACCCGCAGGCCGTAGGTGACGGGGTTCAGGTGCGATTCCTCCCCCGCGTAGCGGGTGGCGATGGCCTCTTCGCCCACCGCCAGGCCCAGCGCCCGGGCGCAGGCGATGGCCTGCAGGTCGAAATCGAAGGAGTCGCCCAGCCGCGCGTACGGGATGCGGTCCAAGGCGGAACGATGATGGAACAGATACCCCGAGTGGTAGTCCGTGAGGCGAAGCCCGAACGTCCTGTTCTCCAGGGCCACCAGGAGCTTGCCCGCCACGATCTTGTAGAGCGGCATCCCGCCGCGCCGCGCGCCTCCCGAGCGGTGGCGCGACCCCTGCAGGAGCGACAATTTCCGCTCCACGCAGAGGTCGGCGAATTCCACCAGGCGTTCGGGGGGATACTGGCCGTCGGCGTGCAGCACGGCCGCGACCTCGCAGCCGGAGCGGCGGGCCTCTTCCAAGCCGCGCTTGACGGTGGGGCCGTAGCCCAGGTTCCGCCCGTTGGAAAGGACCTCGATCCTGGGAAACCGGGACGCGAGCTCCCGGGCGACTTCGCCGGTGGCGTCGCGGCTGCCGTCCTCCACGATCGCCAACCGCAGGATGCGGTCCCAGTCGGTGGCAGGGATCCGCTCCACGGTCTCGCGCAGGGTGGAAGCGGCCTGGTAGGCGGGAATCACCACGAACAGGTTCATTGCAGGGCTCTCCAGGGGCGTGGGGTCCAGCCGAGGCGTTCTCCCGCCTCGGTCCAGGAAGGAGCGGCGTCCTCCACCAGGCCCGTGAAGGTCTGCCAGTCGGATTGGAAAGGGATTCCCAGGCGACGGAGAAGGGGCGGAACGGCTCGCGCCAGCCAACCCATGGGGGCGGAAGCCACGGGAAGGACGATCCCGCGCGATCCCGCGGAACAACGGATTTCGCGGGCCATCTCGCGGAGGCTCGCCGTGCGCGAACCGGACAAGGACAGAATCCGTCCGATCGATCCGTGGTGGTCCAGGGTGGAGGCGAAGGCCAGCGCCAGGTCGTCCACATGGACCGGGGCTTTGAGTGCGCGACCCCCGGCCGGGAGGGGAAGGATCCGGTGCGCCAGGACCGCCTTGCGGAATGCCTCGTGCTCGGCGCAGGAGGTGTCGCCCCAGGCCAAGGTGGGGCGAAGGATGGTCCAATCCAGGGCGCTTTCGCGCACCGCATCCTCGGATCGGCGCTTGGAGAGGGAATATGCGTTTGCGCGACGGTAGGTCACGGAGATGGAAGAGACGTGCACGAACCTGCGGACTCCCGATCGGCGTGCGGCGGCGATGACGTTTTCCGTCCCCTGGTGGTTCACCCTGTCCAGGAGGTAGTCGTTGCCCCGGGCCAGGACCAGACCGGCTAGATGGATCGTCGCGATGCAACCCTCCAGGGCGCCTTCCAGCGAGGCGGGATCGGTCACGTCCGCGCCCCGGAACTCGACTCCCAACTCCTCCATCCGCTCCCGCGATGCGGGAAGGTCCAGGTCCAGGACGCGCACGGAACGTCCCTGGGAACGGAGGAGTCGGCAGAGCCGAGTTCCCATCGCTCCGGCGCCACCGGTGATCGCGATCATCGCGATCCTCCCAAGGAAACCAGGGACGTCCATTGCGCGTGCACCACCTTTTCGAGGCGTGGATTGGCTCCGAATCGGCGGTGGATTTCCAGTTCCACGGAATCGGTCGGAAAGGGGGGGGGCGATGCGTCCGGATTCGTCCTGGAAAACAGCGCCCAGGCGCCGTCGGCGTGGACCAGACGCCAGCGTGGCGAACCCAGGATGTGGGCAGCCAGGGGCTTCCAGCGGGGCCAGGCGGAAACGGGCACCAGCGTCCAGGCGAACCCCTCGCCATCGCTCCAGCGATCGAAATCCTCCGGGTGGTCCAATGCGTCCAGGTAGCGTCGCACGAAGACCTCGTCGTGGAGGACCAACCGGGTGTCGGCCCAGCAGGTCCTGCGCGAAGGTGTGCGCCAGCTCATCCAGCCCCCGGCGCGCAGTTCGTGGAATACCGGCCCCCGGGACGGATCCATGCGGCGAAGGGTCTCGTCGGAAGGCAGGTGCGTGGGCGCGATCCAGCTTCCGGGCAGGTTCCACCGCAGGTCCAGGAGTCCGAAGGCGCAAAGGCCCGATCCCACCACCGGTACGGCCCAGCGGATCCATCGCCAGGAAAGGTTGGGTGCCTCCACCGAAACGAGCATGGCCAACAGCAGGATGGGCAGGTTGCGCACAGCCAGAAACGAAAGGACCAGGCATCCGGCCAACAGGACCAGACGGCCCCGCGAACCCGTGCCGGTGCGCCACCAGAGGAAGGTGAGCACCCCCAGCCAAAGCGGCAGCAAGGCGCGGACGGGAGAATCCAGGATCCAGGAGATCCAGCCCATGTTTTCCGGGATCTCCCTGGCGAACACCGAACTTCCCGTGGCACCGATCCTGCCGGCCACCACCGAGGCCAGTTGGAAGGCTCCGGCTCCCCAGGGGTTGGCCAGCGAGGCGACCAGCATCGCGCCGGCCAGGAGGGCAAGATGCCGCGCTTGGGTGCGTTCTCCGTCCCACACCCGACCCACCGTGGCTGCCAAGGCGAACAGGGGTCCCAACAGGAACAGTCCTTGGGTGTTCACCAAGGCGAGCTGGACCGCCAGGGCCACGACGGTGGTGGTCTTGGAGAGGGGCATTTCCAGGATCCTCCACAGGATTGCCAGGTGGACCAACGTGGCCAGAAGGGGGCGCAGATCCAGGAAGGTGCGGCACAGCGCAATCCCCAGGATCGCGCACAGCGCGGTCTCCCAGGAAAGCCGCCGCCCCAGGGAAACGGCCACCAGTGCGAACACCAGTCCCACGCGGGCGACGACGAGCCCGGAAAGCCCGGCCAGGGAGTGGAGTCCGAAGACCGCGATCTGGAATCCCCAGTGGAGATCGATCCACGGCGTCCGCGCGCTGGAGGTGCAGAAGGGATCCACCCGGAGCCACTGGTGGGAGCGGAGCATTTCCCGCCCGGAAGCCAGATGCCACCACAAGTCGTGGTCCGACAGCGGATACGAGAGCAGGGCCGCGGCGCACGCGGCAACCAGGATCCAAGGAAGCGCCTTCACCGACCCAAAGATAGGGGCTGCAAGCAGGGGCGGGACACGGCCGGAAGCTATTTTGGCAAGTCTGGAACAAATGGGAAGCTCCGCACCTCACCAACGGGTCGTCGTCCTGGGATCGGACGGGTTCATCGGGTCCCACCTGGTGGAGGCGCTGTTGCGTGCCGGTCGTTGGCAGGTGGTGGGATGGGATCGCGAGCTTTCCCGCACCGCCGGACTGGTTGGACAATATCCGTCCTTCGTGTTCCGCCGCTTGGACCTGCGGGACGACCGCGACCGCCTGGACGCCGACATCGCCGAAGCCGACGTGGTGGTGAACCTCGCCGCATTGTGCAATCCCAGCCTGTACACGACCCGGACGGTCGAGGTCATCGAATCGAACTTCCTCGACGTGGAGCCCATCGTGCGCCGATGCGCCCAGGCGGGAACGCGGCTGGTCCACCTGTCCACCAGCGAGGTGTTCGGACGTACGGTCAGGTCCTGGCTTCCGGACGCCGCGCTGGACCCCGCCTCTCCGCTGGAGGTGTTCCACGAGGAGGACACCCCGTTCCTGCTGGGGCCGCTGGCCAGCTCCCGCTGGAGCTACGCCTGCGCCAAGCAGCTGTCCGAACGCCTGGTGGAGGCCTACGGGCGGGAGCGGGGACTGGCCTGGACCATCGTGCGGCCGTTCAACTTCATCGGGCCGCGCATGGACTACTTGCCGGGTTGGGAAGGCGAAGGCACTCCCCGCGTGCTGGCCTGCTTCCTGGCCGCCTTGCTTTCGCGCCAGCCGTTGCGGCTGGTGGACGGGGGGCGCTCGCGTCGGGCGTTCCTCCACGTGTCCGAGGCGGTGGATGCATTGGTGCGGATCCTGGAGCTTCCCGCCCGGTGCGACCGCAAGGTGTTCCATCTGGGGAATCCCGCGAACGAGACCGACATCCGGTCGCTGGCCTTGGCCATGCGGCGGATCTGGGCGGATATCCGACAGGATCCGTCGGTGCTGGACATCCCGCTCCAGGACGTGACGGCTTCCGAATTCTACGGCGAAGGCTACGACGATTCCGACCGCCGCATGCCGTCCATCGTCCAGGCTAGACAAATCCTGCAATGGGAACCGCGCATGGGCCTGGAAGAAGCCCTGGTGGCCACCCTGTCCGACTACCACTCCCGATTCCCGAAGGAAACCGCATGAACCGCATCCATCGCTTGGCACTGCTGCCCATCGTCCTGGTGGGCTGCAAGACCTCCTCCGTGGAGGAACCCACCCGCACCCTCAACGCCGACTACCGTCGCGAGACCTCGCGCGTGCTGGTGCGGGAAGTTTCCATCCCCACCCGCGCGAACCTGGACTACGCGGCCTGGAACGCGAACCTGTTTCTGGTGGACACCGCCAAGGTGGCCATCCATCCGACCAAGGTGGTGCCCGAGAGCCTGTCGTTGGGTGGTCTGCTCTCCGACTTCCGCACCAGCCTGGAGGCGACTCCCCTGTCCGATTCCGAACGGGTTTCGCCCATGGCCTGGAAGCCGGTGGAAGACCTCCTGCTTGCCTGGAGCTTCGATACGGCGGGACCCCTGGTCTCCAAGGTGCAGGAGCTCTCGCAGAAGAAATGGGGCGACACCTCCGGCACGGCCTTGGCGTTCCAGCAGATCGTGGCTGTCCATCTCCATCGCACCCCCGACGGCATCCAGGCCTGGGTGCGCGTGGAATTCGCCGACTGGATGTCGCCGTTCGTCTCGGGCATCGAGGACCGCGACGGCGATGGGCATGCGGAACTCTGGGCGCGCCTGAGCGCTCCGGAATGGAAACCGTCCATGGCAGCGCTCCTGGACGGCGACTACTCCAAGAAGCGTCTGGATCGCAAGGAGGCGGTGCAGTGGGCCAACGAACTGGCCGCCCTGTGGTATCCCACCTACAACACCGATATGGTGGATCTGTCCCAGGAGGATTTCTTCCCCCAGAAGGCCACCGAACCCGAAGTGGTCGCCCAGCTGAAGGGCGTGTCCGTGGCCCATCCCATCGCCGTCATGCGCGGGCGCCCCTTCGGACCTTCGCTGTACTTCGTCATCCAGGTGCCGTCGCTTGCCGAATCCGACTCCAACGCGGTCGCGGGAGACGCAAAGGAGGATCGCTCGGTGGATTCCACGCTGGGTTCGCGCCTGGATTCCATCCGCCGCTCCATCGACGCGGAAGTCGCCGCCCACGGAGGATCCTGGGATGCCTGGGCGAAGGCGTCCGCGCCGTTCGGCGCCAAGGCCGGGAGCCTGGCCGCTTCCGCCCCGCAGGACGCGCAGGCCCTGGTGGGGAACTCCGGCACGCTCCTGTTCAGGCGGGAATTGTCCTACGTGGAAGCCGGCGACCTGGCCCTGGAGCCGGATTCGGCCCAGCCCGTGCGCCGCATCAAGGCCTTCCGCGACAGCCTGGCCGCGCTGGGGATCGATTTCCTGTTCGTTCCGGTGCCCACCAAGCTGGACGTGGATCCCACCCTGCTTGGCGGGAAGCCCGGGCAGGTGGTGCAGCCGTGGGCGCGCAAGCTCCTGGCCGACCTCGCCGCGGCGGGAGTGGAGACGGTGGATCTCTGGAAGGCGCTTTCGGGCAAGGGGCTGTGGCGCAAGCAGGATACGCACTGGAAGCCCGCCGGGGCACAGGCGGCGGCGGATGTCCTGGCGTCGCGGATCCGCGGGTACTCCTGGTTTTCCAAGGTGTCCGCCACAAGAGTCGCGTTGTCCCGCAAGGACACCTCCTGGATGGATTTCGGGGATCTCCGCGACCGGCTGGAACCCCAGGCGAAGGCGAAGGTGTCCCAGGAAAAGGTGGACGGCGCCGTGTTCGCCGGGCCCGACGGCAAGCCCTGGGACGACCCGGAAACCTCGCCGGTGCTTCTGATCGGCGATTCGTACCTGGGCGTGTACCAGAAGGTGGCCCCCCGGTCGGCTGGATTCAGCTCGTACCTGTCGTCATCCCTGTCCGTGCCGGTCTCGGTGGTCATGGGTTGGGGCGGCGGACCCGAAGCTCCGCGCAAGCTCGCCGACCGCGGTCCCCAGGCGCTGGCGGGGCGCAGACTGGTGGTGTGGGTGATGTCGGTGCGCGATCTCTTCCGGTTTCCCGGAGGATGGTCCTACAAGTGAATCGGCACGTCGCGGCAGGCCTGGTGACGGGAATCGTCGGCCTCTTCGCCTCGTGCCGCGAGGGGGTGTCCGTGGACGCTTCCGTGGAGGGCTCCGACGCGGCGCTGCGCGAGCTGCTGGGGTTCGCTCCGGCGCAGGCGGGATGGGAACTGGAGGTCGATTCGGTGGGGCTGGCCTTGGCTCGCGAGGCGGGATCGGTGGCGTCCGAGGAGACGAAGATCCAGGTGATTTCCCGCTGGATGGCCTCGCCCGAGGGCGTCCGGCCGCGGCTTTCCCCCGACGACACCGACCTGGTGCCCTCGCTGGCCTGGCGGCGACGCCGGGGTGGGTGCACTTCGTTGGCCTGGATCTGGATGCGGATCGCCCGCGCGATGGACCTGGAGCTGGAACCGGTCCTCCTTCCCGGCCATGTGGTGCTGCGCACCTCCAAGGGGCGCCTGCTGGAAACCTTGCAGGGAGGGCTGGAACGATCCGGGGCCTTCTACGATTCGGCCTTCTCCCTTTCGCACCGCCCCGCCTATCGCCTGGACGCGACCTCCGGCCAGGCGCTGGAAGCCTCGCTCCTGGTGCATCGCGGATTGCTTTCCTGGAAGAGACAGGATCTGGCTGGTGCGGAGGCGCTCTTGCGCGCGGCCGCAGCGCTGGTTCCGGGTCTACCGGAAGCCCAGGGGAACCTGGGTCTTGTCCTCCTGGCGCGGGGCGATGCGTCCCAGGCCCGGGAGCATCTGGGCATCGCCTTGGCGGGAGATTCGCTGAACGCCAAGGCCCGTGAGCGCCTGGACGACATGCGATGAGGTCCGGGAGCTCCCCTAGGCAGTGGGTTCCTCTCCTCGCTCTCGTCTTGGCCGATTCCTGTCGCCTCGGGCACGAGGCTGCCACGGAGGCCATCGAGTCGGATCCGGCCCCCGCGAAAAGCGCGCGCCTCCTCCCGCTGGCCGGAAGCGTCCTGCGGCTGGGATCCGACGACCCTTCGGCGCTTCCCGAGGAGCGTCCGGGCTGGGCGAGGTTCCCGCGCGACGTGTGGATGGATACGGTGGAGATGGCCCAGGGGGAGTACCGTTCGCTGATGGGACGGAATCCGTCCAAGCGTTCGGGCGATTCCCTGCCGGTCACGGACGTCACCTGGTACGACGCGGCGCTGGCCGCCAACGCCCGATCGCGGCGCGACGGACTGGACACGGTGTACGAGTACGCCCGGGCGCATCTGGACGCGGCCGGGAACGCCATCGACCTGGCGGGGTTGTCCATCCATCTGGATCGCGAAGGGTGGCGTCTGCCCACCGAGGCCGAGTGGGAGGCCGCCGCGCGCGCTGGGTCCGGGACGGTCTACCCTTGGGGAGATTCCGCCGATGCGGCGGCGGCGGGAGCCGTGGCCTGGAGCCAGGAAAACGCGGAGGGAAGGATCCATCCGGTGGGCGTCCTGGGTGCGAACCCTTGGGGATTGCGCGACATGGCGGGGAACGTCATGGAATGGGTGTCCGACTGGAAGGGTCCATACCCGCGCGACACGGTGGAAGGCTTCGCCGGCAGGGAAACCGGCGGGGAGATTCCGGAGATCCCCTTGAAAGGGGGAGCCTATCCCTACGGGATGCCGCAGCTGCGTCCCTCCTCGCGAACCGCCACCTACGCGGCGTGGCGGTCGTCGCGCGCGGAATATGTCGGATTCCGTCTGGCGCGTGGAGGATTCCGCGCCCGGTTCTCCACTCCTTCGGGCGAAGCGGTGGAGGCTGGCGGCGTTTCCCTGGCGGCGCCGGATCTGGCCCGGATTCTTGGGGTGTCTTCCGCGCGACTGGTGTTCGTGGACCGTTCCGGCGAGCGCGGCAGGCTCCGCTGGATCGATTTCTCCGAAGCCGAACCCCTCGTGCGGAGCCTGCCGGACAATGATCCCGTGTTCCATCCGGCGATCTCCCCGGACGGAAACTGGGTGGCATGGAGCACCGGGATGGAAGGGTCCGACGCGCCGTCGCGGATCAAGGTCCGCAGGCTCGCCTACCAGGACACCTCGGTGCTGGATCTGTGCGAGGGAGCCATCCCCCGCTGGGCGGTGGCGGGAGTCGACACCTACCTGGTGGCATCCGGCGCGCTGGACAATACGACATTCCAATGGCGGTCCACGCGCACCCTCGCCCATCGGTGGAAGGGCGGTCGCATCGGCGCGGTCGAGACCTGGTCGGATGCAGGAAGCTACCACGATGGTCGCAGCGGCTCCTACCTCTACACCGGATACCGTCGGTTGCGCCAGTGGAACCTGGTGTCGGGGACCGAACGCGTCCTGTTCACGGGGCCCGACAACGGAAAGGCCGCGGGCGACACCTCGCAGGTCTGCAACGCGAGCGCGGCGCCGGACGGTTCCGGCAGGGTCGCGTTCCTCGATTTCGGGTATGCCGGATCCTCGAGCGTGGTGGGAAGGCCCTACGGGATCCACGAGATCGCCTTCGTGTCCGACTCCGCGGGAAAGATCGAACGCTGGATCCCGGCACCCCGGGATCATCGCCAGTGGGAGCACTTCGAGTGGACCAACGCCCCGGACTGGGCGGTGAGCGCGGCGCTGGGTCCCATCGACGGCGCGAGGAGCCTGTACGCCGTGGATCTTCCGCACGGGAGCGCGGTCCGGATCGCCACCGGCGGCGAGCTGTGGCATCCGGCCTTGTGGCTGGGGCGGCGTGTGGAACAGGTCCCGGGCCAGACGGATCCCGACAGCGCGGGCCGCTACGTGAACACGGAACTGTCGTTCCGGCTGGGCGATTGGTGGTCGCGCCACGACTCCGTCGAGGTCGCCATCCTGGGCAACAGCCACGTCGCCTACGGGATCCTCCCCCTGGAAATCCGCTCGCGCAAGGCGCATCAATTCGGGTTCGCCGGAGCCCAACTGCCCGATGTGGACCTGCTCCTGCGCCGCTACGTGATCCCCCACGCCCCCCGATTGGAAATGGTGGTGATGTCCTTCATGCCGGGTCATCTGTACGTGTCGCCCTTGGAAACGACGCGTTCCACCTGGCGGTTGATGGCGGCCTCGCCGGGGTTCGCCTACGATGGAAACCACGACTTCTGGCGCGGCGGTTTCGCGAAGGGCTTCAAAGAGGCCGTGGCGAGGCATACGGAAGGCCTGGATGGGCGGCAGACCATGGACCGCACGGGAGGCTGGATCTACGAGGTTCCAAATCAGGGATGGAACAACCAGTTCTCCTCCAACGAGAACATCCTGAACCAGACCCCATCCAATCCCTACCTGGCCGAGAACCTGGCGATCCTGGAATCGATGGTCCGCGACGCGACATCGCGCGGGATCCGTTTCGTGCTGGTGAAGTTCCCCGAGAACCCCGCCTACGCCGCCACCACAAAGGCCACCCGCTACGGACCGCAATGGAGCGAATACCATCGTCTTCTGGGGGTGGTCGGGGCCTGGGAAGAGAAGTATCCGGGCTTCGCGTTCTTCGATGCCTATCGCGACGGATCCCACGACTTCGTCGACTCCGAGGCGGTGAACACGGACCATCTTTCCCCCGCGGGCGCCCGCAGGATGAGCCGACGCCTGGACAGTGTCATCGGTTCCTTCCTGCCTTGAGCGGCATGGGGGGCGCCACTCCCGGACCGGACCGGTGCGGATCTAGGTTTTCGCCAATGCACCTGATCGAATCCGCCCTTGGCCAATTTCCCGTCCTGGAGCTTTCCGACCCGGATTCGGGAGCTTTCGTCTCCGCTCTTCCCACGCGCGGAGGCACCGTCCACCGGCTGGGACTCGTCGCTCCCGACGGGAACGTCCGCGAAGTGATGATGCCCATGCGGACCGAGCGCGAGGTGGAGCGCCACCGCTGGTCCAAGGGCGCCATGCTCGCCCCCTGGCCCAACCGCATCCGCGAGGCCCGCTACGCGTTCGAAGGCACGACCTACCAGCCCGTGAAGAACTTCAAGCCCCAAGGGGGGCATGCCATCCACGGGACCGTCTGCTTCGAAACCTTCCGGCTGCTTGGGCGCAAGGCGACGGATCCGTCGTTTCGCCTGTCCCTGGACTCCAAGGGGTGGACGGGCTATCCCTTTCCCGTCCGGATCACCTTCGGCTACCACCTGGGCCACGACGGGTTGACCCTGGAATTCTCCCTGGAAAACCGCGGCAAGTCGCGCATTCCCGCGGGACTGGGCTGGCATCCGTATTTCCGGTTGGGCGATTCCGTGAAGCCGTGCCTGCTGACGGTACCGGATGGAAAGAAATTGTCCATGACCGAGCGGGCGGTTCCCGATGGCCGCAAGGCCCCGCTGGGAAGGTTCGCCAAACCCGAAGCGATCGGGGAGGACTTCCTGGACGCCTGCCTGGAACTTGCCGGGAAAGGGAAGATCCAGACCAGCCGTCTGGTGGATCCCTCGTCGGGCCTGGCCCTGGAGGTCTGGCAGGAAACCGGACCCGGAAAGTTCAACTACCTCCAACTGTTCACCCATCCCTTGCGCCACTGCCTGGCCCTGGAGCCCATGACCTGCGCTCCCGATGCCTTCAACAACGGGATGGGGCTGGCGGTTCTGGAGCCCGGCGAGACCCTTTCCGCTTCCTGCGGGGTACGACTGGCTTCCGCGTAGGTTCCGGGGTCTTCCGACGTCCGGGGACGATCACCAGTGGGGAGGACGTTCGTCGGCGGGACCGACATCCGGCCCGCCCGCTTCCAATCGTTCCTGGAGTTCCAGGAATTGCCGGACCAGGCGATCCTGGTCGGCCTTCAGAAGCAGCAACGCCTCGTGGAGCTGTTCCACGGTGCGCTCGCTGTGCGACAGGCGGATTTCCAGTTCGATCAATCTCCGGTCGGAATCGTTCATGGAAGCAAATGGTAGCGAACCTTCCGTTGGATCGATGCCGGCAACGCGTCCCCACCCGGCGATGGACCAAGGCGCGGACTCCATTTACGTGAACGCTTGACCTAAATTGGGTCCTCAGAACGCGCAGGAGCGACCCGTGACCAAACCATCGAAACCTTCCGCTTTCCGCCAGTTCTACAAGGGCGGAGATTTGCTCGATCGATCGAAGGCCAAGCCCTCCGGTTCCCTCGATTGGGACAAGATCGAATCCAAGGCCGCCGCATCCCGCTCGGCTGCCCAGACGCAGCCCAAGCCCCGCTACGATTCCGACGCCTACCTCAAGCAGTGTCGGGAGGAAGACCCGTGGCCGGAGGAAACCCAGTCCAGCACCGGAGCGATTTCGCTTTCCGATTGCCAATTCGCCTTTCCCTCCAGCCTGTACCCGGACCGTGATGCCTTGGTGCAATGCAAGGCGGTCCAGCCCGATCCTCCTGCCAAGGGGGCGGTGACCTTCAAGCTGTGGGTGCGTTCGGAAGGCGATGCCGAGTGGACGGACCTTTCCGAAACCGCCACGGCTCCCGTGGAATCCAAGTCGGGGGAAAACCAACTGGAGGTGAAGCTGGTCCTTCACTGCCCCACGCCTCCCCCCCCGCTGGGGGCCAAGCTCGAATACAAGGTGACCGCCGAGGAAGCGGGCGGATCCAAGGCGGAAAGTGCGCCGGCCCCCGTGGCGATGCAGAATCTCTGCAGGTATCTGGGGGCTCCCCATCTTTCCTTTCAGGACAGGCACATCGTGCCTTTGTTGGATGAAGACGGGAAATGGGCGCTGGGTCTGGCGACCCTCCTGAAGGAACACGAGACCAAGTCGGGCAGCTGCCTGGTGGCCTTCGGGTTCGCACAGGGTCAGGGTGCGCGCGACTTGGCGAAGTACCGCGCCGAGTGGGCGCGGTGCGTGTTGGATCGCGACGTCGCTGGCTGGGAGGCGCTCCGCGCCAAGATGGACGTGCGCGATCTGCAGTCGATCCTGTCGGGTCTGTGCCTGGGATTCGACTGGCCGTGCGATCCCGGCTCCGTGGACGGAAAATCCGGAGCCAAGACCACGGCGGCCATCAGGGGGTTCCAAGGCGCCTGCGAGGCCAGGTTGGGAGCCGCCCTCAAGACCGATGGCGATGCCGGCAAGAAGACCTGGGAGGCATTGCTGAATGCCTTGTGCAGGGCCGTGGGGGCATCCTTGGGCGACCCGGAAAAGACCGAGCCTTCCTGGACACTTCCCACCTGGGGTTTCCAGGCGGGCAAGGGGGTGTTCTCCAACGGTTCCGACTTCTCTCGCGCGGCCGATGTGGGTGTGGAAATCTGTCTCTTTGAGCCAGGCATGGAGCCCACCTTGAGCCCGGTCGCGTCCGGGAAGAAGGTGGATGCCACCGCCAACCCCGTCGAGGATCCGGCGGTGTTCCAGAAGTTCCCGTTGGATGTCCCGGAGCCTACGGAGCTCTCCAACAAGGTGCGCCGCGTGCGCTTGGTGGGAATGATCTTCGATGCCAACAAGGGATTTGTCTTGCCGCAGGCCCTTCCCGGGATCCGCAAGATCGTGGCGATGAACAAGGCGTATCCCCAGGCCAAGATGCTGGTGGTGGGCCATGCGGAAAGCGACGAGATCCACGCGGGCATCGATCTGGCCCGCCATCGCGCCGAGATGCTCACCGCCTACCTGGTGGGAAGGCACGAGCCGTGGCTGGCGTGCTTCGGACCCTCCCAGGTGGCCGCGTCTCGCTGGGGCACCCGCGAGATCCAGCTCATGCTCTCCGCTTTGGAGGATGGTGGCAAGCCCTTCTTCGAGGGCTGCGCCTCCGGCATTTCCGACGACAAGACCAAAACCGCCATCAAGGCCTTCCAGAAGTCCAAGGGACTGAAGGAAGACGGCATCGTGGGCCCCAAGACCCGCGAAGCGCTGGTGAAAGCCTACCTGGAAGTCGAGGACACCACCGTCACCCACGACGACATCCCCATGCCCCATGGATGCGAGGGCCATCCCGACGGCACGATCGCGGAATCCGGCCTGGTGGACGACGATCGCCGCCTGGAGGTGTTCTTCTTCGAGAGGAAGATCAAGCCGAGGCCACCCAAGGGAACAAGTCATGAGACGGATCCCGAGTACAAGGAATGGACCTCCAAGCTCGAGGAGACGCAGGACTTCGAGGTGCATGGTTTGCATGTGCGGGTATTGGACGCAAAGAAGAAGGTTGTCGCGCACCTGCCGGTGAAGCTGGTCGGACCGGTCGAATTGGAGTCGACCACCGACGACCACGGCTACGCGACCTTCCTTGGTTTGAAGGCTGGGCGCTACCAGCTGTGCTCGGCCAAGGAGGATCAACCGATCCAGGTGGTCGCCCTGGATTATCCGACGGCCAAGACCGTCGCCGGAAAGTGAGGTATTGCCATGGCTGGTGAATCGGACTTGCTATTCGATCCGAACGAAGGGGGCATGAGTACGATGCCACCTCCCGGCTCCTCGGGCTCGGAGTGGTTTCCCCCTGAAGGAGGGATGTGCACCCCGGAAAATCCTGACGGGTACCCGGTCGAACCAGAACAGAACATGTCGTACAACACGCCGGATGGAAAGCCCCCAGCCGCGTCCGCTTGGGGGTATTCCAGTTCCTTTTTTGGCGATGGGGGCATGTGCATGCCCAACGAACCTTCCGGGGGAGCCATGGCATGTTTCGACGGTGTATCCGTCGACAGCGCCATCGATCCGCATTTGTTGAGCTATTGGAGAGATGGAAACATCCTGGACTTTCTCATCCAAGGTCCATCCGGAATTCAAGAGGAATTGAAGGTGGAGTTGGGGCCCGGAGAGAGCGCAACGATCGATTGGCGCTCTGATGCCGTGGAATTGAAAATGGACGGCATGCTTATCGAGCGGAACGGTTCCGAGGCGTTCTTCTTCGATCAGGCTCTTCTGGGCAAGACCGATTCCAAACGCAGGGTGGTCTTCGGAGCCGTGTACTCTGACGGCAAGACGGAAACGAAGGTCGTCGAGCTGAAGATGGTGCCCGAACCAACGGGGCTAATTGGGGAATTTCGCCATTCCTTCGTCAAGAAGTTCGAGGTCAACTGGACCTTCTTGAAGTATTTCAAGGTGAGCGAGGTCCAATACACCACGGAGCTCTCCTTCCAGCCGAAGAAGAAGGGCGGTTCCGTCAACGTGTTCGGATCGCGGAGGAACACCAAGGATCACCTCATCCGAGTGGCCGGTGTGGCCATCGAATCGGGAAAGATCCTGATGTTCGATTCTTCCAAGATCGAGTTCAACGTCGGCAATCGCGAGACCAAAGCGGATGGTACGTACAGATGGTCGGTAGAGGTGAAATTCACCGGGAATTGTCCGGTCATCAAGGCCGAGGGCGACGAGTGGAAGATCGAGGAATACCTGGAGTTCGAAACCTCCGTGGTGGCATTCAGCTACGAAAAGGCGCCTGGGAAGGAAGCCAAGCCGGTCTGGGCCCAGGTGAGCCTGGCACTTGCGGTTGTCGGCAAAGGCACGATCCTCTTCGACGAGCTTTCGGCGGAATTTTCCGTCAAGGGAAAGTTCCAGGTCAATATCGTTCCGAATTGGAGCCAGATCTGGTTGGATATCGCCCCCAGATTGGGGTTGGCGGCGGCCATCGGTGTTGGCGTGTTGGCTGCGGCGGCATGCGTCGTGGTCGCCGGGACCATGTGGTACATCGTTTGTGACGCGCATGCCTGGGCGGATCGGCGGAAGGAGATCACAACCATCTCCAACCAATACGTCCTGGGGTTCAAGGCGGGTTTCACCGGGCAACAGCAGGGAGGCGCGGCATCGGAATCCATCAACGCCGACAATGCCTGGTCAGTGGGAGTGCATCGAGGATGTGTCGAGCGAGGGCGCTTCCTGGCGGAATACTTCGAGAACGACACCGGTCTGCTCTACGACTGGAACCAGAGAAACCTCGAGGACGAAATGGCCCAGGCCCGGTCCGCCATCTGGTTCGATCTGACCAGCAAGGCGTTCAGGGAATTCGGAAAGGATGTTTCGGGCGATAGTCCATACAACTTGAGCGAAAAGGTCCGACTGTGGCGAACATTGATCGGGACCGGCCCAGTCTATTTGGGTGAAGACTATGTGGCCTTGTGGAACTCGGTGAAGGCATCGGATCCAGAGAAACCGAAAACCACCGCTGGCGATTTCAAATAGACGCTGATCACCGGCGGGGGACGCCTTGGTGTCGCCGGATCATGTACCGACTGGTAAACGGAAAAAACGCGCATGCCGGAATTCGGCATCGCTCGCTCCGGCGCACCGCCTAATTTACGGGGACTTCTCTCGCGCAGGAGTCTTCGATGGAACGGACTTTGGACGTGGACGCCTTCCGCCAGTTCTACAGGGGCGGTGATTTGCTCGATCAATCGAAGGCCAAGCCTTCCGGCTTCCTCGATTGGGACAAGATCGAGTCGAAGCTAGCCGCGTCCCGCTCGGTCGCCAAGACCCAACCCGAGCCCCGCTACGATTCCGACGACTACCTCAAGCGATGCCGCGAGGAAGACCCGTGGCCGGAGGAGGTCCGGGAAGAGGCTGTCGGAACGGTGTCGGTTTCCGACTGCAGGTTCGACCTCCCCGACGGCGCGTGTCCCGACAAGGAGACGCCGGTGTCCTGCGCCGTCCAATTCGCGGGCGGCATCCGCAGCGCCGTGGTCCGGTTCCGATCGTTCGTGCAGGGGCCCGGCGAGGGTCCGGAGGCATGGACCGACCTCAACGACGCGAAGGATGTGAGGGTGACCGCCTCTGATTCCAGGGCCAGCTGCTTTCTCGTGCTCCATTGCCCCATCCCGGCGCCCGATCTCGGCTCCACGCTGCGCTACAAGGTCGAGGCATCCGTCGAAGAGAGCAAGGTGGAAAGCGCTCCGATCGAGACGCTTCTGCGGATCCAATGCCGGACCGTCGGCGCTCCGGATCTGTCCTGGAAGGATCGGAACATGGTCCCTGTGCTGGACGGCGAATCCCGCTGGTCGGCGGCCCTGAAGGCGTTGCTTGTGGAGCACCGGGCCTTGTCGGGATCGACGGTCGTCGTCTTCGGATCCGGATCCGGACCCATGGCCAGGGAGCAGGCGAAGTTGAGGGCGGAGTGGATTCGCTGCCTGCTGCAGAGGGATGCGCAGGGATGGGAGCAGCTGCGCACCAAGAGCACGACGCGGGATGTGCAGGCCATCCTGTCCGGCTTGGCGTTGTGCGGAGAGTGGGGTTGCCATCCAGGTCCGGTGGATGGAAAAGCGGGTCCCAGGACCACCGCGGGCCTCCTGGCGTTCGAAACGGAGTGCCAGAAGAAGCTTTCCGCCAAACCCAAGGTGGATGGCGTGTTGGACAAGCAGACCTGGGCGGGATTCCTGGAAGCGCTTGCGGCGATGGTGCACGGATCCGATGCCGCCGCCCCTTCCATATGCTGGGGGTGTTCCGGTGGGACGGGCGTGTTCGCCAACGGGGCGGATTTCCCCAGGGGCCCGGAATTCGGAGTGGAGATCTGCCTGTTCCCTCCGGGACTGGAGCCGGTGTTGAAGGAATCGAAGGCCGGCAAAAAGCTTTCGATCGCGGACAACCCGACAGAAAATGCCGAGGTTTGCCAGAAGACCCCGATCGTGGTTCCGTGGTCGCCCCCCGATACGGGTTGGAAGCGGAGGGTTCGCATTCTTGGGCTGACTTTCGATGCGAACAAGGGATTCCTCCTGCCTCGCGCGTTGGCGGGGCTGCGCCAGGTGGTCCAGGTGCACAAGGAATTCCCGGAGGCGAAGATCCTGGTGGTCGCACATGCCGAGAGCGACGAGATCCATGCCGGCATCGACCTGGCGCGCCATCGGGCGGAGATGATTTCGGCCTACCTCGTCGGCGATGCGAAGCCGTGGCTGGTCTGCTTCGGTCCTTCGCAGTACGCGACTTCGCGATGGGGAACCAGGGAGCTGCAGTTGATGCTTTCCGCTCTGGCGAAGGATGGGGCCCCTTATTTCACGGGGCTGGCGTCCGGTGTGACCGACGGGAAGACCTTGGATGCGATCCGGGCCTTCCAGGGGGCCAACGGACTGAAGGTGGATGGCAAACCCGGACCGAAGACCAGGGAGGCGTTGGTGAAGGCCTACATGGCCATCGAGGACACCACGATCCTCCACGACGATGCTCCGTTGTCCATCGGATGCGAAGGCGGGCAGGATCCATCCCTTTCGGAGAGCGGGATGGTCCCTGACGACCGGAGGGTCGAGGTCTTCTTCTTCGAGAAGGCCATCCGCCCCTATCCTTCCGCGACGGAGTTGAAGGGGGATGTCAAGGAGTACCGTTCCTGGATCGACTCGTTGGAGGAGACGAGGGACTTCGAAACCCACGGGATCCATCTGAAGGTGCTCGACGAGAAGCAGCACCCGATGGGTGGGGTCGAGGTGGTCCTTGCCGGACCGAACGAAGTCCGTGCGACGACGGACGAGCACGGGTTCGCCGAATTCAACGATCTGAAGGCAGGCGACTATTCGTTGCGTTCGGCCGACCCCACCAAGGTGGTCGCGCCGGTGAGGATCCGGTATCCGACCGCCAAGACGAATTCTGCCAAGGGAGACGGACATGGCAAATGAACAGACCGGCGGGATGTGCTACGTCCCGGGAGCGGTTCCGACCAAGAATTTCTGGGCAGACCCCGTCGCGGACCCCGACGAGGGGGACGACTTCGTCAATCCCTACCTGGAGGCCGGCAGGAACCAGAACATGACCCCGGTCGCCCAACCGGGGGCGATGGCTTGTTGGAGCTTCGAAGGCGGATCGACTGCGGGAGGGCGAAGCCCCTTCGATGGCGGAACCGAAGACGTTCCGATCGACCCCCACATGTGCGCCCAAAGCGATCAGGAACATCCGTTCTGCATCGTGGCGTACATGAACGACAACTCGGTCGCGCCCTCTCCGATCGTCTTGGATTCCACGACCAGCGCCAAGATCGTATGGAGCTCGAATCACTGCACGGTAACCCTGAATGGAAACCCCATTGCCAACGAGGGAGAACTTGGCGTCGAATGGGAAGGGGATCTGATCGATTCGGGAACCACTCGCATCTTCCGATTCGAAGCGGTGTTCGATGATGGGAAGAAGGCATCTCACTCGATCACGGTCAAAATGGTGGGTGGCCAAGTCGGCGTGACCTTCGCATTCAAACGCTCGAGAATATTGGGCAAGAAATGGACCGAAGCCTGGACCGAGTCGCTGAACAAGAAGTTGGCGGCTTCTCGGAGTCCCGTCTTGATCTCAAAGATCGAATTCGCCGTTGATTTCAATGGTTCGATCACCCGAAAGGGTGCAGTCGCCCTTGGAACGGAAACCGACATAGGCAAGAACCTGTTTGATACGATATCCAATTCGAATTCTTCAACGGAAAAGATGGGGGATTGGGAGGTTGCCAAGAACCTCGACGAATATGCGTCGGCAACGGATCTCGGCGAAAAAGCGGCAACCATCGATCTGGGAATCAAAGCCGGCATCGAGGTCTGCTACAAAGGCTTCAGCATCGATGATACGGTGATTCCCGTTGCCGGAAAGCTGGAGCTTGCAGCCTCCGTGTTCACCTGGAAACCAGATGACACCGGCCATTGGAAAAGCGACTTCACCACGGTCTCGTTGAGCATCAATCTCTTATGCGTTCCCATTTCCATTCCGTTGGAAGGAGGGGAATTCAAGGGGACGGTCGCAGTCAGAGCAACGGGAAGCGTCGTTCCCAATTGGCGGGCATTGCTTCCCTATTTGGTGAAGCGTTTCCCTTGCCTCTCGGCGATCACCTTCGACGTCCTCATGCTGGCGGGAGTCATCGTGGGGTTCGTTGCCCTCCTGGTGTGCGCCTACCTGGATCTGAAGGCCAGCTACGATCTGCAACAGCTGAGGGACGTGCAGATTCCCCAGGATTCGGAGATCATGATCACCGGATTCGAAGACGGCCTGTACGATCGACACAACCACAACATTCCCATGAAGGACGCCGATGTCGCAGTCTACCGCGCGGGGCAGGACATCGGTGAAAGGAAGCGGAAGGAAGCGATCGAAAAGGGGAACATGCAGGATTCCCAGTCGCTCGTGGACGAGTGGCTGCGCGAGAACGGCCGGAAGGAGGTCCAGAAGGCGAAGGTCCAGCTGCCCAACCAGATGCGGAAGGATCTCTGGTTGAAGCGGGCCAACGACACCAAGGACCCCGAGGACCAGTACTGGTCCTGGATCTACATCTGCGGCGATTGCCCTGCTTCGCGTGCGGACACCTCCTGGCTGGATGTGTGGATGAAAGGCCATGTTCCCGATTCCAACCATCCCAACAGGGATCGTGGATCCTGGTAACCCAGCGAAGCCCAAACCGCATTGCTGGATAAGCTCGGGATCACCATTCCCGAGGTCCCTCTGCCCGAGTCCGGAACGGAGCTCCCCAAGTGGGCCGTGGAGGCTTGACCAGAACCTAGATTGGAAACTTCTCTCGCGCAGGAGACGTACCCGTGAACCAATCTTCGAATCCGGATGCATTTCGTCTGATCTTCAAGGGTGGCAGTCTGCTCGACCAGTCGAAAGCCAAGCCCAATGGTTCCCTGGATTGGGAAAAGATCCAATCGAAGATCGCGGCGTCCAAATCGCCGGAAACGTCGCAATCCAAGTCGAAGTACGACTCCGATGCCTACCTCAAGCAGTGCCGGGAAGAAGATCCGTGGCCGGAGGAAACGCAGGCGGCAACCGGGGCGATCTCCCTCTCCGGTTGCAGGTTCGTCTCTCCCGACAGTCTGATTCCCGACGACGACGCCCAGGTCCAGTGCACCGTCCACCAGGAGGATCCACCTGTCCGGGGCAAGGTGACCTTCAAGCTGTGGGTCCGCGAACCGTCCACCCCGGATTGGACGGACCTGTTCGAAGCCGCCGATGTCGCCTTTGGCGCGACCGCCGGGGATGCGGTCGTGGAGACATCCCTGACCCTCCATTGCCCCATGCCCGAGCCGGAACTCGGCACCGATCTCCTGTACAAGGTTTCGTGCCAGTCGGATCCCGAGGCGGGACCGATCGAGAGTCCGGAAACCCCCGTGAAATTGGTCAACATCTGTCGCTATGTGGGCGGACCCGAACTCGCCTTCCACAACGACGGGGAGTGCCCGCTGCTCGACGACGAGGGTGGACTGGTGGAGGCGCTGGTCCTGGTTGCCAAGCGTCTGGTCGCTCCCCCGGAATCCGGGTCCGAGTCGGTGATCGTGTTCGGATTCGCCTCCGCCGCGGGCTCCGGATCCCACAACAGGGCCTTGTCCGAACGTCGCGCCAAGGTCGTCAAGTCCCTGCTGGAGCGCGATGCGGACTCTTGGGCCGTCCTGGCGTCGGCGAATTTCAACACCAAGGACCTGCAGAGGATGTTGACGGGCTTTGCCAACGGGTTCGGATGGTCCTGCGATCCTCAAGGCGTGGACGGAGAGGACGGACCCAAGACGCGGGAAGCCGTGAAGGCGTTCCAGGGGGAATGCAACGATCGGTACGGGCTTGGTCTGGCCGTGGACGGGATCTGTGGCGACAAGACGTGGCGCGCCATCCACGAGACGCTGGTCCGGTTGGCTCTGGAACGGATGGGGGACGGAGCGGTCTGGCCGGCGATCCCGTTGGGCTACCCAGACGGGAAGGGAATCTACGCCTGCGGCGAGGATTTCGCGAACCCTTCCGAAGACGCATCCGACCGTCACGCCGAAATCTGTCTGTTCGCTCCGGGGCAGGAGCCCAAGCTCAAGGCCCCCGCGCCGGGCGCCAAGGCGACATCGGCGGACGACCCGGTCGAGGATCCGGACAAGTACAAGAAGGTGAAGCTCGAGCCCGGAGGCGGGGGAAAGCCCGATGCGAAGGTGGCCGTTCGCCAAGCCGGAATCGCGACCTTCCGCGCGGGAAGCGCCGTGCCCGGTCCGGGATCGGAACGTCGGCTGGTCCGGGCCTTGGCGGTGGCGCTGAGGGAGGCCGCCCTTTCGGAGAAACCCCTGTTCCTCGTGGCCACCGGCCATGCCGATCCCGGGGGATCAGGAGGACAGGAATTGGCGGATGCGCGCGGACGGGCCGTCGCCTCCCTACTGACCGGCGACACTTCGGCCTGGTGGGAGGCCGTGGGGTCGCGTCGTTCCGAGGAGGACGTCCACGATTGGCTCACCCACCTCAACAAGGTGCATGGCTGGGCCTGCGACCCTTCCGCGGAAGGCGTGAAGGGATTCCAGACCGAATCCAACCTGCGGTTCAAGACTTCCCTGCCTCTCGATGGATCCATGGGGGAGGCCTCCTGGAAGGCCCTGGGCCAGGCGATCTCCGCCTTCGCCAACGTGGGCGGAACCGGCGATCTGGCCAGCGTGCCGGCTCCCTTGCTCGGGATGGGCGCCCAAGGATGGGGCGGCTCCGACCCTTCCTTCCAGCCGGATTCGAAGTGCCATGTCCTGTTGTGCGCATCCGACCCGAAGAGCTTCGCCGATTTGCAGGATGGGTTGGCCAAGGTGGGCGACGAACCCTCCGAAGATCTCGAGTTCGCCGAGGAGATCAGCGGGATCGAATGCGCTCTCTACTCCAATTCCGGTCTGGTGGTTCTCGACGAGGAAGTCTTCCACGTCAAGCCTCGAGCGGTATCCGAGCTGTTGTTGCGCACCGATGCGGACGGAATCCTCAGGCTCCCCGACCTGCCCAGTGGCGATTACGCCTTCAAGAGCGAGAACGGCTACACCGCCGAGGTCGGTACGTCCCGTTTCCCCACCACCTATCGCCTGGAACTCTACTACTTGGAAGGGCCGGATGATCCGGCTGTGGTAGCGGATTCCTCCACTCCCGCCAACGAGGGAAGCGACCAATGAAAGTCCACGGATTCCTGCACCCGTCGGTCCTCCGCAAGGCCGCCGCCTCCGCAACTTTGGACGCTCTGGAATTCCTTTTCGACACGCCTTCCGATGCCGAAGTGGCCATCGTGGAAATCCTGGAAGGAGACATGGAGTTCGGGACGTCGGGCTCGACGCCCAAGAGCCTCCTGAAGATCCCCGGGAAGGTGGCCAAGGGAGTGTTCATCCCCGATGCGCCCCCTCCTCCGGTTCCCGCTCCTGCCAAGGGCGACCGGAATCTTCTCCTGAAGATCCGCGGCCCCAAGCAGACGACTCCCACCGGACCGTACCTCATCCCCCTGGATTCGAACATCAACTGGGGATCGGAAGGTGGCGTGGCCGAGCTGGTGACCAAGTTCGATTGCAAGGAGAAGACGGCGGACAAGGATCCGGTCATGCACGGGAGCAAGACGGCGGTCCTGGTCCGCCAATCGGACCTCCACCCGACCGCCAACCAGACCGGCGGCATCTACGCGATCGTGACCGGCGCCGATGACTTCTTCAATGCAGCCAAAGGCTACTGGGATGCCCGTGCCGACAAGGTGGAAGTCCTCCCCGTCCCAAGGACCTTGTCGCAACTGCGCGGGAAGATCGTCCCGGCCGCCTCGTCCCTTCCCTGGTCGGAGGTGAGCATCGTCCTGCACGGGAACAAGAGCCAGATCCTGATGGATTTCGGTGGTCAGCAGGCGCCGAACACGGACTTCCACCAGGCCGACGAGTTCATCATCGCCGACGAGTTCGATCTGGGCAAGGTTCCCACGGCGGGCGCCAATGTCGACAAGATCCGTGTCGTCTTGCGCGGGTGCAACATCGGGCGCACGAGCTCGCTGATGGAACAGATCAAGAAGTACCTGGGTTGCGGCGAACTGGTGGCTCCCAAGTTCCTCCAGACCTACCTGACCCTGGCCAATTCCAACATCAAGGAAGAGGCGCTTTCGATTCGCTTGTTCACCTACCGTCCCGGAGGATCGGCAGGGGCTGTGACCGATGCCGACTTCGTGGACGAGCTGAAGGCGACTTACACGTCATCGCACGCCTTCCGCAAGGAATTGGAAACCCTCTGCCCGGACCTCGCCTCCGACAACAGCGACGCGGCGTGGACGGACCTGCTGACCCGCAGCCGGAACTGGTTGGATGTCACCTCTCCCCAGACCTACACGGCTGTGGATGTGATGGAAAGCCAGGGAATCCCCTACCGCAAACTCGCCCAGATCCAGGCCGCCCACGGCAGCGCGGGGTTCGTTGCAGTCAAGAACGAAGTGGAGAAAGCCTACAAGGAGCTGTGGATGGGCAGGGAGCATCCCCACGCCACGGATGCGGACTTCGATGAGCTGAGCTTCAATTGGCAGCAGACCGGAGCGATGGAGTTCTCCTTCACGGTGGAGAAGAGGGACGGCAGCATGGTGGAGGTCGATGCGTTGAAGACGGATGGCTGGCATCTGGTCGTGACCTTGTTTCCGACCCCGGCCGAGATGGATGCGACACGCAAGATCATCGCCAAGAACAAGACAGCCATCGCCGCTTCCAAGACCAAGATCGAGGAACTGGACCAGAAGATCGCCACGACCTCCGACCCGAAGGCCAAGGCCGAGCTGGAAAAGACGAAGGTCGCCGAGGAAACGAAATTGGCCACGCTCCAACCGGAACCCAAACTTTCGGCACTGGCGAAGAAACGGATGGATTGGTTCCTGGCCAAGGCCGGAGTGACCGATATCCGCAGGCGGATCGCTTCCGAGCAGAACTGGGCCTACAATTTCAACAGCAACGTGAACGTCCGCGCGAGGACGATCGTCACCAAAGTGGTGATCGTCAGCCAGAATCGCGCGGGCGACCTTCTTCCTTCGGAATCCTTCTCGAGCACTGTGTACGGCGTGGTCTGAACTCGACTACCGGCCAAGCCCCGGCGGATTTCTAAAATGCGGGTCTCTATCAGTACCAGGAGACCCTTGATGACCAAGCCCACCGAAGTCCACGCCACATTGCTCAAGAAGCTCGGGATCACCATTCCCGAGGTCCTCCTGCCCAAGTCCGGAACGGACCTCGCCAAGTGGGCCGTGGTGGCTTGCGACCAGTACACCTCCGACCAGGCCTACTGGAACCAAGTGGAGACCATCGTGGGCCAGGCGCCGTCCACCCTGCGCATCACCCTGCCGGAGATCTTCCTGGAGAGCCCCGAGGTGGGCGCCAAGATCGAGAAGATCCATGCCGCCATGGCCGACTACACCTCCCGCGGCATCCTGGAAAACCAGGGCGAATGCATCGTGTACCTGCAGCGCACCACCGAGCACTCCGGCACCCGCGAAGGGATCGTGGTGGCCATGGACCTGGAGCGTTACGACTACGCCCGCGACTCCAAGAGCCTGATCCGGGCCACCGAAGGCACCATCGTGGAGCGCATTCCCCCGCGTCTTGCCGTGCGCCGCGCGGCCCCGCTGGAATTGCCGCACATCATGATCCTCATCGACGATCCGGATCGCGCGGTGGTGGAAGCCCTGGCGGCCAAGACCGCGGGCTTCGAGTCCGTCTACGACGTGGAGCTGATGCAGCAGGGCGGCCACCTGAAGGGCTGGAAGATCCAGGGTCAGGCGCTGGCCGACGTCCTTTCCAAGCTGGACGCCCTCCTGGAGAAGACGATTTCCGTCCAAGGTCCCACTCCCCTGTTCTGGGCCATGGGCGACGGCAACCACAGCCTGGCCACCGCCAAGGCCCGCTGGGAGGAGATCAGGAAGGAACTGGCCGCCAAGGGAGCCAGCCAGGCGGAGATCGAGGCCCATCCGGCCCGCTTCGCCCTGGCCGAGATCGTGAACATCCACTCGCCGGGCCTGTTTTTCGAACCCATCCACCGCGCGGTGTTCACCAAGGACATCCCCGAGCTCACCGAGGCCGTGCTTTCCGATGCCACCGCCGAAGTCGCCCAGATCAAGGAAGCCGAACTGCAGGCACTGCTGGTCTCGCCCGAAGGCCAGAACAAGGCCGGGTACTTCGACGGCAAGAACTGGTACGTGCTCACCTACAAGGGCAAGAAGCTGCCCACCGCCAAGGTGGACGAATTGTTCGGGAACTTCCAGAAGAGCGTTCCTTCCGCCCGCATCGACTTCATCCACGGCTGGGAGGACTCCAAGAAGCTGGTGGCGGAAGGCGCCGGCATCTTCTTCACCCCGGTGATCGCCCGCGAGCGGCTGTTCGCCTGGGTCCAGGAGAACGGCCCCCTGCCCAAGAAGTCGTTCTCCATGGGGCATGCCGAAGAGAAGCGATTCTACCTGGAGGCGCGCCGGATCGTCGCCTGAGACCCGCAATCCGGATCGCAGCTACCTTGTCTCCCGATCGGCGCCTCCTGGACGGCGCCCTCGGGAGGCACCGAAGATGCATTCCATCCTGATCGTTCTTCTCCTGGCGGGAGCGTCTCCGGCCGGTAGCGTGTCGGATTCCGTCGCCAAGCACCCGCAAAGCGCCAGGAAGGACACGGGCTTTTCCCTCACCCTGGTCCACGTCGCCGACATCCACTCCCGGTTGGATCCTTCCCTGGAGTCGGCGAGATTCCACGGCCGATCCACCAGGATCCCCCTGGGTGGATCCGCGATCCTGAAGGCCGCCTTCGATTCCCTCCGCCGCGCCCATCCGGACGCGCTGCTGTTGCACGCCGGCGACCAACTGTCCGGAACGTCCTGGTATTCGTCCTACCGCGGGCGGGCCGACGCCGAGGTGGTGCGCCGCCTTGGCGTCGACGCATTCGTGCCTGGAAACCACGAATTCGACGGTGGTCCGGCGGTCCTGCGCGGATTCCTGGATTCGTCGCGCGTGCCGGTGGTGGCCTCCAACCTGGAGGCCGGGCGGGAGCCGGAACTGGCGGGACGGATTCCGTCATTCCTTGTGCGCGAGGTGGGCGGACGCCGGATCGGCATCGTGGGGCTGGTCCATCCAGGCACCGCTTCGATCTCCAACCCCGGGCGCAACCTGCGCTTTTCGGATCCCGCCTCGGTGGCCGGACTGGTGGACTCGCTGCGCAAGGCGGGAGTGTTTCCGGTGATCGGCCTGTCCCACGCGGGGCTGGCCAAGGACACGACCCTTGCCCGCGCGATTCCCGGCCTGGATTGCATCGTGGGAGGACACGATCATCTCCTGATGGGTTCCTTCCCTGTCGGGGGCCGACCGCTTCCCTACCCCGTGGTGGCCGTCGCGGCTCCAGGGCGGAAGGTCCCGGTGGTGCATGCCTGGCGCCACGGGATGGAGATCGGGGTGATCACCCTGCGCTTCGATTCCCTCGCGCGGCTGGTCTCCTGGGAAGGTGCCCCTTTCCTGCCCACCGCATCCACCGATTCCGTCGTCGATGGCCGATTCCTTCGCGCGTTCCGTCCGGATTCCGCGATGGAGGCCCTCCTGGTGCGCCTGTCCCCTCCGGTGGACAGCCTGCGCGCCTTGCGCGTGGCGTTGCTTCCCGCGAAGAGCTCCCGCGGCGAGAAGGGACGGTTGGCCGATCTTTGCGCACGTTCCCTCCTGGAAGCGGCTGCGTCGCACGGGGCCCGGGTTGGCCTCGTCAACCAGGGCGGTGTGCGCGACGACCTGGATTCCGGCCTGGTGACCATGGAGGATGTCCAAAGGGTGGCTCCCTTCGGGAACACCGTGGTGGTGATGACGCTCACGGGCAAGAAGCTGCGCCATGTGGTCAAGATCCTGGAAGGGCGAGGCAGGAATCCAGCTGTGGCGGGATTGGCGGGAACGCGCGACGAGAAGAACCGGTGGAAGACCTTCCGTCTGGAAGGGGCCGCCGCCGATCTTGGGGAAGACGACACGGTACGGGTGGCGACGTATTCCTATCTGGCCAACGGGGGCGACGGATGCATGCCTCTGCGCACGTCCAAGGGATACAGGTTCGATACCGGGATCCGCGACGACCGGGCGCTGGCCGATCTGCTGGGACGCTTGCATCCGGTTCCCGGGAAGGGATCGGGGCGCAAGTAGGGGAGCGACTGGATCGTGGGGATGGGTGGTGCTACGTTTTCGTCCGCAACGACCATTTCCCTGGAGATTTCCATGCCTCGCCTGATCGCCTTCGCACTCCTTACCGCGGGTGCTTCGCTTGCCGCGGTACCTTCCGTGTTTTCCTCGGGCCAGCCCGCCCGATCGGAGGAAGTCAACAAGAACTTCGCCTATCTGGACAGCACGGTGGGCACCAAGGCGACGCAGGCGTCGCTGGGTACGGTGCAATTGGCGGTCACTGGATTGCAGGCATCCAAGGCCGAACAGACCGCTCTCGAGGACGCCATCAAGTTGATCGCGTCCAAGGTGGGAACGGCGGATCTGGAAAAGGCGCTGAAGGGGAAGGTGGACACGTCGGTGGTGCGGGCGCTGGCCGAGCTGGTGGCCAAGAAGGCTGAGGCCGAGCAGATCGGGTCCCTGAAGGATGCCGTGGGCGCGAAGGCCGACACCACCACGGTGCGGACCTTGGGGGAAACCCTGGACAAGAAAGCGGATGCGGCCTGGGTCAGCGCCCAGATCGCGGCCAGCGCGCCCTCGGGGATGCTCTCCAGTGGAAAGAATCTGTCGGATCTTTCCGACAAGGCCGCCGCCCGCACGAATCTGGGCTTGGGCGCCCTGGCCGAAAAGTCCTCGCTCTCCGCAGCGGACGTGGGCGCACTCACCTCTTCCGCGGCGGATGCCACCTACCTGCAGGCCAGGGAGGGGTACATCGCATCTTACAAGCAATACACGGACGGAACCAACCCCAAGGTTCCCAAGCTCGCCATCGGCGATTCACAATACGGATTCGCCTCGGCGGGCGGCGTCCTCGAGCTCTATTCCGCCACCGGCTCGGTGCGGATGTACCAGACTGCTGGAGCTTCCGAAGCGCAACTCCTCGGCTATGTGGCGACCAAGGAATGGACCTCGGGTTCGTTCGCGGCCTTGAACGCCGCAAAGCCATACGGAGAATGGAACTTCGCCGGAGGAGATCCCACCAAGTACGTGGATCCCGAGCCGAAGGTGGGTCGGGACGCGAAATTCGGCGGCACCGGGATCGCCACCAACGGGCTCCATGTGAACGGAAACGCCACCGTCACCGGCACCATCAACGGCAAGGTGGTCACCAACGGGATCTCGTCGTCCAACGTCGCCGACTACGTGTTCGAACCCGGATACCAGCTGGCGCCGCTTTCCGAGGTGGAAGCCTACACCAAGGCCCACAAGCACCTGCCGGAAGTCCCCAGCGCGGCGGAGATCGAAACCAACGGGCTGGATCTGGCGCAGATGAACCTGGTGCTCCTGAAGAAGGTGGAGGAGCTCACCCTCCACACCATCGAGCTGGAAAAGCGGGTCAAGGTCCTGGAAGGATCCGAGGAGTAGCCTCAGTAGAGCAGGAACGGCTCCCGGCGCTTCCTCCACGCGGCTTCGTCCGGCTTCCAGGCTTCGGACAGATCCCGCACCGCAGCGCCGGCTTCCAGCATGTCGCGCCAGTGGCGATGTCCGGCCAGGATGTCGATCGCGGGCTTCACGGGTTCGTATTCGTAGGGCGGGGCCTTCCAGGCGAAGACGTCGGGAATCCCGCGCGGGTCCAGCGGATCGATCTTCACGGGATCGGGGCGCGACCCCTGGCGACGCAACGCCCACATGGCCGCGATGCCCAGTTCCACGGGTCGCAGTTTGACGGGATCCGTCACGTGGATCTGCACGCCCTGGCACAGGCGGCCCACACCCTTGTGGAAGGTGGGCTGGAATCCCAGTTCGCGGAAGACCACGCCGGGAAGCGCCAGGGAATCGAGGTCGGATTTCAGCCGCGCGGCATCGATCCACGGCGCGCCGAAGATCTCGAAGGGACGCGTGGTGCCGCGTCCTTCGCTGGCCGTGCAGGCCTCCAGGAGGCACATGCCGGGATACACCCGTGCGGTGTCCGGCGTGGGCATGTTGGGGCTGGGCAGCACCCAGGGAAGGTTCGCGTCCTCCCAAAGCATGGAACGGTGCCAGCCTTCCATGGGAAGCACGTGGAGCGCCAGGCCGGGGAACTTCTCCGCCACCAGAAGGCGCGCCATCTCCCCCATGGTCAGGCCGTGGCGCACGGGGACGGTGTGCAAGCCCACGAAGGACTTGTATTCGGCATCCAGCAGGGGGCCTTCCACCAGATCGCCACCCAATGGATTGGGACGGTCCGGAACCACCACCGCGATCCCCTTCTCCCAGGCGGCCTCCATGCAAAGCAGCAGCGTCCAGATGAAGGTGTAGTAGCGGGCGCCCACGTCCTGCAGGTCCACCAGAAGAGCATCCACACCTTCCAGCATCGCGGGGGTGGGCTTGCGCACGGTGCCGTACAGGGAATGGACCGGCACGCCCCAGCGCGGATCGCTTTCTCCCTCCCACTCGATCATGTTGTCCTGGGTGTGGCCCAGGATCCCGTGCTGGGGTCCAAAGAGCGACACCAGCGTCCAGGGGGAGCCGGGTTTGCGCAGGATGTCGGCCAGATGGGTGAAGTCGGGAAGGATGGACGCGGGGTGCACCACGGCACCCAGGCGGGCTCCGCGCAGGGAGGTGGGCCAGAGTTCGGACAGGCGGCTGTGGGCAAGGCGGACGGAAGTCATGGATCCCGAAAAGTAGACGGTCCAGGAAAAGGGGGGGCGAACCTGCGTGCAAATCCCGTGGTCCGAGTGGCGATCGGGAAGCAGGATCGGTCGGCAAGCGACAGGCACACGATTCTACGTTGGCATCCATGGTTTCGATCCCCAGGAAATTCCTCGCTCTTGGCGCGATGGTGGCCGTCCTTCTCCCGTGGGGCGTCTTCGAATGGCGCCGCGCACGGGAAGCGAAGGAGAACGAACGCGTCTCGCGGGTGGTGGCCGCCTTCGCTTCGGACCTGGGGCGTTGCCGGATCCCCGGTGGCCGCCTTTCCGATTCGCTCAGGAACAGGATCCGTCGCAGCGGCGACCGTCCCGCGTTCGCGCGCTGGCTGGATTCGGTGGCGCGCACGGATCCCGACAAGGACCGCCGGCGATTGGCCTTGGATCTGCTGGGAACCTCGTTGCTGGGAAATCCCCGGGCGGATGCGCTCCTGGATTCCCTCTCCGTTGCGCGTCCGGACGCCGATTGGCGCAAGGAGATCGAATTCGTCCGCATGTCGGCGGGAACACCACGTGGGCTGCGCACCCTGGTTCAGGTGGGGGACTCCCTGGGTGTGCGCGATTGGCCGGGATTCTTCTGGATTCTGGGCGACCTCGACACCCAGGCGAGAGGCCTGCGTGAACGGATCGACCGCGGTCTTGGAAGCCGGGAGCGCAACGCGTTCCTCCGCGCCATGGGCTGGACGCGCGACACATTTTGGCGTGTTCGCCTGGAACAGGCGCTCGTCGATCCGACCGACTGGCTGTGCCAGGCATCGGCGGCGCGCTCGCTGGGCGATCTGGGCGATTCACGTTCGACGGGGCTTCTGGGGGCGGCGGCGGATTCCCATTGGCACCCCCAGGTGCGGGAAGCGGCGGCTAGCGCCTTGGAGCGGATCGCCAAACGGGATGTCGCGGACCTTCCCGACATGCGCGAAAACCTGTACCTGCACGGCCTGTTCCTGACGGAAGGACCGGACCTCCGATCGGAGCTTTTCGTGGACACCCTCCTGCACTTGCCCCCCTGCGATACGCTCGGAAGCGACGAATTACGGAAATGGTCGTGGAATGCGGTCCTGCACGGTTGGGCCGACGGCCCCACCACCGAGACCGTCCGCCAGACGCCGCAATCGTCCTGTGCATGGGGCGGGGGGTGGCTCCTGGGCGCCTCGCGCGGCGAATGGGGAGGGGAGCTCGCCTGGATGGATTCGGGTCGCGTGGTGGTGGTCGATTCCACCCCGGTGGATGCTTTCCTCCAGACCCGATTCGGGGTCCTGACCCTGAAAGCGGGAGGTCATTTCGGTGCGGTCGGGGGGCTGGAACGCATCGTGGCGGATCCAGCCGGTCGGCCCAAGCGGGTCCCCTTCCTGTTGCTGCCGGGAAGCGGGTGCAGCTGGTGGGGCACGACGGACGGGGGGGTGATCCTCCACTGTTCCCACGGCTATGTCCGCCTGGATTCGGTGGGGCGGCCCCATCCGTGGCCGCCCCTGGGGAAGGGAAACCCCTGGTGAAGCGTCAGCCCGCCTTGGCCAGGACGTATTCGGCCAGCGGCTGGTCGTCGAATTCCACCTCGCCCTTGTCGCTGACCTTCGCCTTCTTGTTGTGCACCGAGAGGTAGCACTGCGCGTTGGCCGGGGAGGAGTAGCGGGTCACGATGCAATGGTCGGTCTCCTTGGAACCGCCTTGCTTGAGGGCACCCAGCGGGGAAACCTCCAGGTTCTCCAGGCTGGACTTGAATGCCTGGACATCCTCGATGTACTGGAAGGGGGGAAGTTCCTCTTCCTTGAACCATTCGCCGCACACCTCGCAGAAGGGCTTCTGGGACTGGAGGGTGGATTGGAGCAAGGGCAACACCAGAAGCATGCCGGTCTCGATCACCCAGATGCCGATCAGGAACACCCCGCTGACCGCGTTGCCGCGGATCCCCCAGGTTCCGTTCTCGCTGATCTTCCCGATGAGCTCGAAGAGGACGCCTGGGGAGAGGAGAAGTTCCAGAACCTGGAGGATCTTGATGTTGCTCATCGTGATGCCCAAGTGGTCGTCTCCGATGGACTTGCCGGCATTGATCACCAGATCCACCCAGACCGCCTACTGCACGTAGATCGAGACCAGGGCGCCGACGACGGTGAAGGCGATGGCCAGGGCGTTGTTGCGGACCTTGCCGATACTGATCACCAGGAGGTTGATGACCACGCCGGTGAGACCTCCCAGGATCAGGGCGAAGATGGCGTTGAGATAGACGAAGGGGACGTACCAGATGGCGTAGGCGTAGGCCGTGGACATCAGAGGAATGACCGTGAGGAGTGTGGCCGGCAGAAGAAGCAGCGCGATCGGGTTGAATCGGCCGGAGGGGGTGTAGCTCGTTGGCATGGCGGCAGCTCCAGGTTTGGAGAATTGGGGGGGGGTGAGGAAGATGCCCTTTGCCGGATCCCACGGATGGGATTCCAGGGTCGGCTACTATTTAGAAATGCTCGGAAGGGGGGCTCCCCCAGGCAGGATGATCGGATGGAAATGGGATGGTGTGGCAATTTGCAGGCTTTTCCGTCCAAAAGAGCAATTCCGACAGGGCCGTTTTCGGCGACCCATCGAGTGCTGGAATTCTGGATTTCCAGCCTTTCGCTGTCTCCCTTTTCCGCAATCGAGGATCTCATGCTTTCCCTTCCTCTCCTGGTGGCCCTGGCCCACGCCGCACTCGCCTTCGACGACTTCGAAACCCCTGGAGCCACGTCACCCGGCGGCGGAGGATGGATCACCTACCAGGACAGCCTTTCCTCCGAGGCGAGATGGACGCGGGCGCGTTCGCCGGGCGCCACGGACTCAAAGGCCTGCGGGCGGCTGGAGGTGAAATTGTCTGGGGTGTCCGGATACGGGGGCGCCTCCGGAGCCTTCCAAGCCAACTATGGAGAGACGGACCTGTCCGCCCAAGTGGGCGTCCGCTTCCGTGCGCGCACCAACGCGGGGTCGCTCAAGGTCCAGATCCCCACCACGACCACCAACACCTCGTACAACCACTACGAAGCCACGGTTCCCGCCGATACGGTCTGGCGCCTGTTCGAGGTGCCCTTTTCCAAGCTCAAGCAAAGCTGGGGGACGGCCAGCGCCTGGACTCCGGCAAAGGCCATCCAGGTAGGGTTCCTGGTGGGCAACAACACCGGCAAGGACCTGTGGGCCGAGATCGACGACATCGAGTTCTACCAGGCGGGCGAGGAGAAGATCGCGCCGGACACCGGCATCTACACCTCCCGATTCCCCAAGGTGGACCAGGTTGGCTACGAGTCTTCCTGGAAAAAGCGCACCGTGATCACCACTCCCCATGTCTGGCCGGGAGATACCTTCCACGTGGTGGACGCCCAGGGAAAATCCCACTTCACCGGGCTCTGGGGAGGGGTTTGGGACGATTCGGCCACCAGCGGCGAGATGGTGGCCATCGGTGATTTCGACGCCTTCACGGAAGAAGGGACCTGGAGGATCGAAACCAAAGGTGTCCGCTCGGCGCCGTTTTCCATCAAGGCGGGCGTGTACGCGGACCTCTACAAGAACGCCTTGCGGTGCTTCTCCACCATCCGCTGCGGCGCGGCCGTCCACGACGAACGCGTGGGAATCGACCACCCCGTCTGCCATCGTCAGGATACCTCGCGTTCCGACACCGGCCTCTCGGGCGATTTCCACGGCGGCTGGCACAACGCGGGGGATTTCGGCAAGTGGGTGCACGAGGCGTCCATTTCCGTGGCCTCCTTCCTTTGGCTGGTGGAGCTCGACCGGATCCGGTCTGGACGGGAATTGACGCCATCTTCCGCGCTCCTGGACGAAGCCCGCTGGGGACTGGAGTGGATCCTGCGCATGCAACGCGCGGACGGATCGTTCTTCCACAAGGTGGACGCCGAACCCGAATTCTCGTGGGGGAAGACCCCCGACCAGGATCTCCTTCCCCGCTGGGCGTCGCTTCAGGCCAGGAACGCCACGGAAGCGTCGTCCGTGGACGCCGGCGACGCCTGCGCGGTTCTTTCGCAGGGCGCGCGGGTTTTCGAAAACCTGGATGCGGCCTTCTCGCGACGGATGCTGGAGGCTTCCGAGCGAGCCCTCGCGTGGCTTTCCACGCATCGGGGTGTGGGGCAAGGAGACATCTACTACACCGACAAGGATTCGCGCCAGGAGGAATTCTGGGCCCGGGCCGAGTGGGCGCGCCGCAAGGGGGACTCCTCCTTCCAGATGGAAGTCCTGCAGGAGTTCCAGAAATTGGCCTCCGAGCCGGTGAGCTGGTTCACTCCGCAATTGTTCGGGGCGATGTCCCTTGCGACGTCCAAGGAGGTGTACCCGTGGTTGTCCAGCTACGCGAGGACCACCCTCCAATCGACGGGGTCGTGGGCAACCGCCATCGTGTCGGGCTCGGCCTACGGGACTCCGTTGCGGTCCACCGAATTCTGGTGGGGCTCCAACGAAACGGCCCTGTTCCGGGCCCAGGCCATGGTGTTCGCCGGGACGGTCTCCTCCGACGGATCCTTCGACGAGAACGCGCTGCGGGTGCTGCACCACCTCCTGGGTGTGAACGCCCTGGACACCTCCTTCGTGGCGGGGTTCGGCGAGAAGGCCATCCGCCACCCCTACCACTGGAGCACCTTCGCCTACGGAACTCCGATGCCGGGCTGGATCACGGGAGGACCCAACAACCAGTTCACCACGCTGAAGGATGTGGCCTACGACCAGCCCCTGTACGATCTGGTCAAGACGCGCCACACCCCGGCCGCCAAGAGCTACCTGGATCTGTGTTCGGCCTCCGGGTCGTACGCCTCCAACGAAGGCCAGACCACAGAACAAGCCGCGCTGGTCTTCCTGGCCGGCTGGTACGCGGGCGAAGGCGCATGGGCGGATCCGTCGGTTTCCGTCAAGTCGGGCGGGGCCGGCGCCAAGGTGTCTCCGTCGCGTCCGCGCATGGCTCTGGATCATGGCAGGCTGCGTCTGGTGCTTCCCCAAGCCCCGGCGCAAGGACGCTCGCCGGACGCCGCGGGGAGGCGCTGAGGCGGGTCGTGCGGATCAGGGGGGGGTGGTGTCGGGTTGGGGATGTGCCGTGGACGGGCGAAGGTCCGGAGCGGCCCTCCATTCCCCGGGAGTGACGCCGAACCGCGCCTTGAAGAGGCGGTGGAGGTGGGGCACGTTGGCCACGCCCACCGCCGCGGCGATCTCCGAGAAGGTCCGGTCGGTCTCGCCCAGGAGCCGTGCGGCTTCCAGGAGGCGCAGTTCGTTGATCTGGGCGGGAAAGGTCCGGCCGGTGGCCTCGCGCACTATGGATGGAATCCGACGGGAATGGATGCCCACCTCGCGGGAGGCGGTGTCCACGGACAGATCCTGGCGTGCGTAGTTCGCGCCCATCCAGGCGAGCAGGCGCTCGCGTTCCACGTCGCGATGGGACGGAAGTTCCACCGGAGCGCGTGGCACCTCGGACTGCCCGGATGCCCCGGGTGCTGTTCGAGGGGGCACGCTCGATGCCGTGGAGGGAGGAGGCCGCAGTCTCCAGTCCACCAGGCAGGAGAACGCAAGCGCCAGAAGGGGGAAGGCGAACCACATCCAGGTCCGATGCCCCTCCATGTGGATGGATCGGACCTCGATGGTGTCGTCCACGCCCAACGGAAGTTCCATCCCGTTGATGATCTCCAGGCCCACCAGGTGCCTCTTCCATTGAGGGCGCGCGTGCGGAACGGATCCGTTCTGCTTTTCCCACCACAGCGGCACCGTGAATCCGTCCAGGGCCACCGAGCGTCGCTGGGCCACGGGATCCACCGAAAGCCCCTGCTCCAGGAGCAGAAACGACAGGTCCCTGCTGGTGTCGGTAAGGCCAGGCTCGATGACCTTGAGGTTGAGCCGCACCGAGGACTGGCGCCTGCTGGACACCACCAGGACCAGGGAATCGTACGCGCTGCCGTCGATGGTTTCGGTGAGTCGCCCGGGCAGGAATTTCTGCCCGAATCCCACGTAGGGCCACTCGAATCCGGTGCCCAGGCGCAGCTGAACCTTCCATGAGCCGGAATCTGTCTCCATGCGGATGCGCGATGACCCACCCAGAGCCCTGTCGTCGAAGGCGTGGGAAAGGCCCGGGCCCGCCGCGAGGAGGTTGGTTTCCTTCTTGTGCAGGAGAGATGCGGCCGTCAGGGCCACGGCGAGTGGAAGGCTCCAGACCAGGACCCGGACGGCAGGACGCATCAGGGCAAAGGTAGCCGTCGGATCGAATCGGAGTGGCGGTCGACCACGATTCGCGCACGACCGAAAAGACCTCCGGAGGCTCCCACCGCGCCGACCACCCAAGGACCGCGATGGCCGGCAAGGGGGATTGTCATTTCCAAACCGTCCGGACCGAAAGGAACCGGTGCGGAGATCCAGGAAAAGGGTGCGGAAACAGGACGGACCGACAGGATGGGGGCCATGGGGCCGTAACCGTGGGCACTACCGTTGGACCCGGGAGTCCCGGTGCCAACGAACCGGGGGAATCCTCCGTTTTGGATTCCCTTCCGGCCCGAGCGTGGGTCGCAGTCCGGACCAGTCCGGTCGAGGTAGGGTAGGCGGGTCTCGCCCAGACCATCGGACCACTGCTGAGCGACGATTTCCGGCATGTGCTGGAAGGTCGGGAAGATGTCGGGTTCGGGGGCGTCCAACCCCGATGTCGCGGTGTCCAGGACCCACAGGGAGATGGATCCGTGGCGGGAAGAAGGATTGCGCACCCGGATCCGGAGGACCGATCCGTCCGGCGAAGGCGAGGCCTCCAGGCCGATGGGGAGTTCCCGAAGGGTGCGGTGGATGTGGAACTCGCGGGACGGGCGGCGAAGGTGCCATGCGGTGTCGGTCGGCGATCGCCTTCCGATTTCCGTACGCGTCACCAGGACATGCGGATCCCAGGAGCTGTCCACCACCATGCGGAGTCGGTTGGAACCTGGACGCATGGGTTGCCAAAACCGCCGCAGAATCCGTCGTCCCTGGGTCGCCTGCACCAGGGCGATTCCCTCCGCGGTGGAGGACTCGTCCCACGCGAGTGTGTCGCCCTCGGCCAGGGAGGGAAGCGAGGAGAGGGAATCCTCGCTCCAGACCGCCGGGTGCGGATCGCAATGGTCCATCCTGGCGGGATTGGCCGTGTCGGGTCGGGGGCGCCATGGTTCCTCCACGGAAAAGCGCGAGATCGCCCGGGCATTCCCGTAGTTCCAGACGAGCTTCCCCCAGCAGGTGGATCGCCGTTTTCCACTGTTGGCCCGGAACCTCCACTGCACCAGTCCGTCGGGAGGGATGTCCAGGATGGCGGAATCCGTCAAGGCGCAATCCTCGACGCGCACGCGCACCTTCCCGGAAACCCGCGTCGCCCCCGGAACGCGCACCAGGCAGGAGGCCACCAACTCCTCGCCGGGACGATGCACCTGCTTGGCCAGGAAGGGGAGGATGCGCTCGCCGGGGGGAGCGCCGATCCTTGGGCCTCTCGCGGTGCCGCCCAGTGCGGATCCTCCCCACGGAGAATCCATCCACCGGGGCCGAAGCCAGGCCTGTTCGGTGGGGGTCTTCGCCACCACGCGCGTGGCCTTGGTCACCCGGATCCGAGCCGTTCCCGAAGAGTCGGTGCGCCTTCGGTCCAGGATGGATCCATCCTCGGACAAAGCGAAGATTTCCACTCGGTCGCGAGGTGCACCGCCGGCCAGATCCAAGGCGAACACGGTGGCGGAATCTTCGGATCGGTTTTCCAGCAGGATCCCCAGGTTTCCCACCAGAAGGTGCTCGTCGTGGCGGAGCGTGTCGCACCGGGAGGTGTCTGTTGGAGGATCGAATCGATCGGGAGACGCCCTGAAGGAAACCTCCAGGAAGGGGCCACCCCAGGCGCGGGACAGGGAGTCCAGATCCAGGTGGAGGGTCCAGTGCGAGGTGGGTTCCGCAGAGCTTTGATGGAAGACCTTGCGCCAAATCCGGGGAGGGATCGAGAAACAGCGCGTGCGGCAGCGTGAAGGCTTGCCAGGGGGATTCGGGTGGAGGTCGGGGTCCAAGGGAAGGATCCCCGACAGGGGAACGGGACGGACGGACACCACCACCGACCGGACGGACATCACCTCCAAAACCACGTCTTTCGCTTGCTCGGCCAGCAGGTGCCCACCGCGGGACGGTGGCATGAACCGTGGCGTCTCCATGGGAATGGCGGTGTCCCGAGGTGCGGCTGGGCGCAGAGAAGGGTTCGCAGGCGGGTTTGGAACCAAGGCGGGTCCGCTCAGGGGGAGGGCGAGCGAGAGGAGCCAGGGAAGAAGCATGCGGAGAAGTCTACCTTTCCCACATCCCGCGCCGGGCGATGGTCGTCCGGGGTGGGGTCTACCAATACGTACGCCCAAGGAGCTTTCCATGGCCGCTTCGCTCAACAAAGTCATGCTCATCGGCAATCTCGGGGCCGATCCCGAAGTCCGCAGCACCCCCGGAGGCGCCCAGGTGGCGAACTTCCGCGTGGCCTGCACGGAAAACTGGAAGGACCAGAGCGGTCAACGCCAGGAACGCACCGAATGGGTCACCATCGTGGCTTGGCGCCAGCAGGCCGAGATCGCCCAGAAGTACCTGCGCAAGGGCTCGCGCGTGTACGTGGAAGGCAAGCTCCAGACCCGCACCTGGGACGACAAGGCCACCGGTGCCAAGCGTTACGCCACGGAAGTTTTGTGCGACCGCTTCATGATGCTGGACGGACGCCCTTCCGGCGGCGGCGAAGGCGGCTACGAGGAGCGCGGCGGCTACGGCGGCGGCGCGCGTGGCGGTGCGCAGCGCGGCGGCTCCAGCATGGGCGCGGGCGACGACTTCGACTACGCTCCCCCGCCGGCGGCGGGGGGATCGGCAGCGGACGACGACCTTCCCTTCTGAAATCGTGTGGAAGGGGACGCACTCTTGCTCCCCTTCCCGCTCGCTGTCCCTACGCGGACAGCTTCGGGGTCGTGTCGCGGCGATTGCATCCCCTTCGACACGATTTCGCAATTGGCTGCGCGGAGGATAATCCCCTCCACGGACCACTCGGCGGACAGGGCTCCCATTTCGCGTAGCGGAATGGGAGGGTAATGGAAGGCGTACGCCTTCGGCGTCTGTGTCGAGTCGTCTCATCCCTCTTCGCTCGATTCGTTGTTGTGTGGAAGGGGACGCACTCTTGCTCCCCTTCCCTCTCGGCGTCCCCAGGGTTTCCGTTTCTGGCGCATCCGGTTGGCGACAGCCTAAGTCTCCGCGACTTTCGTTTCCTACCCGTCTTCACTAGGATCGGTCGAGGCGATCTTCTGCTGACGGTGTTTCCGCAATGCCATTCCCGATTGGATTCTCTCGACAAGTGACTCCAGGATCTCGTTGGAGAAGGATTCCTTCAGGATGTAGTCGTAGGCGCCGTTGCGCATTGCGGTGGTGATCTCCACCACTTCGGAAACGCTGGAAACAACCACTGGGATCGCCGATGTGTTGTCGTGGATGTGCTTGATCAGAATTTGACCATCGCGGTTCCTGGTGTCCCTGGAGAGAGCGATTTCCACCAGGACCAGGTCAATTTGGTTCCGGGACAGAACGTCGAGAGCCTCGTCCTTCGATCCTGACTCGAAGAATTCCAGCCCGGAAAAACCAGACAGAAGCTTCCTGCCGAAGTGGCGGACCGATGGTTCGCTGTCGATCCACAATACGTTCACCAGCGCAGACCTCAGACCGCCCTGCACTCCACCATGGCCGCGGCGCTCTTGGCTCGTTCGCGGGCGATGGCGACGGAATCCGCCGTGGACACCACCACCCCCATGCGCCGCTTGGGGAAGCTTTCGGGCTTGCCGAACAGGCGGATGTCGGTCTCCGGCACGGTCAGGGCGTCGGCCACGCCGGAAAAGGTCACGGCATTGGCCTCCAAGCCGCCGTAGATCACCGCGCTGGCGCCGGGTCTGCGGAGGGAGGTGTCCACCGGAAGTCCCAGGATGGCGCGGGCGTGCAGTTCGAATTCCGAGAGGCGTTGGGTGCCCAGGGTGACCAGGCCGGTGTCGTGCGGGCGAGGGCTCACCTCGGAAAACCACACCATGTCGCCCTTCACGAACAGTTCCACCCCGAAAATCCCTCGGCCTCCCAAGGCCTCGGTGACCTTGCCGGAGATCTCGCGGGCGCGCTCCAGCGCCACGGCGCTCATCGCCTGGGGCTGCCAACTTTCCACGTAGTCGCCGTTCACCTGCACGTGGCCCACCGGTTCGCAGAAGCGGGTTTCGATCGCGCCTGTGACGGATTTCGAACGCACGGTGAGCATGGTGATCTCGTAGTCGAAGTCCACGAAGCCTTCCACGATCACCCGGCCGCTGTCGACGCGCCCTCCCTTGGCGGCGTAGTCCCAGGCCGCGGCCAATGCATCGGGCGATCTGACCACGGATTGCCCTTTGCCCGAGCTGGACATGGTCGGCTTGACCACGCACGGATAACCGATTCCGTCGTCGATCGCTTCGCGCAATTGGTCCAGGCTGCTGGCGAACCGGTAGGGGGATGTGGCCAGTCCCAACGTCTCGGCTGCCAGGCGCCGGATCCCTTCGCGGTTCATGGTGAGCTGGGCGGCTCGCGCGGTGGGGATCACTTCGCAAAGGCCATCGGCCTCGATACGCACGAGTTCGTCCGTGGCGATGGCCTCGATCTCGGGGACGATCAGATGGGGGCGCTCCTGTTCCACCAGCCTGCGAATCGCTGCGGAATCTGTCATATCGATCACGTGCGAGCGGTGGGCCACCTGGTGGCCGGGGGCGCCGGGGTAGCGGTCGACCGCGATGGTCTCGCAGCCCAGGCGCTGCAAGGCGATGACCACTTCCTTGCCCAACTCGCCCGCTCCCAGCAGCATGACCCGCACCGCAGCGGGAGAAAGAGGGGTTCCCAGATCCATGTTCGTTCCTCCGAAGCGATTAGGAAGGACAAACGTAGACGAATTGCCGGGGCTCCGCGAACGCATGTACGCGGAATCGGCCGGGCCTGGGTTCGTGGAGCCCTTCGAAAGCGACGCACTGACCTTCCCGCCTGGTTGCCCCCCCTACCTCCACTCCATCCGGCCATATCGGCAGCGGGCGGTGTCCAGGTCGCGGGAGGGGTTGGCCAGGAACACCTGGAGGGAATCCGAGACGGGGTAGCCCGTCTGGCCCGTGCAGCTGGCGCTCTGGCCCGGCCCCATGGCCAGGCGGGCTCCCGGGGCGAGCTCGCAGCTGACCAGGGAATCCAGGGAGTTCCAGGCTGGGCAGATTTCGTACATCGCGCGGTAGGCGGAACTGTCCGATCCGGGGAGGGATAGGGCCCACCACCGGCGGATGGGGCGGGCTGGGCTGCCGTACACCCGGTGGACCGTCACATGCCTTCCCGGCCGCAGGGCCAGCGCGATCGCGCAGCGCATCCCGCCGCTGTCCGGGTCGTGGACCGCCGCGCGGACCAGGGAGGTATCGGACACCTTCTGGAAGAGGGAGGAGTCGAAAGCGATCGGGCAGGAATTGTCAGGAAATCCGAAGCTCGCCATGCGGCTGGTGGGAGCGCATCCGGCCAGGAACGCCAGAGCCAATCCGACGGAGGCGCGGAGGTTCACGGGATCCGAAACCGGATTTCGCAGCCTTCGCCGGGCTTACCGTCGGCTTCCACTTTGCCGCCGTGGCGTTCCACGATTCTTCCCACCAGGGCCAGCCCGATCCCTTCACCCTCGAAGTCGCGCGTGGGATGCAACCGCTCGAAGGGGCGGAAGATCTTGGAAGCCATGGTGGGATCGAAGCCGATTCCATTGTCGCGTACCCGGAACCAGCCGTCTCGGAATTCCACCTGCACCACGGCCGAGTCGCGCTCGCGGGTGAACTTGGCGGCGTTGGCCAGGAGGTTGCGCCAGACGTGTTCCAGCATCGCAGGGTCGCAGCGGACGAAAGGCAGAGGGCCGCGCTCGAACCGGAAGGACCGGCCCGGGTGGTTGTGCGAAATCTCCTGCCAGATTTCGTCCACCAAGGTTCCGTGCGCATCTCCGCCGTAGTCGACGATCCTCAGAGCATCGCGGCCGTGGCGGGACAGTTCCATCAGCGCCTGGATCATTCTTTCCATCCGGGCCGTGACCGCCTGGATGCGGGCCGCGTACTGTGTGCAATCCTCCGGATGGCCGGTGGATTGACTGTCCTGGAGCGCCTGGGCGTAGCTGGAAAGGATCCGCAACGGGGAGCGCAGGTCGTGGCTGACCAGGTCGCTGAACATGGCCAGTTCCGCGAGCGTTTCCTGGAGGTGGACGGTCCGCTCGCGCACCCGCTGGTCGAGCTCCTCGGACAGCCGCTGGGCCTTTTCCTGGGCGGCCTTGCGCTCGGAAAGCTCCACCTTGAGTTCGGCGTAGGCACGCTCCAGCGTGGCCCAGGCCGTGCGCATCACCACCACGATCAGAAGGGTGCTCCCGGCCACGTAGAGCCAGCCCTTGAACATGGCGATCCGGGTCGTGATGTCCGGAGGCAGATGCATCGCCCCCAGGGCCAGGTCCGACACCAGGATCCACAGTCCTCCGAAGATGGCGTAGATCACCGGCACGGAAAGGGCCTGGAGACGGGCGCGGTGGAGGGTATTGCTGGGCTCGCTTTTGGAATCCAATGAAGGGCTCCCAGGATCGAACTGGACAACAGGGCTTTCTGCGGCGCGAACTTCCATAATACCATTCCCAGCTTTGATCCATGGCTGGACTGGAGCGCATGGCCCTACCTGGGACGCAAGGGAGGTCACGGATCCAGGAAATCCTGGTCGGAACAGGTGGAGGGGCTCCAGGTTTCCATGGAGTAGACCGGCCCGCCGTTGCAGTCGTTGGCGGGGTTGGTCGCTTGCGCGCGCAACAGTCCGGATCTGCCCACCGGGGCGGGCCAGAACGTCCAATCGTTGGCCGGGAGATGGCATGGCTTGGTCGGCTGTTCCGAGGTGTGGTCGCAGCACGACGGCGAGACCTCGATCTTCCTGTGGAGATTCCGATGGATGCGCAGGCAGTCCCCGTCTTGGATTCCTTGCAGCGTCACGCCGTTCCCGGCAGTGATCCTGCGCACGGATTCCCAGGGCCGAACGGCCACCAACCGGGATCGGAAGAGCGATGCTTCGGTGCGATCGCGCATGGATTTGGCGGAATCTGCAGGCAAGTCGCTGCTCTGCGATCCCGGCCAGGGATTCTTCCTCGTTTCCAGGATTCCGCCCGAACGATCGTCGATCACCAGGTGTTCCTGCTCGGGATAGCCGCCTCCGAGGTTCGCGAAGGAGCCCACATGGATGCGATGGCCCGCCGCATCCCATCCCGCGTGGTCCTGCTCGAAAATCCTGGTCGACGTGGAGTGGTATCGGATCGAATCATCCCGGACCGGCCTCCAATCCACCAAGTGGAATCGAGCCGGCACGTCGCAGGCGGTGGCGTGGGTTCTGATGCCGCTGCGCAACACGCCACGGCGCGTGGCTGGATCGACCCAAAGCGTCCAGTGATCGGCCGCCCTCCGACAGGGTTTCGCATCGTATGCGCCTCCATCGCAGCAGTGGCCCGGGAGTCGGAACGAATCCAGGGGCAACAGCTGCGTTTCGAATTGGCCACCTTGTGCCGCACCGAAACGCGAGAATTGCACCGTGAATCGCCATTGCACCGTCTGCGAGGTTTCGGGAGATGTCTTTTGCAGATTCCCGACCGCAACCATGCTCCTCAGGTCGCCCTCCCGCCGGATCTCCAGGAACCTCCTGAGGGTGTATCGCGGATCCTTGGCGTCGGAAAGGGTGGAGATGGAAAGGGGCTTTCCGGAGCGCGAGTCCATGAGGATCTCGCGAGGAGGAAAATCCAGACAGCACGATTCGGAGAAATCGACAACATGGATCCGATGCGAACGGGCCGACCAAAGCGGGATTCCTTCCCTCCAGGAGGCGGCGAGGCTGGAATCTTCGGTCTCCGCGGACGCCGCGAAGATGTTTACGCAGAGAATCGGCAACACGCGAAGGGGGAGGGTGCGCTTGGGCATGGATCGAATCTAACCAGGATGGTGTCATCCTTCCTCCAGAGGAAACCTTTGGCAGGTTGTCCGTTCACCCCGCGAGTACGATTTGCCCGTATACCCTCCCGTTCCTTGGACAAGTGGAGCCGGAAAAGCGCTATCCTTTGGTTTCCGCCCTTCGTCCGGAGAAGATCTCCCCATGCTTCCTGTCCGCTCCATGCTCGCGCTTTTCGCCACCTCCACCACCCTGGTGTTCGGTCAAGAGGTTCCCTCGTCCGGTGCCAACCGTGTGATGGTTCCCGCCGACAATTCACGATTGTCTTTCGCTGTGCTCCACACCAAGGGGCACAATTGGCTGCAGGCCCGGATCGAATCGGTGGGGCCGTGCCAGCAGATCCTTCTGGATTCCGTCTGGGTGGCGGATTCCGCCGACGCTTCGGGGGGCGGGCTGACGTTGTATCTGGGAGGGGGAGAGCGAAGGACCGTGGGCGTCCGGTGGAATCTCGCCGAGACGCAGGGCGACTCGCGCTGCGCGGCCACCACCGCGTCCAAGTTCCTCGAGGAGCTTCCCCGCCCCCGCAAGCATCCCCGCACCGATTCCCTCCTTGGTTCCTGGGCACCGGGCAAGGTGGTGGCACTGGGCCCCGGTGGGCGATTGGACACCCTGTTCCCGGAGGTGGTGGACCAGGCCAGCGACCTGGATGCCATGATCTGCCCGCTGTACGATTGCCAGATCGCCTGCTTGCGCCCCGACTCCGCCGCACGGGCGGGATTCCTGGAAAACCTGCGAACGAGGATTGGCCAAGGCGCTTCCCTGGTGCGGATCGCAAAGGGTGGGGATCCCGAACGCGTCGTGGCCTCCCTGCAGGACACCCAGGCCGTGCTGGATCTGGGACAGCTTTCCAAGTGGAACGCGGGGGACCTCGTTTGGGGCCAGGACCAGCCGTTGCGGACGGTGCGTTCCTGGGGGAAGACGGTGCCGACCACCTGGAAGATGACCACCGGACGCAGGTTCTATCGCTGGCGCACCGACACGGTGGCCGGGGGGATTCTCTCGCAGGGGACGGAGGTGGAAGTATCCAACGATTCCACGGACCAGTGTTGGGCGCCCCACTTGGCCTCGGTGTTCGACCGGGGCCTGACCGAAGCCTTGGGCTCGGAATGGCTGATCCTCACCGATTCCTCCGAGGTCGCCGACGGTCGCTTGCGGACCACCTTCCGCGTGAACGGGTGCGGGGCGCGCGAACGCAGTTGGCAAATCGATGGCGATTCCGTGGTCGTGGGGTGCGTGCGGGTGGCTCTGGCCGATCTGGATCGGACCTTGTCCACGACACCTCGTCAGCGGGTGGGCACCACCCTGGTGATGTCCACTGCGGAAGGCTTGCGGGTCCGCCCCGATCGCACGGGGAATCTTCCGTGGAGCGTGGTGGTCCGCGATGCGAAGGGGAGGTTCCTGGCGCGTCGCGATTCCCGGGACTTCGAGGAATCCATTGCCCTGTCCGCCCGGGGAATCCTGGTGGTGGAGGTCCGCACGACCAGAGGCACCCTCTCGCGGATGGTGGCCCGGTAGGTCGCGCGGGGTGGGTAGACACCCTGGAATCGGAGACCGGCCCCTGGCTTGAACCCACCATCCAGCCGGAGGTTCCTCGCGCCAATTCTTCGAGCAGCTCGACAAAATTTTCCAAATAGTTGGTCGCACCCACCCCTGAGATGGTAGATAGGGAGAAAGCCTGGCCGATGTAGGACAGGCCCGCGCAATGGAGAGTGGACAATGGGTGACAAGGTCATCAAGAAGCAAGAGAAGAAGCATCCGAGCAACGAGAAGGTGTTGGCCAAGAAGTCCAACGCCGACGCCGCCGCGAAGGCCGCAGCGACGCTAGCGGCGGCAAAGCCCGGCAAGAAGTAGGGAATGGAGGCTCCTTCGGGAGCCTTTTCTTTTGGCTCTCACGCCCACTGGCAAATGCGGGGTCGTTCAGATTCCGTTGATGCCGTATGCTCTCCGGTTCTCCCTGCTCGCACAAGATTGTTTGGCGAAGGCTCTGGTGGACAACACCGGACATCGGATTCGCAGGGCTCGCCCAGTCTGCCGACGGAGCCTTGTCTCCGGAGCTTGGTTGGTGCGTGTGGGAGGGCGGCGAGGCTTTGTGGAAAGCCCTACAACAGGATCAGCTTCCAGCTCCTGACCGACTTCCCCTGCCGCACGCGCAGGATCCACAGGCCATTGTCCACCCGTGAAAACATCCAGCCTTTGCTGGAAACCTCCGGTTCCCGCGACTGCGTTCCATCCAGACGCACCAGATCCGGATGCGCGTCCGGAGCCAGGTTGTCGACAAACAACGTCGTCGCGTCGTCGCGTCGCCACCGGGGCTGCAGCGGCGACGGTGCGGTGGGACGGCCCACGGAGGCGGAGCGGTAGGGGTCCTGGTTCTTCGCGAAATGTCCCAGCAGAAGCGATTTGCGGTCGGTGGTGGGGTAGGTGCGCAGGTCCAGGGCGGAGTCGGAGTGCTCCACGCTCCAGCCGTCCCATTCGCGGTAGGCGTGGTAGGTCCAGTCCCATCCCGCTTCCTCCGCCAGTCGCGTGAAGTCGGTGAGCCACCGCAGGGCGCTATGGTCGGGGGCCCAACGGATGCAGGAGAATTCGCCCACGTACAGGGGAACCCGGTACTTGCGCTGGAATTCGTAGGCGGGATTCAATGCCTTGCGCATCTGGGCGCTGTCCCAGAAGACGCCGGAAATGGTGTCCGGGTAGCGGACCCCGATGGGTGGGTGTCCGGTCACGCCCTGATGGGTGAGGTTTGCCGGATCGTAGAAATGGAAGCTGTAGACCACCTTGGGAATGTCCCAGCCGCGGCTCCAGCCCACCGGCTTCAGATTGGGCAGTTGTCGGACGCTGCCGCCGCCGCCGGGCTCCACGATGATCACCTTGGAGGTGTCCAGCTTGCGGATCTCGCGGGCCAAGGTATCGGCGAGATCGTCCCAGAAGAGCAGTCCGTCCGACCATTCGTCCTCGGTGGGCTCGTTGGCCAGATCCCAACCCCAGACGGCTGGATGGCGACCGAAACGGGTGACGATCCGTTTCCAGGTCTCGATCAGACGCGTCTGGCAGGCGCGGTCGTGGAACAAGCCTTTGGCAAGGGTGTGCAGATCCACCACCACCTGGATTCCCGCCTTCTGGCACAGGGGCAACGCGGTGTCCAGGATGTCCAGCTGCTGGGCGAGTTGGCGTTCGAAGTCCTTGCCCCACAAACCGCTGTCGTGGCCGTAGGGGGCGTTCAGCTGCCAACGCAGCAGGTTTCCCTTCCATGTCTCGCCGAATTCCCGGATGGCTGCGGAATCCGCCGTGTGGGTTCCGATCATGGCTCCGCGAAAGCGGGTGGGACTGAAATCGGGGATGGGGAGGTTGGGGTCGCGCGCCGGGGCGATGGACTGCGTGATCCGCTCCACGCGCAGGGAATCGAACCGGACCTTTCCCGCCATCAGTTCAAAGCCCACCACCAGGGAGGCCTTCTTGAGGTTCTGTGGGATCGGAGCGACCTTCCAGGAGCGCGTCCAGCCCCAGGAACGGACGGAATCCGGCCAGGAGAGCTGCGGGTAGCTCTTGACGCCGGCTGAATCTTCCGAGACCAGCATCACCTTCACTCCGTTCCAGGGATTGGGGCGCAGGGTGAGGTCGCGTGCCGAAGTCCAGGCGGAAAACACCACTTTGCCGCCGCGTAGGGAGTCGGGATCCAAAGGGATGGAGACGGTGGCGCTCTTGGTGCTGTCGGCAGCCTCCAGGACGCCGGCCATCCCGAAGGTGTCTGCGCGCAGCACGTATTTGAGGGTATCGGCGAAGGTCGCCTTGGCTTCGGCGTAGGTGTCGAACGTCTGGCGATAGATCAGCACCGGGGCCGCCCACAGGGAGCCTGCAACCAGGAGAACTGCCGGAATCCAGCGGGAAATCGAAAGCATGTCGTTCCTTGAAATCAGAAGGCCCACATGATGTGGCGCCAGGACAAATCCGTGGGAGAATGCGGATTCTAACATAACCTCGGAAACCGGGGGGTGGTCGGGGGGCCAAAGCCTCAGTGCGCCGCGGTCGCCTTCACCATGCGGTCCACGGACCTCATCTGCACCAGCGTGAAGACCATGGCGGCGATCACCACCCAGCCCAGGGTATCGAAGTGGAGGATGCGCCCTCCCGGGGCTTCCACCACGATCAGTCCCGCCACCCACGACGACACCGCCCCCGCGAACTGCTGCATGCTGGAGCTGATCGCCATGTAGGCGCCCCGGTCCTGCAGTTGGGGCACTCCCGAGATCAAGGTGGTGGACCCCACGATGCGCCCGGAGATGGTGAAGAACAAGACGCAGTTGCCCACGATGGCCAACCACAGCGGGGTGGTGCCCAGATGGGTCCACCAGACCAGGATCGCGATGCACGCGAAGGTGGACCACACCAGGAGACGGAATTTGCCATGGCGGTCGGCCATCCGGCCCATGAACGGCCCCGCGAAGATCCCCACCACGCCGGTGGCGATGAACATCAACGGCAGGCTGTGCAGGCCGATTCCCAGGTTGTGCACGGCGAAGTTGCTGCCGAACGGCTGCAGCATGAATCCGCCGGTGGCCACGAGCATGGTCGCGGAAAATCCCACCAGGTAGCGGCGGTTGGTCCCGATCTTCCACAGGTGCGCGAAGGGGTTGTGTCCGCTGGGCGCGTGGTGCAGGTGCGCCGTGATGGGCTGGAGCTTGGTGGCGATCACCACTCCCACCAGGAGTCCCAGTCCCACGATCAGAAGGAACGGTCCGTGCCACCCCCAATGGGTGGCCAGCGTGAGCCCGATGGGGATCCCCAGCACCTGGCTCGCCGCGAAGGCGCTCTGGATGGTGCCCATGGCGCGGCCTCTCTGGGCCAGCGGAAACAGGTCGGCCACGATCGCGAAGCTGATGGAGCCGATCACCCCGCCGAACAGTCCCGCCACGATGCGGGCGAACAGCAGGAATCCATAGGTGGGGGCGATGCCGCACAGGAAGGTGCCCACCAGGAATCCCACGTAGAACAAGAGGAGCATCTTCTTGCGATCGAACCGATCGGCGAATCCCGCCGCCAGGATCCCCGCCACCCCCGCGCTGAAGGCGTAGGCGCTCACCACCAGCCCGAACTGGTGGGTGGAAATGGACAGGGCCGGCATCAGGATGGGCCCCAGCGGCGAGAGGATCATGAAGTCCAGGATGATCGTGAACTGCAGGAAGGCCAACAGTGCCACCACCAGCTTCTGGTAGGAAGAGAATTCGACCGGCGGCGCCGCGGCGCCCGTGGAAGGTGGCATGGAGGGTCTCGAAGGATGGAACGCGATGGACGCCAAAGGCGTAAGCTTGACTTTGAGATGCAATCTAGAAGTCTGCGCGCCGAACGAGGTGGAGTGGGGGTGGATCTGGAGAAAGTGGCGAATGCGAATTGGCTGCTTCTGTCAAACAGAAGTATGGTGTCAAATCGGTCGATTTCATCTCCGATGATTACATCGCAAACAACTCCATCCGCCGCTTCAAGGAAATCATGATGGATCCTCTTCTTTCCATCCCGCAAGGACCTGCGCTGGATGCTTGGAAGAAGGATCCCCAGTACAGCATCGTGGAGGCCAAGCTGAAGAACCAAAAAGGTTGCATGGCTGCCGTCGAGGCTGCTCGCTCCCTGCTGTTGGACTGATTCGCAGCTGGCCAATCTGATCGGGCGAGGCCGGGGATCCCCCGGTCTCGCCTTTTTCCGTTCCTAGAACTTCACCCTCGCTGGAGTCGCCTGGATGCCCACGGTATTCAGGCCGAGCTGACCCCATTGATTGTTGCCCCAGACGTAGAGTTCACCGGACTTGGTGATGGCGAAGGAGCTGGTGAGGCCTGCTGCTATGGTTTTGACGTTGGTCATCAGTTTTTGGGGGGAGAGGATGGCCTGGCTGGCGGAGGGAAACGCCTGTTGGTAGTCGTTCATCCCGCTCCCCCAGACGTCTCCGCTGGCCGTCAAGGCCAGGGTGTGGAAATGGGATGCGATGGAAACGATGCTGCCTTTCGATTCCAATTCCACGAGTCGGCGGGGGGGGACGATCGCTTGGGTGTCGCCGGTACCCATCGCTCCGTAGGTGTTGTCTCCAAACGCCATCAAGGCACCGCTCTTGTCCATCGCAAAGGATGTGTTTCCGACTTTTTCCGCGATCCATTGGACATCGGACCGGGCGAGAGTCGGGACGACGGAAATGGTATCCGACCAGAAGCCCAAACGGCAATTCCAGGGAGCCCCCATGGCCCACAAGGTCCCGTCGCGCTTCAGGAAATACGTATGGGCTTCTCCACCTCCGAAAGAGTGCACGTCCGAGGCCACCTTCACCAAGGAGGACTCGAATCTGGTGGACCCCGATCCGATCTGTCCGTAATAGTTGTCTCCCGCTCCCCACAGGTCGGCATTCTGGTCCAGGACCAGAATCCGTCTCCAAGCGAAGGCTGCCACCTTGGACACCTGCTTTCGGATCAGCACGGGAACGACAGCGTCCACTTGCGTCCCCACCCCCAGGTTTCCGGAGTCGTTCGCACCGATACCCCACAGGGATCCATCCTTCTTGATCCAGACGGAGAATTCTCGGCCTGCCGACATTTCCACCACGCTGTCGGCGATCTTGATGGGTTCCAGGAAGGCGTCATTCGCCAGCGGGGAGAATGCGTGGTGCAGGTTGGAGCCCGCCCCCCAAAGGGAGCCGTCGCTCAGCAGAAACAGGCTGTGGTCGGCGCCGCCGCTGACCGCGACCGGCAGGGCCAACTGGTAGGCTTGCGTCAGGATCCGTCCAGGAACGCGGTTGGTGGCGAAGGCGCGGGCCTTCACCGTGACGGTGGTGTCGATCCAAAGGCTCGGCTCTCCGTCATGGAAGCTGTTTTTATCCGTTCCGTATTCCGGCGAGGCTTCGGTGGGTTCGGATCCGTCCAGAGTGTAGTGGATGCGAGCGCCCGGGGTGGTGGTGCTCAATTTGGCCAGGAACGATCCCGCGCGCAGTTGGCTGTTCGTGTCGGAAATGGTCACCGGAGCGACCGTGTCCATGGCCAGGCGCTCCATCCGGAAACTGTCCAGGGAAAGGTTCCCCGTCGGGTCCTGGACCTTGAAGCGGATCCATTGGATTCCCGTGGCCAGCGGGACCATCCGTGTGAATCCCTCCGAGGTGGCGACCACCTCCACGTCCTGGATCCAGGCCCTTGCGATGCGGTCGTTGTCGGAGGCGGTCCAGCCCACCAGGATCGCCGAAGTGTCCCAGGGAACCGTGCGGGCCTTGTTGTGGGGCATCGCGGCCAATCGGGGCTTGGTGGTGTCGGCCATCCGTCGGACCTCGATGCTGTCGCGGGTGGTGTTGCCCGTGGGATCCTCCACCAGGAACTTCACCCATTGCGCTCCCACGGACAGCGGCACCCGGGATGCGAATCCGGATGCGGCGGGCATCACCGACAGGCCCTGGATCCATCCGTTGGCCACCCGATCGTTGTCGGAGGCGGTCCATTCCACCGGGACTTCCGTGGTATCGAACGGCACCAGTTGGTCGCTGGCGCCGGTCCCCCGTGTCACCCTTGGAGGGAGCGAATCCGGCCGGCGTTCGATGGACACGGAGTCGCGCACCAGGTTTCCCGCGGGGTCCTCGGCCCGTAAGCGGACCCATTGCCTCGCCACCTTCAGGGGCACGGTGGCGGAAACGGCGCCGCCGCTGATCGACACCTCCTGATCCTGGATCCAGGCCTTCGCGATGCGGTCGTTGTCGGAAAGTGTCCATCCGACCGCGGCCTGCGCGGAATCGAAGGGGACGATGCGCGCTTGGGGGCCCGGCAGTGGTGTCGCGTGTGGCGGAATGGTGTCGCGGCGTCGGGTGATGCCCACGAAGGAGTAGGCCGTTTTTCCGCGCGTGTTGCGTCCTTCCAGGGTCACGACCACCTCCTTGCCCGTGGGAGGCAGCTCCACGCGCCGGGTCCAGGTGGTATCGTCCAGCCGGGTGGCGGGAACATCGCCGATCTTGACCGACGAGGCGTCCATTCCCGAAATGTCCTTGAAGACGCAGACGACCTGGAACCCCGTGCTGTCGAAGGGGATCACGGTTTTCGAATTATCGGTGGGCTGGATCCACCGATAGGTGGGGGCGAGGTCGTGGGGAATGGGGTCGCGTGCCACCAGTAGCGCAGAATCTGTCTGGTTTCCGACGTGGTCCCATGCTTTCACCGGGATTCTTGCGGTCGTGCCGGGATCGGACAGGGCCACGTGTGCCATCCAGACACCGCCGGAACTGTCGGAACGCTTCCCCCCGATGTGCACGGAATCGACTCCCGACAAATCGGTGGCGGCCACGACCACCTGCAGGTGGAACATGTCGTACGCCACCCGATATTCCTGCGTCGGCGAGACCCAGCGCAGCAAAGGTCCGGCGGTGTCCGGCTTGCGGCCGACCGGGGCGGATTCGGTGGAGACGAGTCCCAAGGTGCTTTGCGCCCGCACCAGGAGCTCCGTCGTCTTCCCGGTCGGGGAGAGCTCCACGCGGGCCTCCCAGGTGGAATCGTGGGTGTTGTTGGCCTGGACACCCGCGATGGTCACCGACTTCACCTTCCCGAAATCGGTGTTCGCCGTCCAGACCACCGTCGTGCCGGTGGAATCGAAGGGCACGAGAGTGCCGGGTGCGGGCTTCACCAGGTGGAGTCGGGGCGCGGTGGGGACGGGTGGCGGATCACGTCGCACCAGGATCTGTGTGCTGCGGAGATTGCCGGCCGAATCCGTGGCGACGATCTCCAGTGGGCGACTGTCCGCGGACACCTCCACCAGGACGCGTCCCTCCCAGAATCCTCCTGCCTCGCGAGTCGCTTCCGTCCGGCCGATCCGGACCGAACGAATTCCGGAAGTGTCGGTCGCCTGGATGCGAACCACCAGCTGGGAGTCCGCGAAAGCCAACACCACACTCGCACCGGCGGTGGGTTTGATCAGTTCCAGCTGTGGGCCCTGGTGGTCCAAGGGCCCCTTCACCCACACGTTCGTTCGGAACGACTCCTGGTTGCCCAGGGAATCGATCACGGTCATACGCAAGGTGTACCTGCCCGGGGGTGTGCTGGAGGTCGCTGCGAGGGTGGGGTGGCCGGAAAGGGTCAATGAGCTGCCTGCAGGTGTGCGTGGGGCATCCGAGATCGCGAAGCGTTCGGTGCGATCGCCCGAGTCGTTGGTCAAGGTGAAACGCAGGGTCTGGATTCCCAGGCGGGCGGAAATCGTCCCCCACAGACCCGTCGGGGGCTCGTCCTGATGGAGGGTGTCCAGGGCAAGTGGAGACGTCAATCTGAAGGGATTCAGGGGAAGGGAATCGAATCCCCGCGACGAAAGGGCCGCACGAGCCTGGAGGTAATCGAGCCGCAACGTCCAACGCTGGACGATCTGCGCCAGACTCAAGTCCGATCGCAAGGCCAGATCCAGGGTCCGTCGAATCAGGTCCGAGGTGTCCAGCCCCATCGGAGGCGTTTTCCGCAGGTTGGCCGTGGCGGGATGCCCTTGGAACACCAATGAAGCGACGGTTCGGCGAAAGGTCTCTCGCAGTTGATCTGCCGGAGAATCGGAAGATTGAATATTCAGATGTTCTTGGCGGAGCGAATCGAAAACCTGAAAGATCTTGATCGCGACGGAATCTGCGGCGCTCTGGCGAAACGTGGATCCGTACAGTTCTCCATAGACCTTTTCCTTCAGGAAAACCGAGCCGGTTCGAACCCCCAACCTCCACGCCTCCGTCCACAGCGAGTCCTTGCCCAAGCGGTGGAGCGTGGGGAAGAACACCACTTGTTGGGCGTGGTTCCCTTGGGAAACCGAGGGGATGGCGGTTCCGGAATCCTGGTAGCTCCTAATCGGAGACTGTCGGGAACCTCCGATGAATCGGCGATCGAGAAATGCGCGAAGTGGGAGAAGGGAGCCTCGGAGGTTGGCTCGTCATCCACCCGGGTACCCTGGCAGGAGACGAGGGCGATCAGGCTCGACGCCCCCAGGAAGGAACGCAGGCCGTTTGGAAGACGGCCCTTCGAGGATCCACGGAGGTATGCCATGGAATGCAAAAGTAGATGGTTGAACGACCCGGGTCATCGCTGTGGATCCGCCAGGGATGGGCATTTTTCATGCCCGAGCGGATAGGAAACCCGAGACTGGATGCGAAGAGGCGGGTGTCACAACGGGTGTCCTGGATCTAGGTTTCCCGTCCATGGTCGCACCAGTGAATCCCGAAGGGGACAACGCCATCAACATCGAGCTCTCCGAAAAGGAAGCGGAAGGCATCTACTCCAACTTCGTGCTGGTGAGCCACAGCCCCCACGAATTCGTGCTGGACTTCGCCCGCCTCCTCCCGGGAGTGCCCAAGGCCAAGGTGGGTGCTCGCATCATCACCACGCCTTCCCACATGGTGTCCCTGATCCAAACCCTCCAGGACAACCTGTCCCGCTACGAGCGGGCGTTCGGGCCGGTGCAAAGGCGGGGCTAGCGTTCGGATATCTGCAAAATCCCGCAAGACAAAGGGGAAGCGGAGGTCCAAAATGCCTACTATTGTGGTACTTCATGAGCATCCGGAAGCCATCTCGCTTCGAAGTCCAGGGGAGCTTGCCGCGGGCACCGCAAGGTGACCTTGAAGGTGCATGGCTTCCCCTTCGGGCCCGGGTGGAGCATGCGCAAAGGCTGGTGTCCTGATGGAACGGCCGATCGTTTCCATCGTGATGCCCGTCTACAATTCCGCCAGGACTCTGGCTGCTTCGGTCGAATCCGTCCAGGCGCAGTCCTGGCAGGAATGGGAACTGCTCCTGGTGGACGATTGCTCGTCGGATTCCTCCCGGAAACTCATCGAGGAATTGGCCTCTGCGGACAGCCGGATCCGTTCCATTTTCCTGAGCTCCAACAAGGGCGCCGCCCTGGCCCGCAACGAAGGCGTGAAGGTCGCCAAAGGCCGATACATCGCATTCCTGGACAGCGACGACCTCTGGCTTCCCGGAAAGCTGGAGGCGCAGATGGAGTGCCTCCGCGAGACCTCCGCAGGAATGGTCTTCTCTGATTACGAATGGGTAGATCCCCAGGGAACATCGCTGGGGATCGTGGTGCGGGCTCCCGTGAAGCCAGATTGGGAACGGCTCACTTGGGGCAACGACATCGGGCTTTCCAGCGTGCTGGTGGATCGGGAGGCGATCGGTGATCCGATCATGCTCCCCTTGCGGCTCAACCACGATTTCGCCCTCTGGTTGGAGTACCTGCGCAAGGGAGCCGTGGCCGTGCGGTGCCCGGGCGTCCTGGTGAAGTACCGGGTGTTGACGGGATCGCTTTCCCAGAACAAACTGGAATCCCTTCGCTTCAACTGGCACATCCTGCACAGACTCCAACGTCTGGGTGTTTTCCACACCTTGGTTCGCCTTGTGGTTTGGGCGGTCCGCACATCGGCTCGTCGCGTCCTGAAATTCGCGGGACCTCGATGAGCGCAAGGCCGCGGCGCATCGCCTATGTCCTGACGGCGATCCATGAGGGAGGCCTGGAGCGGTTCACGGGCGATCTGATGGATTCCCTGCCGCGCGACGAGTTCGAGCCTGTCCTGTATGTCCTCACCCGGAACAATCCGTGGATCGGGGAGTTCGAACGCCGAGGGATCCAGATCCGCGTGTATCCGGCTTCGAATGCGGTGAAGGTCGGATCGCTTCCTTCGCTCCTGGGGGCACTCTGGAGGCTCCGCGCGGACTTCCGGAAGGATCGTATCGACCTGGTCCACACCTGCGATTTTCTTCCTGCGGCGATCGGCCGGCTGGCGGCGCTGACCTCCGGCGTGCCCTTCCGAGTACATACCCTTCACAGCCTCTACGAGTGGTTCCCCAAGTGGGCTCACGTCCTGAATCGATGGCTTTCGAGAACCACCCAGGTCATCACGGCCGTCTCCCAGTCCGCGGCGGATTCGGCCCGGAAGCTGGAGTCCTTGCCGGAATCCAAGCTGCGCGTGGTGCTCAACGGGGCGGATGTATCCCGGTTTTCGTTTTCCGCCTCGGAGCGGGATCGGGTGCGCTCGGAATTGGGCATCGCTCCGGAAGAAATCCTGGTGGGCACCGTGGGTTCGCTGACCACGCGCAAAGGCCAGGAGATCCTCGTGGAAGCCATGGCGCGACTGCCGGTCACGGCGCGACCCTGGAAGGTCGCCATCTTCGGTGCGGCCTACGGTGGGCCCCAGGACAACCTCGCCGTGGTCAAGGACGCGATCGTCCGGCATGGGTTGGGTGAACGGATCGCCATCCATCCTCCGCGAGAGGACGTCCCCGCCCTGCTTTCCGCCTTCGACATCTTCTGCATGCCCTCCCGCGTGGAAGGTTTGTCCCTGGCCTCCGTGGAGGCGCAGCTCTGCCGGTCGTTGTCCGTGTTTTCCGACATCGGGCCGTTCCGGGAGGTGGTCACAGATGGCTGGAACGGTTTCCTGTTCCGGTCGGAGGATCCCGACTCCCTGGCGGAGGTTCTCTGCAAAGTGATGGGTGATCTGGAATCCCTGGACCACATCCGGGAGAACGCCCGTGCCGATGCCTTGGCGAGGTTTGACAAAAAACGGATGACCGCCGACTATGTCGGAATCTATCGGAACCTACTTGGAACGGGAGCGAATTGATGCCTCAGTACCAGTCCGGCCCCTGTCCCGCCTGCGGAAACGCCCGAGCCTCCTCGTTGGGAAAGCCCGACCTCCGCAAGGATCCGGTGGGAGCTCCCGCGAACTCGCAGGTGCTCCAATGCGCGGGTTGCGGCCACTTGCGGATCGATCCGATGCCTTCCTGGTCCGTCGAGGATTTCCGGCTTCTGTATGGAGACGGCTACTTCGTTCCGGATTCCCCGCGATGGGGGCGGATCCGCGAAACCGTGAATCCCCAGGCGAGATTCCGGCGGATACAAGCCATCCTCCGGACCGATCGCCGACGGTTGCTCGAGGTGGGCTCGGGAATCTACGCCCACTTCTGCACGGTCATGGCCGGCAATGGGTGGGATGTCCTGGCCCAGGAGCCTTCCCCCGACTTCCAGAAGGTCCTCCGCGGCAAAGGCTTGGCGGTGATCGGCGAGGGATTCCTCGAACTTGCGGAAAACGACAAATTTTCCCTGATTTTCGCCGATTCCGTCTTCGAACATGTTTCCGACCCCTTGGCGTACTTCCGCAAGGCCGAGCGATTGCTGGAGCCGGGAGGGGTGCTCTATCTGGTCTTTCCCCGCGAGCGTTCCCTGCTGGGAAATCTCAAGCAGCTTTTGTCCAAGCTGCGTGGCGCTCCCAGTCCCCTGCTGAACGCCTACCGCCCTCCGTTCCATCTGCACGGGTATTCGGCCCGCTCGGTGGCGGAGTTCGCCAAGGCCAGCGGATTGGAGCTTTCCTTGGTCTTCCATGGCGAGGATTGGTTCTGGCTCCAGGCCATCGAAAGGCTTCCCCCTCTGGTCGGGCACTTGGCTGCGGGGGTCCTTTGGTTCGCCGATCGGATCGGCTGGGGTGGGAACCTGGAAGTCGGGCTTCGAAAGGTCGGTTGATGTCTTCCGCTTCGATGGCCGGAATCGCGGACGTGGTGGCTCTCATCCTCACCTATGGCCGCCGTCGTCACCACGTGGAGAAGGTCGTCCGCGCCTTGCGCGAGGGGTCGATCCGTCCCGGCCGCATCCTGGTGGTCGACAACGGGTCCTCGGAACCGTATCCGGCGGAGGAGGGCTCGACGGATCCGGAGGTCCGAAGGCTGGATCTTGGCGCGAACCTCGGATCGGCCGGTGGATATCGGGCGGGCCTGGTGGAAGCCGCCTCCATGGCGGGACTGGTCTGGCTCCTGGATGACGATAATTGTCCAGAGGTCGGGTGTCTGGAGAGTTTGCTGGAATCCCGCAGGCAACTGGGGCCCTGCTCCATCGTGGTCGCCAATCGTCCCGATCGACCGGAATTCCAGGAGATCCTCCTCCGAGGCGGAAGTCGGCCCATCCGGCGCAACAGCTTCATGGCCTTCCACTGGCGCGGTACCCCTGGAGGGAGCCACCTGGGAATCGCTCCCAGAAACGGATGCCTTCCCTTGGCCTACTTCGGGTACGGAGGAGCGCTGGTTCCCTCCGAGGTGGTGCGCCGCGGCATTCTTCCCAAATCCGAACTCTTCGTGTACCACGACGATTCCGATTGGTCCCAGCGAGCCATCGGCGCGGGTTTCGACGCCTGGCTGGTGCCCTCGGCCGTCATCCAGGATCTGGAATCGCCCTGTGGTGGCAGCTCCGGCCCGAAAGTCAGTCCTTTGTTCTCCGATCGGACCGAGGCGAGGCGACTGTGGTACGCGACGCGCAATCGCGCCTGGGTGGAGCGGGGTCTGGGCCATGGCGGTTTCGAGTGGCATTTCAACGTCGCCCTCTGGGCGGTGCTGCAGTCCCTGCGGGTCGCGGCGATCGAGCGCAGGCCCTTGCGCGCCTTCCGACGCGGTTGGCTCACCTGGAAGGCCTTCCGGTTGGGTGCTTCCGGAAGGCTGCCTCCGTTTCCCCAAGAGGGGAATCAGCCGGCGAAATAGCGCACGGCATCCATCCACCCCGGATGGATGCCGTGGTCGCGGAAGGCTGTCGGATCCGCGAGGGCGCCGAGGAAGGGAGCGAGATTCCGACTCCAGGACAATTCCCGGGCAAGTTGGGCCGTCGACACCCCCATCGCACGGCATTTGGCGGGATCAGCCGCCAACGATGCGATGGAATCGGCAAGCCCTCGGGCATCGCCGGCCAGGGTTGCCAGGGAAGCTCCAGCTCTGGACATGCGATCCCCCAAGGGGTCGCGTCCCGAAGCGACGAGAGGTTTTCCGGCCCACAGGAGATCCAGGACTCGGGTACGCCAACTGGACAAGGACTCCAAGGAGGCGGGGTTGGTCAGGATTCCGGCGGTGCAGTGTTCCAACCAGGGCGCCAAACCATCGGGAGACACCGAGACTTCGTTGAAGAACACGTTCTTCCCGAGAAGTCCGAGCCCGGAGGCGTTTTCCTGTACCCAGCGGACGGGATCGTCCTCGCTGGACCGCTCCGTGCGGTTGCCGCCGGACAGGAAGAACAAGGCCGCATCGCTCCCGCGTTGGTGGAGGATCCGGAACGCCTCGACGAGGCAAGGGAGATCGAACCAATTCCAAAGACTTCCCCCCCAGAGGAAGACCGGCCGGTTCCGCAAAGGAGCTGGATAGGGGTTCTCCGATCCGCTGGGGAAAGGTTTTTCGGGTACACCCATCGGAACTTCCCGAACCTTGCGGGTCAGGGAGTCCGCCAAGCCTCCACGGCGCCAATCGCGTTCCGATAGGAACATCCCCGCCACCACCAGCCATTGCTCCATGCACGAGACGTAGATGGCCTCGGCCCTCATCGCATGGAGCAGATAACGCCTGCGCAGTTTGGCGCGCTCGGTGTCGCGAGCCTTTCCCGGACTGCGTGCCCAAAGCGCCATCTGCTCCGTGGCGGTGACGCAGTAGAGATCCAGATGGAAGGGAAGGTCCGAACGGAGGATCCTCCAGGCGGTGGTCGCGGAGAGGTATGGGCTCACGACCAAGCCATCACCGGGTCGGATGCGGCCCAGGTCGAATCCGCGGAGGTCGTGCAACTGGACGGAGTCGGGAAGTGGGTTGGTTTCCGGGGAATCAACCACCGCATGGACCTCGTGCCCTTCCCGCGAAGCGAATTCGGCCAAGGCCTTCAGGCGGATCGCCGGCCCCAGAAGGCCTTTGCCGAGGGCTTTCCCGGTGAGGAGCCAGACGCGACGAGTCATGGTTGGATTTCCTGTCGCAAGGGTTCGGAAGGTGCCGGTGGGATCCTAGTTGCGCTGGATGACGGCGAAGAATTCCATCGACAAGGCCGATGCGAAGACCGATGGCACACAGGGAAGAAGCCCGAGCCGGTGCACATCGGCAAAGACTTCCCGGAAGGATTCGGGCGAGAATTTCCAGATGTGGACATCCACGTAGTGGCACTCGGAAGCTTGCTGAAATGCCTGCCGTGCTTCTTCGACGGAGTGGATGCGCACGGTCGGGCCGGGACGCATGGAGGGCCAGGAGGTCTTCGAACCTTTGCGGGCGACGGAAAGGAAGTGCTCCGCCACCTGGCCGGGGGTGGGTCGGGTGGACTTCTGGACGAATGCGTCCACGATTTCCCCGGTCCCGGTGGAAGGGCGCAGGAAATCGAAGGTGCGGCGGCGATCGGGGACTGCCAGAAGGAGGACGCCTCCAGGGACCAGGAGGTCCAGGCACTGCTGGATGAAGCGGATGGGATCGGGCACGTGTTCGATGACGTGGCTGGCGATGATCCAGTGGAAGCGGTCGGAACCGACCAGATCGGGAAGGGGCTCCCCCGACCAGACGAAATCCACAGGTTCGATCTTCGACACGTCGACGTGGGCATGGCTGGAGTACTTCGCCACCAGGCCGGCCTGATCCAGGTGGTCCAGGATCTTGACGCTTGGGAACGCCTCCTTCCTGGCGATGCCGTTGTGGCAGGGGCCTATCTCCAGTCCCGGCTGGGAGGAGTCGATTTTGGAGAGGAACCGTTGGCGTCGTCGTTCGCTGATGCGACGGGTGATGAACGCTGGGATCATTTCTGCGAGCTCCTCGATGTGGCCTTGGCAACTCCTGCGGAGAAGGCGTTCGCCGGCGAGCTGGGTGGCGATCTTCGAGCGAGTCCCACCCGAGGTCTTTCCAATGACCCGGAGCTGGTCTCCTGCTTCCTGGAACGATTGCCCAGGAATGCGGAGGGATGGGGAGCGCGACAGGACATGGATCCGGGAAGATGTTCGCTTGCGAAGTACGAAGATGGATGCATTGCTTTGAATTCCAACATAGAACCTTTCGCCTGCCGATCCTCGGGGGATGCCGAAGGAGGTCGTGGCTTCCTACGTTTCGATGTCCATGCACGATCAAGCTGCCGTCAGCCGCGCGGATCCTGGCGGAAGCGATTCCTCTTTGGGGCCGTTTCTCCAATCCCGAGGCATCAGCCTCGATCCGATCCGCTTGCCTCCCCGGGGGGTGGCCGGCGTTTCCGTCCGGATCGGTTCTCGTCGCAGGATCGTCGAAACCCGATCGCACGGATTCGAGGTGGCGGGAGTTCCCCTCCGAGATTCCGCTTGTGTCCTGACTTCGTCCGCAACGGGAGTGGCGGGATGCCGGGTGGCGACCAGCGGTACCGGGAGCAGGGATCAGGCGGAAAAGGGACGGAAGTCGTCGTGTTTCCTTTGGTTTCAGCAGGTTGGTGACCCATGACCCGTGCCGTTCATTTCCTCACGAGAAGTCGGTTCGGAGACCTTCTGCTCGGACCGGAGCTTCGGATTTGGAGCCTGGCGACCAAGGTGGCCGAGGCCGGATACCAGGTGGTTGTTCATGGCCTTTCGGGATCCACGCAGACTTTTCCCGAGGGAATCGAATTCCGGGAGCTGGCTCCGGGGTACATGTCGAAGATTCGCCCCGGAGATGCGATCGTCGCAAGCGAGCTTCTCGGGGCGCGATCGCTCTTGGAATTGTTGCGGTCCCGGCGGCCTTTCCACTGGGACTGCTACGGCCTGAGTTTGCCGGAGACCTTGAGCTTCCTACCCACCTGGTCCTGGATGCGATCACTCGGAGATCGGCGGCGGAAGATGCTCCGCTACCGGCTGCTCGCAATGGAAGCGGAGCGTATCTGGGTATCCCATTCCGGACAAGGGGTCTTCCTCGCCTCGCAATTGGCGGTCTGCCGTCCCGATCGGGAGGCTTGGCGGGCGTTCCAATTTCCGTCGGCGATTTTGGAAATGCCCATGGGCGTTCCCGACGAGAATCCCCCCCAAGGTTCGGCGAATCCCTACCCGGAATCCATGCAAGGGCGGCCAATCCTCTTCTGGGGTGGTGGGATCTGGAATTGGTTCGATGTCCCGACGGTCATCCGAGCCATGGTGGAGTTGCGAAACAGGGGCGCGCCACATGTTCTGTTCTTCCTCTCTGGACGCAACGAGGCGACAAGGGACTACGACAGGCCGCTGGACGAAGCCTTGCGGTTGGCCTCCGAAGCGAACCTGTTGGGCTCGTCGATCGTTTTCAACGACAGGCGGGTCAAGCCAACCGAGTTGGCGCCGTGGCTCGAGCATTGCCATGCGGGAATCATGGGAAACCAACGAACCCTGGAAAGCTCGATGAGCTGGAGGACAAGATATTTGGATCTCCTCTGGGCCGGCCGGCCACTGCTGGTGGCTGGAGGCGATCCACTGGCGGAAAGGATGGCGCGATGCGGTGCTGCGGAAATGGTTCCGCACGGCGACCACATCGCTCTGGCCGATGCGATCCTGTCCATGCAGGGAGATCGCTGGAAAAGCGCTTGCGAAGCCAGTTCCGCGGAAGGGCGCCGGGTTCGATGGAGTCAGGTCGCCAAGCCGTTTCTCGCGGAACTTTCACGTCCCGAAAGCTTCTCCACGCCCACGACTCCACCTTCGGCGGGAAAGCTGCTGCGCTATGCGCTCGGAGTTTGAATTCGACCTTCCCCAGGTGGTGGCTGCTGCTTCTTGGGCATGTTTCCGGTCTCGCTCATGGCGTGGGATGCATGGTCAGGCGGAGGGGATCGGTGGGATCACCTCTGCATCTTGATCTTTGGGTGGGAAGTCAATGCGAAACGACCTTGATCCGTCCTCAAAGGGGATTCGAGTCGCGAAAAACGAAAACAAGGGATAGAAATGGAGTGACAAGAGTCACCTATCCTCACGCGGTATAATGAGGTGCTCGCATTGCTGCAGAAGCAAAGCAAATCTCGGGCCATGAAAACTCTAAGCGGGGGTGGCTTTCGCCATCAGATCTAAAAAATGTGCTAAATTTTTTGGCTTGCATGCCAGGGCCTGTGGCCTAACTGACCCAATGAGGGTGGCGCAGAAAAAGCACAGGCTTTTCCAGCTGAATTGACAAATACCTATAGAAAGGTCGAATTCCATGTTGATTCGAATCAAACAAATCGTAGGATATGGAATCAGGGCGATCAAAACTCGGGAGAGGTTCCCCTCAATCTTCTCCGATCAACTGCCTTCCAGTCAAAAGGCGGTTGACCTCTTCAAAGGGGACTGGGCATCAAAAATTCCTCTCGAAAATGTGGTGTCCGGACCAAGGGAGGATCTTTTCTGCGATCCCCGAATCCAGTGGTTCATCGATCACGTTAATAGCACCTCCGGGCTCCAAGGGAAATATGGATTGGAGTTGGGGCCACTTGAAGGCGGTCATACAGCAATGCTCGAAAAGGCAGGAGCAGAAGAAATCCTTGGAATTGAATCCAATGGGCGAGCCTATCTAAAGTGCTTGGTTGTCAAAGAGCTCCTTGGGCTCCAAAAAGCAAAATTTGTTTTTGGGGACTTTGTTAAGTATTTGCAAGAACCCGGGAAAACTTTTGACTTTGCAATTGCGTGTGGAGTTTTCTACCACTTGAGAGACCCTCATTTGGTATTCCAATCTCTGCGTCAACGGGTAAACGGACCCATGTTCTTGTGGACGCATTATTGGAGCAAAGGGATGAAAGAAAGCCATCCCGACACCTGGCTTCGGTTTTCCAGTACCCGCACAGGTGACGTTGCCGGTGGAAAGAAGGTGCAGCTGCATCGACATGAATATGGAGGCTCTGTTTTCAGCGGTGGATTCTTTGGAGGAAATGCCCGTTATTCAGAATGGCTAGATGAAGATGGGCTGCGGCAGGCAATTGATTCTGCAGGCTGGAAAATCGTGAAAGAAATGGATGCATCCAATTCCTCTGGGCCAGCAATTTCTGCAATTCTTGAGCCAAAATAGGCTTCAGTCTGATTGCTGGCGGTAATCGCCGCCAGCAATGCTCCAACGCACTCTTGCTGTTTATGCAGAGTGCCTTTTGCGGAAGTATATCTCCCCAAAGTACTTGTTCACTCTGTAGACGTAGAACAAGAGAATAATTGTTTCTGAAATAAACAAGCCGGCAGAAGCTCCGAGGGCACTGAATTTTGGGATAAGTAAGAGAGATTGAAGCGCTAACGAAAACACCCCAGATATTAATGTTCCCGCCAAGTAGTCATTGTCCTTTCCTTTGGAGAGGAGGATCTGTGACCCGAAGGTGTTCGCGAGAAAAATGGATAGCGGAGCGAATGCCAGTATTCTTAGGCTTTGGGAGGCAATATCATTTGCCTCACCAGATGCGAGACGTACGATTTCCGATGGAAAGGCGAAAAGAATAACGCAGCCTCCGAAAACAAGGGGTGTTGAAAGTGAAAGGGCTTTTTGAATAAATAGAAGCCCTTCCAATGCGTCTTGCGAGAATTTTCGCGTGGAAATCGGAAATATGGCTTGGGAAATCGCATAAGTCATCATGGATGCGGCTCTGATGATTTTTTCCGCTATCGCATAGGCGCCAACGGAAAATTGATCGGAAAGAACGGACAAAAGAAAAACATTCGTATTCGCATACAATAGAAAGCCAACTTGTGAAAGAAAAACTTTTAAGCCTTCACTGAGCTGGTTTTGAATGATACCTAATGTCGGAAGCTCCATCCTTGCCGAAAAGGAATCCAAGGCTGGCAAATGGGCTAGGACGACAAAAAGCAAGCTCGTGGCGGCACAGAAGCCCAGCAGGAGGGGGATTTGAGAGGGGCTTCGGATCAGGAAAACAATAAATACGCCATTGATTATTTTCCAAAGGGAATTGACCAAGGCTAGACTTTTAAAATTCTCCAACCCTTGGAGAAGCCAAGTTGGGAAAAAGGCCGCGATGAAGGCGCCCGCGCAGGCTAAAAAAATGGAATCGGATAACACATTCAGTGTGGGAACAAATCGAACAAAAATCGCAACCACAATTCCCGCAGCGACCCCAATTGCCGCCTTTGTCCAAAAAACCGACCAGAACAGTGAATTTAGCTCGATTCGATTTTCTCGAATTCTAGCGGCTTGGCGAGTGGCGGTAAGGTTGAACCCATATTCCATCGGAATTTGGAGAAAGAGGGAGACTGCAAGGGACAATGTGTACCTTCCGAAACCATCTGTCCCAAAAGCTCGGATGAGAACGGGGATGGTAAGGAGAGGGACTCCATAAGATAATGCTTGGCTGATTGAGAGAAACGAAACATTCTCTAAGAGCTTCCTCATGTTCTACCTCAACCCTTTGCCTTACTGGCATTGAGTCGCCGAGTTGAGTTGATTTTTGCAAAGGCGCCCATGGCCAAAACAAACAACAGGCCGATCACAAATGAAGGTTGCTGGAAAATCCAGACAAAAAAGCTAAAGAAAATAGAAAATCCAAGGATTGCATAAAGGATTCTATAGTAGATGCATTCGGATTTGGTCGCTCTACGATGGACAACCGTGGAAAAGTAGCCCCACACGAGGGGGATGATCAGCAATCCAGGCCATCCGAAATCAACAAATAAAACGCCTTGGTAAGATGTGGTGTTGAAATTGGGGATTTTCAGGACACTCACGAATCGCATTGAGGTTTCGAGAGCGTCATCGAGGGCAAATGTGAAATGAGTAGGGTAAATGAGGCCAGAAAAGGAGAAATACCCGAAGGATGATTCCAGTGAGCGGAAAGTATCGTGGTGCAAGAATAGCCAATCAAGATTCCAATAATTATTCGCAACATACAGATAAATAGGCATATAGAGAGCCTTCAGGCTTTCTCGATGCTGAAGGCCAAAATTGATTGCAGTTGCATTTAGAAGATTCAAACGAACTAGGAACAGAAACACCAGCAGGGAGACGATCGCAACCCCAGAGATAATAAGGTGGGAAAGCTTTAGGGGGCGTTTAGAATCTCGAAAGAAGAGGATGCTGATGATGACTAGAATGCCGTAGAAACGCATCCCAGAGAGGCCTGAAACGAGAACAGGAAAAGCGATTCCGGTCACCCCGAGGATGCGCCAAAGAAAGCCATTTTCCTTTGTCAAAAGGACAACCGAGCACAATGCGAGGATATAAATGACCTGAAAAAACATCACCCCAGCGAACCCGGGCCAAGCAAAGAGTATTCTTGAATCCTCAGGAGAGGAGGAAAACGCAGGCCATTGGCCCGCAGATTGATAGGAAAGATAAACCCCAATCGAAAAGGAGATAAGGAGAAGAGGCTGAATCCTAGATGCGAGATGCAAGAAGGTTGTTTCAAATTCCTTTTCAAAGGTGCTGTTCGGTTCGAGATGGCCGGGCTTTTCGAATCTACCTAAAAGGCTGCCAATCCCAAATGCCAGCATGCTTGAGATTACCGCAAGCCAAGTGGAGATGTGGAAATCTGACATTTCTGGGGAAAGCTTTAAAAAAGCGATTCCCAATAAAAAGCCCTGTGCAAATAAGTACGCATTGAAAGGGGTCAGCCACCGGCCGGAAAAGTATCGACCAGCGGCTATGGCAGCGAATGCCCCAGCCATGAAAAGGAAGGCCATTAGCCTTCCCGGATGCTTATTTTAAGTTGGCTCCGAAACGCCTTGATTTCCTTGGATAAAATGGTGGTAATTGCACCTGCAGCGAATCCAAGGAGGGCTCCTAAAAGTGTAATGATCGTTCGTGGCGGCGATATTTTTTTTGTGGGTGTCATTACCCGATCAAGGACGGAAAAGGTTGGCAGCGATTTCTGGGTCTCGAATTGAGCCTGTTCGTGCTGCTGCAAAAGAATTTGAAAGACTGCATTTTGAATCAAGACTTCTCGCTTCAGCCGAGCGAAAGTCAACCAAGATTCAATGCGAGCAGAATTCTTCATCTTTCCCTTAAGAGAGCCAAGCTGGTTGTCGACTTTCTTCTCGATCGCATTTTGGATAAGGCGAATTTTTTCAGATTGCTGCTGAAATGCGGAGCTGCTTTCTCCGGATGCTTTGCGAGCGATCTCTTGCTGAAACTTCGACGAGAGGAGCTGTTCCTGCAACATCAATTGAAGTTTCTGATCGGAGGAGACTTCAATCTCCGGATCGATGATGAGGTTCGTGCGCTGGAACGAAACCAAGGAGTCTTCTGCAATGGCAAGCATCCTTCTTCTCTCGGTAAGTAGAGAGAAGATGAAATGGTTATTCTCCAATGCCTGTTTTTTCTTCATGCTTACGTAAGCAGAATCGACCCAAGCGATGGAGAACTCGAGCACCTTTGTGGCCAGTGCAGGATTTTTGTCCTTGAAGTAAAGGTGTAAAACTTTTTCTTCGTCTTGACGGAATCCAAACGCCAGATTCCATCTTTTCACAGAATTCTCCCATCGCCTATCCTTGGGCTTGATTTCCCAAACAGAATCGAGGTTGAATTTGTTCACACAGGCAAGAGCCAATTCATTGCTATTTAATAGGGCAACCACCAAGTTCGGAGGCTCATCACCTCCCCCGGAAAGCGACAACAGACCGCCAATATCAAGGCCTTCCTTCATGGAAAGAGGAAGGCCGCGTTTAGAAGATTGGCAGAAGATGGAGGAATGAGCCTGATACTGATTATCAGTTAACAGCGCTCCAGTTGCAAAGATGGCTCCGCCAACAACGGTGGAGATAAGAACCCTTTTCCATCCATGGAGGGTCCTTCCAATGACCCAAGAAAGAGTGTTGAAGGATTGAATATTCAATGAATCATCCTGGGCCGGGAGGCGGTCGTTGTTGTTCATTTTGAGGCAGTGTAGAAGAGTGTCGTTAGGGTCAGAGCCAAACTGGAAAGAGATACAGCGATACTGATCCACTGTTCCGGCTGAAGCCGCCTTGATTCGGGAACAATCACAAATGCACCAGGAGGGATTGGTGTGTTCTGCGTAGGAACGAGTTGCTTTGAAAAGGGATTGAAAATACGAGCCTCTTGGTCCCAGGCGTTGTCCGTCAACCCTCCGGCCAGCTCATAATACTGGTCCACAGTGTAGCCTGCTTTCCAAGTAACATAACCCGGCTTTCGCACCTGCCCTCCAACCCACACCACTCGTTGAATTTTTTCAACGAAAATAGTGTCTCCAGGCTGAATAACAGGGTTTTCTTCTGAGTAAACCCCCCGAGTCAGTTTTGCGTAGAGCGAGAAGGAATTATTCAACTCGTGAAGGGTGCTGCCTCCTGATAGCAGAGCTGGGAAGGGTGCAAGGACTTCCCAACCTCGCTTGATTGCGAAGGAGTAACCGGAATCATCCCCGCCAATAACTCCACCAGCTTGGCGTATCACATCGGCCATTCGAGTATTCTTGCCGACTTGGTGCATTCCTGGGCGATGAATGTTTCCCACGACCCAAGCAAACTCCAAATTCTTGATAGATGGCCTGGGCGGCAAGGAAAACACCGCATTTGAGGTGCTTTTTCCGCAATATCCGAGTGAATCACTGCCTCCCGAAATTTCAGGCTTCAAGCTGGAATCTTCGCCAGCAGAAAACAGCAGGGATTTGATGCTCTCACCCGGAATAAACTCTACTCCGCCGTTATGATTCGATCCTCCGGTTATGAAGGCAACTGGTCCTTGGGGCAGCAAAATGATCCGATCGCCGTTAGACAAAATGGGGTCTTCCGTCGGGTCGGCAGTTCGAATCGATTTCATTAAATCATAATAAGCTGAATCTGATTGATTTCGAACGACAAGTACGCGTCGAATACTAGGGCTTGGATCGAGTGCTAATTTTTGAGCATCCTCTATGGATCCGATTTTGGATAAAACTGCATTAGCATTTACATCCGCAGCTTGGAGCGCGACAGAAAGCCTCGTGGCTGGAGGGAATTGGTAAATCCCTGGGCTCTGCACAACACCTGAAATCCGAATTTGGGGTGGGGTGATCTTGGTTAGCTGGAAATCAATAAGCTGTGTCTTGATTCTTTTGGAAAGGAAATGCTCCACAGAATCGCGTACTTGACGAAGGGTGCGATTTCTCGCTTTGATTTTGCCGATATCGGGAATTACAAGATCACCCCGAGAGTCGACAACTAGATCCATATCATTGGTCTCAATTCCCCACCAGCGGAGCCGAAATTGATCCCCGCTTGAGATGTAGAACGAGGAATCAATTACGTTAAATGTCTGCTGTTCACCTCGCACCTGCTTGATGGAGGTAAGGTTGTTGCCTTGAATTGAGGGAAAAGAGTTGATACTTTGAGCGCAAAGCTGAAAAGCAGCAACAAGAACGGCGATGGGTAGGACTGAGGTCGGCATCTTCCTGAAAAATATACTACCCCCGACATTTTCCCCAACTTGGCACGAGTTCATGGGGCGTCCTGGAGTAGGACGGAACCATTGCCAATCAGGGATTTCGACACGGTTTGGCACACCCATGGAAAGGGGATGAGATGTCAGGCAATGTCCTTGTTCCACTCTTCTCCTGGTTTTCCGCCCACCGGCGATCCCTCCCCTGGCGCACTCCTCCCGGCACGCCCCGCGACCCCTGGCAGACCCTGGTGAGCGAGGTCATGAGCCAGCAAACGCGGCTCGAGGTGGTGGTCCCGCGGTTTTTGGAATGGATGGAGAATTTCCCTTCCGCGGGCCATCTCGCGATGGCCTCCCAAGAAGAGGTGATGGCTGCCTGGGCGGGACTGGGCTACTACAGTCGGGCGCGGAATCTGCACCGATGCGCCCAGGCGATCCATCGTGGGGGGTGGCCGACCACCCTGGATGGCCTTCTGGCTCTCCCCGGTTTGGGACCCTACACCGCCGCGGCCATCGGTTCTCTGTGCAAGGGATTGCAGGTGCCCATGGTGGATGGAAACGTGCAAAGGGTCCTTTCCCGGTACCACGCGATGTCGAAGGATCCCCGAGGGGGAGATGGCGCCCGTCGGATGCGGGAGCTCGCCGCGGCATGGATCCAGGGAGGGGACGCGGGCGAGATCAACGAAGCGACCATGGAGTTGGGAGCTTTGGTCTGCAAACCGCGCAACCCCAACTGCGGCGATTGCCCTGTGGCGGATTCCTGCAAGGCTTGCGCTCTGGGAACACCGGAAGCCTTTCCACCCCCTCGCGCCAAACGGGAGGTGGTGGAGGTGTGTCGTACCGCCCTCGTGGTGGAACGCGAGCGAGCGATCCTGCTGCGCCAGGCGGGAGGCGGAGAACTTCTGTCCGGACTCTGGATCCTTCCCGCCGTGGGAGACCATCCCGCCTTGCAGGTCGGCGAGCCCCAATGGGGAAGCGTCCGGCATGCGATCACCCACCACAAGGTGGTGTGGGAGGTGCGTTCCGGGCGCTGGAGGGGAGGCATGCTTCCGGAGGGCTGGGCATGGCAGCCGCGAGCTCGATTGGGGCAGGTGGTGGTCTCCAGTCTGGTGCGCAAGGCGTTGGAGCGGGCATCGATTCCCGTCGGTTCCAAAGCCGATGGAGCCTCGCCGGGATAGCGGTTTCCGACTTGCGGAAGCGAATCCCTGCGGCATCCACCCTCACCCGGATGCTACCTTGAGGGACGATGTCCAAGCGGCTTTTCGCTCTGATGCAACCCCTGAGCTGGCTCTTCCTGGGGGTGGACCGGCTCATCATCTGGGTGGGGAGTTGGGTGCTGGAGGGCATCGAATCCGTCCTCAACTACCTGGACTTCCTGGGGCGGACCTCGGCGGTGGGCTGGAAATTCTACCGGCACTACCACTTCACCGTGGAACAGATGTACGCGATCGGGATCAGTTCCATTCCGTTGGTGGGCACCACGTCCATCTTCACCGGAGCGGTGACGGCTTGGCAGGCGGCCTACCTGTTTTCCGATTTCGTTCCCCTCACCTTCATGGGTACCGCGGTGGGAAAGTCCATCATGCTGGAGATGGGGCCCGTGCTCACCGCGCTGGTGGTGGCCGGTCGTACCGGAGCGGGCATGACCTCCGAACTGGGATCGATGTCGGTGACCGAACAGCTGGACGCCATGGATGTGCTCGGTCTGGACCGCCACCAATTCCTGGTGGCGCCGCGCGTGATCGCGGGACTGGTGATGCTGCCGGTCCTGTGCATCCTCTCGGCGTTCATCGGATTGATGGGCGCCTTGGCGGTGGCCGTGGTGTTCAAGGGAATGGAGCCCACCCTCTTCTGGAAGGGCGTGCGGTTCTTCTACTCGGACTGGGAAGTCTACGTGGCCCTGGTGAAGGCCTTCGTGTTCGGTTTCATCATCACCACCTTCGGCTGCTATTCCGGGACCAAGGCCAGGAATGGTGCCGAAGGGGTGGGGCGCGCCATCGAAAAATCCGTGCAGGCTTCTTCCGTGTGCGTGCTGATGTCCAATTTCGTGATCGGCTACACCATGCTCTAGGTCATGAACCCCGGCTTGTCGGAGTGCTTCCGGAAAGCCGGGATTGCCTCACCAGTAGGTGGCGCTGAACTGGACTCCGGCACTCAGGTACTTGTCGGTCTCGTCGGAGGGGCTGACGTAGGCCCAGTTCACGACTCCGGCGACTCCCAGGGCCCAGTTGGGGGAGATCCACCACTCCTTGCCGACCTTCCCCTGGAGAGCGAATCCCCGATCCTTGATCTTGCTGGACGATTCGGAGGTGTCTTCGACCTGGAAGGTGGCGATTCCAGCGGAGGCGGAAACGAAGGCGTCGGCAGGGGTGAAGTACTTGGTGGCCCCGACTCCGAGCATGCTGAATCCGACGGAGTTGAATGCATCCACGGTCTTGGTCCGACCTCCGATCTTGAGCTCCGTCTCGGGTCCACCGATCGCATCGCCGACCAAGGTGGCATGGAGAGCCAGATCCTGGGCGACCGTTCCTCCAATGCGGAAATCGAACGAATTGGTCAGGCCGGAATTGGTCATCTCCATGTCCGTCGTCGTGGTGAAGCTGGTGGGGATCGTGGCTTCCGTGGACATGGATCCGTAGCCGATACCCAACCCGAAGGCGAGGAACAGGCCGTCTCGGGTCTTGGCCAGACCTTCGGCGTGGGACGTGGAAGCGATGCCGCAAAGCGCGATCGCAGGGAGTAGGGAGGTTTTCATCGGGAAAGCCTTGTGTAGGGAGAGAGGGAAGCACAACGATTACGATACCGTTAACGAGGAAAAGTTAGTCCACGTGGATGCGGGTCCATGGCCCCTTTCCAGGCCTGTTGCGGAAACGGGAAAAGCCGCCCCCCGAGGAAAGGGGCGGCCGACGCCGGGCTAACCCCCGCGCGATGTCAGATTTCGTTCTGGATGGCGGGCTTGCCGATGGGATTGGTCCAGCGCAGGCGGCGGGTGAACCACAGGAGGACGGCGAGCACCGCGAACAGTCCGGAGGTTCCCATGAGCAGGCTCAGGTCCTCCGCCTTCAGGAGGGTCCAGACGAATCCGTGCAAGAGGGCCATGCCCACGCCCAGACCCAGGCTCCGCACCCAGGAGTCCAGCACAGATCGCATGTAGGCGACGATCACGGTGGTGGTCAGGATGGAAGCCGCGAGATAGGCCAGATCGAAGCCGATGTGTTCCGACAGCGACAAGGTCAGCAGGTAGAACATCACGCATTCCAAGCCCACCATGGCGTACTGGATGGGGTGCATGGGCGAGGCGAGGCTGGTTTCCAGGAGGAAGAAGGCCGCGAACATGAGCCCGATGAACAGGATCGCGTATTTCACGGCACGATCGGTGGAATCGTAGGCGTCGATCTGCTCGCGGATGTGGACCGAGGCCACGGGGATCTCCTGGCCTCTCTCGGATTCCCCGAAGAAGACCATTGGGGCGCTCAGGTTGATGCTTGCGATGTTCCACCGCGAGGTGAACCCGTCGGTTCCCTTCTTCGTCTCGGAGGGAAGGAACGCACCCCAGAAACGCGGGTCGGTCCAGCTGGAGCGGACCTGGATGGAGGTGGTCTTGGCCAGCGGGAGCACGTGGTAGGCGTCGTTGCCTCTCACGGTTGCGGTGGCGAGGAAGGCGATCCGCCCGTTGGGTGTGTGGTCCGCTTCCGCCGGGAGCTTGGCCTGCAATGGCAGGATCTGGCGGGAGGAGTTCGACCGCCACGGTTGGTCGTCCGAATTTCCGGCCTGGGAGGGGACCAGACCCTGCTGGATGGGGTCGATCTGCGCGTAGAACTCCGTGGGATGGCCGGCCAATTGCAGCGTCATGCCTTCCAGGTTGCGCGGCAATCCCACGGATGCCTGGATGCGGGCTTCGTTCCACAGCGGGGTCCAACCCGAATACCCCAGCTTGTCCAGATCCGGAACCGACCAATGGCCGGTGAATTTCTGGTCGGCCTTCCACACGGGGAACCGGTACATCCCGCGGTTCTTCCAAGTGGGGATCAGCTCGGTTTCCACACCCAGGGAATCGGGCCAGGAATGGATCACCAGGTGCTCCACGGAAACCTCGCCCTTCTTGTCGACGGTGCGTCGTTCGATGGGAAGATCCAGGCGGAACGCTCCGCTGAACTGCTCCTCGCCCCACTTGGAGGCGACTTCCGAATTGGCCTGCGTGGCGCGGGATTGGCGCTCGGAAACCAGGGAACGGACCATGGTCACGGGAATGAGCAGCAAGAGGAGGAGGATGGCGAGGAAACCCAGGCGCAGAAAGCCGCCCAGGCGTTGGAACAGATCGGACATGGTGGATTCCTTGGATTGGTGTCGCGCCACATGGCGCTCACCCGACCTCCCAAAGATCCGCCGGCCGCTTCAACATCCCGCGAAGCGGATGCGAAGATTCAGCGAAGATTCCGCGAAGGCAGTTCCAGACGGGCCAGGGCCCCGCCGCGGGGATGGTTCTCCAGGCTCGCCGTGCCCCCGTGCAGGCGGGCGACTTCCCGCACGAAGGGAAGGCCCAGGCCCGTGGACTTGCGGCCATGCTCCGGCCGCGGTGTGGAGAAGAATCGGTCCCAGATCTTGTCCAGCGCCCAGGCGGGGATGCCGGGGCCCTGGTCGGAAACTTCCAGCAGCAGATCGCCATCCACCCTGGCGGTCGCCTCCACCACCCCACCGTCCGGCGAGAAGTCGATCGCGTTGGCCACGAGATTCCCCAAAGCCTGCTGCAACAGGAGCGCATCCCCGCGAAACGCGAGGTCCGGCGAGGGAAGGACCGGCACGATCTTCACATTGCGGCGGGCGGCTTCCGAGGCGTGGGCCCGGCAGGCTTCCTCCAGCAATCTGCGCACGGACACGGGTTCCATGCGTTCCTGGGCGGCGCGGGCTTCCAGCGAGGCCAACTCCAGGAGGCGGTCCACCAATTGCCGTTGCCGGTCGGTCTCGGCGAGCAGGTTCTGGAGGAACCGGCTGCGGGCGGGCTCGGGAGGGTTCTCGGCGAGGATCTCGGCGGCGGCGCGCACGGCGGTGAGGGGACTCTTCAGCTCGTGGGTGAGGGAATGCACGTAGCGCTCCACGTACTTGCGTCCTTCCAGTGCCCGGCGCATCTCCTCGAAGGCCAGTCCCAGCTCGCGCACCTCGCTGGAGCCCAGATCCGGGAGCGGGGGATCCCGCCCGTCGCGGACAGCCTGAGCGTGCGAGGACAATTTCTGAATGGGTACCAGGAGCCACAGGGAAAGGAGCCATCCGGCCGCCAGCGTGGCCAGTCCCGCCACGAGCCCCGCGGCCAGGAACTTGGGGCGGGCGTTGTGGATGAATTCCTCCACGGTGCTGGATGGCTTGACCACGGTGATCGCCCCCACCACCCGTCCGCCTTCGCGGATGGGGGCGGCCACGAACATCGAGGAGGTCCGCGGGTCGGAGGGGTCCAGCCGGGTGGCCCGCGCGCCGTAGACGCCGGACAGGGTCAGACTCACGTCGCGCCATCGCGAATAGTCCTTCCCCGAATCCCCCGGAAGGTCGGAATCCCACAGGACCCGCCCCGTGGAGTCCACCAGGTACACCCGCAGATCGATGCGCGTCTTGCGCATCATGTAGATCTGCGCGTCCACGTCGCGACCCCGCAAGGCGCGGATGGAACGGCCCATGTCCGGGGGCATCGCCAGCGTGTCAAGGTGCGGGACGTGGGATTCCAGCTGGGAGGCCAGCAGGTTGGCCGTCTCCACCAGGTTCTCCTCGACGGATTCCAGGTAGCGCACGCGCAGATCGCGGAGGAACCAGTCCATCAGGAAGTACAGACCCACCGCCACCACCAGGAAGATGGCCAGAAGCAGCCGGGTGCGCAGGCGCAGGCGGAATTTCACGGGTTGGACTCGGGTCGCAGGGCGTAGCCCAGGCCTCGGCGGGTCTCGATTGTGTCGCCTGCTCCCGCCTCAGCGAGCTTTCGTCGGAGCGACCGCACGTGGGTGTCCACGGTCCGCTCCAGCGAAGGAGTGCCGTCGGGGCAGGCAAGATCCAGCAGTCGCTCGCGGGAGAGCACCCTGCCGGGCTTTTCCAGCAGGGCCCGCAGGATCGCGAGCTCCATGGGCGTGAGCGGCAGGGGCTGTCCTTGGAAGCTGACCGTGGCGCGGTCCGCGTCAACGGAAAAAACGTCCGGGTGGCCGGGGGGCGATGGACTGGCCGGTTCCACGGTGCGGCGCCCCCGGAGGCGAGCCCGGACGCGGGCAACCAGCTCGCGGGGGCTGAAAGGCTTGACCACGTAGTCGTCGGCGCCGATCTCCAGTCCCACCACCCGATCGATTTCCTCGCCGCGGGCGGTGAGGAAGATCACCGGGAAATCGTGGTCGCGCCGCAGTTCGCGGCAGGCATCGAACCCGCTCTTGTCGGGCAGACCCACGTCGAGGATGGCCAGATCGCATCGCGCCAGACCCGCGCGTGCCGCCGCCCAGGTGGCGGCCCATTCCACCTCGAATCCCTCCGAGGAAAGGGTCCATTGGACGGCATCGGCGATGGCCGGTTCGTCTTCCACGAGAAGGATCCTTTGGGCGCACATGGTCCCGCAATCTAGGTCCGTCGTCGCCACGTGGAACTCCGCTCCCGGACCGCGCCCCGCATGGAGGACAGGGGGGGGATGGAAGAGTTGGAGACCCCCGCAATTAAACAGATCAATCGATCTGTCAATACCTGTCTAGGTGGGTGCGGCAAAATGCCGCATTGTTGCCTGGAGGGAGCGGTGGGACATTGGAATCCAATTCTTGTGCCAATGGCAGAAAGGTCCGGCCCGAATGCCCGATCCGATACTCCTCATACCGGCCGCCGATCCCATCCCGCTTCCGGCTCCGGTGTGGCTTTTCAAGAGCCTCTCCTACCTCACCCTCACCCTGCACTTCTCCTTCCTGGCCCTTCTGGTTTCCGGTCTGGCCCTGGCGATCGTCTGGAACTTCCTGGGACATCGACGTGGTTCGGCGGATTCGTTGGCGGCTTCCAAGGCGGTCATCGGAAAGCTCACCGTGATCACCACCTACGTGATCAACATGGGCGTTCCGCCGCTCTTGTTCGCCCAGGTGCTCTACGGCCAGGCCATCTACACGTCCAGCGTGCTCATGGGGGCGTGGTGGATCAGCGTGATCTTCCTCCTGATCGCGGCGTACTTCCTGCTGTACCGCATGACCAAACGCTCCGACGATGGGCGACCCTTCTGGCACGTGGGTCTGGTGTCGCTGGCCCTGTTCCTGACCATCGGTCGCGTCTTCTCGGCAAACATGACCTCCATGTTGCGGCCGGAAACCTGGGCGGCCACCTACGCGGCCAATCCCCACGGCACCACCTTCCCTTCCGATCCCACCGCCTGGCCGCGTTGGACGGTGTTCCTGCTGGGGTCGCTCCTGATGGGCGCATTGGCAAGCTCGCTCTGGTCGACGGGCAAGTCGGTGGCGCCTTCCACCAGGGCCTTCCTCCGCACCTGGACGGGCGTGGCCGCCATCGCCCTGGCCCCGTTCCTGGGACTTGCCGGCGTCTGGGCATGGAACAGCCAGCCGGAAGCGGTTCGTCAGATCCTGTCCGCATCTCCGTTGGCCACGGCCTTCGCCAAGGCATGGATCACCTCCAGCATCCTGGCCGCCATCCTGGGTTTGGCGCTCGTTTCCACCCGCAACAGCCGATCGCCGGTGGTGCCGATCCTGGCCGCCCTCCCGGCACTGGGGTCGCTGGCCTCCTATGTCCTTTTGCGCGACCAGGTCCGCGACGCGGCCCTGTCCCTCCACGGATTCGACGTCTGGAAAAGCGTCGTCAACACCAATCAGACCGTCGTCGTCCTGTTCTTCGTCACGCTGGTCCTCGGACTGGTGGCGATGGGATGGATCGGCGCGGTCGTCGCCCGGGCCAAGCCCGCGGAGGTCGTCCATGCCCGATGAAGTGAACCGCCACGTTCCGGAGGATCCCGAGCGGCGCGACGTCCTGAAGTTCGCCGCCGTCGGTGCGCTGGGCGCCGTCTACGCCGGTCTGGTGGGGTATCCCGTCTACCGCTACCTGGCCAGTCCCGTGGAGAAGGCCGCTTCCGAGACCGCCGTCAACGAGATGGTGGTGGAAGGAGGGGCGGCTCTTCCCAAGAACTCGGCCTTGATGTTCAAGTTCGGCGCCAAGCCCGCGATGCTGATCCACCACGAAGACGGCACCTACACGGCGCTTTCGGCGGTCTGCACCCACCTGGGATGCACGGCTTCCTACGAACCCGACGAAAAACGCATCTTCTGCGCCTGCCACGGCGGGGTCTACGACCCCCATTCGGGCGCGAACGTCTCCGGTCCTCCTCCAAAGCCCCTCACCGCATTCAAGGTCCAGGTCACCGATGGCAAAGTCGTCGTCCAGCGTTCCTGAGTCGCGCGTCTACCGCTGGTTGGACGAGCGTCTCGGCCTCACCGAGATCATCGCACTGGCAGGGAAGAAGCGAGTTCCGGAACACAAGCATTCCTTCTGGTACTACTGGGGGGGGATCACGCTGTTCTTCTTCGTGGTGATGTGCATCACCGGCGTGCTCCTGCTCGTCTACTACCGCCCCGGCGAATCCGCATACGAATCCGTGCGCCTGATCACCTACGACATCAAGTTCGGGTGGTTGGTCCGTTCCATCCATTCGTGGTCGGCCAACCTGATGGTGGCCGCGGCTTTCGTGCACATGTTCAGCACCTTCTTCATGAAGGCCTACCGTCGACCGCGGGAAGTCCTGTGGATCACCGGGATCGGCCTCCTGTCGATGGCTATGGTGTTCGGGTTCTCCGGCTACCTGCTTCCCATGGACGAACTCGCCTTCTTCGCCACCAAGGTGGGACTGGCCATTCCCGCCACCCTTCCCGTGGTGGGACCGTGGTTGTCGGATCTCGTCCGCGGCGGGCCGGAGGTGAGCGCCTACACCGTCTCGCGGTTCTTCGCGCTGCACGTGGTGATCCTGCCGGCCCTGTTCGTGCCGCTCTTGGGAATCCACCTGGCCCTGGTGCAGAAGTACGGCATGTCCCTTCCCGAATCGGAAGAGGCCAAGCCGGAATCCGAGCGCAAGACCATTCCGTTCTTCCCCAACTTCGCCATGAAGGACCTGGCCGTGTGGCTGATCGCCCTGAACGTGCTGGGCTTCCTGGCCGCGGTCTACCCCTGGCAACTGGGGCCGGCCGCCGATCCGTTGATGCCCGCTCCCAAGGACATCCACCCCGAGTGGTACTTCATGAGCTCCTTCCAGATCCTCAAGATCTTCGGGAACTGGTTCCCCGGGGCGCTGGGCGAGTTCCTGGGCATCGCCGTCTTCAGTGTTGGCGTGCTCCTGTGGGCCATCGTGCCGTTCTTCGATCCGGAAAAGCGCTCGGGCCTCTGGGCGCGTCGCGTGACGTGGTTCGGCTTCTTCGTCGTGTTCGTGCTGCTTCTCACCACCATCTGGGGCTACGCGGTTCTGCCCGCGGGCAAGTAAGGAGTCCGACGTGAACTATCCCGTATGGGACGTGCCGGTGATCGGGTCCGGATGGACCATCGGCATCATCGCCATCATCCATATCCTGATCTCCCACTTCGCGGTGGGAGGGGGCATCTTCCTGCCCATGGCCGAGGCCAAGGCCCTGCGCGAAGGACGGCGCGACTGGTTTCCGGCGCTCGAGAAGTTCTCGAAGTTCTTCCTGATCCTCACCGGCGTCTTCGGCGCGGTCACGGGCGTGGGCATCTGGTTCTCCATCGGGCTGGCCAATCCCGAAGGCACCAGCGCGCTCATCCACAACTTCGTGTTCGGGTGGGCCATCGAGTGGGTGTTCTTCCTGGTGGAGCTCACGCTGGCGGCCGCCTACTACTACACCTGGGGCAAGATCTCCGATCGGGACCACATGCGCCTGGGGTGGGCCTACGGGATCGCCTCGATCGGAACCCTGGTGATCATCACCGGCATCCTCACCTTCAAGCTGACCCCGGGTGGCTGGCTCGCTTCGGCGGGCACCGGCAACGAACCCCTGCACTTCTTCGAGGCCTTCTTCAACGCCGGGTACCTTCCCAGCGTGGCGCTGCGCATCCTGGTTTGCGTGTCGCTGGCGGGAATCTGGGCGCTGGTCTATTTCGGGGGCATGGACGGCGAAACCGAAGGTCCCACCAAGGAAAAGCTGGTGCGCTGGGCCGCCAAGTGGATCCTTCCCGCCTACGCGTTGATGCCCGTGTTCGCGCTGTGGTACTACACCACCATTCCCGCCGACCATCGCGAACTGTTCCAACTGGGCGTTTCCACCATCGGTCAGGGGGCGTTCACGCACGTGACCCGCATGGCCCTGATGGCGGTCCTCTCCTCGGCGACCATCGCGGTGGTGATCTTCCTGTTCGCCTGGCTCTTCCCCCGCGAACTGACCCGCGGACAAGGGGTGGCGATCCTGTTCCTGGCGCTTCTGGCCACCGCTTCCGGCGAGAGCGTGCGCGAATTCCTGCGCAAGCCCTTCGTCGTGAACGGGTACCTCTACTCCAACGGAGTGCGGGTGTTGAACATCGAACGGACCAACCGCGAGGGCTACCTGGCCAGATCGCCTTGGGCGGATCCTGTCGTCGACACCACGCTCCCCTCGCCGGAAATCGGCCAGAGGATGTTCCAGGGCCAGTGCATGGCCTGCCATACGACGGACGGCTACCGTTCCATGAAGCGGCTCCTGGGTGATCGCGACGGGAAGGCCATCGGGAGCGTCCTGAAGATCCTCCACGACCACAAGCCGGAATCTCCCTACTACAAGTACATGCCGCCGCTGGTGGGCAACGCCGCCGAGATCGAATCGCTGCGCCAGTACCTGGACATCATGGCCAACGGCAAGCTGACCTCCGGAGTGGTGGACACCCGTCCCAAGCCCGCGAAGGCGGCGTCGGACACTCTGGCACGAGCCGATACCGCCAAGGTGGTTCCCGCCGCCGACAGCTTGAAGACGAGCCTCGACACCCTGAAGCCGGTCGCGAAGGATTCCATCAAGGCATCCGTCGCCAAGCCGATCGTCGATTCCGCCAAGGCCGCCCGGTAATCCACGCGTCCGTAGGGATCGGGCATGCCCGATCCCTACGGACGCGTTACGGTCGCACGTAGGCGTTGTGACGTTTTTCGTCGCCAATGGTGGTGGTGTCCCCGTGTCCCGGAACCACCACCGTCCCTTCCGGCAGCGTGTACAGATGCGTCCGGATGGAACGCTCCAGCTGGGGGAAGCTCCCTCCGGGAAAGTCCGTGCGTCCCACCGAGCCCTGGAACAAGGTGTCGCCCACCACCACCAGCCCCAGGCTCTCCATGAAGTACGCCACTTGTCCCGGGGTGTGGCCCGGGGTATGCAGGACCTTCACGGAAAGCCCACCGGCCACCGAAAGGGTTTCGCCATGGTCCACGTGCATGGGGGACACGTCCGGAGCCGGGACTCGCATCCCGAAGTTGGCTCCCCAATCGGGAAGTTGCTGGAACAGCGGCCAGTCGTCGCGGTGCAGACGCAGCGGGACCCCGTGCGATTTGGCCACCCGGCAGGCGTCGGCGCAGTGGTCGAAATGGGCGTGGGTGAGGAGGATCTCGACGAGCTTCAGCCCTTGGTCCTCGAACAAGTCCAGGAACGTCGAAGCGTCGTCGGTGGGGTCGATCAGGACCGCTTCCGACGTGCGCGTGTTCCAGACCATGGTTCCCACGCAACCCAGCATTCCGGATGGCTCGGAACGCCATTTCCATTCGACCGACATCACCTCTCCTTTGGCAGGGACGTCCATGGAGGACGCCCGCGACGACACAAGAAAGAAAGTCGATCTCCTGGCGGAGATGGCCTGGAGGGTACCTTTCTTGGCATGACTCCCAACGCCGACCGCTTTTCCTGGAACCATGCACCGGTCGATTGCGCTCCCGAGGAGGTTGGTTTCGATCCTTCCCGCATGCGGCGCCTGGAGGAGATCTTCCAGGGCCTGGTGGTCCAGGGAAAGGCCCAGGGCGCCGCCTACTGCCTGGCCCGCCATGGAAAGGTCTTCGCCGACCGCGCCATGGGTGTCCGGTCTCCGGAAGGATCGCTCCCCCTCCTGCCTGGCACTTGGCGCAACGTCGCCTCGGTCACCAAGGTGCTCACCAGCCTGGGGGTGGCCAAGCTGGTGGAGGATGGGCGCCTCCTGATGGAATTCCCCGTCTGCAAGGTGTTGACGGAATTCGACACGCCGCGGCTGCGGGGGATCACTCTCGCGCATCTTCTGACGCACACCTCCGGGCTGATGCCGGATCCGGGCTCGGACGGCGAGCCCGAACCCGACTACGCGGGAGTCTGGGGAATCCTGGATCGCCCCGATTGGGTGGAGCATATCGCGTCCCTTCCCGCCACCACGGCGCCGGGGGAGGCCTGGCGCTACTCGAGCCTGGGCTTTTCCATCCTGGGGGAGGTGATCCGCCGGACCACGGGCGAGCCCTACGCGCGATGGATGTCCCGCGAAGTGCTCGAGCCCGCCGGGCTCCGCGATTCCTTCTGGGACACCTCCGGGAAGTCCCTGGACGACATCGCCAGCGTCTCCGAGGCGAACCGCCGGCAGATCGCCGGCCGACCGGACATGCTGGAGCATTCCCGCCTGGCGATGGGGGGATTGTTCTCCACCTGCCGCGATCTGGTGCGATTGGGCGGACTCTTCCTCGCGGGCGGCAGCCTGGACGGCGTCCGGGTGGTGGGGCGCCGGACCGTGGAAGCGCTGACCCGCATCCATGTGGAGGTGCCCGCACCGCATTGGGGCGACAAATTCCCGGACTGGAAATACGGCCTGGGCCTGGAGCCCGCGCGCCATCCCCTGGTGAAGCCGGGTTCGGTGTGGGGTCACGAAGGGTCGGGTCGCTGCGCGATGTGGTTCGATCGGGAGACGGGCCTGGCCATGTCCTGGATCCTTCCCACCACGCTGGACTGGGATCCGGATTTCGGTTGGACACCGCGGGCGGTGGCGCTCTCGGGGGTCGTGTGACGGGAATCGTTCGCCTTGGGGCGATGCTTTCGGTGGCGTCGGTGACCTGGAAGGAATGGATGGCCTTCCGTTCGCACATGATGGTGTCGGTGTTCACGGGTCCGCTACGCTTCCTGACCATGGTCTGGATCTGGCGGGCGACGGGTTCGGGCGGAACCTCCCCGGGAGGGATGTCCACCGACGACCTGGTCGCCTACTCGGGCCTGGCCATCCTGGTGGGCTACGCGATCTTCGATTCGGCCGACTGGAACCTGCAGATGCTGGTGCGCACCGGGAAGTACGTGAACCACCTCCTGCAACCGATGCACCACGCCTGGTACGCGCTGGCCCAGAAGTTCGGGCATCGCGTGCTCGCGGTCCTGGTGGAGGCCCTGCCGGTCTGGGTGCTGGTGTCCCTGTTCGTGGGAAGACCGCTCCTGCCCGGGGGAGGGGTGTGGTTCGCGGTTTCGGTGGTCCTGGGATTCTTCCTGATGTTCGTGGTCAACTACGCCTCCGGCCTGGTGGGATTCTGGCTCTCCCGCGCCGAAGGCGTGCGCCGCTGCACGCTTCTGGTGCGCGACACCTTCGGGGGAGCCTGGATCCCGCTTTCCTTCTTCCCCGTCGCCGTCCAGCCGTTCCTGTTCGCCACTCCCTACCCCTGGATCCTGTACGTGCCGCTCTCGATCGCCACCGGACGGGTCCAGATCCTGGGTCGCACCATGGAACCATCCCAGGCGGTGGGGCTCCAGGCCCTGATGCTGACGGTTTCCGTCGCCATGCTCGCCGGGATGGACATCCTCGCGCGTCGACGCTTCCTGGCGGCGGGGGGCTGACCGTGGTCGGTTCGTTCAGGGGCCACCTCGCCTTGCACCTGGAAGGGATCCGGTTGGGAATCGCCGTGCGGTTGACCAACCGGGTGGACTTCGCCGCGAGTCTCCTGGTCATGATGGGCATGGAGTTCGTGCCCACGCTGATCACGGCGCTCCTGTACGGCAGCGGGCGCGCCTTCCCGGGATGGAGCCTGCACGAGGCCCTCCTCATCCAGGGCGTGTTCCTGGTCGCCAAGGGGATCGCCTATCCGCTGTTCGGAGGCATGGTGTGGAACACAGGGGAGATGGTCCGCGACGGGTCCTTCGAGCTTCTGCTCCTGCAGCCCCGCCACCCCTTGCAGACCTGCATGGCGCGCGCCTTCGACGCCGAGGACCTGGGCAAGCTGGCTGGGGGCATCATGCTCTCTGGATGGTGCCTTTCGCGGCTTCCCGCCCCGACGGCCATGCAACTTGCCGGATTCGCGGTCTTCTTCGCCCTGTCCATCGCGCTCTTCCTGGCGAGCATCGTGGCGATGGGGTCGCTCCTGATCGTGTGGGTGGGGAACTACCGGGTCTACGAGATCTTCGACACCATCGCGTCGCTTGGACAATTTCCGATCGCCGTCCTGCCGCCGCGTCTGAGGGGACTCGCCGTCGCGGGATTCCCCTTCGCCGCCTTCGCGGTGATCCCCGCCTCCAGCCTCCTGGGACGATCGGTGGAGGGGGCTTGGATGGCGGTCGTGTCGGTGGCCCTGCTCCTGGGGCTGTCGCTTTGGTTCTGGAACCGCTTGTTGCGGCGCCTGGTCGGCGCGGGAGGGTAGGCGATGGGCAAGGCCATGGAAGTGCGGGGACTGGCCAAGACCTACCGGGTCTTCCGCAGGGGGTCGGGATTGCGGGACGCCCTGGCCAGCCTGGTGCACCGCCGCCACGAGGACGTGCACGCGGTGGCGGGGATCGACCTGGACATCGAGGAAGGCGAGCTGGTGGGATTTCTGGGGCCCAACGGGGCGGGAAAGTCCACCACCCTCAAGATGCTGTCCGGCATCCTGCACCCCACCGGCGGATCGGTGCTGGCCCTGGGGAAGTACGTGCCGTGGACGGATCGGACGGAATATGTCCGCAACGTGGGGGCGGTGTTCGGACAGAAGTCCCAGCTGGTCTGGGACGTGCCGCCGCAGGACACCTACCGCATGGCCCGTGCCATCCACGGCATCCCGCGCGACACCTACCGGCGCAGGCTGGATCGCCTGGTGGACCTGCTGGACATCTCCAGGACCATGACCCAACCCACCCGCAGCCTTTCCCTGGGCGAGAAGATGCGCTGCGAGTTCGCGCTGTCGCTTCTGCACGGGCCGCGTCTGTTGTTCCTGGACGAGCCCACCATAGGTCTGGACATCGAGGCCAAGGATCGCATCCGGTCGTTCATCTCAGAGATCAACGCCGAAGGGACCACGGTGATCCTGACCACCCACGACCTCTCCGACGTGGAGCGCCTGGCGCGGCGCATCGTGGTGATCGACCACGGCAGGCTCGGATTCGACGGCCCGCTGGAGGAACTGCGCGGGCGCTGGGGCGAGCGCAAGCGCATCCGCCTGCGCAGTCAGGATCTGTCCGCAGGATTTTCCATGGAGGGGCTGCGCGAGGTCGCGCGCGATCCGGAAGGACGCGTGGAGTTCGAGCTGGACCTGCAGGCCGGAAGCCTACACGACGTGCTGGAGCGGTTGGCGGCATCCTGCCACATCGACGACCTCTCCGTGGAGGATCCCCCGCTGGACCACCGATGCGGTCCGGACCCCCATGAACTACGCCATGGATTGGTCCTGGTTCAAGTCCGATCCGGTCATCGTGACCAACACCAAGAAGCTCCTGAACTTCCTCTACGGCAAAGGCGTTTCGACCTACTCCCAGGAGTACGCGCTCGATGGCACATCGAAGAGCCAATACGCCGCCTCGGAAGCCCAGGTGGGGGCCAACGGTGCCGCGGTGCTCGCTTCCGACGACGATCGCGACTACGCCTTCGTGGACGCTCTTTGGACCAAGCCCTTGGCCACCGGCCAATGGCGCTACTACAACGGACTGGTCCAGATGCTGGGCATCCTGCACGCCTCCGGAACCTTCAAGGCCTATGGCAGTCCCGGGATGACCAGGAGCTCCGGCGCAGGGACCCGCGCGGCTCCGGTTTTCCATGCGGATCTGATTGGCCGGAATTTGTCCATCACGGGTCTCGAAGCCGACGCCACGGTGCGCGTATTCGACGTTCGCGGGCAACGGGCGATCGGACTGGCCGAGGCCGGATCCATCAAATTTTCCTTGCCGCACACGGGACTTTGGATGATCGATGCCGGTGCAGCCGGCAAGCGGCCCGTGGTGGTCCGCTAGGTTCTCCAGGATCCGCCTTCGCGACCGGGCCAGGAGGAGCGGTGTCAGAACAACTCGACGCTCATCCCCAGACCCGGCGCCTCGGCGATGGCCACCGGATAGAAATGGATCCGATCGGACAGGCCCGAAGGAGCGGATGACGAGACGGGATGCAGCTGGTCGTGGAAGCTGCTCCCCACCGTCCGTCCGATGGCGTACCCCATCAGCGTTCCGGCCAGGGCGTCGGAAAACCAGTGCATGGATCCGCCGTTGTGCGACACCACCCCGTAGAACATGTATCCCATCCAGGTGTACTTGGCGACGGAAATCGGCTTGTTGTCTGGATAGAAGGAGCTCAACGACACCACGGCGGCGGTGTTGGTGGAAAGATGGCCGGAAGGCCACCCCCAGAACAAGCCTCCGCGCAGGAAACCAAAGCGGAAGGTCTTGCTGTGGTCTTCCATTTCCGATTCCGGAACTCCCTGAGGCGCCGGTCGGCCAGTGACCGCCTTCAGGAGTTCGTGGTAGGTGAAGGTGATGCCCACCGCCTGGGCCACCGCGTTTCCGGCCACGACCACTTCCGGCTGCTCGGTGGACTTTCCGTAGACCCAAAGCGAGCCGGCTGTCAGCACGGGCGCCAAGGCACCCGCTGCCGCGGATGGCGATCCGAGCGTGCCCGCCGAAGGGTTCTCGTTGAAGTAGTGGTGGACGTCGTAGTCCCATCCCGCCTGCACGATCCCGTAGGTGCTGGCGAGTGCCCCGGCGTGTAGCGCCAGATTCTGCCCGGAAAAACTTCCCGCAAGGTTGGATCCCAGATGGTCGAAGACACCGGGTTTAGGATTGGTCTGGGCGTGGCTGGTCCCGCCGAGGACAAGGCAGAGGGCGAGGTGGATCGCACACATGCGCTTGGCGCGAAGGAAGGTCATCCCCGGAGAGATAGCATTCCGGCGAATGATCCTTCGTGATCGTTCTGCCGGCGAATGGTGGTCGGAAGACCGGAAGGTCGACGACCTCTCCGTGGAGGATCCTCCATTGGAGGACGCCGTGCGGAGGTTGTACCGCGGGGAGGGGGGGGAGGCTGATCCGTGGATCGAAGGGGAATGCGGTTGCCCTTGGACGGAAGGGGATCGGTGGAGTGGCGGTCAGGCGGCTTTCTGGATGGGCTGCGATTTGACCACGCGACCGTCGGCCATTTCGTGCACCAGCATGCCGTCGCGCACGATCACCAGGGGAGTATTGGTTTGGCGGGCCACTTCGCGGGCTCGCTGTGCGGCTCGCAACAGAGCCGGCATGACATCGATCTGGAACGGATCCTGGTGCAGCGCCATTTCAGACATTCGACCCCTCTTCAATCAGGACGGGAGCGACTCCCGAATTATCAAAATACTCCCATTTTTCCACCAAGGACTTGTACACCCCGTGGAAGTTGGCCAAGCCGGCCTGGAACCGCCGGCGGATGGTCTCCTCCGGGATGTCGTGCCCGCCCTGGGAAACCCGCATGGCCACGCGCGCCACGGCCGAATCCGGCGATTCCAGGGCCAGGAACACCAATCGGACGTAGTACCCGCGATTTCGCCACTGGGGGATCTGCCGGGCATAGGAGCGCCCGGACAGGGTGGTCTCGAAGGCGAAACTCTCCTGGCGGTGGACGTGTCCCGCGATCAGGTCCAGCATCACCCTGCCGGCGGGGAGGGCGGCGGCTTCCGGCTGGAACGGGGAGATCCCGGCGGCGATGAGATCGGCGTTCAGAAACGGCGGGCAACCCGCTTCCAAGGTCAGGAATTCGCGGGCGAAGGTGGTCTTGCCGGCCCCGTTGGGACCGGCGAAGATCAGGATCGAGGGCCTCATGGGGCGATCTCGATCACCGTGTGGCGGTGCCGTGGATCAGAGTTCGATCTCTTGAGGGGTGACACCCGTAGCCGAAGTGATGATCTCCCAGGACACGCCGTGTTCGCGGAGTTTGCGGGCATCTTCGAGTGCCTTTTCCCGAATGCCTTCTGCTTTGCCTTCTGCTTTTCCCTCTGCTTTCCCTTCGGCCTTCCCTTCGGCGATGCCGATGGCTCTTCCTTCCGCCTTGCCCAATTCCAAGCCTTCGGCACGGCCCAATTCGATTCCCTCCTGCCGTAGCCATTCGATGATTTCAGGCATATCTCTCTCCTTCAACTTCTGCTTCAACTTTCGTTGTTCTTGTAGGTTCAATCTACCCTCGACGACCCAGAACGCGAAAAATTTGCGTGCACCCGCCAAGTCGCCACGGGACCGAAATTCGACCGCCACCTGGAAGACCTGTTCCGCTCGATCGAACGAGCCTTTCATGTTCGGTGAAAAGGAGAGTGCGACGCGGTTTGCGGTGTGGCGAAACGTCTCCAGGGATAGGGTGGGTACTTGGATGATCCGGGTTCGGAATCGCAAGTACTCGTTGTTCAGGGCGCCGCGCATGACCGTGTCTTGAAGCTCGCGGGGGTGATCATCATCCACCAGGGCGATGGGAAGGATTTCTTCCTCTGGGTATCTGCGGCAAAGGTCCAGGTAATATCGAGCTGTTCGGAGCAGATCCAGCCGATCCGCACTGGACCAATGTTCGACAAGCACGATGAGGACGGAGGTTCCATTCGCAAAGCTGTACCGAATGGCGATGTCCATGGCTTGTCCTGGACCTGGCTCGGCGGTGTCGTCCTTGGCAACGGAAGGGTCCAGGAATTCGACGGAGATCGGTGGACCATGAACCGCGACGACATCCGATGCAAGGAACTCCAAAGCTTCCTCTGGATAGTCCTTGATCAGGTTCTTCACGGCTTGGTCGTGGGAAAAGGCGTCATGCGGGGGCATGACAACAAAGCTACGCGATAGTGCTCAAAAAAGCAATATCGGCAGTCAGGGAGTGGCGTACTCCGGGATCCTGTCGAAGTTCATGTACCGGTAGATCTGGTCGGCGCTCCGGGCCACGACGCCCATTTCGGCGCGGTACTCCTCGACGGTGGGAAGACGTCCCAGCTTGGAGGCCACCGCGGTGAGCTCGGCGGAGGCCAGGTACACGTTGGTGTTCCTGCCCAGGCGGTTGGGGAAGTTGCGCGTGCTGGTGCTCACCACCGTGGCGCCTTCCTTCACCTGGGCTTGGTTCCCCATGCAAAGCGAGCATCCCGGCATTTCCATGCGGGCGCCGGCTCCGCCCAGCACGGCGTAGTGGCCTTCCTTGGTGAGCTCGGCGGCGTCCATCTTGGTGGGAGGAGCCACCCACAGGCGGGTGGCGATGTCCCGCTTGCCTTCCAGGAGCTTGGAGGCGGCCCGGAAGTGCCCGATGTTGGTCATGCACGACCCGATGAACGTCTCGTCGATCTTGGCGCCGGCCACGTCGGAAAGCGTCTTGGCATCATCCGGATCGTTGGGGCAGCACACGATGGGTTCGGAGATCTCGGCGAGGTCGATCTCGATCACCGCCGCGTATTCGGCTTCGGCATCCGGCTGCAGCAGTTCCGGCTTGGCCAGCCACGCCTTCATGGCGTCGATGCGCCGCTGGATGGTGCGGGCGTCCTGGTAGCCGTTTTGGATCATGTTCTGCAGAAGCACCACGTTCGAGTTCATGTACTCGACGATGGGCTCCTTGTTCAGGCGCACGGTGCAGCCGGCGGCGGAACGCTCCGCCGAGGCGTCGGTGAGCTCGAAGGCTTGTTCCACCTTGAGGTCGGGG
>Ga0116170_10000014_pt1 | contig 163095 bp, 123 predicted proteins | sample AD_JPNHW1_MetaG_FD_89797 | JGI IMG/M metagenome (GOLD analysis project Ga0116170, IMG submission 89797) | Active sludge microbial communities of municipal wastewater-treating anaerobic digesters from Japan - AD_JPNHW1_MetaG | ecosystem: Engineered > Bioreactor > Anaerobic > Digestate | place... | reverse complement strand
GATCTCGCGGCGGGCTTCGGAGAGCGCCTTCCAGAGGGAATTGGAGTCGGACGCTGAAAGCCGGGGTGTGCCGGGGCTGGTTGGGTCAGATGGCCGAGACGGCGCGAGCGCTTGGCTCGGCGGGGGACGGTCCAGAGATACGATTGGCGATTCTACCCGCGCGTACAGGTGGCTTGCCAAGGCGATCAGACCGAGCATTCCGAGCGTGCGTTTCATGACCGTGCCCTCCAGCGGCGTGTTTGCGTCAGAGATAAGGATGGTGCCTCAATAAATCTATATGAATAATAATGTATTAATTGGTGAAGTGGCAACGTGAATTTTGGGTAATTGAAAGTTGGAGACAGGGGCGCGAAGATGGGCGTTTTTGATGAAAGCGTGACGGGTGGGACAAGGTCGCCTTCCCGACGGCAGTGCTTGCCGCTGTCGTGTGTTGTGTAAGTAACTGAATATAAGCATGTTATGCTTATTATTCCATCACCGGATCGCGCTTTCGGTTGCAAAAAATCGCGGAAAAGTGTTTCAAATTGTTCCGTTCTGTCCCGCGGCGGATGTCCGGTGGTTTAGTGTCCGTGTCCGTCCTTTTCGGATGGCCAGTCGGCAGGGGATTTGATTCAATAAAAAACCGTTAGAAACGGATGTTTGGCAAGGTGTGCGGAAAGGGCGTGCGGAATGAAAAATTTCAGCTTCTACAATCCGGTCAAAGTGGTGTTCGGCAAGGGCACGGTGGCGCAGGTTGGCGGGGAGACCGCCCGCTACGGACGCAAGGCGCTGCTGGTGTACGGCCAGTCCAGCCTCAAGAGCTCCGGCGTTTTCGGCCGCATCGAGGCGTCGCTGAAGTCCGCCGGCGTCGAGGTGGTCGAGTTCGGCGGCGTCCAGGCCAATCCCTTGCTCTCGCATGCGCGCCGCGGAATCGACGTGGCCAGGGCTTCGGGCTGCGATGTGGTGGTGGCGGCGGGCGGCGGCAGCGTGCTGGATTCGGCCAAGGGCATCGCGGGCGGCGCAGGGTGCGGCATCGACCCGTGGGAGGTGCTCAACGGCGGCAAGCAGTTCACGGACGCGCTGCCGCTGGTGACCGTCCTGACCGTGCCGGCCGCGGGATCGGAGATGAACTGCGGGTTCGTGCTGACCGATGACGTCGAGAGCGGGATCAAGGGCGGCGGCTACGGCGGGACGCCGGTCTTCCCGAAGGTCTCGATCCTCGATCCGGAGACCACGCTGACCGTGCCGCCGCGGTACATGACCTATGCGTGCGCCGACGTGATGTCGCATCTGGTGGAGTTCTATTTCACGTCGCCCGAGGCGTGGACGCCGGTGCAGAACCGTCTGATCGAAGGCCTCTTCCTTTCGGCGATGGAGTGCCTGGCCGCGATCCATGCCGATCCGACGGCGGTCGCGCCGCGCGAGGCCTTCATGTGGAACGCGACGCTGGCCTGGAACGGCCTGCCGCCGTGCGGCCTGGGCGGCGCGACGCCGTCGCACCTGATCGAGCACGGCCTCAGCGGCGTTTTCCCGCGCATCGCGCACGGGCACGGCCTCGCGCTGATCCAGCCGACGTGGCTCCGCTGGTTCGCGATGCGCTCGCCCGCCCGTCCGGCGCGTTTCGCGCGGGCGGTGTTCGGCGTGGATATCGCCAGCGATACGCTCGCGGGCGTCGAGGGCTCCCGGCGCTACCTCGACTTCCTGGCGCGCTTCGGCGGTCCGCGATCGTGGGCCGACTGCGGCGTGTCGGCGTCCGATCTCGACGCCGTGGCCCGCGACGCGGCCAAACTCGCGCACGTGTGGGGCATGGCGGATGAATACTCCGAGGCGCTGATCAAAGAGATTCTGAAAATGGGACTGTGAGCGGCACGCGGGCGGAACACGCCTGCGGCGTCGGAAAAAACGGAAACGGCCGGCCCGAAAGGACCGGCCGTTTCCGTGAGGCGGATTACACCTTGAAGGGCGCGCGGTAGTCGCGCGTGAGCCACGCGGGGTCGCCCGACCCGTCGCGCAGGCAGAGCTTCGCGGGGTCCCACAGGATCTTCGCGTGGTGGTAGTAGGCCTGGTTCATCAGGTGGCAGCAGATCGCCGAGCGTCCGCCGACGGTCTCATTGGTGATCGGCTTCTGGCGTGTCTTCACGCTGTTCAGGAAGTCCGGGATGTGTCCCTTGCTGACGTAGAGCTTGGTCTTGGCCTCTTTCAGGAACTCCCGCTCCGCGAGCGCGACCTGCGCTTCGCAGGACGAGCCGTCCTCTTTTTTGGTGAACTTGTAGAGCATCTTGCCGTTGCGCGTCAGGGTGAACTTGCCGCGGTTGACCTGCACCTCGCCCTCCGTGCCGAAAAAGTGCACGCCGAAGCCGTCCTTGTGCGTGACGGTCACGCCGTTCGCGTAGACCAGCATCGCGCCGCGCTTGGCGCCGGCTTGCTCGGGCGGGCGGATCTCGACCGGACCGCTGGCGTCCATGCCCAGTCCCCATTGCGCGATGTCGAGGTGGTGCGCGCCCCAGTCCGTGACCATGCCGCCGCCGAACTCGCGGTATTTGCGCCAGTGCGGGAAATGGGTGTGGATGCCGCGCGGGCTGAGCGTTGAGTTGTAGACGACCTTCTGCGCGGGGCCGAGCCACAGGTCCCAGTCGAGGCCGGGCTCCATCGGCTCTTCGTTCAGATCGTAGGGGATGCCGGGATCGCCGAACTGGCACTCCACGCGCTCCACGTTGCCGATCACGCCGTTTTGGACCAGCTCGCAGGAGACGCGGAATTCCTTGCTCGAACGCTGCATCGAGCCGGTCTGCAGAATGCGCTTGGTTGACTCGACCTCCCGCATGAGCGTGATGGCCTCGTGGACGTTGTGCGTGAGCGGCTTTTCGCAGTAGATGTCCTTGCCCGCACGCAGCGCGGCGAGGCACTGGACCGTGTGCCAGTGGTCGGGCGTGGCGATGCAGACCAGGTCGATGTCTTTGCGGGCGAGCAGCTCGCGGAAGTCGACATAGGCCTTGCAGCCCGCGGCGCCCTTGGCCGGGTTCTGGGCATAGAAGTCATCGACCGTCTTCTTGCCGGCGTCGCGGCGCGTGGTGTCCACGTCGCAGACCGCGAGGCACTGCACGTCCTGATGCAAGAAATTGCCGAGGAGGCCGCGCATCTGCTTGCCCATGCCGATGAAGCCCATGCCGGGACGGTCGTTCGGCTTGACCTCGGCGGACCAGATGTGCGAAGGGAGGATGAAGGGGGCGCCCGCGGCGGCCGCGCCCCTGAGGAAATTCCTGCGGTTTACGTTCATGGTTCGGCGTCCTTAGTTGGTTACGGGTTTGAGTTCGAAGTGGTGGCTCTTCGGCGCGCGCGCCGCGTTGATCTGCGCCTCGTAGTCGGCGATCTGCTTGTCGAGCTCGGCAAGTTTTTCCGCCGGCCCGTTTGCGAGCTGCACCTTGCGCCAGCGTTCGAAAAAGACGTTGTTTTTTTTGAAGACCAGGTCGAGCACCTGCATGGCCTGCACGCTGTTGGGCGTGCTGAGCGCCGCGAGGTTGAAGCCCTGCTCCAGCTCCTCTTTCGTGAGGGTCGCCACCTTCAGGCCGTCGATGGCGAGGTCGTAGCTGGCCGCTTTCAGGCCGGAGACCTTGAGGACGTAGCGGTTCAGGTCGTCCGTGACAGACGCGATCTTCAGCGCCGCGACCGCGCGGGTGTCGATGGGCATCGGCAGCGCTCCGTCGAGCCGGTCGAAGCTCACGGCGCCGCCGCTGACCTTCAGGTTGGAGATCTCGCAGTTCTTGCGGCAGACGACCTTGCTGAGAAAGAACCAGCGCGAGAGGTCGATGCCGCAGCACGAGACCAGCGCGGGCGCGTTGAGCTGCTTGAGGATCGCCCAGGCCATGATCGTGTGGCCGGCCGGGCCGGGGTGCACTTTGTCGCCGCCGCCGATGACGGCCTCGGGGTTCGTCGCGCGGGCCTTCATCATGAGCGCCATGTAGGGGTCGAACTGGTCGACGAACAGCACGCCCTCTTTGGCGGCGACCTCCTTGATGCCGTCGGAAAACTTGCGCAGCGAGAGGTTCTTCACGTCCTGGTCGGGATCGGGACGCTTCTCCTCGATCGGCTGCGTCGTCATCAGGGCGACCCGCGCGCCGTTTTTCGTGAGCACGTTGGCGATCTCCTTCTGGCTGCGCACGTGCGCCCGGAAAATGTCCTCGCGGAACGCCTGATAGGCGTGGTCATTCATGCTGAAGTCCACCGTGACGGCCGTGGGCTTCAGCGGCAGCACGTCGCGGGCGAGGCCCGCGCCGACGGCTTTGGTGACCATGTCGTCGAGGATGCTGCCCGTGGCGGCGAAGAGCTCCTTCTCGTTCGGGTGGGCGCGCTGGCGCAGCCACGCCGTGTCGCCGCCCCAGCCGACGTTGCGGAAGGTGTAGGCTCGGGACGGGTAGCGGGTGAGGGCATAGGCCTCGACGTACGTGGTGTAGAGCTTCTGCTCGGTGATGCTGTCGCCCAAGAACACGACGGAGTCCTTGTCTTTAAAGAAAAAGTCCTTTTCCGCCGTCTCGCAGCGGGCCAAGGATCCCGCCAACAGTACGCACCCGAGCAACGCCATCCGCATGTTCATCGAAACGCTCCTTCAGCTTGTGTTTGGTTGTGCCCCAAGTGGAGACTCGTCCCCCGATTCCAGCTTGAAGCGGAGCTTAAACAATACCGCGCCATTTTCCGCTTGTCGAGCATTGAGCGGTACGCGTGGAATCTTGATCTTTTCGCGCCGGAGGGTTTTCTGTAAACTGAACCCGCTTTTATGAAAAGGAAACGGATATGAGCAGAATGGCGTTGTCTTCATGGAGTCTTTCCGTATGCTGCACCGTGTGTGCCGTGACGGGGGCGGTGTGTCAGGAGGCTCGGTTGACCTATCTTGATCTCGCGCGTGCGCCCGATGCCGCCTGGACGGTGAGCGGCGGCGTCACGAACGCGCTGGCCGAGGTCGCGCCGCGCGTGTGGAGCAACGCTGTGGCGCGCGTCGAGGTGCCGTCTGCGGCGGAGGGCTCGCGGGTGCGGGTGAGCGCGCCCGGCGCCGCGATCGAATTCGTCGGATTGCGTTGGTCCGGCGCCGTTCCCGCGTCGGCGAAATTGCTCGGCGACACGTGGGAGCGGTCGTATGGCGATCTGGCGTGGCGTCCGCTCGCGGCGGCCCGGCCGATGCCGTGGTATTTTCTGGCGTCCGACGGACGCGTCACGCACGGCTACGGCGTGGCGGTCCAGCCGAACGCGCTCTGCTGCTGGGCGGCGGACAAGGCCGGCATTTCGCTCGCGCTGGACGTGCGCGCGGGCGGTGTGGGCGTGCGGCTGGGCGGCCGCACGCTGGAGGCCTGCACGGTGGTGAGCCGGGCCGGACGGGCCGGCGAAACGCCTTTCCAGGCGGGCACCGCGTTCTGCAAACTGATGTGCCCGAGCCCGCGGCTGACCAAGGAGCCGGTCTACGGGTTCAACGACTGGTATTGCGCGTACGGCGTCAACACGGGCACCAACTTCCTTGAGGATGCGGGCTTCGTCACCTCGCTGATTCCCGAAGCCAAGAACCGGCCCTACCTTGTGATGGACGACGGCTGGCAGGTGAACCCGCCCGCCAAGCAGGGGGTGAGCGGCTTCGGCCCGTGGACGCACAGCAACGCGCGGTTCGCGATGGACATGGCCACGTTCGCGCAGCGCGTGAAGGCGCTTAACGCCAAGCCGGGCCTCTGGTACCGGCCGCTCTGCGCATGGGCCGAGGTGCCGGAGTCGTGGCGGCTGAAGAAGGCACGCGACTACATGGATCCGACCCTGCCCGAGGTCAAGCGCCAGATCATGACGGACATGACGCGCTTCCGCACGTGGGGCTTCCAGCTGGTGAAAATCGACTATCTGACGTTCGACATGAACAACCGCTGGGGCTACAACCTCGGCGACCGGGTTGTGCATGATGACCGCGCGTGGGCGGACTCGAGCCGCACCACGGCGGAGGTGATGCTCGACCTCTACCGCACGATGCGGCAGGGCGCGGGCGACGGCGTCGTGATCATCGGCTGCAACGCGCTGGGCCACCTGGCGGCGGGGATCTTCGAACTGCAGCGCACGGGCGACGACACGAGCGGGCTGCAGTGGAAGCGCACGCGCCAGAACGGCGTGAATACGCTCGCGTTCCGCGCGGTCCAGGACCGGGCGTTCTTCGCGGTGGACGCGGACTGCGTGGGCCTGGCCAACGCCGGCGCGGTGCCGTGGGAGAAGAACCGCCAGTGGCTGGACCTGGTGGCGCGGAGCGGCACGCCGCTCTTCGTGTCGTGGCGGCGTCAGCTCGCCGGCCCCGACGAGCGCAAGGCTTTGCGCGAGGCCTTTTTGCGCGCGTCGCAGTCCGCGCCCACGGCCGAGCCGTTGGACTGGATGGAGACGGATGCGCCGAAACGCTGGCGTTTCGGGGACGACGTGGTCACCTACGATTGGGACGATTGATCCCGACGCCATCCTCACCCGAAGGAGGAGTGTGGCTTTTTTGCCGCATCACGATACAACACATTGACAGGGAGTTTCTTGTTCTGGTAAATATAGAAACATTGACGTTTGAGATGCGGTGAGTCGCGGGGCCAAAAACGGGAGGGCCACACATGAGTCGGACGCGCGGTGGAGGTCGGATGTCCGGGGCGCTGATGAAAGCCGGGGCCGCGTATGCGGCGGGCACCCTGATCGGGATGTTCACGTGTTCCTGCATGAATGTGACGTATGACATGCGGAAATTGGAGCATCCCGTCGTGATGAACGCGAATCCTTTTCTGTCCGGTGCCGGAGGGGCTCCGGCACCGGACATGAGCCCCACCGGAAGCTATCAGGGAAAAGTCTCGCGGGCCGAGATGGTCGTCTCGTCGGGACAATCCACCGCCTCGAATTCCACCCGTGTGAACGATGCCCAAGTCAAAGCTTTCCTCTTGGTCGGCGGCGAGCCCTCGGAGGCCATCACGCGCGTGCGCCTCGATTCAGAATCGGTCGGTCTTAACCTCTTGTTCGCGCTGAACAGTGGCGTGAGCGTCGTGGCCAACGGCTCGGTGAATCACATCGTGCTTCCGCCGGCGCAAGCGAAAGGGGGTGCCCGTTGAAAGCGCTCGCAAGGCTGTCAGGGTGCCTGCTTCTTTCGGCAGTCGCACTGTTTTGCGCATCGTGCGCGGGCGTCAAGTGCGCCGTGAAAGCCGACCAGATCCCTCAGCCGGTCAGCTTCACGCCGTGCGTATATGATGCCAAGGGCGAGGTCCTTCACGTGTCGCCCCAACAGGTCGTCCGACACTTCAAGCACGAGAAGTGGTTCTGGGCGATGATGTGGCGCAGCTGCTCGCTCACGACGCCCGAATGGGATTTGTCGGACGCGCTTTCGAAAGAGATCGCCGAGGTTCAAGGTCAGGCGGTCGTCAACATGACCGTCAATTTCCGGAGCGACTGGCTCTGGTACGTGACGGCTCTGGTGCCCATAATACCGGACTATCAGGTGGTGGTGGTGGAAGGCGATATCGCGCGGTTCGGCCAAACGTCGGAATAGAGGGGGCGTCCTTATGAACGTGACGTTGCGTGTGTTGTGCGTGTGCGCGGTGGTGTGCGGTTGCGTGTCCACCACGCAGCAATGGATCGAGAACGGGCAGTCAAAGGGGACCATCAAAAAGGTCAAGATGGCGGAAGGCGTCCAATGGCGGTACACCGACGGGGCCGGCCTTTTACGCAAGACGGAAATGCGGGATGCGTCCGGCTCGATCCTCCCGGGCGCGTCCGTCACGGAGCGCGATTACGATCAGGCGCGCCGGCTTGTCGAAGAGCGTTTCCTGACCGCCCAGGGAAAAGCGGCCAAGTGCCCGGCCGGCTTTGCCTGCAAGAAGCTGACGTACCTGACCGATGACCGTCAGAACGCGGTGGAGGAGCTGGCGCTGTTCGACGAGAAGGGGTGCGCGGTGTGCTCTGCTGAGGGGTATGCGCGCGCGCGTTCCGTGCATCAGGGAAAGGACGGTTTCGTCAAAGAGGTCATCCTGAGCGATGCGCAGAACCGGCCCGCCTCAGCGACGTGGGACAAGGTTTCGAACGTGGCGCGGGTGACGTATGTCGTTCTGGAGGGCATCGGCGATGTGCGCTGCGGAATCTATTACAGTGCCGCAGGCCAGATCGTTGACCGCAAGCAGGTCAGCGGAACCTGTGTTTCCGTGTCGCAAAACAATTCGGCGGCATACGGGAGCCATCCCGGCATGCCGCCGCCCCGACCGCCGCCGCCGATGCGGATGAGGTGAGCGGGATCCGCGCGCGGGCGCGTTTGCGTCCGCAGCCTAACCCGGGATCAGCCCTTCGAGACCGTTGACCTTCAGTTCCAGCACGAGCTGCATGATGCGGCCGAGCTCGCCTTTCGGGAAACCTTTCAGCTTGAACCAGAGCAGGTATTCTTCGGGCAGGTCGATGATGCGGCGCCCCTTGCATTTTCCGAAGGGCATGGTCATCGTGGCGAGTTTCTGCATGTCCTCCCGCGCTTTCTCCTGCATGTCGGGGGGAAGCCCGAGCAGATCGCTCATATGCGCCTCCCGCGCCCGTCGTGCATGGCCCAACGGCCCATGAGCGTGGTCCGCCCGGCAGGCCGGCGGCTCCCGGCCACGCCTGCCTTGGGGGCCGGTACAAGCCGTTTTTCAATTCGCATGCGCATCCTCACTTTTCGCGACATTATAACAGGTTGTCCCGAACGCGGCATCGGCAAACACGTCGCGCCTAAAACGGGAAATCCGCATGCCTTTTTAGGCTAACATAAAGTCATTTGTTTCAGACAATTAAAGGCGTGTCTATAGTTGTTGACAAAGCCGGTGGGGGCCGTTATTTTGCTCTTTTGTTCACCCGTAATGGGCCGCGGAGAACGGGGCGGCCATTTGCGGTTCTGGGTCCTCATAGGATCGGGGGACGTTATGCCGAGTCTGACCAAGGCTTTGCTCTTCTCAACGGTTTGTCTGCTCTGCGGCGTTTCGGCCGCCAGGGAGAACATGCGGGGCGAAGCACGGCCTTCACCCAAAGATGCCGTGCCGCTTGCCGCGCGGGAGAGTCTGCGCCAGAAAATCCGGGAGGTCGCGAAAACGAAGTCGGTCCGCGCCAAGGACACTTCAGGGCTCGCCGGCAAACTCGACGTTAAGCTGCTCGATGCCTGGAAAACGGCCTCCCGGACGGATGAGAGGACCGCAATCGCGGGGCTCCAGAAACAGAAGGTGCAACTGGCCCCGAACGGCCACGACGTCGTGGCCGTCGCGTTGCTGGAGGACGGTGCGAATCCGGAGGAGGTCGAACGATCCTTCAAAGCCTGCGGCGCCGGCGTGATCCGTTCCGGGGATGGGGCGGTCAAGGTGACGATCCCGGTCGGTCAGTTGGACAAGCTCGCGCTGGCCGGAGGGGTCCGAAACGTCCGGCCGATCCTGCCGCCGCGGGAGCGGAACACGGTGACGACGGAAGGGGTTGCAGTCTCTCTGGCCAATGCCTGGCACAGCGCGGGGCTTACGGCGCAGGGCGTGAAAGTGGCGGTTGTCGATGTGGGCTTCGCGAATCTTGCGACCCTCAAGGCTCAGGACGAGATCCCGGCTTCGGCCGTAGAAGTGAACTATTCTTCGACGACCATGACGGGCGGCTCCAGCGTGCATGGATCCGCCTGCGCGGAAATCCTCTATGACATGGCGCCCGGGGCGCTGCTGTACCTGATCAAAATCGATGACGCGACGGATATGGTCGCGGCCAAGAACTATTGCGTCGCCAACGGGATCACGCTCGTTTCGTGTTCGCTCGGCTGGGACTGTCTGAACTTCCACGACGGGATGTCCTACGCGAACTGGTATACCACCGCGGCCAACCATCCGGTCAAGGCGGTCGAAGCCGCGGCGACTGCGGGGATCCTGTGGGTTAACGCCGGCGGTAACGAGCAGTGTCAGCATACGCTGATCGACTGGCGCGACGCCGATTCGGACACGATGCTCGACTGGGATGCGACCTCTTACAACGTGAACCCGCTGTACCTCAACGGAAGCTACACGATCCCGGCCAACACGCTCATCGATATCCTCATGACGTGGAACCGCTGGCCGACCACCAATCAGGACTTCGACCTCTATCTGGTCAAATGGGACGGCTCCGACTGGACGATCGTGTACAACAGCCAAAATGTCCAGCAGGGCGACAGCCAGTCCTATCCTTACGAGGAGATCTATTACACGACGACGGCCCAGGCGGAATACAGCGTGGTGGTCGTGAAATTCAGTGCCTCGACAGCGCCGAAATTCATCCTCCGCTACTATTGCGACAATGCGGACGGAGGCGATTCCCAACCCTATTTCTACGGCTATGACAACTCGACCACGCCGGTCCCCGGAAGTGTCGTGATCCCGGGCGATTCCGCGTCGGCCTTCACGGTCGGCTCCCTTGATTTTCTGAAGTACACGACGGGGCCTATCGATTACTTCTCCTCCCTCGGCCCCAACAATCGCGCGTATACGGGCGGGACGGCGGTGATGAAGCCCGACATCTGCGGCCCGGACTATGTGACGGGCGTGTCCTACGGGGCCGAGAATTTCGCGGGCACATCCGCCGCCACACCGCATGTGGCCGGCCTTGCGGCGCTCGTCAAAGGCGTCATCCCGGAATATACGCCGGCCCAGATCCGAGCGGTCCTGGAGTCCTACGCGTACGATTTGGGAGGCACCGGCAAGGATAACACCTACGGCGCAGGCGCGGGACAGCTGCCCGCGCCCGCAGTGATCGTCCCGTTGCGGGTGACGGTCGACCAGGCGGAAGGACAGCGCGACCCGACGAACGCGGCGCCGGTGAACTTCACGGTGCTCTTCAGCGAGCCGGTGGCCGATTTCGCGACGGGCGACGTGACCGTCTCCGGCACCGCGCCCGGCACCAAGACGGCGACGGTGACGGGCAGCGGCACGAATTACAACGTGGCGGTGACGGGCATGACGGGCAGCGGCACGGTGATCGCGTCGGTCGCTGCCGGCAAGGCAACGGGGGTTGCGGGAAAAAGCAACTGGGCGTCCACGAGCGCGGACAACACGGTCATCTACGACGTGGTCCCCCCGTCGGTGACGGTCAATCAGGCCAAAGGCCAATACGATCCGACGAACGCGGTGCCGGTGAACTTCACGGTGCTCTTCAGCGAGCCGGTGAGCGGTTTCGCGGCCGCCGATGTGACGATCTCCGGCACGGCTCCCGGCACCAAGACGGTGACGGTGACGGGTGGCGGCACGAACTTCAACGTGGCGGTGACGGGCATGACGGGCAGCGGCACGGTGATCGCCTCGGTCGCCTCCGGCGGCGCGGCCGACGCGGCAGGCAACGGCAACGCGGCGTCGACGGGCACGGACAACACGGTCCTCTACGACGTGACCGCACCGACGGTGACGGTCAGCCAGGCGGCGGGACAGCCGGACCCGACGAACGCGGCGCCGGTGAACTTCACGGTGCTTTTCAGCGAGCCGGTGAGCGGCTTTGCGGCCGCCGACGTGACCATCTCCGGCACCGCGCCCGGCACTAAGACGGCGACGGTGACGGGCAGCGGCGCGACCTACAACGTGGCCGTGACCGGCATGACGGGCGGCGGCACGGTGGCCGTCTCGGTTGCGGCGGGCCTGGCGAAGGACGCCGCAGGCAACGTCAACACCGATTCCACGGCGGTGGACAACACGGTCGAATACGATGTGACCGCGCCGACGGTGACGGTCAACCAGGCGGCGGGACAGCCGGACCCGGCCAACACGGCGCCCGTGAATTTCGCGGTGGTTTTCAGCGAGCCGGTGACGGGGTTCGCGACGGGCGACGTGACCCTGACGGGCACGGCACCGGGCACGAAAACGGCGACGGTGACGGGCAGCGGCACGACCTACAACGTGGCGGTGACCGGCATGACGGGGAGCGGCACGCTGATCGCCTCGGTTGCGGCCGGCAAGGCGAAGGACGCGGCGGGCAACGGCAATGCGGCTTCCACCAGCACGGACAACACGGTGACGTGCGACGTGACGCCGCCGACGGTGACGATCAACCAGGCCGCAGGGCAGCGCGATCCGACGAATACGGTGCCGGTGAACTTCAAGGTGGTCTTCAGCGAGGCGGTTTCGGGCTTCGGGCCGGAGGACGTGGTCCTGTCGGGCACGGCGCCGGGACCGATGGCGGCGACGGTGACGGGCAGCAATACGACCTACAACGTGGCGGTGGCGGGCATGACCGGCGGCGGCACGGTGGTCGCCGCGGTTGCGGCCGGCGGCGCATGGGATACGGCCGGGACCGGCAACAACGCTTCCACGAGCACGGACAACACGGTGACCTATGACGTGACCGCGCCTGCGGTGTCGATCAGCCAGGCGGCGGGGCAGCGCGATCCGACGAACGCGGTGCCTATGAATTTCAGGGTGCTGTTCAGCGAAGCGGTGACGGGGTTTGCGGCGGCCGACGTGGCGGTGACGGGGACGGCGCCGGGAACCAAAACGGTGACGGTGACCGGCAGCGGCACCAATTATCTCGTGGCCGTCAGGGGCATGACCGGCGGCGGCACGGTGACGATCTCGGTCGCGGGCGGGCTGGCGAAAGACGCCGCGGGCAACGGCAACACCGCGTCCACCACCGAGGACGATACGGTCACCTACGATCCGGTCGCGCCGTCGGTGACGATCAGCCAGGCCGCGGGGCAGCGCGACCCGACGAACGCCGCACCGCTGAACTTCACGGTGCGCTTCAGCGAGCCCGTGACTGGGTTCGAGACCGGGGATGTCACCATCACCGGAACGGCGCCCGGCACGAAGACCGCGACGGTGACGGGCAGCGGCACGAACTACAGCGTGGCGGTGACGGGCATGACCGGCGGCGGCACGGTGATCGCCGCAATCGCGGCCGGCAAGGCGAAGGACGCGGCGGGCAACGGCAACACCGCGTCGACGTCCGCCGACAACACGGTCACCTACGACGTGCTTGCGCCGTCGGTGACGATCAGCCAGGCGACGGGCCAGCGTGATCCGACGAATGCGGTGCCGGTGAACTTCAAGGTGGTCTTCAGCGAGGCGGTGACCGGCTTCGGGCCTGAGGACGTGGTCCTGTCGGGCACGGCGCCGGGACCGATGGCGGCGACGGTGACGGGCAGCAACACGACCTACAACGTGGCGGTAGCGGGCATGGCGGGCGGCGGCACGGTGGTGGCCGCGGTCGCGGCCGGCGGCGCGGCCGACGCGGCGGGCAACGGCAATGCGGCCTCCACCAGCACCGACAACACGGTGACGTATGACCCGGTCGCGCCGTCGGTGGAGATCAGCCAGGCTTTGGGGCAGCGCGATCCGACGAACGCGCTGCCGGTGAAGTTCAGCGTGTTCTTCAGCGAGCCGGTGACGGGCTTCGCGGCGGCCGACGTGGCGGTGTCGGGAACGGCGCCGGGAACCAAAACGGTGACGGTGACGGGCAGCGGCACGAACTACAGCGTGGCGGTGGGCGGGGTGACCGGCGGCGGCACGGTCGCCATCTCGGTTGCGGGGGGGCTGGCGAAGGACGCGGCGGGCAACGGCAATGCGGCCTCCGTTTCCGCGGACAGCACGGTGACGTATGACGTGGCCGCGCCCTCGGTGACGGTCAATCAGGCCGCCCGGCAGTCGGATCCGACGAGTGGCCCCGCGGTGAATTTCACGGTGGTCTTCAGCGAGCCGGTGGCGGGGTTCGCGACCGGCGACGTGACGATTTCCGGCACGGCCACGGGGACGAAAACCGCGACGGTGACCGGCGACGGCACAAACTTCAACGTGGCGGTGACCGGCATGACCGGCGGCGGCACGGTCATCGCCGCGGTCGCGGCGTCCAAGGCGAAGGACCTGGCGGGAAACAGCAACACGGCGTCCACCAGTACAGACAACAACGTCACCTATAACCGCGGCACGTCGCGCGGCACGCCGACGGCTTGGCTCGATCAGTATGGTCTTGTCGTCGGCGGTGATTACGAGGCAGCCGACGTCGCGGATTCGGACAGCGACGGCCTGTCGGCGTGGCAGGAGTATGTCGCGGGGACGGTGCCGACCAACGTGGCATCGATCTTTTTCGCGACGTTCCTGTACGCGGAGGGACAACCCCGCGTCCACTGGTCGCCCGACTTGACCGGTGCGGTGCCGTCACGCGTCTACTCGATCTATGGCGTCCCTGTCCTGCCGGGCGTGTTTCCGGCGGAGCCGCTGACGAACCTTCCGGCCGGTACGCCGGTGCTGTTGCAGGCGCTTTCAACGAACCGGTTCTTCAAAGTGGGCGTCGGAATCCAGTGAAACGCGTTGGCATGACGGGCCTGTCCGACGTGCCGGACACGTGGAGTTGTCCTGCGCCGGGCCGCCGGGATTGACCGCATACCCTGAAAAGGGTTTAATGAAGCCCGTCCAATGATGGAGGTTCCATGCGTGTTTTTACGAGAGTGGGGGGCGCGTTCTGTTTTTGCGCCCTGTTTTTTTGGGGGGGCTGTTCTCATCTGCGTGTGCCCGGCCTGAGCTGGATGAAGATGGCGAGTCCGTGGCCTAAGGCGACGGAAGAGGAAAAATTGCGGGAGAAAGCGGTCGAGGGGGATGCCGCCTCGCAGTACATGCTGGGGTTCTCCCTGCTTTATGGGGACGGGCTGCCGCGCAATATCGACGAGGGCCTGACGTGGCTGCGCAAGTCGGGCAAAGGCGGTTATCTCAAGGCGCAGACGTCGCTGGGGTTGTTGTTCCTGAAGGGCATTCCGGATGTGCCCAAGAACGAGGCCGAGGCTGCCGAATGGCTCGAGAAAGCGGCTGTTCAGGGCAGTCCGGTGGCGCAATCGCATTTGGGCGCGCTCTGCCTTTCCAAGGAGAGCCCGATGCGCGACCCCGAGGCCGGCGTGGTGTGGCTGAAGCGGGCCGCCGGACAGGGCGACGTGACCGCGCAACTGACGCTGGGGCTTATGTACCACAAAGGATACGTGGTGGCGCAAAATGACGAGGAGAGCGTGCGCTGGTACCGCAGGGCTTCGGATCAGGGGCATAAGGACGGGCAGACCCAGCTCGGCATCGCGTATTACCGCGGCAAGGGCGTTGCGCAGTCGTTCGAAGAGGCGCGCAAGCGGTTCGAACTCGCCGCCGCGCAGGGCGACGCGCTGGCGATGTCCAACCTCGGCGTGATGGCCAGCCGGGGCGAGGGCATGCCGAAAGACGAGGCCGGCGCGGTCGCATGGTTCCGTAAGGCGGCGGAACGCGGGAACGATGACGGGCAGAGCAATCTTGGAGCCGCCTACTATAAGGGTATCGGGGTCAAGCAGGACTTCGCCGAAGCGGTCAACTGGTTTCGACAGGCCGCCGAGCAGGGGAACGCGGGCGCCCAGTTCCGTTTGGGGGTGATGCGCGCAGGTGGCCTCGGGGGAACGGCGGATGTTGCCGAGGCGGCGAAATGGATCGGCAAAGCGGCCGGTCAGGACTATCCGCCGGCCGTGAAATGGCTGAAAGAAAAGGCCGGGAACAACGAGAAGGAATCGCTCAATGGCGAGCGCTGAATTTCGCGTTGTGCATCTTCGGCGTTGAGCGTTTGATCGGCTTCTCAGGGGATTCTTGCGCCGACCGGGCCTCCGTCCGTGGCGAGCGCGGTGCCCGGCGTGCCGGGCTTGAGTCGGTAATCGCGCGCGGCGGCATTGACGAACTGCGGCTCGGCGACGACCGACCCCGCGTCCAGCCCCATTTCGGCCTGATACTTCGCAAAGTCGGCGGCCGGATAGTCCGTCTTTTCCGTCCAGCGCATGATCGGCTTGTCCGGCGACCAGTAAAGGTTGTTCTGCAGGGTCAGGCCTTTGCGCCAGTCGTTGAACATGCGCGTGCAGCGGTTGCTGCTGCGCACGAAGATGTTGTTGCGGACCGCGAAACCGGTGGTGGCGGACGGGTTGTGGTAGAACATCAGGTGCGCGCCGTTGGGGTCCGGACGCTGCGCGTGCGACCAGCAGTAGCCCGCGTCCACGCAGGTGTTGTGTTCGAACACGATGTTGCGGGTGACCGCTGTCGCGGGACGGTTCCAGAACTCGAAGGAGTATTCGGCGTTCCAGATGACGTTGTCGCGGTAGGTGATGTTGATCTCGTTCGAATCGTCGCCGTTCCCTTGGTTCGTGATGGCCGCGTCGTAAACTTCCCAGATGCGGTTGCGTTCGACCAGGTGGTCCTCCGCGCCGCCCCAAAATTCGATGGCGTTGCCGAAGCGCACCGGCTTGCCGTTCGGCTGGAAGAACTGTAGACCACCGCCGATCCAGCTGAGGTCGCAGTTGCGGATGGTGATGCGCTTGGTGTTCCCGCCGCCGAAGCCGTGCGCGCCGCCGTAGCGGACCGCGAGCCCGTCGTAGGTGACGTCGTGCTTGCCGCCCTGGTTGATGATGTGCGTCGTGAGGGCCAGTTCGACGCTACTGAATTTCTTGGCGGGGTTGGCGTCGCACGCGACGACCACGCGTTTGAACTCCTCGTCGTACCAGAAGTCGAACGGGGCTTTGAGTTCGTCCAGCGACCATTTCTTGACGCCCCACTTTTCGCCGTGGTTGAGGATCAGGATGCCAGCGTCGCGCCGGATGGCGAGGTTGGCGTCGGGGACCTCGGCGCGCCAGATGCCGAGCGGCTCGAAGTCGAACACCGCGCCGGCCGGAAGCGCGCCGCCGATGCTGAAGTGCAGGTAGGCGGCCTCCATCTTGTTTTGCTCCAGCATGATCACGTCGAGCGTCTGCCACTCCGTGCCGATCGCTTTCTTGCCGCACGGCCCGCGAACGGCATCGGTCCAGGGCGGCTGGTTCAGCATGGCTTCGACGGTGCCCAGCTTGAACGGCAGGGTCGAGCGCACGCGGAGCCGCAGCATGAGGCCGGGGGCCAATTCTTTGACTTGCGGGCCCCAGAGCTGAATCAGGTTGCTCTTGGCGCCGGACGCTTGGCAGGTGACGCGGTTGAATCCGCGTCCGTTCTCCTGCGCGCGGCCCAGTGTGCCTTTCGCCTCTTCCTGAAAAGAGACGCTCCAGCGCGAGTCCGTCAGGTCCATGATCTGGTTAAGGACTTTCGCCTGGAAGGGCTGCGTGGTCCACAGGCCGGGCTTCATTTCGCTCCAGTCGTCGGGTTGGCCGCGCGCGATCGAGCCCTGCAGGATGGGCTTTTCCCCGGCGCCGTAAGCGCCGTAGACGATGCGGGCCGCCGGCGATCCGCTCTGCGGAACGAGTTGGCCGCGCCACAGCCCGCCGCGTTTGAACAGCACCTGGTCGCCGGGGATCAGTTCGGCGGCGTTGACCTTTTCGAGGCTTTGCCAGGCGGCGGAGTCCGCCGTGCCGGCGGCGGTGTCGCAGCCCTTTTCACTGTCGATGTAGAACGTCGCAGGCACTGTGCGTCCGGCCCAGGCCGCGCCCGCCGCGACACACGCGGCGAAGAAAACAAGTTTACACATATTCATGCTGGTCCCTTTGGTCTTCAAAGTTTTTCCTAAAGGTTGTAACGATTCAAAGTGTCCGATTGCGATACTGTACCCTGCCCGTTACTTCTCGGTCGTCAATGTGATCATCACCTCGGAGCCCGCGTCTTTCCGGGTGATGATGACCGCGACTTGACGATTGTCCTTCTTGAAAATCCGGCTGCTCGTATCGCCCATGTCCATGGAAGTGTCTGACGTCCAGCCATGGGCTTTCATTTCCGAGACGTACGAATCCGCCACCTTGCTTTTCTCCTGCCCGACGCTCAGCTGCAGCATGTGCCCCTCGGGCATTTTCATCGCGGTCTGGATTTTGGCGCCGCTGACGACGTAAATGTCTTTCGGGAAATCGGCGGGCAACGAAACGGCGTCACCCGTGCTCATGACCATCTCGCCGCTGTCCGTCTTGATGCTCATCTTACCCTCAGAAAGATCCACTTTCGCGTCGTTCGCGCCTGAGCTCTTAAGACTTTTTTCGATGATTTTCTCTGACACCTTTTCCGATGCTTTTTTGCAGCCGGAAAGCGTGACCGCCGCACCCATCAACGCAAACAAAACCAGGACCGTCGTGTTCTTCATGCCAACCCCCATATGGACAAACTCGCATTCCGGCTTTCGCGGCTCCCCAGAACCCGAATCCGGACGGCGTGTACTTGATGTGATTAAGGTGCCAAACCTGAAGAAGGGCGTCAAGCGTCGCGGTTGCCTGGAAGGTCTGAGCGGGCACGAAAATTGCCGCGCCAGTCCCGTTGACTGCGTCAGTCGCCTAGTTCTTGTAGCCAGATGTTGCGAAACTCGATCGGGTCGTTGTGGTACTGGAGCTTGATCGGCTGCTTCACGGGGTGCGGGTTCAGCGTGGCGGTGCGTTTGAGCGTCGAGCCGTCGATTTCCACGCTGTCCTGTACGGTCACGCCGTTGAAAACCACGGTGAAGGTCGGCTTGCGCTCGACCTTGCCGTCGGAGTAGGTGTTGGTGAGGTTGTTGTACGACTCGAGGATCTGCACCTTGTACTAGCCTTTCTTCGGCATGAAGATGATGCCGCTGTTCGCGCCCTTTTGTCCGGCCGCCACGCGATCGGCCGGCACGCGCCACTCGAGATGCAGCTTTAACGAGCCGTACGCTTTTTTCGTGATCAGGTCGGTCGCGGTGTCGATCCAGACGCCGTCCTTGACCGGCCAGATGACGCCGCCCTTTTCTTTGGGCTTTTCGGCCAGCCAGTTCGCCTCGGCCGAGGCCGCCGTGCCGTCGAACAGCACCTCCGCGCCGGCCGGAGTCTTCGCGCAGTTCGGCGTGCCCGCAACCTTTTTCACCGCAAACATATCGCCCGCCACCCTCGGGTTCGGAGGGTTCGCCAACACCGAACCCGCCGTCACCGCCGCCGCTATCGCCATACGCATCATTTTCATGGTTTTTCCTAGCGGGCGTCATTTGAGAGAACGAAGCGCGCGCCGACGGGGCCGCCGTCGGTCGCGAGCGCGGTGCCGGGCGTGCCGGGCTTGAGCCGGTAATCGCAAGCGGCGGCGTCGACGAACTGCGGCTCGGCGATGACTGAACCTTTGTCGAAGCCCAGATCCGCCTGATACTTCGCGAAGTCGGCGGCGGCGTAGTCCGTCTTTTCCATCCAGCGCATGATCGGCTTGTCCGGCGACCAGTAGAGATTGTTCTCCATCGTCGGCCGGGCGTGCCAGTCGCTCCACATGCGCGTGCAGCGGTCGCTGCTCCGCACGAAGAGATTGTTCCGGATGACGAAGTTGGTCGTGGCCGCGCGGTTGTTGTAGAACATCAGATGGGCGCCGTTGGGGTTCGGGCGCTGGTCGTGCGACCAGCAGTAGCCGGCGTCCACGCAGGTGTTGTGCTCGAAGAGGATGTTTGCGGTGAGCTTGGCGTTCCAGTATTCAAAGGAGTACTCGGCCTGCCAGATCACGTTGTCGCGGTAGGTGATGTTCGTCTCCTCGTCGTCGCGGCCCTGGTTGGTGAGCGCGGCGTCGTAGATCTGCCAGAGCCGGTTGCGTTCCACGAGGTTGTTGTCGCAGTTGCCCCAGAACTCGATGCCGTTGCCGAAGCGCACGGGATAGGTGGTGCCGTTGTCGCGCTTCTTCCAGTACTGCAGCCCGCCGCCGATCCAGTAGACGTCGCAGTTGCGGATGACGATGCGGGCGGTGGTGCCGCCGCCGAAGCCGTGGGCGGCGCCGTAGCGCACGGCGAGGCCGTCATAGGTCACGTCGTGGCGGTTGCCCTCGTTGACGATGTGGCGCGTGAGTGCGAGCTCGACGCTTTTGGATTTCAGGGCGGGGTTGGCGTCGCAGGCCAGGAAGACGCGTTTGCCGTCCTCATCGAACCAGTAATCGTAAGGCGCCTTGACGTCCGCGAGCGTCCACTTCTTGACGCCCCACTTTTCGCCGTGGTTCAGAATCACGATGCCGACGTCGTGGGGAAGGGCGACGTCGGGCTCGATGCGCGCGGCCCACAGGCCGACGGGTTCGAAGTCGAAGACCGCGCCGGCGGGCAGGGTGTCGCCGAGGTTGATGTGCAGGCGCGGCGCGTCCAGTCGCTTGTCCTCGATCATCGGGATGTCGATCGTCTGCCAGGCGGTGCCGATCTCCTTCTTGCCGGCGGCGCTGGCGAAGGCGGTGGTGAAGGGCGAGCTGTTGAGGATCGCCGCGACTCGGCCCAGCGTGAACGGGATCGTGGAGCGGACGCGGAGGCGGAACACGAGCGTGGCGGGGACGTTCGTCAGCGCGGGGCCCCAGAGCTGAATGTGGTTGCTCGCCTTGCCCGCGGCCGCGCAGGCGACGCGGACGAAGCCGCGGCCGTCTTCCCGCATGCGGGTCAGCTTGACTTTGGCGCCGGCTTCGGAGTGGGCGTTCCACGACGACGCGGTCAGGTCGGTGACCTGCCCCAAAAGCTGCGGCTCTGATTTGCGCGTGGCCCAGACACCGGGCGCGGCCTCGGCCCAGTCCCCGGGGCGGCTGCGCGAGACAGACCCCTGCAGGATCGGCTTGGGACCTGTGCCGTATGCGCCGTAGACGATGGGATTGCCGTTTGAGCCGCTGAGCGGGAAGAGCTGGCCGCGCCACAGTCCGCCGCGCTTAAAGAGCACGCGGTCGCCGGGAATCAATGCCGCCGCGTTGACCTTGTCAAGGGTTTGCCATGCTGCTGCGTCGGTCGTGCCATCGGCCGCGTCGCTTCCCTTTTCGCTGTCGACATAAAACGTGGCCGGCGCCATCCGTTGCTCCGCCCGCCCCGTGGCGGCCAAGACCCCAAGGGCGAGAATCCCCATCCAGTGTGCTGTCATCGTGATCCCCCATGTTTTACGTTATGCAGGCCGCGGTGCGCGTATGGGCCTGCGGCGAGATGGTTCCTGAAAGCGTTGTCTGTTTTGCCGTGACACCGTCCGGCCGTTTCCACCGCCGCGTTGAAACGATCTGTAAGCCGAGATTATAAGGGTCGCGAAGCGGATAGACAATATACGAAATGTCCGTTGATTTATACAATTTGACCGAAATGAGACCCTGGCCCGCAAGCGGGCTGGGGCCGGGATCAAAAAAGTGAAACGCCCAACGTCCAACCCGGTAACGCTCAGGGTGACTGAGAAATGAGCGCTGGAGGGTAAACGTTGAGCGTTGCGCCGTGCGGGGGCTCGATCGGCTTACGCCTTCTTGGCGGCGTCCGCCAGCATCGAGAAGGCTTTGTCCGGACCGGCGTCCGCGAGCGTTTGGGCACATGCGGAGGTCAGCGCGGGCAGCGCGCCAACCGACGCATAGAACGCGTTGCGCTTCTTCATGTTCGGAAATTCCGCCTGCGCGCGTTCGCCGAGGTAGGGGGCATGGGCGTAGCCGCCGAGCAGGGTCTGGCCGACCATGACCTGCATGCCCAGGGTGAATTCGGCGCCGTATTTTTTCAGGACCGGTCCGGAGAGCAGGTCCACGAAGGGCAGCCCGCCCTTGTTCATCTCGGTCCCGATGTTGATCGGCAGGTCGCGTTTGACGCAGGCTTTGACCACCTCGTCGAGCTTGTCCTGTTTGAGCGTCGCTTCTTCGGGCTTCTTGAGATTCCAGTTGCGGTCCGGGATGATGTTCAGGGCGGCGCAGCCTTTATCGGTCATGAGGTCCAGCAGGGCGTCGCATTTGGCTTCGCCGCCGCTGGTGCCGTCGAGCCAGGCAATGGTCGGGATGGCGCCGCAGGAGCGCACCCAGCCGGTGAAGGCGTCGGCCAGAGGGAAGGTCTTTTCGTCGGGCTGGATGTAGCCGATGCCGCCGCGCTTGGCGAGCGCGTTGCGGACGAGGTCTTCCATTTTCGGCACGTTGGCCTCGATGGCGGGATAGTCTGCGAGGGCGCATTTCAGGAGCGGGGCCCAGAAGGTGGCCCGAGCGGCTGTCTCGCGGTACGTTTTCTCGGCTTGCAGCCGGTAGGCGCGCATGATGTGGCGTTCGGTGGCGACGCCTTTGGGCGTGAGCGGCTGCACGTCGCGGGCGTAGTCGATGGCGATGGACGGCAACGTGGCATTGACGCGCGCGATGAGGGCGAGGTTGCGGTCCTGCGCGCCCTGGCGGAGCTGGGCCAGCGTTTGGGCCTGCGCCGAGCCTGCTGCGGGAGTGCCGGTGAAACCGCAGCCCATGATGTAGGTCACGCCCGGTTCGCCGGGGGAGCTGATGTCGACGGCCGACAACTCCCGCACATAGGCGCGCGTCTCCAGATGGACGGCGGCGCGCAGCGCGAGCAGGCGTCCGGCCGCGAGAAACTCTTCCAGCCCGTCGAGCACGTCGAAGTCGCACAGCGCAGAAGCGGAGAGGCCGCGGTTCTTGCACTCGTACGCGACGCGCGACGGCGACCAGCCGTCGGCGTTGTAAGAGAAGAACGAATGGCAGTGCATGTTGAAATCCACGCCGGGAGCCGGGAACGGGGTGTTTTCGGCGAGCTGTTTGAGCGCGGCCTGACGCGCGGAGGCCTCGAATGCGTTCAGGGCGGTGACCAAAGAAACGTTATCCATAATGACGGTGTCCTTTACGAAAATGATGAGGTTCGAATTGTAACAGAAGCCGCACGCAGGGGAAACTGCTTTCACCGGGAACAGGGGGCCAGGGCGTTTCTAAGTGAACGGGTTGCGCACGCTATTTTCTTTGGGATGACTTTGAACGAGACGGAAGCCGCCCTTTTTGCACACACAGACTGTGAAGTGAAAGGTCCGCGAAGGACGGGGTTCCGTGTGGGCGCAGTGAAAAGGAGCTGTGCATGATGTTGACGATGCGAAGGGTTCGGGTCAAGCACAGAAACAGAGGATTTCCGACGCAATTGCCGGCGCAAACAAGGCGGGAACGGCGGTTCTGGGCGTCGCAGGCAAGGGACCGCGCTGGACGCGGCGTGCGGTCATGCGTTGCTGCAAATTGTTGGTGGTGGCGAGGTTGGATGAAGGCTAAATGATGAAGGATGAAGGATGAATCGGAGGGACGGGGAATTAATAACAATAAAAACAACGGGATACCCGCCAGGTCTGTCGGCCGGGGGGCGCGGGGTTTGCTGCTGATGCCTGGGTAAATCATCGTTGTCTTCCTTCCTAAGTGAGGAGGCATGCGCGCCTCCACATAACGCAAAAAATCAACATGTGAGGGGCGGGCTTCTGCCTGGAAGACGGGACTTGTTCTGCGTTCCATGTTCGTTTTTCTGATCCCGCCGACGGGACAAAATGGGACGGAATGGGACAAAAAGCGGCTAATCAGGTCTTGGATAAATGATCATAAAATATTGCAAGATATCATGTTATGGGTATTGTCTCCGAATCGGCGTGTTCCATGTCCGACAGGGTTAAGAAAAGTTGAAATCCCCAGAGGGGCCGATATTACCCTTCCCCTATAAGGGCAGTAGTGTTGGATGTCTTCATCAAAAGAAAAACTACAGAACTCAAAGCATTTTAGATGTCGGGCATGTCGACCAATCCAGTGACTTCCGCTGCTCGCAAGATGTCAGGCCAAGGATATTCAGGACGCTGGCTGATGATCTGATTTTTGCGCTTTAGCAATTCGACATTAAGCGGGCACCGGTCGCTTTGGGTGTTGAGGAACACGAGATTGTGATACACATAGGCAGCGTACGCCTCATTACCTGCTTCTTCAAAAAAGCGGCGCGCTTCTTCGAGAAGTTGCTTGGCTTCCTGATGGTTGGATTGCAGGCACGCCATAATGCCCAAGTTTCCACAAACAATACCCAAGTCATTCTTAGCTTGTCCCTTGAGGAAAAGCTGTTGGCTTTCTTGATACAACTTCTGTGCCTCATCCCACTTGTTTTCCAAACGCGAGAGCGTGCCAAGGTTGTTAAGAGCATCGGCTTTGCGGTGATCGTCACCAATTTCATCGGCAATCTCAGCCGCGGTGTCCAACAGTTGGCGTGCGGTACGATAGTGCTGCCGCCAGCCTTCCAAATCCCCTTGGCTTTTGCGTTGGTCTCCGATGGCTTGGGAAATCAGCGCTAAGTTGTTGTGAGACATTGAAAGCCCACTATGATCTCCGATTTCTTGACGGATCCCTCGAGCTCGCTCATGCCATTCTTTGGCTTGTTCTAAGTTGACCTGACGGCGGTAGATTTCGCCAATGTTGTTGCAGAAGTAGGCACGCAGATAGTTATCTTGAAGTTGATCTGCCAATGATGCTCCTTGCATATAACTTTCTAATGCCTCTCTGAGGCGAAAATTCCAGCGAAGAACAACACCGCGAATACGCCAGATATCGGCGCGCAGTTGTCGGTGCTCGTCTCCAGTGTATGTGGCGAGCCATTCGTCACAGCACGTTTTTGATCTTTCCAAGTCACCCAGCCGGTAGAAGTTGTTCGCCATCGCGCGAAGGAGCAACGGTCGGAACCGAGCTAGATCGGGTTGCGAGCTCACAAGTGTCTGACAGTTCTTGCAGTAATCAGATGCTTCTTGGTGATGTCCTTGAAGTGTCTCCAGATTTGCGAGTTCCAGCAGTGCTGGCGTTTCAACCTGACGGTCACCACACTGCTGACTATAGTTATACACCCTCTGAAGAATAAAGCGTGAACGACGATAATGACCCAATCGCTGAAGTTTCTCAGCGGAATCTAAGAGTGCTTGAACTCCCCACTCACAAGATAAAGCTAGTATCTTGACAACAAGCTGTCCCACCTCGTTTCCAACGATTTCCTGCTCGGTGGATTTGGCTGTGATCGGCACCGTCTGTTCCAACTCCAGAAGCAGGTCAGAAGCGACGAGTTTCATGACGCTGGGATGACCGGTCTCGAAGGCGGCGGACAATGCCGCAAAGTTACCGGTAGCCACCCAGTCCAGAAGCAACATCGTAAATGCACCGCGCAATGGTGCATACGTGGGTTTGGCGTGAGATAACTGGGCGATGCCCGCTACAGTCGTTGTAGGTGCGGGCTGACTGGCAAGGTAGCGCGCAAGAATATAATCTAGGAGCCGATCATATGTGAAAGTAACATTCTTACGTCGACCGAAGAGTCCCGATTTCCCCTCGGCCTGTTCCGTCAAGACCATCTCGTCTTTTAACTGCACATAGGCAGATTGGAGTGAAGTGTCTCGGACTTGATCACGAAGGTATTTATCCTCCGCATGTAACAAGCTATCGACACTTGTGTCTTTCTCAGGATTCTTCAGGAGAAAGTCCACCAAACTGAATATGAAGCCTTGCCGTCTGAGATCGCTGAATATCTTTTTTTCGCAGTACTGGGAGAGAACCTCAGCGGAGAGTACGCGCGACGGGATCGTCTTCCCGTCGAAATTCTCCATAACAAGGCGAAGAACCAGCGGATTTGTAAGGGAACTCTTCGCATGATCCGAGAGGGATTCAAACGGATTCTTGGGCGCCATGCCTTGCTCGTGCTGGTACCTGTCGTATGCTTCTCGAAGTTCCTCCTCTGTTAATCGCCCGAGAATCACCTCTGCGCACTCGCGGCGACCCTCGGGGGCATCCACTGGCACCGCGTAGTAGTTGTACGTCGAGGGATTGAAACTGTCCGCCGCACGAATTCCGTCATAGGCCACCTCACTTATCGAGACGACCACCTTGAGCCATTTCCACGATTGGGCATTGACGATAAGACGATTGAGTTGGCGTAGAAACTCGTTAGACTGCGGATGCTTGTCAATGCCGTCAACGATCACTATAAGGTGGGTGTCATTCTGACTATGGAGGCGCTCGAACGCAGCCGTAAATGCGTCCCAACCACCCATTATCTGGAGCCCATCGAGGATCGCCTCCTCCACTTTGAGGTTGGCGGGCAGTGTGCCCGCCCCCAACAGAAGCACTACCTCTGAGCCAAGAATCTCCTTGTCATCACGCCACCGGCTGACAATATTGCAAAGGGTGTTTGTCTTGCCAATACCCGACGTTCCCACTATCAACATTCCCGACTTCGTGCATTTGCGATCAAGATAACCGCGCAAGTGCGCTTCTATTGCTATCCGTCGAGCGTAGACGTGAGGCAGATAGATTCGTTGCGCCTGCATATCCTGTAAGTAAACGTCACCCGCGCTTCTAGCCGCACGCACCAAATCAGCAATCGTCCCCTTGGGGTTTCCGACCATATGGATGAATGATTCGTTTGTCCCTCCTCCTCCTCCCACCGTTTGCTGAATGGATGTGACGACCAAGGTAGCAAGATGATCGGGGCTATTGAAAAAACCACAGGTCTTCCCATTCCCCAACTCCTGCTTCAAAGCCTTCAACGCAATTTCCCCATCCCCGCGCTCTATGAAACGGGGTGCAAAAGGGAGATCATCCCCGGGAAGGAATATGAGGGTTGGGATTCCAAGTTCTTGTGCCGTCCGATATTCTAGTTCCGTAATCGACTTGTTATATCCCGGAGGAACAAATCCGTATCGATGGGCGAAGATTCCCACGTAGATGTCGCATTGCTTCACATCGTGCACACACTTCTCGACTGGCGTCTGGTCTTCGGCCACATAATCCTCCATGGAAATGCAGTCATGCTGCAGTCGTCGGAGTGCGGCGCGTACTGCTTCACGGTAAGGGATCAAATCTTCAAGGGTTGAAGATAAGTAGACTTTTGTTTTCATGGACAAGTCCTCTTTTACTAACCCTGTGCCGCACCCGGAGCCCAGTTCAAGAATTTCCGTCGAAGATAATTGAGAAATGCGTCACTGGAGGGAGGTCGTCCGCTCACCAACTGGATAAGCTCTGTTGCTTGGTAATGCATTCCGTGGCGATGAATCTTCTCTCGCAACCATTCGCGAAATAGGTGAAACTCGCCGACGGCGACCTGCGCTTCGATGTCCGGCAGATCGCGCTGTGCCGCTTCGTAGATCTGCGCGGCATACAAATTGCCTAAAACATATGTTGGGAAATAGCCGACGAAATACATAGACCAATGCACGTCCTGAAGCACTCCTTGCGCATCGTTGGGCGGGGTCAGCCCGAGGTATTTCTGCATACAGGCGTTCCAAGCATCCGGTAATTCGGCGACGCTCAGGTGGCCGTTGATCAGATCCCTTTCCAACTCGAAGCGCAAAAGGATATGAAGATTATAGGTGATCTCGTCAGAACCGAGCCGTCGAAGCGACGGTTTGACAATATTTGCACATCTGAATACGGTCACCTCGTCGAGGTCATCGGCTATTCCAGTAAAGATAGCTTTGAATTTGGGCAGCGCAAATTTCCAGAATGCAAGGCTGCGTCCGATCACATTCTCCCACAGACGTGATTGCGACTCATGTACGCCAAGAGACACAGCCTGTCCCATCGGTGTCCCTTGATGTTTCCGCTCGAGCCCCTGTTCGTAGAGGCCGTGCCCGACCTCATGCATGAGCGAATAAGTGAGGGCCAAGGGGTTCTTCTCGTCGCATCGGACAGTCATGCGAACATCATCGCTACAGAGCGTTTCGGTGAATGCGTGGGTGCAGGTGTCCAGCCGACCAGCTTCGAAATCAAACCCGACAGCCTGAGCGAGTGTTTGGGCCCACTCCTTCTGCTTATCGGCAGGATAGAGCCGTGAGAAGATGGATTGATCGAGTGGGACAGATGCACCGACAACCTGGCGAAGCATCGGCACAATCGCTTTGCCAAGCTGCTGAAAAAGCACTTCCAATTGAGCAGTGGTCATGCCCGGTTCGTACTCGTCCAAAAGCGCGTCATAAGGCTCTTGTTGGTAACCGAACAGGTCGGCGGCTTGCTTTTGCAGATCAATGTGTTTCTCCAGCCAAGGCCGGAAGATGTTGAAGTTCGAAACTTGGCGGGCAGTACGCCATGCTTGCATTCCTTGCGAGCGTGTTCTGGCGATTGCTTCTACGAGTTCGCAAGGGAGCTTTCGTTTTCGCTCGTAGGCCCGATTTGTTTCTCGAATGTTGACTGCGGCTTCCGGAGGCACCTGTCCTATTTTGAGCGCCCGCGTCAGTCGATCTAAGAGTTGACCTAATTCGGCGCTGGTGGAGCGTTCGTGTGCAAGAGAAGAAAGCAGCGCCAGTTGCGCTGCGCGGCTTTCTCCTCCTCGCGGGGGCATATGTAGCTCTTGGTCCCAGCCCAAGAGCGCAGTCACTGAATTTAGAGAGCCGATGTCCCGAATGCTCTCGATCAACCGCGTATAAGCCTCATTCATAACAGACCAGTTCTCATGTTGCAGTTGACAGTCAATGCCGCCTGCAATTGTTAGCCTTTGATGGCCAAATAGTTTGATGAAACAGACCAAGTGCAAGTCCATTTCGATGATCGGCCGCGTCGACCTCTACGACCTCCTGCAGACAGTCGGGGATCTGGAAACGGAAGCCTCCGACATTATCCTCGACCAGCACGACATCCGGAATGAAGTCAGCCCGGGCCGTCTCAGGCAGTTCCGCCCGCGGCAACGGCGGCGACCCGGTGACCGCCCCCAGATTCAGGGAGCGGCGGATGCGCCAAACTTCGCTATTATCGTCATCGGGAGTCTTGCCCAGCTTCCCGAACCTGAGCTTCTGCCACAGCCCGGCTGTGGGCGGCGAGGTGACGCCGCCTTTTCCTCCGGAGAACCCGACTTCGAACGTGGGCGAGCCGGGATCCGCCTTGGCGCTCTCAGCAAGCCGCGCCGCCGTCGCTTTCAGGCCCCGCAGCGCGATGCCGGTGCCTCCGACCGAAACCCCGATTTGCGCGGGCGGTGTCCCCGGCGGAGGGTTGTTATCATCCATGGGGAGGTAGATGTCGTAATCGAATCCGTAGTCTCCGGTCACCAGAATCTTGGTCGCGTTGCCCATAACCACTCCTCATGTTGGTCGAATGCGTTATAAAATCCCCAACCTTACTGTTGCAGCTCCGGCGGCGAGACGGAGAAGATGCGGGTCAGGCATGTGCCTATGACCTATTTCAAAGACACGGAAACAACCAGCAAAACACATTTTCACAGTTCCTCCGTGTTTCGTCGGATTTGCAGCCCCGTTTATCCCGGAGGATGGCGAGGAAGGCCGACTTTGCTGAGTCAAAATTCATATCCGATAGACCTCCAGCCCGGCTTGCGCGAGGGTGGCGGGCCAGTTGCGGATGGCGTCGCGGTCATACGCTTTGATGTCGTCGGGGAGCTCGCGCCATGCGACCAGATAGGGGCTGAGTTTGAGCGCCTCGTTCTTCTTGTCTGCCCGGCGCCAGCCGTTGTTCAAGCGCTCCACATTCCAGCGGCCATGCTCGAGTTCGGAGAGGTGCTCGACCTCTTCGGGGGCAAACACGATCTTTGAAGGGTCGATGCGAGAGCGGTCGGCCTCTCGAACACCGAAACCGCACTGTTGCAGCATGGCTACCGAACAGGCGGCCTGGTGACGGTTGGAGTGTTTTAAATCGTCCCGCAGCAATGTCCAAGGCAGCAGGTTGGGCTGGCAGACCTTCTTATGTTGCGCGCTCACGTAGTTATCGTGAATGATTTGGCCGGGGATCTCCCATCGCGCGGCGTCGATCGGCTTGTCAAAAGGAATGAAGGCCCGCAGCGTGGCGGGATCGTCCGGAAGGATCATGCCGCGGCCGGCATCTGTGCCCGCGCTGGCGAGCAGGGCTGAGAACCGTTTGGGCGCAACGCTATCGCCCGCCAGCGCCGCGACGCGCGCGCCGAGTGCCCAGGCCAACGCCAGTTCCTGCGCCGAGATTTCTCCGCCGCCGAGACACAGCAGGGTTACAGAGGCAGGTTTGATGCCGGACGCCAGAAGGTCGCTCCACATCTGGAGGGGTTCCAAAAGCGAGAAGTTAGCGCCCCCCGTGCGGACGATGTTCGAGAAGCCGGACGAAGCCTCTGCCCGCGCGGGAAGGTAGCCGACAAGTTCGCTGTGTGCGGTGCCTGAGGCGTTCGCGTGAGCGGAGCACCGTGCGGCAAGACCGCAAATGCCGGCACCGGTGCCGCCGGTGACGAGCGTGCCGCTGAACGTGGCGAGCGCATCTTGGAGCGGTGCTTCGTAGGCGGCCAGAAGGGCCTCGCTCTGCGCGTCGGTGCTGCCTGCAAGGATGAGCACAGGTGCTTCCGATTGGAAGGTGAAGTTCGGCTTTTCCGGTTCTGCATCTTCTCTAAGAAGCGTTTTTTCGGCCGCCAAAAGGAGGGTTGCCTGATACAGCAGTGAAATGAACGGGCGGCACCCGCTGATGGCGTCTTTGAGGACGTCGAGAGAATGATGGAAATCGGCAAGCGGATGGGGGCTCTCTGTCAGGCGGGCGGCGAGGCAGAGCGCCTCAAGCGTTCCCGTCTCGTCGCCGAGCAGCAGGCGGATCTTGCAGATCGTCAGCCAAGCGCGGGTGACCTCGATGCCGGCGCGGATGTGCTCGGCGCAGCGCCCGGACGCCTGCTTGAGTGCCGGGGCGAGCAGGTCGATATGGCCGCAGGTGCCGGTGGCGATCACATCGAGTTCCACAAAGGCGGTCAGGTGATAGGGGTCTTCAGGCGCGAGTTCGACTGCTTTCGAGAGGCAGGTGCGAGCCTCGGCGCGGTGGCCAGTCTGCTTCGAAAGTGCGGAACCGAGCCAGGCGAGGGCTGTGGCCCGGAGGTCTTTCTCAGCGGCCTCTAGAAAAGCGGAAGTGCCTTCGGCGGGTTTGGCGACGGCTTCAAGCAGGCGAAGGCCTCGGCGGAATTCGGCACCCTGCGGCGTGTCGCAGTGGAGGCGGCAGAGCGCGTTGCCCAACTCCACGCTGATCCACTGGGAGGAAAGACCGGTTGCACTCGCAAACGGCTCCAAGGCGGCGGCGACGCCTTGCCAGTCCCAGCCCGCGCGGCAAAGCCGCGCGATGCGCAAGGCGAGGGGCGGCTTTTTGGCATCCTTCGGTTCGTGAGAGAGGACCAGGAGCAGGTCGGCGATCTCGCGGCGGCGCTGGACGGGGGACATGTGAGCGGCGTAATGGCCCACGTACGCGTCCAACTGGTGTACGAAGCGGGCGAACTGCTCGTCGCCGCTCTCCAGCATCGCGGCCACCCTCGCCGCCTCGCGACGGCAGTGTTCGGGAGCTTTGAAACCGCTCTTGTAGAGGCGGTCGTGCGTCACTTCGGAATGCGCATGCTGCAGCAGGGTGCGCACCTGGATCTCGCCTTTGAGCCCGACGATCTCGGGGGGGATGGGGACGCCCAGCATGTCGTTCATGCCTTCAGGGAAGTGGACAATGAAATGCACCGAGAGGTAGCCGAAGGAATCGGTCTTGTGTCGCGTGGCGGTGTTGTCGTCCTCGTCCACGGGTGCGAAGAGCGAGCGGATCTGACGGCAGACGGTATCGGCATCGTCAGTGGTGGGGCAGACGATGCGTCCGCCGCACAGGTCGGTCAACTGGTTGGCCGGATCATTGTACTTGTCCGCCTTGCGCAGGCACTTCTCGGCAAAACTGGAGAGCGTCTTGGCGCGGGCCTGCACGATGGACAACGGCGTCCAGCGGTCTTTGAGGCGCTCCAGCACGGTTCTCAACGTGTTTGCGAACGTTTCGTAGCGGGCCTGAAGCGACTCGTACGCGCGGATCTGCTGCCGGTGCCAACGGCGTTCCAGAAATTCGCGGTGCGGACACATCAGCTTGTCGATCTTGCGTGCCTCGGTGAAACTGACCCATTTGAAGTCCTCATGCTCATCGCTCAGGGTGATTTTAGGACGCGGCCCACACTTCCAGGCGAAAAAAGTGTATTGCACGGATCCATTGGCGACGCCGATCAAGACGCCGGTGGCGGGATCGGGTCGAGGTGCAATGATACCGGTTTCCTCGCGTACCTCGCGTATGATTGCGTCGGCAGGCGACTCGTCACCGTCTAGTTTGCCCCCCGGAAACTCCCACCACTCCTTGAAGTTATTGCAGGTTTTGCAGCGTCGGATAAGAAGGTACTGCCCGTCTTCATCCTGAATGAGGAGAGATGTCGATTTCTTCATCGCATGTGATCCTTATCGGTCAAAGGTTACCCAAGAAACCACATCATAGCTTCACCGCCCATAATGCTGTTACATTACATGTTTGCGTCGATAAAGTCAGCAGGAAAAATATAATCAGCGACTTACAGTTTCGGGATTGGGACAACAACCTGTGAGTGGCCGGTTGTAAGAACCGCTTGAATTGACAAGACCCTCACGTTAAGATGCCTTCACCCATGAAAATCCTGAAAGAGTCTTTGATTGCTTTTGGGGCCCTGGCGACGCTGATGAGTCTGATCTGGTACGCCTATAACACAGGACAGCCGCTCAGAGAGGACGGCACGTTATCCGCGGCCGGATGGGGTGCCTTATGCAGACAGTCGTTGTGGGTCATGGATGGCGCTGTGTTGTGCTGGTTCATCTCGCGCTTCGACTATCGGAATCTGTTCGCGCTCGTCACGCCCTTGTTGCTTTTATCATGGTTCCTGATGCTGATTGTTCTGAGCAATTACCTGTTTTCGGGCAATTTTCGGTTCGGCATGTGTTTGCGTTGCTTCACTCGCTCATTTCAACCGGCCAGGTGGGCGCTCCTGATAACAGTCGTGTCCCTCTCTGCCTACACGACCCTCGGATTTTTCCCCGCATTTTGGGGAGGTCGATTGTCGCGTGGCGCCCGGCCACATCCGCTCCTCAGCGATTGGATTCTGGCGGGGATCCTGTTCGTAAGCCTGCTGCTGGTCACGCTTACCGGCGGATTTCGGTTCTCACTCCTCCTTTTCATTACCGTTCTCGTCACGACCGTGACTGGAGGGAAATGGCGGACGGCAGGCATATTCACCGCCATCAGCGGCATCGCGATTCTGCTTTACGTCCTTTGCGACAGTTTCCGGCTCGCACGTGTTCTTGAGGCTTTTTCCTGTGACGCAAACGCGATCAGGGCCGCACCGTTGACACAAACCATGCTCCTGAACGGCGGATGGCTAGGCATTGGTATCGGGAACAGCACTTACCGCGATTGGCTTCCCCATCGGGAAATTCCCGAAATTCTGTCGGCAAGTGTAGGCGAAGAATTCGGATGGATAAACCTCGTGGCCATGCTCGTCTGCATCTTTTTGCTTTTGTCCACCGCCCTCGCCATTGGCATCAAGACCAAGAATCGCTTCGGCCGACGTTTGGCTGTCGGCATTGTGGCTTTGTTGGGATTTCAAACCCTGTTCCACATCTCGACCATTATGGACTGGACGTCCCCGTTCCTGGCCTGCGTCCCCCTGCCGTTTGCGAGCGAGACCGGTTTCAACGCGTGTCTTCCTTTGATCGGCTTGGGTTTGCTCTTCAGCATCGCCAACCACCCTGAACCTGACGATTCGGCTGATAGCCCTGTACGTTAGGATCCCTGGAACATCCGAACATCGAAACGTGTGCCCCGTCCGCCCCGCGCGTATCCTCGAATATATTTTGTGGGCTTGACATCCTTCCCCGGCGTCTGTCATGCTACAAGCATAATTAGAAGCTTGGCATCGGTTCCAGCATGATTTTGACCTAGGGCGCGCCCGCTGTCGGGAAAGGATCGATCATGAACTTGTGGAAACGGCTGTTCGGCAAGAAAGATCAGGGTAGTAATTCCAATGAGGGCTCATCCGGTGCGGCGCCCATCCCGCCGGGTCGCACGCCACCCGGTCCAGCGGGGGCTGTGGACCCGCTCAAGCGCTGCGCGGCATCTCAAGACACGGAAGAGGCAAGCCGGCGGCCCGCTAACATAGAAACATGATCGCACGGAGGAGATAGATATCGTCATGCCCTATGATGTTTTCATCAGCTATAATAGCTCAAAGGACCTTCCTTATGCCGAAGCGCTGCATCGACGGCTGGATGCCGAGGGCCTTAAGGTCTGGTTCGACAAAGCAAGGCTCAACGCGGGATGCGATTGGCACGCGGAAATCGAGGCCGGGTGTGAGGATAGCCGCGTTATACTGCCTGTTCTGACACCGCATTGGAAGGAGTCGGATTGGACGAAGTACGAAACATACGGAGGCGAGTCCGTCATCCCCTTAGTGTGTGAGGGCGCTTGGGAGGATGTCATCACGCCGCCCCTCGAACGGTTTCAGGCGGAACGGATCAGTGCCCATGACTTGGAACAGATGGACTGGAGCCGGCTGGTTCAGGCTATTCGTCGGGCCTGTGAGAAACCCGAGCCTGAGCGCGGAACAAGAACGGCGTACCTACGGTATAGACCGAACCCCTGTTTCGTCGGGAGGGAGAAGGATCTCAACGCCATCCACGAGGAACTGCATCGAAATCCGCGTGCCGTTCTTACCCAGGGGCGGGTTCGTGCCATCGCGGCGATGGGCGGTGTCGGCAAGACGACCTTGGCCCGTCACTACGCCGAGAAATTCTGGCGATGTTATCAGCAGATGTTCTGGGTGGATTGCCGTCACGTGATGGAATCCGAGTTCGCCTACATCTATGACCTCCTGTTCCAATCATCGCCCAATAGCGGTTTGACACCGACGGAGAAGGCGGCGAGAGCCCTCCAGGAACTGTCAGGATCCCGCACGCGGCTGCTGATTCTTGACAACGCCGAGGATGAAAAGACAGTGCAGGATTGGATTCCAAAATCCGGTAATTGCCACACCCTCCTGACGTCCCGCTTTGCCGGATGGTCTGCGGCGGTCAAGAGCATGCACCTATATCTGTTGGAACACAGTCCGGCGCTGCAACTGCTGGAGCGTCGAATCGGACGCCCCATACCGGGGGCAGATCGGGAGGCTGCGGAGATTCTCTTGCAGAAACTGGGCTATCTGCCGTTGGCGATTGAACAGGCGGCCGCCTACATCAATCAACAGGGCGATGGTTTTGGCTGCTCGGATTATCTCCGGCTTTTCAACGCTGCCACCACGGAGCTGCTGTCCACGAACTCGATGTGCTCCACGGAATATCCGGATCCAGTAATCACCACCTGGAAATCGACGATCGCCCAGCTTACGCCGGGCGCGCGCGTCATACTCCAGATCATGTCATTCATGTCGGCGGCCCCGCTGCCCGTGAAACTCCTTTTCGATGCCGTGGAAAAGATCAAGCTTAGAGCGGCGGTCTTTGAGGGCAAGATCAGCCCGGCTCCCTCGAATGATGAAATATGGATCCGAAAGGAATTAAGCTGCCTGAAAGGATATTCCATGGTCGAGACCGACGGGCCTCACCTTTCGGTGCATCCGCTGGTCCAGGTGGTGGAGCGACTGAACATGCCCGGCGAATCTCGATCAGATACGCTCTCACTGGCAATGTCCTGTTTCGCCATTCATGCCCCTATCGACATTAATCGACATGAAATGCAGACACTTTGGCGTTTTCTGATTCCACACGCGGAGGAGATAAAACGCCACGTTCAGATTCAAGCCGATGTAGAACTCCACCCTCGTATCCAGATGGGTCTCGGTTTTGTCTATTACGATCAGTACAGGATAAGGGAAGCGATTGGCATGACCCACGCGGCGCTCAAAACCTTAAAGAGGGAGAACAAGGCCGGTAGCCTGGATTATTTCCGCTGTCTGCAAAAGATGGCAAACATGCTGGACAAGAAAGGCAAACGAATCGTCTCCGAATGCCTGCTTCGACAGGCGGTTGCCGGGCTTCGCGAAACCGAAGGCAATGAGAAGGAGACGACCCTGTCAGCCCTGACCGACCTTGCGAATGTGCTTGCCAACTGCCATAAGACGGATGAGGCACGTCAAAACTACACCGAGTGCATGACCATTCATAGCCGCGCTCTGAACTCATTGAGTGACAGCGTGCTGGACAGCGAGGTCCAGCGTGGACGTAGCGCTGCTGAGCGTAATGCGGCTTGGAATGCTCTGCGTGGCAGAATGACTGCGCTTATCGGCCTAGGATCCGTGGCCTGCGACCTTGATGAATACGCCGAAGGAGAACGGCTCTTGCGATTGGCTGTCAAGGATGCCATCCGGCTTCTTGGGCCTAAGCATCCGGAAACCGCTGTGGCATATGGCTGGCTTTCTACAGCCCTTTTCAAGCAAGCGCGCTATGCGGAAGCGGTCGAATGGCGCAGCCTTGCCTTCACAACGAATGAATCGGTGCTAGGTGCCGATCATCCCACGTCCAATAATTCGCTGCTGATGCTTGCCATTTATACCTTCGCGTCCGGAAACATCTCCGGCGCAACCGAATACTTCAGGCGGCTGTGCAATCATTATTTGCGAGTGGGGGGCAACGAAGCCGTTGAAATCGCCGTCATCGCAGGTCGTTTCGCGGCAGTTCTAGTGAGCGCGGGCAACTTCCGTGAAAGCCGGGAATACGCTCAGATGGAATACGATGTCCGGGTGCGGTGCAATGGGAGAGGCGATCCGGCGGCCGAAGCGGTGTTAGTCAAACTCATTAAACTGGCCCGCTTGTGTGGCGACGCCCCCGAATTCATGCGACTTGAACGGGAAAGAATAGCCCTGCTGGATGAGGCCCGGGGCCGCGAGGCGCCTGAAACAATATCGGCCATCAACGAATTGGCCAAGCACCTCGAATCCATGGACGCCTTTGACGAGGCCGAAGTGGAGTACCGCAAGGCGTTGGATCGCGTGCCGGAGGACATGGTGGTGCTGGGCAACTACGCCTTCTTCCTCCAGAACTTCCGCCGCGACTTTGCCGGGGCGCAGAATCTCTACCTCCGTGCTCTGCAGGCCGATCCAAACGACGCCATCAACCACACCAACTTCGCCGGGCTCTGTCTGATCATGGACAACCACGCCGAGGCGGAAGAGCACCTGCGCGAGGCCTGGTGCCTTGCTGTCGGCAAGGCGGATTGCTATACCGCCCGTACGCTCTTCCTGCGCGCCGCGCGGGCCGCCGTGCGCAAAGAGGAAGTCGCGCCCTATCTCGGCCAGCTCAAGACGATCTTCAATCAGGGCATCCAGCCCATGCCCTTCCGCAACGTCTCCGTCCGTGACTACCTTCAGCAGAGCCTTCCCCCGGACGCGTTCTCTCTTCTCGACGCCCTCTACGCCGCCATCAACGAGCCGGACGGTCTTGCCAAGCTCACAGCCCTCCCCGACTGGCAGGCGATCACCACAGTTCCGCTCGAAACGCCATGGCCGGAGACTTCGACATGAACACTGGGCCCACCTCCCAATCTTATCGGCTAAGCAGGAGACAGCCATGACAACGCCTCTCCACGCCCCCCGCCTCCGCCCAGTCATTCACTATCTACGGGCGCTGAAACGCGCAATGCCCGCGACGCTACGCCGGACCTGCTGGAGAAATACCGTCCTCCCGCCACAGCGGGGGCCTGCCCTGAGTATGTCGAACAGAAACGCGAGGCTGCCCGGCGTATCGTCAAACGCCTCGGTGGATTCACGCATACGGTGGAAATGGTGGCCGGGGGGCGGCACTGGGGCATCTCGCTGGAGCAAGCCGCACGCAACGAAGCCCTCAAGCGCTGCTTGGACAAAATCTGCGCCTGCCGAATGACGGCAGGCGCGCAGCCATAGGAGATCTTTATGCCATACGATTGCTTCATTTCATACGCATCTGCGGATGTCCGCTTCGCCGAGGAACTGCATCGGCGACTCAAGGCCGATGGATTCACGGTCTGGTTCGACAAAATTCGTTTAACCCCAGGTTTCAATTGGCATGCCGAGATTGAGGAAGGTTGCGAGAACAGCCGCATATTCCTGCCAGTGCTAACGCGACACTGGAAACAATCGGAGTGGACAAAGTTCGAGACGTATGGCGCTGAATCCGTGATTCCGCTCGTGTTCGAGGGCGCCTGGGAGGAGGTATGCACGCCCCCACTGGAGCGGTTCCAAGCCGAGCGAATGGATGGGGATGCGTTGGATGGGGATGGCTGGAGACATCTTGTTGCTGCCTTGCGAAGTTCACTCGCTCGGCCTGAACCTCAGAAACAGCGCCGGATTGTGCACCTGCCCTCTCTAACAAACCAATACTTCACGGGCCGGGAACAGGTTCTGGTCAGCCTGCATGAGGAACTCCATACACGCCCACGTCCCGGGTTGTCCCAAGGACGCGTGCGGGCCCTTGCCGCCAACGGGGGATTCGGTAAAACCACGCTTGTGCGTCATTATGTGGAAAAATACTGGCGTTGCTACCCGGTAATTTTTTGGGTGGACGTTCGGCTCGGATTGGAGGCTGAATTTGCACACATCCACGATCTGCTTTTCCCCGGCGAGGCCAACACAGGCTATATTGACTCGGACAAGGCAATCCGCGCTTTCCAACGGTTGCAGGAAGCAGATACGCGGCTGCTCATATTGGACAACGCCGAGGATGAACAGTCAGTCAGGGCTTGGATCCCAAAAACCGGCAACTGCTATACCCTGATCACTTCCCGCTTTGCGGGTTGGTCGGTATCCATCAAGCCCTTCCACCTCTACGTGCTGGACGCTGAACCGTCCGTTTGTTTCCTTCAAAACCGCGCCGGACAGGATGCTGCTGGGGAGGAATTGAATGCTTGTCGAACATTAGCCGCAAGACTCGGCTACCTTCCCTTGGCTCTGGAGCAGGCAGGAGCCTACATCGCTCAACAAGGCGAGGGGTTTCAGTTCAGTGACTACCTGCGGCTTTACGATCTAGCCGCTGCAAAGCTTTTGGCGGACCGCCCCCTTGGAGACTATCCCGATTCGGTGATGACGACTTGGCTCTCGACCATCGAGAGACTGACATCCGGTGCGCGGGTGTTGCTTCGCCTTGGCGCGTTCATGGCTTCCGCTCCAATCCCTGTGAAAATCTTTATGGTAGGGGTTGAGCGTGTGCGCGGGATGGCTGGCGATTCCGTGCGGGGCGAAACACCTGCTACGACGGCTGATCATGAACTCTATATTCGCGCGGCGTTGTCCGACCTAAAACGCTATTCCATGGTGGAATTTGATGGCCGGACTGTCCAAATCCACGGCCTTGTTCAGTTAGTGGTGCGGACAAGCATGTCGACAGACGAGTCAGCCCGGTATTGGAAAGCAGCGGTGGCGGTCTTCGTTGCGATTGGTCGTGGCCACGGTTTCGGAACACAGTTGCGGCCTGCTTGGAAGGATCTTTTGCCCCATGCAGAGAGGCTTCAGGAGAACTTCGCCGGTCTTTCCGAAGTCGATCCTTCGACTGATCTCGCCGAGATACTCCGCGACTGCTACTACTCGCAAGGCCGTTACAATGATGCGCTGCCCCACGCCGAACTTGTCTTTCGTGAAGACAGGCGTGAATTTGGAGACGAGAACCTTCAATTCACGATCCACAGTCTGGACTGCTTGGCCGATGTGCAGCGGAGACGCTCGACATTCGACGAGGCTGAAAAGGCCTGGCGTGAGGCTCGTCGGGTTACCAGCCGTCTGCTGGGCGTGGAGCACCCGCTATCGCTTGCTTACTCGGGGAACCTGGCGCTTGCACTCGAAAAGCAGGGCAAATTGGACGAGGCAGAGCAATTATATCGTGAGGTTTTGGAGCACACTCCCCACAATCTCGCGATTCTTGGCAACTACGCCTATATGCTTCAAAATGCCCGCAGCGATTTTCCACATGCCCGAGAGGTATATCTCCTCGCTTTGAAGTTGAAACCTGATGACACCATTAACCTGAACAACTACGCGGGTCTCTGTTTGATTCTCGGGGATTTAGCGGAAGCTGGATTCCGTTTGAAGACGTCCTGGCAGATGAGTTCGCAACGTCTTGATCGCATGGCTGCGCGAACGCTGTTCTTCCGATCCGCATTGGCAGCTCTGCGGCAAGAGCCTGTGGACCTGTTCCTTGCCCAGTTTAGGACAATCGTCGAAGCTGGCTTCTCACCCGCCCCATCGGAGAACGTCTCGGTGATGGAATTCCTGCGGTCAAAACTTACGATGGATCAGTTCAAACTTCTCCACGCTGTCTATGATGCGATCAACACCCGGGACGGGGTTAATGTCCTTTGCACGCTGTCAGAGTGGCAGGACATTCAACCTGTTCCTCTTGACTCGCCTTGGCCAGACGACCCGTGAACTCCACACCCCCATCTCCCGACGTTCAGGCCTGGGTAACGACCCCTGTCCCGTCTGCCATGGACATGGCGAAACCGGGGATCTGCTGGGATTGCTAGACACGATTCGGGGAAGACGGTATCATCGATGGCAATATGACAAAGATACCCGTCAGTACCGCCATGGTTCGCGCACGCTCAGTAAGGTCCTCGAACCTCTGAAGACGCATTTCAAGCAGGCCGGTGGCCGGCTCCTCCGCTCGCTGATTCCGCCGCGTGATCTTCTGGATTTGTACACGAACGCGGACGAGTTCATGCGCTTATGCCGTTCGGTCCCGCCGCACCGCCCCGTTGACCCCCTGCTGACGGATCCGGCCAAACTGGAGAAAGTCGCCAAGGCCATCCACGACACATGGGAGAAGCTGGGCGTGGCCGAAGGCTGGCGAAAACCGGTGGATGTCGTTTCCTTCTCCGACCTGTCCGCATTCTACCACGGCTCCAACATTGCCGCGGCCGAGCGGATCCCCGCCGTTCTCGCGCTTGCCTCGCTCAAGCTGGCGGACGGCAAGAACACACCGTACGAACGCGAACGGGTCTGCTGCAAACTGGAGTACCACCTCGAACTCATGGCCGAGAACGAGCACGACCGCTGGATGGAGTGGCACCTGTCACAAGGTTGGCACTGGGGAGAAAAGAAAGATCCTGCGAAATTGACCGAAGAGCCAAATCTCAAGACACACCCGTGCCTCATCGCCTACGCCAAACTCAACGATAAGGAGCGCAACAAGGACCGCAACTCCATCCGGCACTATCCTGACTTCGTGGACGCGGCCGGGATGAAGATCGTGGATGCACAAACGGCCTGATCGTTGGCTGTAGTGATGAACAAATAAAGCGAGCGCTCTTGTCTCGGCGTAGCTTTGCGAAGACGGAACGAGCCCGCTGGAAGAAGATTTACGACTATCCCTAGGGGGTTGCAGACTTGAGCAAGTGAGGTTATCATGAACGACGAGGAATCACGAAACGCCGTCCTTGCCCTCTTGCGCCGGCATCGGCGACTTCTACCTCGCGAAGATACAGGCCATCGAGGACGGGATGAACCGCCTCCCGAGAGAATCGCTCGACGGCAAGACCGCCGCAGAGTCCCAACGGGAGCAACTCAATAAACGCGCAGCCTAAAAACGTTCATTTGATCTTGCAAGTCGCCGGAATCGGGATGGCTCGGGCGAGGCGAGTTTCTTGTCAGGCCGGGGTTCCGCCACGAGACGTCGCGGCGGTTTCAGCCTTTCCGTTACGACGTCGGAATGCCGTTTGACCGTCTGGTTCCCCGTTGCCATGGCTCGGCTCCCTGCCCCATGCTTCCGTGGCGGGCCATTTGCAAATCTGATACGGGCCGCGAAAAAAAGGGGTCGTCCGTCCGGCATGTCCGGCGATTCCTTCGGTTTTTGGCCGGTGTCCGGAGCCGAATCGCACTGTTTTCCGCTTTCTTGCTTCATGCGCGGATGCTGGCATTTCTAATGCTTCTAACAGAACGTGGCCAATGAGACAAATAATCCGGTTCTTCTGCGCACGGTGAAACGTCCGCCGGTCATGGATCAAAAAGATCCCGCCAAGACCGGAATCATATTCGAGTGTTTGGTTGAGACCAATTGTCCGTACTGCAACGCGGTTGTGCCGTTGACAAATTCCGAGGCTCTTTCGAGTCTGCCGTGTCCGGCGTGCGGCGGTAAGATTTTTGTTCCCGGGAGGGTCGGCGGGTTCCTTCTGCACGCTCACATCGGCGAAGGGGAGATGGGGGCGATTTATCGCGCGACCGACGAGACGCTGAGGCGGGAGGTGGCGGTCAAGCTGGTCCGGGGCTGTCACGCCGATGATCCGCAATTCCGCGAACGCCTGCTCCGCGAAGCCTGTGCAGCGGGGAAAGTGAACCATCCCCGTGTGGCTCAGGTGTATGCGCTCAATTTCTCGAACGGCCATCCCTATCTGGTCATGGAACTGGTGACGGGACAGGATTTCGCGCAGCGGATGAAGCGCGATGGCCGGATCGACGAGCGCACCGTTTTGCGAATGGCGCTGGACGTGGCCGACGGGCTGACGGCACTCAACCGCGAAGGGTTGGTCCACGGCGATATCAAGCCGGGAAACATCGTGCTTGACCGGGACGGGAATGCCAAGCTGGTTGATTTCGGACTTTCCGGGATGACGCGTCGCGATGGCCAAGGCGCCATTGTGGGCACGCCGGACTATATTGCCCCGGAACTGCTTCGGGGCGCTGCGGATTCCCACCGTAGCGACCTCTATAGCCTGGGGACCACGCTCTATTACCTGCTTGCCGGACGCCTTCCGCACGACGGCGCGACCCCGGCGGACGTCTTGAAGGCGCGGATGGTTCTGCAGCCCGCCCCGCTTTCCAAATACGCGCGGCAGGTCTCGGTTCCCACGCGGAAGCTGGTCATGCGGATGCTCGAGCCCATTCCCGAGAAACGGTATCCGAACAGCGAGGCGGTCGCCGCGGACATCCGGGAAGCTTTGGCGCGGTTGGACGACGTCTTGCCCGAGACCTCCGACGCGGCGCGGTCGGCGCACCGCTTTTTTGAGCGTCTGGGTTCTTGTTTTCCACGGCGGACGCATCCGGTGGCACCGCGATCGTGGCACCTCGCCGTCGGGTCGTTTCTTGCCGTCGTCGTCCTCGTCGCAGGGGGCGCGTTTTTGCTCGCGCGTCACGACCGCTTTTTTGACCGGGCCCTGCTGGGTTTTCACCGCGGGGTTGCGAGCCTTGTCAAGAAGGGCCTCGCGCCGGCTGGCCAGCCCCGCCCTCCCGATGTAGCCCGGGATGTGACCGGCCATGTCACGTCCGCGCCTCAGCCCGTGGTTCCGTCCGATTCCGCCGTTTCGGCCCAGGAGCTTGGCCTTCCCGAATCCTCGCTGAGTTGGAACAGCCTGAATCTGGGTGAACACACGCAGGGTGGGAGTTCGATGCAAATGGGCGGAGTGATGATCGTCCAAGGCATGGGCACGGATATGTGGCAGGGAAATGACAGTTGCCGTTACGTTTGGACGCGGGCCTCCGGCGACTACGCGTTTTCGGCGCACGTCAAGGTGATCGCCGACAACGACAGGCTCGCCACCACCGGCCTGCTGATCAAAGGACCCGACCCTGCCGCGGGACCCGCTGTGCTGTTCGGGGCTTTAGGCAACGGCGAGCTCTTCCTTCAGGTCCGGCAACCGGACAGCCGGACGATCGTGGTCGTCAAACGCTCTGAACGGCCGGCCGAGTTTCCGGGGTATCTCAAGATCGTCCGCCGCGGTAAGACGTTCGAGGCTCTCGTGTCCGCCGACGGCCTCGCCTGGGGCCCGTTCGCGACGTGTCGGCTGGATTTGCCCGACGTCAACAGTGTCGGTTTTTCCGTTTCCGCGCAAGTTCCCAACACGCTCGCTACGGCCAAATTCGCCCATGTCCGACTGCAGAGCCTGCGCTAGGCGCGAGGCTTGTCTGGGCCGGCATTTGCGGGGCCGGCCGCGGCGCGTGGAGCGGAGTCCTCTCAGCCGAAGGCCGCCTCCAGCTTGTCCAGCATCGCTTTCTCCTCTGCGGACATCTTGCCGAAGCACAGAAGTCCGCCGGCGGATTTGGCGATCAGCCGCGCGTCGGACAACACTTCGTTTTTCAGCGCCAGCCGTTCGGAGTCGCTCAGTTGGCTTTTCAGCGCTTGGATGTAGTGGACCCACGCATCGAATAAGACCGGATCGGGTTTGCGGCTGAGCCAGACGTCGAGGATTTCGGGGGTCACGTTCTTGTTTTGCAAACCCGCTTTTTCGGCGTATTTGACCAGCTGGTGCCGCTCTTCGTCTTGCATTTCTCCGTCAGCCCAGGCGATTTCGACCAAGGGGATCGCGAAAAGTGTGGCTAAGGTTCCCGGTCGGATGCCGAGGGCGATCAGTTTTTCCAGAACCGCGTCATTCGTGATACCGGAGACACGGGCCAGATTCTCTTTGGTCTCCTGCATGTCCGCCAGTTTCTTCTTCTCTTCGAGGAGGCGCCGCTCCTGCTCATGGAAGAACAGGTCTTCCATCGATTTTCCTAGTCTGCTGTCCAACATGGATCTGTCCTTCCAAGATGTTGAAGGTGCGAATTATGCCGAAACCGCGGGGGAGGGTCAAGGCGGGTCACGGCGGAAAAAAGCGGGCTTATGAGCGACGGCCTCACGCCGGCGGCTCAGGTCGGACGCGGGCGGACGCGCCGGGTCGGGGTCGCTTCGCGCGGGTCTTCGGGCCAGTAGTGTTTTGGGTAGCGGCCCCGGAGGTCTTTGCGGACAAGGGCGTAGCCGGTGGCCCAGAAGCTTTCCAGGTCGCGCGTGACCTGCACGGGACGCTGCGCGGGCGAGAGCAGGTGCATCACCACCGGGACGCGGCCGTCCGCCACCTTCGGGGTCTGGGCCATGCCGAACACCTCTTGGATCCGCACTTCCAGGTAGGGCGCGTCTTGGTCGTAGCGGATTTGGATGTTGGAGCCGCTCGGCACGGTGAAATGCGTGGGCGCGAGCTTATCCAGCAGTCGCCGCGAACAGCCGCAGGCGTCGAGCCGGCTCTGAAGCAGGCCCGTCAGGTCGAGCTCCTGCACGTGGCTCCAGCGGGTGATCCCGTCGCAGGCGGGGCCGAGCCACGCGTCGAGATCGGCGAGCAGGGCCTCGTCCGAGAAATCGGGCCAGCCTTGCTCCGGCAACGTGGTGTGCAGAAAACACACGCGGGTCTGGAGGGCGCGTGCGGATTTGCCCCACGGCAACTGTGCGACGCCTTTCTGGCGGATGCCTTCGTAGAGCGCGGCGCGCAGATCGTCCGGATCGGGCGCGGCCTGCCCGCCTTCTTTGACGACGATGGCGCCCAGGCAGATGCGGTTTACGGCCTGGACCGATTCGGTTCGCCTGTCCCAGGAGGTGATCGCGCGGCATTCGAACGCCGTTCCGAATGACTCCTCGACCTCTTCGCGCGTGAAGGGCGCGGCGAGCCGGATCTTGGCGTCGGTCGTGTCGTCCTGCAGTTCGGCGGCAACCAGCCATTCGGACTGGGCCAGTGGGTCGGCGGTGTCGAGGATCGCGCCGCGTCCGTTGCGCATGAGATACCGGCCTGAGGTGTCGCGGCGGCGCGCGATGCGGTCGGGGAACGCCCACGCCAGCAGCAGTCCTTCAGAGAGCCGCCGGTCGTCATTGGCCGGATAGGCGTGGCCCCAGCGGCGGGCGAGCTCTTTGACGCGGTAGGCGAATCCGTCGTGTCCCGTGGCGCCGCCGAGGCGGTCCAGCAGCCGGCGCACGTCGGTTTCGTTGCGGAGCGAGGACTCGGAGGCGGCTTCGGCCAGTGCGGCCGCCAGCAGGCAGGCGTGCTGGGCGCAACCCTCGTGCGCGGCTTCAAAGATCATATGCGCGAGGCGCGGGTGGATCGGGAGCTTGACCATGGCGCGGCCACGGGGGGTGATGCTGGGGAAAGGCGGTGGATTGTGGTCAGCGGGCCGCAGGGGCGAGGGAGTGAGCGCGCCGAGTTCCTGCAGCAGGGCGATCGCCTGGCGCCAGGCCGCATCCGGCGGAGGCGTGAACCAGGGTACGCCGTCGCGGGCGGTAGTGCCCCATTCGGCCGTCTGCAATGCCGTGGCGGCGAGGTCGGCGTCGTAGATCTCGGGCAGCGCTTCCGGCGCGAGCTGCTGGTCGGTCACCTCGTCCCAGAGGCGGTAGCAGACCCCGGGGCAGAGGCGTCCCGCGCGGCCGCGGCGCTGGTCGGCGCGGTCGCGGGTGATGCGCAGGGTTTCGAGGCGCGACATGCCGTTGCGCGGCGAGAAGCGGGAGACGCGCATCCAGCCGGTGTCGATCACGACGCGGATGCCTTCGATGGTGAGGGATGTTTCCGCGATGGAGGTGGCGAGCACCACTTTGCGGCGTCCAGGGCCTGGCGGCTCGACGGCGGCGTCCTGTTCCTCTCGCGGCAAGGCCCCGTACAGTGGATGAAGCGAGACGTCGGGCGGCAGCGGCACGGCCCGCAGGCGTTCGAGCGCGCGGCGGATCTCGCCTTCGCCCGGGAGGAAAACGAGCAGGCTGCCCTCCTCTTCGCGCAAGGCCCGGAGCACAGCGTCGGCGGCTTGAAGCGGCAGGGGCGCGGAAGAGTCGCGCGCGAGCAGGCGTGTTTCCACCGGGTAGAGCCGCGCGTCGGCGGTCAAGATGTCCGCGTCGCCCAGGTGGGCGGCGATGGGCTCGGGACGGATCGTGGCGGACATGACGAGGAGGCGCAGGTCGGGCCGCAGCGCGCGGCGGGCGTCGAGCGCGAGGGCCAGCCCGGTATCGGCGGCCAGGCTGCGCTCGTGGAACTCGTCGAAGATCACGAGCCCGGTGTCGGCGAGTTCGGGATCGCTCAGCAGCCGTTGGACGAGGAGCCCCTCGGTGAGGATCTCGACGCGGGTGCGGGGGCCGGTCTTGCGGTCGAGCCGGATGTGGTAGCCGATGGATTCGCCGACCGTTTCGCCGCGCTGGCGCGCCATGTAGCCGGCGGCGGCGCGGGCAGCCAGGCGGCGCGGCTCGAGCAGCAGGATCTTGCGGCCCCGCAACCAGGGCGCGTCGATCAGGTACGGCGCGACACGGGTGGTCTTGCCGGAGCCGGGCGGCGACTGGAGAACGACGGACCGGTTGGCCGACAGCGCGGCGGCCAGCGCGGGCAGGACGGCGTCAACGGGGAACGCGGGCGAGTGCGGGCACGGGGACACTCATTTTTCCTCTTGCAGCGGGCCGTGTTTCTTCACGTCCTTCATGGGGATCGTCTGGCTGATGCCGGGGGCCGTTTCGATGCGGATGCCTTCCTCGTTCATGAATTCGAGCACGCCTTTGTAGTAGGAGCGCGTGGTGGTGACTTCGTAGTTCGGGATGAACTGGCGCACGAGTTTGAACTGGAGCGTCAGCGTCTCGCCGCGCTTTACCTCGACCTTGCGCTTCTGCGAGGCAAAGCCCTTGCGGAAGATCTCGATCTCGTGTTCGCCTTCCAGAATCTCTTCGAACGCGAAGGGGTCCGAGACCGCAGTGGTGTCGGTGCCGCGCGTGATCGTGATGCCCACCTTCTTGCCGTCGATGAGGACGGTTGAGCCCGAGGGGGCCGTGATGAGCTCAAGCCGCCCCGTGATTTTGGCGAGGCGGAACTCTTCGGTGATGGAGGCGCCTTTGCCGAGCGTGACGTCGCGGGCGCCGGATTCGTAACCGGGCTTGTCGACGCGGACGCGGTAGGTGGCTGGCTTTGCGTTGGCCAAGTCGAAGGGCGTCTCGCCTTTGAACTCGTCATTGATGTAGACCCGCCCGGCCTCCGGGATCGAGACGACGCGGAGGGTTCCGGGCAGGGGCTTGAGTTGCACGTCGACGTTCTGGACCTCGCCCGCCGAGAGCGAGACCTCGCGCGCGTGCGGCTGGAACCCGTCGGCCTGGACGGCCAGCGTGACCGTGCCGCCGGGAATGCGGTCGATCCTGCAGGGCGTGTGCCCGCGGGAGATTCCGTTGACCAGCACCTCCGCGCCGACCGGGTCGGAGGTGAGCGAGATGGTGCCGGAATCCGACATCAGGATGATCTCCTGCTTGAGCGGCGTGCGGCCGTCGAGGGTGACTTCGACCTCTTTCGTCTGGTACCCCGCCGAGGCGATCGTGAGGCGGTGCGTGCCGCTTTCGAGCGTGGTGACGAGCAGCGGGGTTGTCCCGAGCGAGACGCCCTTCGCCGAGACTTCGCAATTCGGCGGATCGGCGGTGATCAACAGGATGCCGGTCAACGCTTCGAGGTTGACGGCCGCGGTGCGGCTGACGCCCGTCTCCAGTACCACGGTGTCGAAGGCGTCGCGGCAGCCCGCCTTGATGAGGTGGAGCAGGTGCGGCCCCGGCGCGAGATCCGTGAGCGTGAGCGGCGTGACGCCGCGCTCGGCGTGATCCACCTGCACCGTCGCGCCGGCCGGCTGCGAGGTGATGTCGAGGCGGGTCGTCGGGCCCTTTTCTTTGGCGGCCTGGAGCGTGGCGCCGAGGAACAGGAGGGGGAGGATCAGAAAGCGTTTACGTGTCATGGCGGATTACCTTGTTGAGGTGGAAGCGGTCGTTTCAGCGCCGGTTTTTTTTGAGACGGCTCTCCACGTCGATCAGTTTGCGAGTGGCTTCCTTGTGGCGGCTGTCGGCACGGTCGGGAATCAGTTCGCAAAGGATCTTGAGCTCGCGCGCCGCCGCCGGCCAGTCGGACAGGTTGATCGCGCGGTCGGCCCGGAACCGCTGCTCCTCGTAGCGCTTGCCGAGTTCGCTTTCGGCGGACTCGAACCCGTCGATGACCGCAGCGTAGAAGTCGGGCTTGGGGTTGACGGTGTCGAGGTAGAAGACGGCTTCCTGATAGCTGCGGATCGCCTCGAAAACGTTGCCGTATTTCACCTCGCGCTCGTCGAATTTCTTGCGGGCCACCTCCAGCGCATCCCGCGCGAGGGCGGTGAGCTTATCGGCGGAGAACTGGATGGCCCAGATGCCGAGCTCGTTCTTGCTGAAGGTCTCCAGCTTTTCGCGCAGGGCCTTGAAGTTTTCGGGCTCCAGCCGGTTCGTCACGCGGCAGGTGTGGGCCTTCTTTCCGATCGCGACGGTGAGCGTCCACTCGTTCAGCGTGTTGGGCTTGGCCGCGAAGCCTGTGTAGGACTTGTCGAGCGAGAAGATGCCGCTGCTCTCGATGTCGTTGGACAGCTCGGCCAGGCGCTCCGGATCGAGCGTCTTCTCTTTGCGCACGTGGCGGTTTTTGCCGGAGAGGTCGTCGATCTTGACGGTGAGGACGCCGCCGGGCGACAGACTCAGCTCGTAACGGAAAATGTTCGCCGTGCTGGCCTCGATTTTCTCGTAGTAGATCAGGAGCGATTTTTCCGGCGCGATGGCCTGCGGCTTTGCGGAGGGTGTTTCTTTCGCGCGGTTGGCCGGGTCCAGGATCAGGGTTGTGCCGAGGATCAGGATCAGGACGGCCGCGAGTGTCCAGAGGGCCGGCCGCAGGAATTGTTTCCGCGCGTGGGTGGTAGGGGAATCCTCCTTGCCGAACCCGAGATCGATCACCACGTCGGAGCTTCCGGCGCTTCCCTCGGCGGGCGGAACCGGCGCGGCGGCCTCGGCCTGCTCCACGCGCAGGATCGTCTGGCCGACTTTCACGAGGTCGCCCGGTGAGAGGCGGCGTTCGTCCACGGCCTTTTCGTTGACGAGCGTCTCGTTCGCGCTGGCCAGGTCGATGACCCATAGCTCCTCGCCGCGCAACTCGAACCGGCAGTGGCTGCGCGAGAGCAGCAGGTCGTTGATCGCGATGTCGCACTGGCTGGCGCGTCCCAGTTTGAGCCCTGCAGCGGTGACGGGGTAGTGACGGCCCTTGAGCGGGCCGTCGTCGATGACGAGGGTGAAGGGGTTCATGCTCATAGGTTAGAACAGTTGCTCCAGAGTTTGTCGGAGGATCGGGCCGAGCAGGATGATGAAAACCGCCGGAAAGATGAACAGCATCAGCGGGCCGAGCATCTTCACCGGGGCTTCGTTGGCGAGTTTCTCGGCGCGGTCGAACCGGCGCGACCGCATCTGGTCGGACTGGATGCGCAGGATGGAGCCGATGCTGACGCCGAGCTCGTCGGCCTGGATCAGCGCGTGGGTGACGGAGCGCAGGTCGGCCAGGTCGACGCGCTGGGCCATGTTGCGGAGCGCCACGCGGCGGGGAATGCCCACCTGGATCTCGCGTGACATGCGGATGAGCTCCTCGTTGAGCGGATCGAGCTTGCGGCGTTCGCAGTTGCGCTGGAGCGCGCTCATGAAGTCCATGCCCGCTTCGACCGACAGCGTGAGCAGGTCCAGGACGAACGGCAGGGCGCGCTGGATCGCGGTGTGGCGCGCGGTGAGGACCCGCTTCAGCCAAAGCAGGGGAAAGTAATAGAAGAGCGCGACGCCCAAGAGCAGGGCGAGCTCGAGGTTCTCCGCCAGCGCGGCCCCGGGGCTGACCGCGGCGATCAGCCGCAGCGTCGCGAACCAGAAAGCGCCGCACGCGATGGGCACCAAGAGTTTGAGCGCGGCAAACTCCCGGCCGTTCAGCAGTCCCTCATAGCCCGCCGCCACGAGTTTGCGGTCGGCGGTGTCGCGCGCTTTGGCGAACGCCGGCCGCATGACCACGCCGTCAAGGTTTGGGACGAACGGCAGAAGCAACCGGAAGATCAGCGGCAGCATGCGCTCCTGCTGGCGCCCGTCGGCCAGCGTCACGTAGGTGATCTGCCGGGCGATGTTGATACAATACCACGCCAGACCCGTCGCGCAGACGGCCCAAGCGGTCATGGTGAGCAGTTTCAAGGTGTCAGTCATCTCAACCTTTGCCTTGGCGAGTCACGGATTCACAGAATGTCAAAAATATATTATGTCAATTGACACGTGAAAGTCACGACTGAAGCGAAAAAATGACGGGTGCTCACGGGGCGGCTGTTCGGCGGCGGCCGAGGAGACGCGTTTGCCGCGGGATCAGTGGACAAAACGGGCCGGCGCGTCCAGCTCGGCGAGGTCGGGCACGCAGGCGTAGCACGCCCATCCTTTTTGCGGCGTGTGGACCAGTGCCGCGCCGTGCAGGAACCCGACCCAGTTTTCGGCGCTGAAGGTCCTCATCTTCAGGCCGGTCAGGAACGACGCGATGAAGATGTCGTGGCTCACGTAAACGCCGAGCTGCGCCGTGGTCTGACGCTGCAGCCACTCGGCGGTCTGCTCGGTGGCGCGAGCGATCGGAAGAGAATAGGGCGCGATTCCGTTACGGAGATACTCCAGCATGTAGGCCATGTAGCCTTGCCGCCGCATGCAGTCCTGGACCGCGTACGGATCCTCGTAGTAAAAACCGCGCACGCCCAGCGGGTCGGCGTCGGCGACCGCCGCGTCCGTGATCCCCATGCCTTCCGCAAAATGTTTGGCCGTCAGTTGGCAGCGCGCCATAGGGCTGGCCGAAAAACTCGCATCGCGGAAGCCGGCGAGATGCCGGCCTGCCGCACGCGCCAGCTCGATCCCGTGCGGCGTGAGCCCGAGGGTCCGCCCGAAGTCTTTGTCGTCGGCGCGGATCGCCGGACGCTCGGAGTGGCGCATGAAAAGCGCAACGCGGTGCCCCTGTGCGAGAGCCTCTCGGACAAAGGAAAGATCGATGGTCTCAGCGGCGGTGTGCATACGGTGGGGCCGGCGTGTCGCGCTGGCGCTGAACCTGCGTCACTTAAGAGGAACGGGCGCGGTCGTTGTATTCGCCCGTGCGGGTGTCGATGCGGATGACGTCGCCCTCGTTGATGAAGAGGGGGACCGCCAGTTCGTAGCCGCCCTCGACGGAGGCCGGCTTGGTGACCTTGCCCGCAGCCGTGTTGCCCTTCGCGCCGACCTCGCACTTGAGGACTTTTCGCTCGACAAGGTTGGGCAGCTCGACTTCGATCACCGCATTGTTGAAGAACAACGCGTCGACGGGCATGTCGTCCATCAGGAAGTATTTGTTTTGCCCGAGGACGGCCTCGCTGATGGTGACCTCTTCGAAGTTCTCGTTCAAAAAGATGTACTGGCCGGCGTTTTCATACGAGAAACGCAGCTGTTGCTGCAGCAGCTCGGGCTTCTCGAAACGGTCGTTCGAACGGAAGCTGCGGCTCATCGTGGAACCGGTGAGCATGTTTTTGAGCTTGCAGTTGTAGATCGCCTGGCCTTTTCCCGGTTTGCTGAAATCGAAATCGGTGATCAGGTAGGGCTGGCCGTCGTCGAGTTGGATTTTGCCGCCTTTGCGGAGATCGGATGCGTCTAACATGATGGTCCTTTTGTGTTGAAAAGCGGTGGCATCTTACAGATTCGGGCGGGAATCTGTCAAGTGCCGGCGGCGACCGGGCCGTTCTTCCAAAAACGGAGTCGCTGCGTAAAATAGTTCTAGTCGTAGGTCCTGAAATGTTCGCGGAGGAGTTTGAAGGTGCCGCAAGGACCGGCGGGCCAGAGCCGCGTGGGGGTGGCGGACTCGATCGCGCGTTCGACCTCGTCCGGCAGCGCGGCGAGGAAGTCGAGTCCCGACAGCTTTTCGATCTCGTCGATGGAGACCAGCGACGCACGTGCGAAGGCGCGGCGCCGGAGGTTTTGCGGCATGTAGACGGCCAGGGCGCGGAGCTTCGTTTTCTCCTGCGCGACGACGATCTGGTAGAATGCGGTCGGGATGCCGACTCCGGACGGCAACCGCCTGCCGTCCGGCGCCGTGACCGCGCCGGCGATGACCCAGACCTCGCCGTAACAGTCGGGCCAGAGTTCGGCGATGCGGAACTCGAGGTCGCGCCACGGGCCCTGGTTCAGCCCTGCGCGCTGCGGGCAGATGTTGGAGGTGAGAAAAGTCTGTTCCTGCGCTTCTTTGCCGTAGCGGGCGGCGATGGCGAGATTGGGCGCCATGTGTCCGCGGTCGTAGCCTGTCTTGGCATAATCCTTGTGTTGCGGCGAGTTCGCGGCGGCGGGGTCGGGCTTGAAGCCGGAGGGACGGGGCGGAATGAACGGCGCGCGCGCGCGAGCGGCTTTGTAGGCCACCCAAACCGGGTGGCGCAGGGAAGGCGAGTAGCCGATGATGAAGCCTTTCTTGCGCAGCACCGTGATGTCGGCTGGCGCGGCGCCGGCGTTCTGTCGGGCCGGCAGCCCGGCGCACGCGAGACCGTTGGTGGAAAGGGGTGCGGGAAGCGTGCCGGTCACGTCGTGTCCCGTGAGGCCGAGCGTGTCGGTGACGTCGGCCGACGCGTGGCCGAGGCGAAAAGCCCAGTCGGCGAGCGTGCCGGGCACTTTCTGGGCCTGCGCGTGCTGCCAATAGCGCGGCTGATGGACGAACCAGTTGGCGGCCCCCAGCGCGACGAGCGCCGCCAGGCTGAGAAAAGCGGAGAGGGTTTTGAAAAGTCGTCGGATCATGGGAGACTCGCGTTATACCGGCTTGAATCCTGCGCGGCCGATGCGGGAGAGCGCCTCCTCGAGCGTGCGGCGGCAGGTGGCGAAGTTCAGGCGCGCGAAACCGGGCGCGCCGAACGGTGCGCCGTCCGAGAGGCCGACCCCGTGCGACAGCAGAAATTCGGCGGGCGACTGCCCGTTCATCTGGTCGAGCCAAGGACGGAAATCGAGCCATGCGAGGTAGGTGGCTTCGACGTGCGGCAGGGCCACGCCCCAGCCGCGGGCGGCCTGTTCCACGGCGTCGCGGTTGGCGCGGAGGCAGTCGAGGAGCGCCCGCCGCCAGGGCTCCGCATGGCGGTACGCGGCTTCGGCCACGACCCAGCCGAAGAGGTTCACGTGCGGGACGATGCCGTTCATCGCGTGGCGGAACCGCTGGCGTGTCGCGGCGTCGGGAATGACCGCGAAGGCGCAGGAGAGCCCCGGCAGGTTATAGGTCTTGCTGGGCGAGAGGAGCGTGACCAGCGAGCCGGCGTGTTCCGGCGCGGCGCAGGCGGCGGGCGTGTAGGCGTAGGGCGCATCGAGAACGAGGCCGCCGTGGATTTCGTCCGAACAGACGATGAGGTTGCGTTCCCGGCAGAAAGCGAGCAGCGCGCGAAGTTCCGCCGGCGACCAGGCGCGCCCGAGCGGGTTGTGCGGGTTACAGAGGATGAACAGGCGCGTGTCGGGGGTGAGCGCCGCGTCGAGTGCGGCGAGGTCGAACGCGGGGCGCCCGCCGGCGTCGCGGGCCATGGGGGCCGTGACGAGCCTGCGGCCGGAGAGGCCCGGCGCTTCGAGAAAGGGCGGATAGACCGGCACGGTGGTTGCGACCGCGTCTCCGGGGTTGCCCACGGCGCGGCAGAGGATGTTGAGGCCGCAGACGAGGCCGGGGACGGGAACGACCCACGCGCGGTCGATCGAAAATCCGTAGTGTTCGCAATGGTAGTCGATCATCGCCTCGATGGCCGCGCGCGAATCTTTCGCATAGCCGTAGACGGCGTGGGCGGCGCGGCGTTCGAGCGCCTCCGTGATCGCGGGCGCCGAGCGGAAATCCATGTCGGCGATCCAGAGCGGCAGCACGTCGCGTCCGGCATAGAGACCCCATTTGAGGCTGTCGCTGTTGCGGCGGTCGGTTGGGACGTCGAAGAAATCGGGTGCGAACGGCATGGTTGGGCCTTCTTCAGGGAGCCGCAAGAACGTAGTCGTAACAGTGCCGCAGGGCGTTTCGGAAGGCCTCGGGCGAGCGGTTTTCGCGGCGGAGCGTCGCGCGTCCGTTCTGGCTGAAGCCCGCGCCGAGGGCGGGGGATGTGCAGAGCCGGATGATGCCGTCCGCCAGCGCCTCGGGCGTGGGATGGGTGAGGAACGCGTTGTCGTGTGAAAGGATGGCGCGGTTGGCGGGCGTGTCGACGGCGGCGATGGGTGTGCAGGAGTGGAGATAGTCGAGAACTTTGATGGGGGCGGTGGTTCCCGCGCGGCGGGGCGAGACCAGCACGTCCGAAACCGCCAGCAGGGCGGCCAACTCCCCGGGCGGGATCCGCCCGGGGAAGACGACCGAGGCTTCGATGTCGGCCTGGGCGAGGGCGTCGCGCATGCGCCGGATTTCCGCGCCGTCGCCGCCGACCACGACGAACCTCGTCCGCGGAAGCGCGGCCAGCACGCGCGGCATGGCGTTGAAAAAGAGGTCGAGGCCTTGGAAGCGGGTGTAGGAGCCGACGCAGGTGACGATCTTCTGGCCGGGTTCCGCGCGGAAGCGGGCCTGCGCCAGGTTGAGAGCCGGAAGTGTGACCTCTTCGGTGACGGCCGGTATGTCGGGTATCACGCAGGCGCGGCTGCGCCGGCCGAACCGGGAGAGGACCGCGATCACCGAGGGATCGTTGCCGATTACGGCGTCGGCCTTTTTGAGGGCGCGCCGTTCGAGGAAACGGTAGAAACCGAGCCACAAACGGCGGAGGCCTGCGACCCTGCCGTGGTCAAGGTCGGTGTTCCGCTCGAAAACGTAAGGGGTTTTCGTGAACAGGCCGGCGGTCCAGGCGACGATCCCGCCGTCGTCGATGCCGTGAATAAGCGTGTAGGCGTGGTGCCCGGAAAGGAATACGGCTTTGAAGAGCATCAGGGCGTCCAGCGCGAACCGGCGCAGGGAGGGGCCTTCGGGCAGCCGGCGGCAGAACGGGATGCGCGGGACGAGCAGGAGGTTGACGCCGGGGACTTGCGGCGGCGTGCCGATCGGCGCGGTGAGCAGGTCGACGGTATGCCCCAGCGCGACCAGCGCTTCCAGGTTGTGCCGGATGCGGTGGCAGGCGCCTTCCCAAGGGTAATAAGGCTTGGACGTGATGAAGAGAATGCGGGACATGGGGGAGGAATGGCGAGAGAGAAAAAGTGGACGGATGCGGGACGGAAAAGCGGGGCGGACGGGGACCTGCGTCCCGGCTTACCAACTGTCGGGCAGTTCGATGCGGATGGTTCGGCTTTTCATCGCGTCGATCTGCGCCTGGGAGGGGCCGTCCTTTTTTGTGGCGGGGCTGCCCCAAAGCGTGCCGGGCGCGGAAACGGCCGGCACCGAGATGCGCGCGGCGCAGGTGGGGCATTCGGTTTCCTGGTTCGCCATGTCGGAGGGTGCTTCGATCTCCTGATGACAGGCCGGACAGATGAACGAAAGGAATGCGGTCTCTTCAACATGCGCGTCCATAGCACCTCCCAAGCCGAGTAAAAAGCGCGTATGATAATCGGAAGGCCCCGAGAAAACCAGCGTATTTTCTCGGGGCCTTTCAAAAAGCGGACGGCCGCGCCCGGTCATTTGAGGATGAGGAGCAGGAGTCCTTGGACGATGCCGACGATGAAGCCGATAACGCCTCCCAGAATCGTGACCCAGCGCAACTCGTGGTTGGCCACGCTGCGGGCGATCGCCTCCATCTTCTTGTCGTCGTAGACGATGATGGACTCGGAGATGATGTCCCAGATCCGCGTGCGCTCCGCGAGGTCGGCGACGTGGGCCCGCGCGAAGTCCGTGATCTGTCCGGCCAGCAGCGCGGCGAGCTTCTGTTTGGCGTCCGCCTGCAGGAACTGGTCGGGGGTCCCGATCGGCCGGGCGCAGAGCTGACGCACGGCTTCTTCCGCTTGTCCCGCGATTTGCGGTTGCACGCCGGGCGAGCGGAGCGCGGCGTGCAGGGCCTCTGCCAGCCAGTCGAGATAACCCGAGACGTCGCCGTCTGCGGCCAGCAGGCGCGAGGCGTCCGCCAGGGTTCCGGTTTCGAGGTTGTCGAGCACGGATGCGCTGACGCTCGTGAAGCCGTGGCGCGTCATGTCGCGCACCGCGTCCGAGGCGAGCAGCGCCCGCACGTGCCGCTCGATGCCGTCTGGCGCGTCGGTGTCCAGCAGCTCGGGCCAGGTGCGCGCGAGCAGCTTGCGGAGCGCGGTCTCGATCAGCCCGCGCATGCGGTCGGCATCGCTGGCGTTGGCGAACTGGCTGCGGACGGTTGCGGGAAGGGTCTCGCAGAATTTTGTGAGCTGGGCTTCGACCACGGCGGCCCCGGAAAGCCCGCTGAGCAGGCTGCCGATCGCGCCCTGCTCGCTGAGGCGCGTCTGCACGGCGGTCCGGATGGCGGTGCGCAGCGCGTCTTGGGCGGGCGGCGTGGCGAGCAGTCCGGCAAGCTCTTCGCCCAGCAGGCGGGCGCGGGAACCTGCCAGCGCGGCGAGCTCGGCGGTATTGGCGGGGCCAAGAAATGCGGCGGGCGTGGGGTAGTCGGCCATCCAGGCGCGGAGCCCTCCCGCGATAACGGCGCAGAGGCGGTCCCGGCGATCCGGCGCGAGCACGGCCTCCGCAAGGCGGGCGGGCAGGTCGGCCAGCAGGTCGCGCGTGTGTGCCGGCAGGAGATCGGAGGGGCTGCGGGGGGCGAGGCGTCGCCACTGCTCCCCGAGGAACGGCCGCAGGACGTCCGCGCGGAACGCGGGTTCCGCCAGCCGGTCTGCCACCGCGCCGGAAGCGAGCGCCGCGAGCTGCGCCTGAAGCGCGTCGAGCCGCAGGCCCGCGCACTCTTTGGCCAGCGCGTCGAGCGACGGCCAGGGGCGGGCCGCCGCCTCCGAAACGGCGGACAGCACGGCGGCGCGCAAGCTTTCGGCCACCTCGGGCGACGCGAGCCGGCCGGCAATCTTGTCGGGGCTCATCAGCTCGTTGCTGACGACCTTCTGGACCGCTTCCGCGATCTCCATTTTCTTTTTGGCGAAGAGCGCCCAGAAGACCCAGCGGATGGCCAGATCGTTCGTGCCCGCGCCGATGATGAAGCCGACGCCGCCTTGGATGAGGAACTCGAAAAACGTGTGCATGGGGGAAACCTGTCCTGAAAGAGCGGTTGAGTAACCGATAACGATCAGGGAACGCCCAATGTTCAACTGAAAACGCGGCCGTTCTCTTGGCCACTGGGGGTCCCCTGTCGGTCATCGGGCGCCGGGCGTCACGCGATGCCCGCTTCCGCGGCGGCCTCCGGCGCGGGCGTTTCCGTCGGGGCGGGCGCCGGCGCGGGCTCCGGCGCGGCAGGCGCCTTCAGCGCGTCGCCGATCCCCATGCTCTCTGCCGCGCGCAGCAGCTCCTCGTCGGCGGTCGCGAGCAGGCAGGTGATGCCGTGCGCGGACTGCAGTTCCAGCAGGGTGGCGAGGTGGATCGCCTGGGCGGTGCCGACGGCGGTCGGGAAGGCGTCGGCGGCGCGGCGCAGCACGCTTTCGGTGACGGGCACCTGGGTGATGCTCTCGCAGACGCGCTCGATCCAGGTGCCGAGGCGCGCGCGCTGCGCGTCGTCCAGTTTGCCGGTCAGGCGCAGAAGGTTGGCCATGCGGTAGCACTCCGTGCGCAACAGGGTGCTGGCATAGGCCGCACTCCAGTGGCCCCAGCCCGGCCACGGGGATTTGGAGCCGACCAGCTGTCGGATCACGAGCGATGAATCAAGATAGACGGTCATCTTTTCCTTCTTTCCTGCATGAGCTGTTTGACGGGGTCGGCATCGAGGCCGAAACCGCCGATGTCTTTGAGTTCGGAGGCGGGACGGGACGGGGAGATGAGAGGAAGACGCCCCGTGACGCCGTCTTCAGCCAGAATGCGTGCGATGACGCGCTTGTGGCTGGTGATCAGCACGTCCTTGCCTTGCCGCGCAAGGCCGAGGTAGTGGCTGAGCTTTTGCTTGAGCGTGGCCGTGTTTACCGTTGTCATGGATACATAATAGACATGTGGTGTCTATATTTGCAAACGAAATTTCATTCCGGCGGGAATTATGATTGCCAAGAGCGGCGTGATTGCATTAGATTTTTGTGCCGGCTCAAAAAAGACAAGGAAACGCTCTATGTGCGGAATTGTGGGTTATGTCGGCAAACGCAGCGCGTCGGACATTCTGATCAACGGGTTGCGGCGTCTCGAGTACCGGGGGTACGACTCGGCGGGTCTCGCGCTGTTGGTCGACGGCCGGCTGACGGTGGTCAAGCAGACGGGCAAGGTCGCCTCGCTTGAAAAACGCCTGTGCGAAACCGTGCCGGCCGAAATCCGGGAGCGTGCCGGGCTGGGCATCGCGCACACGCGCTGGGCCACGCACGGGCTGCCGACCGAGGCCAACGCGCATCCGCATGTGGCGGACGGCGGACATCTCGCGCTGGTCCACAACGGCATCATCGAGAACTATGCGGCGCTGCGGCGGCAGCTCGAGGCGCGCGGATGCGTCTTCGTCTCGCAGACCGACACCGAGGTCCTCGCGCATCTGGTGAGCACCTTCGACACGGGCGACCTCTTGGCCGCCGTTTCGCAGGCGCTCAAGCGGGTCGAGGGCACCTACGGCATCGCAGTGGTCTCCACGCGGCACCCGGGCCAGATCGTGGCGGCGCGCAAAGGCAGTCCGCTGGTGATCGGCATCGGCGACAGCGAGACGATCATCGCCAGCGACGTCTCCGCGATCGTGGCGCACACGCGCCAGGTGATCTACCTTCAGGACGGCGACGTGGCGCTCGTGACGGCCGAAGGGCCGCAGGTCTATACGCTCGACAACGTCTCGGTCGACCGGGCCGTCGCCAACGTGGAGTGGGAAATCGGCGCGGCCGAGAAGGGCGGCTTCGAGCACTTCATGCTGAAAGAGATCTTCGAGCAGCCTTCGGCCCTGCAGAACACGATCCGCGGTCGCCTGGACGAAGCGCTCGGCACGGCGATCCTTTCGGGGCTCAACCTGGCGCCGCGCGAACTGGCGGCCATCCGGCGCCTGGTGATCGTGGCGTGCGGCACCTCGCTGCACGCGGGCATGGTGGGCAAGTATCTGTTCGAGGGGTTGGCCGATTTGCCGACCGACCCCGAACAGGCGGCGGAGTTCCGCTACTGCAACCCGATCTTGGGGCCGGACGATCTGCTGGTCGCGATCAGCCAGTCCGGCGAGACGGCGGACACCCTGGCGGCGGTGCGCGAGGGCATCCAGAAGGGCGCGCTGGTGGCGGGCCTCTGCAACGTGGTCGGCTCCACGATCGCGCGCGAGGCGGGCCGCGGCGTGTATCTGCACGCCGGGCCGGAAATCGGCGTGGCGTCCACCAAGGCGTTCACCGCACAGGTCACCGTGCTGCTGATGATGGCGCTCAAGCTGGGCCGCTGCCGCCGGCTGTCGCGCGAGGCGGGGCTGGCGCTTTGCGGGGAGATCGCGAGCATCCCCGCGATGATCGAGCGGGTGCTGGAGCAGAACGACGCGATCGCCGCGATCGCCGCGAAATACGCGCAGGTGAACAACGCGTTCTTCATCGGCCGCGGCATTCTCTATCCGACGGCGCTGGAAGGCGCGCTCAAGCTCAAGGAGATCAGCTACATCCACGCCGAGGGGTACCAGGCGGCGGAGCTCAAGCACGGGCCGATCGCGCTGCTCGACGAGAAGCTGCCGGTGATCGCGCTGCTCAACGACATCCCCGGCAAAGAGAAGACGATGGGCAACGTCCAGGAGTGCCGCGCGCGCCGCGCGCCGGTGATCGGTTTCGTGACCGAGGGCGACAAGGATGCCGAGCTGGGCGTGACGGACGTCATCCGCCTGCCTCGCACCGGCACCTACACCGCACCGGTGGTCACGGCCGTGGCGCTCCAGCTCTTTGCCTACCATGTGGCGCGCGTGCGCGGTTGCGAGATCGACCAGCCCCGCAATCTGGCCAAGAGTGTGACGGTGGAATAAGCGGTCCGATTTTTTCCTGACAGCCCCGGCCTTCGTGTGGCAAACTGTTCCCGTTAAATCAGGGACGGCTTTTCGATCATCGAAAGGGATATGGAATGAGGACACGATGGGCTGGGGCGATCATGCTTTCGGTGTGCCTTAACGCGCAGGCGCAGCTGTGGCACCGGGGCAATCTGCACATGCACTCGACGTGGAGCGACGGCAATGTGATGCCAGAGGACGCGGTGGGGTGGTACCGCGATCACGGCTATCAGTTCGTCTGCCTCTCTGACCACCAGATCCTGCAGCTCGAAACCAACGCGTGGCTGGAGGTCGGATCGAAGAAGCTGAGTCCCGCCACGGCGGACGCCTATCTCAAGGCCCATCCGGCCAGTGCCGAAGTGAAGCGGACCGGGAACAGGGCGACGCTGCGCCTCAAGACAATCTGGGAACTGAAGAAGATGTTCGACCGGCCCGAGTCGTTCCTGATGGTTCCCGGACATGAGCTGAACCGCGTGGTCAGCGGCCTCCAGGTCCACATGAACGCCATCAACGTTCAGGACACGATCCCGTACCGTTACGGCGACACGCCTTCTGAAACGTTCTCGCGGGTCGAAAACGCGGTGCGCGCCTGGGGCGATGAGTGGCAGGTGCCCACGCTCTTCATTCTGAACCATCCGATCTGGCCCTATTTCGACATCACGCCCGCGGTGCTGATCGGCTTGCCGCAGGTGCGCTTCTTCGAGCTGTGCAACGCCGACGGCGGCCATGTCCATCCGGCGCATCCCGCCTGGTACAGCCATGAGAAATTCTGGGATGTCGTCAACGCGTTCCGGATCGAGGACGGCTACGAGGCGGTCTACGCGACCGCCTCGGACGATACGCACAACTACACCGATCCCCAAGGCGGGGCGCGTCCCGGTGAAGGCTGGATCTGCGTGCGCTCGGCGCATCTGGAGCCCGCCGCGCTGGTGCAGGCCATGTACCGCGGCGATTTTTACGCGTCCACGGGCGTGGCTTTGGCAGACGTGGCGTTCGACGCGGCGTCCGGCACGCTCACGGTGAAGGTGGCCCCCGAAGCGGGGGTGACGTACACGATCCGCTTCACAACCACCCGGGCGGGGTTCGACCGCGCGACCGAGCCGTTCGACGACCCGGCAAAAGAGAAAAAGCCGGCGCGCGCGGGCCTCCGCTACTCTGACGGCATCGGCAAGACGGCCAAGATCGCGCAAGGCACCGAAGCGTCCTACACGCTGGCTCCGGACGAGCTGTACGTGCGCGCCACCGTGACCTCGTCGAAGGCGGCGGCCAACCGCGTGAACAACGAGCCGGAGTTCGACACGGCATGGACTCAGCCCTACGGCTGGCGCGCGTGGCAGGCGCGCAACCCGCTGCCGGCGCGTCTGACGCCGAAGAAGAAGTAGGCGCCGGCGTGGATCGCGCCTGCCGCGGGGCGTCAGCGCGTCGCGTCGATCGCGTATTCGAGGGTCACGATGGCTTTGGCGGTCTTCTCGATGGCCGACGTGTCGTACTCTCCGGTCCCGGAGGTGTCCGTGGAGTTGCGCTCGGTGATCTGGAAGACGCCCTGGCGGGCCGAGATCAGCGCGCCGACCCGGCCTCCGCCGTTGTCTGCCAACGCGGCGGCCCGGCGCTGGCCGTCCAGGGTCGCCGCGGCCAGAAGCCCGAGCTTCGTGCCCTGCAGATCGGAGACGTAGAACGCGGGCTCGGAGGCGCTGATGTCGACCCCGTCCTTGATCAGGTCGGTGATGCCCGTGGCGGCATCGCGGATCAGCGCGACGTTGCCGGAGGCGACGGCGAGCGACTGGAACGCATCGTAGTACTCGATCTCGTTGGTTTCTTTCCCCTGGGCGTCCCGTTTGAACACTTTCGATGTCTGGATCGTGCCCGGCACGATCTCCTCGTCGCGGAACCCCTTTCGCTTGAGGTAGTCCAGCGCGGCGGCCCGGCTCGTTTGGAGTCTGCCGTAGGACGCGTTCAGACTGGTGCCCCTGGCCGTACAGGTGCAGGAGAATTTTCCGATGTCGGAAACGATGTTCTTCTCCGCATATCCTTTAACGGAGATCGCCTGCTCGTGTCGGACCCGCACGAAAAGTTTCGACAACAGGGTCGACGAAAGAATCATACCCAGAGCCAAGATGACCGCCACGACCGACAATTTCACCACGCTGTTCATGCCTGCCTCCACGCGCGCGGCGTCTGCGGCCTCGCGGCAAAACTGAGATGCCGAGGCCCGCGCCGATCCTGACCCGTGCGTGATGAGGACTTTGACAAGTCCCCCCGCGTTCGTCAAGGCCAGATGTGCCTTTCCAGACTGCGCGCGGGCGTCATCTCCATGGCCTTGGCGCATGTTTTTTGTTAATGTCAAGTTTTAAGGGCCGCCTGCCTGCCGCAGGGTGGAGACTTGTCTTTCGGCGAGATTGCCCGGACGTGGGTGTCCGCACGCTTGAGAGTCATAAAACGTTACGTCCGCTGACGGGGAAGAAGATGTCGGGATGAAAAAAATCGTGGTAAGGACGGTAACACTGGCACTGCTGGCGGGGACGGTGTGCGCGGAACGTAGCGTGTTCAGGTATGATTTCGCACCGCAGGAAGGCTTTGTCAAAGCGCCCGAACAGCCGCTCCGGCAGGAGCTGTGTCTGAACGGGCTGTGGCGGTTCCAGCCCCTGCCCGTGCCGCGCGGATACGAGTGGGATAAGGGCGTCGTGCCGGAACTGCCGCCGCCGGCCGCAGACAAGTGGGAGACGGTGCCGATCAAAATTCCCTCGCCGTGGAACGCGAACCATTGGGGCAACGGTCCCCTGGCCGGCGCGGCAACCGATAAGCCCTACGGCCCCGAGTCGGTCTATTACCCGAGTTATCCCGCGCATTGGATACACTGTCACATGGCGTGGATGGAGCGCGCCTTCCGCGTGCCGGCGACCTGGCCGGAGCACGGTCGGCTTGTGCTGCACTTCGAGAGCGTTGCGGGGGAGTGCCAGGTCTGGCTGAACGGGAGCAAAGTCGGCGAGCATTTCGACAAGTACCTGCCTTTCGACGTGGACGTCACCGCGGCGGCGCGGCGCGGCGGGGAGAACACGCTGCGCGTGGGCGTGCGCAGTTACCGGCTTTTCGATAAACGCGACGCCCGTTACGCCAAAATGTCCGCGCCGTATCCCAACGGCTCGAATACCGACCGGCTCGTCGGCATCTGGCAGGACGTGTCGCTCGTGTCCCAGCCCGCGGTGCGCGTTGTCGACGTGTTCGTGAAGCCGTTGCTCGACCGCGACACGCTGGAAGCCGAAGTCACGGTCCGCAACGACACGGCCGTCGAGCGCACGGTGGCGCTGGTGGCGGAGGTGTTCAGATGGGTCAACGAGGCGGGAAAAGGTGTGCGTGAAGCGCCCGTGCCGAAATGGCGGCTGGGAGACCGGGCTCTCAGGCTTGCAGGCGCGTCGTTCCAGGTGCCTGCGCACGGCACGGCGGTCTTTACGCTGACGGCGAAGGTCGGAGGCCGGCTGGAGTTCTGGAGCCCCGATGCGCCGAATCTGTACGCGATGCTGGTGAACGTGAAGGCTGACGGCTCAACGCTCGACACAAAGTACCAGCGTTTCGGTTGGCGTCAGTTCACGGTCAAGGGCCGCGACCTGCTGCTGAACGGTCAACGCATCCGGCTTTCGGGCGACTTCGTTCATCCCTTCGGTGCCTGCGCTTTCTCGCGCCGCTTCGTCTGGGCCTGGTACACGATGATCAAAGACATGCACGGCAACGCGGTGCGCCCGCACGCGCAGGTCTATCCGCGCTGCTACATCGAGCTGGCCGACGAGATGGGGTTGTGCGTGCTGGACGAGACCGCGGTCTTCGGTAGTTCCATCCGGTCCAACTTCGCCGAGCCGGAATTCTGGACGCGCTATGCGGACCATTTCAAAGGTCTGATCCTGCGCGACCGCAGCAATCCGTCGGTCATGGGCTGGAGCTTCGGCAACGAGATGTTCGCGATTTTTCGCGTGAATGAGGTCAGCAAGGCGGACGAGGCCCGCTGGTATGATCAGCTGACGCGCACTGGACTCGAAGGGCGGAAATACGATCCTACGCGCTCGTGGTTCTCTTGCGACGGCGACGAGGACCTGTTCGGCGCGCTGCCGGTTTGGAGCAAGCACTATGGCCACAACCTGCCGCCGCTGGAGGCAAACACGCGCGGGATCGACAAGCCGCTGATGGTGGGCGAAAACGGCGGCTCCTACTACGCGCGGCCTGCGGATTTGGCCGTCTTCGCGGGCGAGCGCGCATTCCTCGATTACGCCGGGCGTAACGAGGCGCTGGGCGTGGACCTCTACCAAAACATTGTCAAGATGGCGCGGCCCGGTCTCGCTTTTTTCTCGGCTAGCGAGACCGTCTGGTTCGGGCTCGAGTCCCTGCCGTTCGGCTATGCCGACTTCACGCGCCTGCCGACCCTTGCGGACGGTGTGTTTTTCGAAGGGATCCCTCCCGAAGGCAAGTTCGGCATGCAGGTCGAGCGCCTGCCGCCCTTCGTGGGCACGCTGAATCCCGGTTTTGACCCTGCGCTGTCGCTCTACCGGCCGCTGGCGATGTTCGAGGCGCAGAAGGCGGCGCAGGATCCGCGTGGCCCGCAGCCGTGCCGGTGGGACCGTTTTCTGACAACGCCCGAGCGGCCCAAGGCGGCGGAACCCACGCTGGACGAGGTTGCTTACGCGGGCGGCGGCGTGTTGCAAGACCGCCTCGCGGCGTGGGGCGTACGCACGGCCTGCGCGGCGCAGCGTTTCCTCGTTTTGGACGGCGGAGAGCTGCCCGCGGACGCCCAGGCACAAGCGGCGGCGGTGCTGGCCAAGGGTGGCACGGTGCTGGTGATGGTGTGCGATCCAGGAGCCGATGCGTCGGCGCTCTCGGCACTGTTGCCGGAGCCAGTGAAGCTGACCGCGCGCGAGGCGACTGCGTTCGAACGGGGCGACGACGCGCATCCGTGGGCCGCGCCGTTCGGTCTGGCCGACCTTTATTTCGCAGAGGAAGAGCATGCGGCCGACCGGCGCGTGATGCGCTGCGGCTTGAGTGGCCAGTTTGTGAATAACGGAACCGTCGTGCTGACCGCGAGCCGCACCGACTGGTCGCTCTTCAACCGCCGTTCGGAGGAGGAGAAGGTAGGCGCGATATTCTGCTACGAGAAGCTCATGAAGCCCAGCGGCGCGGCGCTGGTGGCGCGTGCGTCCGGCGCGGGCACGGTGGCGGTCTGCACCATCGACTACATGGTCGAGACGCCTGCCCGCAGAGCGTTCTGGAAACGGCTCTTCGCGCATATGGGCGTCCGGACCCAGTTCGCGCAGCCGGCCGGAGGTCAGCGCAGAAAGACGCCGCACGATCTGTTGTTGGACGGACCGCAGAAGTGAGGACCGAAAAGTGCAGCCGAGAAGCGCTCGAACAAATGGGGGAGCCCTGTCGGGGCGGCGCGTCTTCCGCGGCGATGTCGGAGACCGCCTGGCCGGGATCGATCTGGGAACCGGATCGGTGCCATATTGCCCGAAGCGCGCTCTTTTTCGCGGATGCACTTTGACCTCGGCTGGCGAGATCAGGTACACTTTCGCGGATGGAAACGAATCCGTGGAAGATCGGGCTCAAAGCCGCGCGGGCCAATCTGATACCGGGGCTGATTTTGCAGGGCGCGGCGTTCGGCCTGTTGGCCGCCTATTATGGCATCCCCGCTGTGCGGGAGGCGCTGGACGTGGTGGCCCAATGGCAGGCGCGTTACGGCACACCCGTTTCGCTGGCGAGTTTTCTCTTTTTCTGCGGCGTCATTCCTTACCTCTTCTGCCTGGCGGTCCCGGCGTTGCGGCCTAAGGAGCCGGGCAAGGCCTTGCTTTTCGCGCTCGGATTCTGGTCGGTCATGGGGCTGATCCTGCCTCTGTTTTACGCGTTCCAGGTTTTCCTGTACGGCAACGGGGCGGACGTGCGGACGCTGACGCTGAAGATCGTGACCGACCAGTTCGGCTACACGGCCATCTTCGCTTCGCCGGCTGTGGCGGTCGCGCATTTGTGGAAGGACCGCGGTTACCGCTGGTCGGCTGTCGCCCCGCTGTTCGGCAAGGGCTGGTACCGGCGGCTGGTGGTCCCCAACCTGGTGATGAACTGGGCGCTCTGGATTCCCAGCCTGTGCGTGATCTACAGCCTGCCCGCGGCGCTGCAGTCGCATGTGGCGGGCCTCATCGGCGGCTTCTGGGCGCTCATGAGCCTTCAGATCGCCGCCCACACCCGCCCCGGCGAGGGCGGCCCGGCCTGAGGTGAGGCGGCGTGCGATAAGGGGGAACGAATGACAAACCGACGGATGCGCGTGGCGTTTTTTGCCGCCAGCGGGATGATGCTCGGAACGGGGCTGATGGCGGCGGATCGGCCAGCGGGCACGTTGGGCTTCGCAAACCCGATCGTCACGCAGGGCGCGGCGGACTCCCTTGTGCGGCAGGCCGAGTCGGCGGTCATTATTCCCGGGGGTGCGCATGAGGAGCTGTGGGTCCATCCCGAGCTGTTCTCGATTCCGGGAGATCCCGTCGCGATCGAGTTCCGCGCTCGGACCACGGATCGGTTCGGAAAAGACGCCCATGCGACGTGGCACTATTTCCGGACCGAGGACGCGTTCCGCTCCCTGAGTCCGCTCCCTGTGCCGACCGCCGCGCTGTGGGCGCGAAAAGACCTGTCCGTCACCAACCTGCTGCCGCCACAGTCGGAGTCCGCGATACGGCCCCAGAGCCTAGGCCACACCTGGTGCGCCGCGTATGTTTATCTCGACGCTCAGACGGTTTTGCAGCCCTTCACCACGCGGAACGGGACGCGCTATTCGGTGCAGTCGCTCGCGGCGCGGGTCGGACCGGACGGCCTGGCGCCCCTGTACGTGTCCAACGCGCACACGGTGGACAACGGGCGCGGACTGTACGAGCCGCACGTCGCGGTTTATCGGGGCCGCTGCTTCATGACCGTGCGCGCCGAGACCGGACGGGGCTATGTGCTGGTGAGCGAAGATCGGGGCCGGACCTGGTCGCCGCCGACGCCGTGGGCGTGGGACGACGGCGCGGAAATTCCGATGAACCAGACCATGACCAAGTTTGCGGCGCATTCCGACGGCTTGGTCTTGGTCTATACGCGCGTCCGCGACGACAACGCGAATGCGTTCAGAAACCGTTCGCCCCTGCATGTCGCGGACGTCGATACGAAGACCTTGTCGCTGAAACGGTCGACGGAACGGATCATCGTGCCCAACCGTTCGACCGGCGTCAAAGGGCTGCCGGTGGGCAATTTCTGGGTGTGGCCGATCTGTGACCGGGAAACGTATGTGACGGTGGCGGAGTGGCCGCGCGACGGCCGTCCGCAGAACGGCGACATCTGGCTTGTGAAAATCCAGTGGCGACAGCCCAATCGCCTGCTGACGCCGACGGGTGCCGAAGCGGTGCGGGCGGCAAAAGACTAGCCGGAACCGTAATCGTAATCTTAAGGCGCGTTACGCTTTCTTCATTTCCCGGATGGTGTCGTGCAGGTTGGCGAAGAGCGTGTCGAGCTTGTCGCAAGGCACGGCAGAGAAGGCCAGCCGGATCAGGCCGGAGAGCACGATCACGCCGGTCTTGCGCGTGGCCAGCAGCTGTTTTCTGACCGTCTCGGCGTCGACTCCCACCGGTTTGACGCACATGAAGTAGCCGGAGTTGAATGGCATGGGCTCGAAGGAGTCGCGGTATTCGGGATGCGCGGCGAAAATCTCCTTGATGCGCAGGTAACGGCGCCGCAGGATTTCGAACTTCGCCTGTTTCTGCTCCGTGTAAGCCGGCAGGGCGTAGACCTTCAGGAGCAGGTTCTGGCTGAGGTTCGAGGCGCTGGAGATCGAACCGCGCACAACCCCGGCCGCTTTGGCCTCGAGCGCCTTGTAGTGCGCGGGCGTCGCACCCTTGATGCCGAAGGTCATAAACCCGACCCGGAAGCCCCACACGTAGTCCTCTTTGGTGGGCCCGTCCAGTTTGACCGCCAGAAGATTCGGGTGCAGGTCGGACAGCTCCGCGAAAAGGGATTCTTGGCTGACGCCCGGCTCGTAGACCAGACCGAAGTAGGCGTCGTCGAGGATGGCGATCACCTTTTTGCCCGACTCGGCGGCTTGAAGGAGGACGGCGCGGAGAGCGGCGGCGTCCGCTTCGGTGGCGGTGTAGCCGGTGGGGTTGTTCGGAAAGTTGAGGAGCACGATTTTCTTGCCGCCCGGCGCCTGCAGCAGGCGCTCCAGCCCGGGCACGTTGAAGTGCCCGTCCGCGAACATCGGGTAGGTCGTCAGCCGCCCGCCGAACGCCTCTCCGAAGACGAGCTCGTAGTTGTCCCAGTAGAGGTCGGGCAGAAGGATGGCGTCGTCGGGATCGACGAAGAGGTGGCCCGCGACGCTCAGGGCGTGGGTCAGGGCGTGGGTGACGACGGGCAGGCTGAAATTCTTGCCGCGCAGGGAGGGGTTTTTGGCCACGAGCATGGCGCGCCACGCGTCGCGCAGCCCGGGCAAGCCGAAGCTGGGCGCGTAGAGGAAGGAGGTGGAGGGGAGCTTGACCAGTTCCTCCAGGCATTCTAGGCAGAGGGGCGAGCCGTCTTCCTCGAAAGCGGTGCCGATGGTGGCGTTGATGACGGAGTCTTTCGCCTCGGCGCTTTGTCCGAGGATGCCGCGGGAGGGAAAGTAGGCACGCTGCCCTTTGAGCGAAAGCATGTCGAAAAGCGGGCTTGCGCCACTCTGCAGGTCCTCGTTGAGGGTTTGAGCAAGAACATGAATCGGGTCCGCCATACGGTGTCCTTCCGGTGTCTTCTTGGGTTCGTTGTTGCGCGACAGTTTAGCAGATCGTCGGGTCTTAGTGAAATACGAAACTGTGGGGGGCGGGATTGCACAGCGGCGGCCTTTTCCGGTATAATCAAAAACTTATGCGAATTTCGGGCGGAGAGTTTTGCGGGCGGAAGCTGAAAGTTCCGCCGGGTGAAAAGGTGCGGCCCACGCAGGACCGGGTGCGCGAGGCGCTGTTCTCGATGCTGATGAGTGTGGTCCCGGACGCGCGGTTCATCGATCTTTTCGCCGGCTCGGGTTCGGTGGGGCTGGAGGCTTACAGCCGCGGGGCCCGGAGCGTGACGTGGGTGGAGAAGGACCCCCGCCACGCGAGCGTTCTGAAAGAGAACCGCGCGGTGCTGGCGCCCGATCTGGGCGAGGTGGCGTGCTGCGAGGTGACGCGCTGGCTCAAGGGGCCGGGGTGCGGCCGGCAGGCCGACGTGGCGTTCGCCGATCCGCCGTATGCGGCCGGCCGCGAGCAGGGGTTCGCGGAGATCATGCGGCTGCTGGCCGAGAACCGGGTGCTGCGCCCCGGTGGAATTTTTGTGGCGGAGATGCCGGAAGCCAAAAGCGCCGAAGAGGTGGCGGGGTGGACGCTGTTGCGCGACCGCACCTACGGGCACACGCGGCTGGCGGTGTACAAACTGGAGACAGAGCGCCTGACGTCGGAGGCCGGTGGCCCGAAGACCGAGGCCGGAGAATAGGATTTATGCATAGGACGGCGGTATATCCTGGGACATTCGATCCTCTGACGCTGGGTCACTTCGACCTGCTGCAGCGGAGTGCGATGCTGTTCGACAAGGTGGTCGTGGTGGTGGCGGGCGTGTCGCTCAAGGCCACGGGGATGTTCGATCTGCACGCGCGCATGGCCATGATCCGCGAGAGCGTGGACGAGGCGGGCATGACCAACATCGAGATCGACCGGCTCGACTGCCTGCTGGTGGACTACTGCCAGCGGCACCAGATCGGGGTGGTCGTGCGAGGGCTGCGCGTGTACTCGGACTTCGAGTACGAGTTTCAGATGGCGCTGACCAACCGCAAGCTCGATCCGACGATCGAGACGCTTTTCATGATGCCGAACGAGAACTACAGCTACGTTACGGCCAGCACGATCCGGGAGATCGCGCGGTACGGCGGCGACACGAGCGCGTTCGTGCCGAAGCCGGTGCAGAAATACATCGCGGCGCATATGCGCAGCCATCCGGAGCAACACGTCCGGGCAGGAGGCGGAGTTGGAAACACAGGGGCGTTTGATCGTTGATGTCGCTCGCCTCGACAAGGGCGGCGAATGTTATCGGGGCGAAACGGGGCCCGGCTTGCTGGATCTCGGCGAGAGCGAGTTTGTGACGCCGGTGGGCGGCATGGCCTATGACCTGAGGGTCGAGGTGCTCGGGTCCGAGCTGCTGGTTCGGGGCTCGGTCCGCCAGCGTTTGACGTGTGTCTGTTCGCGCTGCGCGGACACGTTCGAGACCGAAGCGGCCGATGCGGAATTCGTCACGTCGGTCGAAATAAATGCGGCAACCGACTTCGTAGACTTGACCGAAGAGGTTCGGGAAGCTATCATCCTTGCCCTTCCCCGTTATCCGGTTTGCCGCGAAGCGTGTCAGGGACTGTGTATGACGTGCGGGGCAAACCTGAATGCGGCGGCGTGTGCATGCCGCAAAAAGGGTAAGGACAATCGATGGGCGGCGCTGGATGCGCTGAAAGTGGATTTGGATGCGTCGCGCACATCACGCGTACGCCGGGTAGAGAAGTAAGGAGAGAAGGAAAATGGCCGTACCTAAACGGAAGAAGTCGAAGATGAGGATCCGTCAGCGCAAGGCGCACATCAAGGCGGAGCTCGCCCAGGTTCAAGCGTGCCCGAACTGTGGCGCGCCGCAGCAGTCGCATCGCGTGTGTCCCTCCTGCGGGATGTACAAAGGCCGCAAGGTCGTGACGGTTGCGGAATAGTCGGACCGTCGGTTTCGATGATGCACGGGTGAATGTTATAAAGGGTTTCTGCCGACGGCGGAAACCCTTTGTGTGATTTGAGAACCGAACGAGGGTTTGACGATGCGGATTGCGCTCGATGTGATGGGCGGTGATCATGCGCCGCACGAGATCGTGCATGGCGCGGTGGAAGCGTCCCTCAAATTAAAAGACATCGATTGTATTCTGATGGTCGGCGATGAGACGGCGATCCGCGCCGAACTGGCGACGTATCCCAAGGTCGACATGGGCCGCCTCAAAATCGTTCACGCGCCGGAGTCGATCGGCATGGACGAATCGCCGGCGACTGCCGTCCGCAAGAAGAAGCTGTGCTCGATCAACATCTGCATGGACCTGGTGAAGCGCAAGGAGGCCGACGCGATGGTGTCGGCGGGCAACTCCGGGGCGGTGGCGGCGGCGGCGGTGTTTTGCCTGGGCCGCACGCCCGGCGTGATCCGCCCCGCGATCGCGACCGTGCTGCCGACGCGGCAGCCCAAGCGCCCGCTTTTGCTGCTCGACGCCGGCGCAAACACGGACTGCCACGAGACGTGGCTGGCGCAGTTCGCGGTGATGGGCAGCGCCTATTCCAGCGCGGTGCTCAAGCGCACCGAGCCGGTGGTGGGCCTGCTCAGCATCGGGACGGAGGACTGCAAGGGCAACGAGATGACCAAGAAGGCCTTTCACCTGATCCAGAAGACGGACGTGAAGTTCCGCGGCAATGTGGAGGGTCACGATCTTTTCCTGGGCAAGACGGACGTCGTGGTGTGTGACGGCTTCGTGGGAAACGTGGTGCTCAAGACCACCGAGAGTGTGGCGCACGCGGTCGGATACTGGATGAAGAAGGAGTTCTTCCGCCATCCGGTGCGCATGTTCGGCGCGCTGCTGCTCAAAGGCGCGCTGCAGACGCTCAAGCACCGCATGGATCCCGAGATCTACGGCGGCGCGCCTTTGCTCGGCGTTCCGGGGACGGTCATCATCACGCACGGGTCTTCGACGTACCGCGCGATCTTCCACGCGATCATCGCGGGGGCCGCCGCCGCCTCGAACAACCTGTCGGAAAAAATCGCCAGCCGGATCGCGGCGATGGGTTCTGAAACGGTCGAGTAGGTCACCCATGCCGCGCCGATTTTTCCTGTCGCATTGGGTCATGTCATGTGGTAAGCTAAATTCTCTTTTAGGGAGATTGGTTTTGAGTTTGACATATTTTAAGAATGTGTCAAACTGCGCCACCTCACACGCCTCACAGGTTCGTGGGGTATAACCGTGAAAACAAAGAGGAGACGCATATGAGCGAAACGGTTTGTGTTTTTTCGGGGCAGGGAGCCCAGGTGCCCGGCATGGGCAAGGATCTGGCGGCGGACGCCGAGATCGCCGCGCTGTTCACCCGCGCCAACGGGGTGTTGGGTTTCGATCTCGCCAAGGTCTGCTTCGAGGGGCCTGCCGAGGAGCTGACCAAGTCGAATGTTTGCCAGCCCGCGATCTTCACCGTGAGCGTGGCGGCTTTCCGCGCTTTCCAGAAACGCTGCCCGCAGGTGTCGTTCAAGATGGCCGCCGGCCTGAGCCTTGGCGAGTGGACCGCGCTGCATGTGGCGGGCGTGCTGGATTTCGACTCAGCCCTGAAGGTGCTTGAGGCGCGCGGGCGCTTCATGCAGCAGGCCTGCGAGGAGCAGGCGAGCGGCATGATCAGCATCATGGGCGCGACGGCCGAGCAGCTGCAGACGATTTGCGAGAAGGCCGGCCTCACGGTCGCCAACATCAACTCCGATGCGCAGGTCGTGCTTTCCGGCCTCAAGACGGGCGTTGCGGCGGCGGCGGCGGTGGCCGCTGAGCTGGGCGTGAAGGCGATCCCGCTGAACGTGGCGGGCGCTTTCCATTCGCCGCTGATGGCTTCCGCCCGCGCCAAGCTGGCGTCGGTGCTCGACGGCGTGACGTTCCATGCGCCGCAGCTGCCGGTGCTCGCCAATGTCAGCGGCGCGCTGCACGGCAGCGATCCCGCCGCGATCAAGGACGCGATGCTGCGCCAGGTCACCGACTCCGTGCGATGGTCGGACTGCATCAAGTCCGCGATCGGCGCGGGCGCCAAAACCTTTGTGGAGTTCGGCCCCGGCAAGGTGCTGTCCGGCCTGATCAAGCGCATCGACAAGGGCGTGGCCACGCTGAACGTGGCGGATGTGCCGTCGTTGGACGCGACGGCCGCCGCCGTTCAGGCATAACGTTTTTTTCAAGAAGGGATACATCATGGGTGCATTCGAAGGAAAAGTGGCGGTGGTGACCGGCGCGGCTCGCGGCATCGGTCAGGCGATCGCCAAGAAGTTGGCGCAAGAGGGCGCCGACGTCGCGATCTGCGATTTGCAGGCAGAGTGGCTCGCCGAGACCGCGGGCATCGTCCAGGGTTTCGGCCGCAAGGCCCTGCCGCTGGCGGTGGACGTGGGCGACAGCGATGCCGTCAACGCCTGCATCAGTGAGGTGGTCAAGGTGTTCGGCAAGGTTGACATCATGGTCAACAATGCCGGCATCACCAAAGACACGCTTTTGGTGCGTATGTCGGACGAAGACTGGGACGCGGTCCTGCGCGTGAACCTGAAGGGAACCTTCCTGTTCTCGCGCGCCGTGGCCAAGCACATGATGAAACAGCGGAGCGGGGCGATCATCAACATCGCCTCGATCAGCGGTATCATCGGCACCGCCGGACAAGCGAACTACGCGGCCTCCAAGGCCGGCGTCATCGCGCTGACGAAGTCCACCGCCAACGAACTGGCGGGGCGCGTCGTCAGGGCGAACGCGATCGCTCCGGGATTCATTTCATCGAAAATGACCGATGCGCTGTCGGAAGACGTGCGCAAGCAGTATCTGTCGCGGATACCGCTGGCCCGCTTCGGAACCGTGGAAGACATCGCGAACGCGGTGGTGTTCCTGGCCTCCGAGCAGTCGAGCTACCTGACGGGGCAGACGCTGAACGTCAACGGCGGCATGGTCATGTGATGAGATTGGCGCGGCAAGTGCCGCAACTGTGTAACAAGGGAAACTAGGTCAAGGAGAGAGTACAATGGCTAGCAAACTCGAAGAGCGGGTCAAAGAGATCATCGTTGAGCAGTTGGGCGTCAACGCCGAGCAGGTCACCCCGGAAGCATCGTTCATCGACGATCTGGGCGCGGACTCGCTGGACACCGTCGAGCTGATCATGGCGTTTGAAGAGGAGTTCGGTGCAGAGATCCCGGACGAGGACGCCGAGAAGCTGACGTCGGTCGGCAAGGTGCTCGAGTACCTGTCGGGCAAGGGCTTCGGGCAGGAATAAGCTCGTTTCCCCTGTGATGGCCGGGCGGATGTCGAAGGACGTCCCCCGGTTTTTTTGTGCCCGCGAACCTTGGGCCGTCGGCGGCCGGTATGTGCAGACACGGATGTATCGTGTTTGTGTGGCGACGCCAAGGGGCAAGTATTTAGCGCCTGTTATAAGCGTTAACAGCAAACCACTGGCACTATTCTACAGTCAAGTCAGGGCACTAACCAACGTGAACGGTCCCGTTTTACACTGCCGCCGACATGTGCTTTTGGTGTGCTTGACATCTTGTCCGGCTTCTGGCAATGTTTTGCAGGAATAAAGATGTTTCTTGTCGGTTCAGGTATGATTCCGGCCAACGCAGTCTGGGGCAGGTCGAAAAGGCGGTGTAAAATAATACCCCGTCTTGCCGTTCGAAAGCTTGTGAAGACGGGGTGGAAACCAGTCATGACGAGTACTGTCGGCACGATGAAAAAATGCGACGTGCCAGAAGCGAAATAACAGGGAGAGGCGCATACATGAGAAAGTTTTTGTGTTACGTGATCGTGGCTGCGCTCGCCGTGTCCACCGGCGGGGTTGCGGCTGCCGAAAAAGTTACGGTCGTTCTCGAGGACAACGTTGACCAGATGCGACTGTCGGCGGGATCGTTGGCATACCGCGGCGATCCTGAACTGCGCGATGCATTCCGCACACTTCAGGCACGACTGCAGACGATGCTTGTTTCGTCGGGGCGAGTCGATGTGAAGCCCAAGAACGCCTTCAACAAAGCGCGTACGCAGGAAAAGGTCTATCTGTGCAGCTACACGCTCGTGCAGGGGAGCGTAAAGAAGTTCCAGACGGGAAAACCCGAATGTTATATCATTGGGCTCAACCTCCAAGCTTGGAATTATCTCACTGAGACCGCGCTGCCGGAATTGACGAGAACCGTCGATTTGCGGGTCCCCGCGACCACGCCTGAAAACGCATTCGCGTATGTGGTGCGTTATCTCGCTTTCATCACGTTGGAAGAGCTCTCACCCGTGACCGTGCTGAAGCGGGACGGCAACGACATCTATGTGAACGCGGGCAGCGAACTGTTGAAGAAAGGCGATGTTCTGCAAATCCGAGGCGAGGGTTTCCGGGAACACGCATCCGCCCGCGTAATCGGGACCGAAAGAATGTCGGCGGTCGCCGAATTAACAGACGGCGATCTGTCCCTTGTCAAAGCAGGCGCTGTATGCCGTTTCGTCCTGCCGGATGTCGTTGCAGAGGCGGGATTGGCTGACGCTGGACCGCGAAACAAGGTGCCGACCGTGAAAATATCGGAGGTGAAAACCACCGTGGATTCTGCCACCGTCAAAACGTACAATGTGCAGACGACGCAGTACAGAGGGCGCGCGAGCAAGATGTATAAGGCTGTGCCGGCAGAACAAACTGTCGATCTTTCGGGGCTTCCGGACAAGTTGAGATTGCAGTTGCGGACAGTGGGGCAGGGGACGGGATTGAAATTGCTGGCGCTGAATCCATCGCAGGAGCAGGAAGAAGCCGTCGACTATGCGCTCGCGTGCGTCATCAGCGGCTACAGCGAGTGGCACACCGCAGGGCGAACAACCGATAGCGGGATTCTTGCTTTTCAACAGAAAGCTGCGTTAAACGTGTATTTCGAGCTGAAGGAAACCAAGACGGGTACGGTTGTTGTGGCTGACACCGTGAAATCTGTTATGCAGGAGCCGGCAACGGGGCAGCGAATGGATATTGCGGATGCCTTAATTGCGGATAGCACTATGCAGATCGCCGCCAAAATTCAGAACGCGGTCCGGAATAAGTAGCACTTTCTCATCGGCTGCCAGTTGCGGCGCGGTGTAACGGCGGCGGGGAGGACGGTGTATACCTGAGCGAAGACGCCCGCTGCGGGAGGCGATGCGCCGTTCCCCAAAGTCGAAGCGGAGGTCCTGCGCTTTCGCAGGCCGCGGAACAATGCGGCGCGTCGAAGGAGGTGTCACGTGTCGAAACTGCCCGTCTTGGCGTTCGCCCTTGTTGTGCCGGTTTTCTGTTCCCAGGTGTTGGCGGTGGCGGCCGCGTATGATCCGCTGCGACTGCCGGCGGCGTTCGCGCCCGCGGCGACTAATCTCACGGTGCGCGACCCGGACCGCGGCCGGGACTTGCCGGTCCGGGTCTATTTGCCGGCCGCCACGAACGCGGCGCCCGTCGTGCTCTTCAGCCACGGCCTCGGCGGTTCGCGCGAGAACAGCCCCTATCTGGGCAGCCACTGGTCGGGCCGCGGCTATGCGGTCGTGTTCGTGCAGCACCCGGGTAGCGACGAGTCGGTTTGGAAAGGCCAAGCGGGCAGGGGCGAGCGCCTGAAGGCGATGCGGGCGGCCGCGAGCGCGAAGAATTTTGCGCTCCGCGTCAAAGACGTCCCCGGCGTGCTGGACCAGTTGACGCGCTGGAACGAAGCGAAGGGCCATCCGCTCTGCGGGCGGCTCGACCTTTCAAAAGTCGGCATGTGCGGGCACTCCTTCGGCGCCCTCACGACGCAGGCGGTGAGCGGGCAGCGTTTTCCCCTGGGGGTCGTCAACGACGCCGACGGCCGCATCAAGGCTGCCGTCGCCTTCAGCCCGAGCGCGCCCAAGCGCGGCAGCGCGGAGCGCGCGTTCGGCGGCGTTTCGGTCCCGTGGCTGCTGATGACCGGCACGAAGGACACCTCCTTCGTCAACGACACGGATGTCGAATCGCGGCTCAAGGTCTTTCCGGCGCTGCCTCCCGGCCACAAATACGAACTGGTGCTCGAGGGGGCGGAACACTCCGTTTTCGGCGACCGCCCGCTGCCAGGCGACCAAGAGGCCCGCAATCCGAACCATCACCGCGCGATCCTGGCGCTGAGCACCGCGTTCTGGGACGCGTACCTGCGCGGCGATGCCGCGGCCCGTGGCTGGCTGGACGGGGCCGGCGCGCGCGGCGTGCTGGAACCCAACGACCGCTGGCAGAGGAAATAGGCATTGGGACCAAGGTCGCAAAGGTTGCAACACAATGAATATATAAATATAATGGGACAGCGATTTAGAAGGGAAAGGGACTTGCTTGCCGCTTGCGTGACGTGATAAAGTGATCAAGGTTTCATGGTGCTGAACAGGAGATATAAAATGAACAAGGCATTCGGTTTTCGTATATACCTGTGCATGTCGCTCTTGATCGCGGGGTTTTGCGCCTTGCCTCCGTCGGTAAACGCAGGCGTCTATGACGACTGCAAGGCCTGGTATCACTTCGACTTTGCGACCAATTACACGGTCGGCGCTGCCAACGTCGTCTCCGTCAACGAGATCCGCGACCAGCGCAGCTGGGGCTCGGCTGCAGTGAAAGGCGCGGGCGGTTACCATGCGACCGGCATCACGGGCCCTCTGGGCGGCCCGCAGTGGACGAATGCGCCGGTCGCGTCCTCCGGCAACTATGCCGGCGGCGGCAAGTACGGCAACCTCTCTGTCCGTTTCGAGCCGCTGACGAACGGGCTGGGGCAGATCTATCCGCCCGCCATCCAAGTCAGTAACCTGCAGCTGCCGGGCTCCTCGACGATCATCACGCGGTTTCTGTGGGACGGCTTCGCCTACAGCTCCGGCTATCCCGGCTGGATTCTCAACAACAACTTAGACTGGGGCAGCTCGGCGGAAAAGGCCCGCGGCTGGATGTTCGGCGTGCGCGGTGACAGCGGCACCCGTCTCGGCATGTACGTCGGGCAAACTGCGTTTTTCCTCGACACCTATACGATCGTCACCGGCAGGTGGTACGACGCCGCCGCCGTGCTGACGGACAATGGCCCCGGCACCAACGACACGGTCGAGCTTTACCTCTGGCCGAACGAGCCGGCCGGCAAGCTCTACTACAAAAAATTTACGACGTGGGCCGTCACGAATTCCATCCCGACAACCGGTGCCGTCATCGGCTCCGAGTCTTACCAAACCGGCTACAGCGTCCCGACCTCGAACGGCTGCAAATCGTTCAAGGGGATGGTCAACCACCTCGCCGTTTGGAACCGCGCGCTTTCCTACGCCGAGGTGACCGAGGCCTTCGGCTACCCCCACAACCGCTTCCAGATCGGCCTCAACAACAACAGCCTGTACGACCTGGGGCCCGAGTCCGAAGCCGACGAAACGTACAGGCCGAACGATCCGTGGCACACCATGCGCCGCGCGGTCACCCCCGCGTACCCTCTCGCCACGCTGAAGCTCCCTTTCACGAACGACCAGCACAGGCTCAACTACGCGTTCCACGTCAAGACGCTGACCGACGCAAACCAGGCGGGCAGCCTGGAGCTGATCGTGAACAACGTGACGAACGCCACGCAGGAGGCTGGCCCCGGCAAGGACCTCTACTGGTTTGTCACCACCAACCTGCTGGTCAAGGGGACGAACACGGTGACCCTCCGGTACGTCTCCGGCCCCTCCCCGTTCATTGGCATTGACTGGTGTGAACTGGCCGGTTCCTGGCAGGTGGGTTACGAAACCGGCAGCACCGGCGATTTCTCGCAAGAGGGCGGCGCCCTATCCGCGCACTTCTATGTCACGGAATCAACCTGGACGAACGTCTACCGGGCCATCCTTCCCGGCGTGACGAACGCGTTCGTTCACTTCACACTCTCGCCCGAGCTGAAGCAGAAGTACCTCTTCACCTACACGACGCGCATCATCGGACAGGGACCCGGCTCGCTGACCAACTATCCGTTCAGCGTAAACTTCAACAATCTGCGCATCAAGAGTTATCCGGCGGTACCCAACGGCACCTACATCCGGCTGCCGCTTGAGCGTGAAGATCTCGTCGCCGGCGAAAACGTGATCCAGCTGATGTACAACGGCCCGTCGTGGGCCGGCGGCGGCGGCTGGCTCCAGTTCGACTTCCACCGCTTGAACATGTCGCTATGGCCTGCCGGCACGTTGCTCCGAGTGAAATAATGACAGCACATGAGAAGCGCCCGCTTTAGTGCCTTGCGAAACAACAAGCGCACTTAAAAACAAGTCGGGTTGCGGACGACTCCGCCGCATTAGAAAAAAAGGGAATCAATGTGAATACGGCTGTTTCGCTTGCTGTTTGTTGCACGCTGGCGGTGTTTGCCGCACAGGCGCTCACGAAGGAAGGGTTCGAGAGCGGGATCGGCACGAAGGAACACCCCTGGATGATCGCGGACGCCGGGCAGCTCGATCGGCTGCGGTTCTTTCTGGGGCCCGTCCACTCCAACGCCTGGTTTGCGCTCGCGAATGATGTCGACCTGGCCGCCTATCTTTCACCCGGGGGGACCGGGTATGCGGAGTGGGGGGCGGCGGGCTGGTCGCCGATCGGTTATCCCACGGAGTGGCCGAATCGGAGCGGGGGCTTCTATGGGAAACTGAACGGCAACGGACATCGGGTGTCCGGTCTGTGGATCAACCGCGACTCGACGGGCGTCGGGCTGTTCGGTTGCACGGAAGAGGGCTGCGAGATCCTGAACCTGGAGGTGGTGTCCGATGCGGCTCAGGGAGGGGTGCGAGGAGCTGGCGAGACGGGCGGGATTGTCGGCGTCGCGTTTGGAAGCCGTCTGGCCAACGCCAGCATGAGGGGGCTCGTGCGTGGGGCCAGCTCGGTCGGCGGACTGATCGGAATGGTTGAGGCGACGGTCCTTTCCAACTGCCAGGCCGAGTGCACCGTTGCGCTCGATGCCGGGCATGGCGTCGCCGGCGGCCTCGTCGGCGGCCTGCACAACGGGCTGGTCGTGTCCAGCTATGCGAATGGCCCGGTGAGCGGCAGCTACTGCGTGGGCGGCCTGGTCGGCAGCGTCAACACCTACGGCACGCTCTCGAACTGTTACGCCCTGGGGCGCGTGACGGGCAACGACCGCGTGGGCGGCGTGGCCGGCAGCAATTTCGGTGTGATCTCGCATGTGTATTCGGCGTGCGTGGTGGAGGGCGGCACCAGCGCCGGCGGGCTTGCCGGTGAGAACGGTTATGGCACGCGCGCAATCGCCTACAGCCATTTCGACGTGGATGCGGCCGGGGTTACGAACGGGGTCGGCGGCGGCTACGCGCTCGGAGAGGGATACGGCAAGACCGCCGAGGAGATGTGGCGGCAGGCGACGTTCGCCGGCTGGGATTTCGACGCGGTCTGGTCTATCCGGGAAGGGCTTGCCTGTCCGGTGTTCCGGTGGCAACCCTATGCCCCTGTCAGCATCAAGGTTGCAGGCTTCACAACGGCCGCGGGCGCGCTCGCCTTCACGTGGCGTGATGTCGGCACGAATGTGCCGGTGGTCTGCGGCAAGGCGCGGCTTTCCGATGCGGAATGGACGCCGCTCGCGAGCGGCGACGGCCTGACCGTCCAGGTGCACGGCGCAGGTGCCACCCTTGTCCTGGATGCGCAGGACGGGGCGCCGCCCTATCGCTTCTTCACGGTCATTGTGCCGTAACGCGCCCGCCGGCGCCGCCGGACGCCGGAAAACTCAGTGGCCGCCGCAGGCGCCGGCGCAGCCGCAACCGCCGCTGCGCACGGCCGGGCACGCGGCTTCGCTCGCGCAGCAGCCGCAGCCTTTCGGTCTCGCTTGGGCCGCGGCGAAGGTCGAGAACTGCTTGCTGATTTTTTTCGAGCCGCAGGCCGGGCACTGGCCGGGCGTGTCGGAAAGGGTGCGGGCCAGATGCTCGAAGGCGCGGCCACAGGCGGAACAGGTGTATTCGTAGATGGGCATAGCGGTATAAGCGGTGAAGAATTAGGAAATCACGGGAGTGGGAGCGGAAGCCCTCATTCGGTGGCTTTGATGGTGTCCCATACCTTGGAGTAGAGGGCGTTGGCGGCGCCGAGGTCTTTCAGCACTTCGGCTTTTTCCAGGACTTCTGCCGGCGGCAGGATCGCCGGGTTCTTGCGGTATTCCTCAGGCAGTTTGGCGATGCCGTGGGTGTTGGGCATGGGCGCGCAGATGTATTGGATGTTCTTGCAGGCGTTGTCAGGGTCGTAGAGGAAATTGATGAAGGCGTGCGCCAGCGCCGCCTCTTTCGCGGTCTTGGGGATGACCATCTCGTCGCAGGCCGCGGTGAAGCCTTCTTTGGGGAAGGCGAAGCCGATGTTTGCGGGATCCTCCAGCATAACCTGCGCGATGTCGCCGCTGTAGCCGTGCCCCAGCACGAACTCGCCGCTGGCGATGCCGGTCTTGTACTGCTCGTTGTCGAACTTCGCGATGTTCTTCTTCCAGCGCAACACGACGTCGCACGCTTTCTGCAACTCGTCGGGATTGGTCGCATTCAGGCTGAAGCCGAGCGACTTGAGGCCCGCGCCGATAGTTTCGCGGAAGTCGTTCAGGAGCGAGGAGCGTCCTTTGAACGCGGGATTGTCAAAGCTGGCCCACGAATCGACCGCGGCATCGCCGATCTTGTCCTTGCGGTAGGCGATGCCGGTGAAGGTGACCGCGTACGGCACGTTGTAGGTCATCTCCGGGTTGAGGATCACGCTCCTGTAGGCCTCCGCAAAGTGTGCGGCCACGTTGGGCAGCTTGCTCTTGTCGAGCGGCAGGAGCATGTTGTTCTGGACCATGAGGCTGATCTGGTAGGAACTCGGGAAGATGATGTCGTAGCCGCCGCTGCCCGCCTGGACCTTGGCGTACATGGTCTCGTTGGAATCGAAGGTGTCGATCTTGACGCGGCAGCCGTTCGCCTGCTCGAAGGCCGTGACCAGCTCCGGGTCGAGGTAGTCCGACCAGGTGTAGAGGTGAAGGGTCGGGCGTTTAGGGCCGCAGCCGCCGACGAGCGCCGCGACGGTGAGGGTGAGCGTCATGAGCAGGAAGATGTGTTTCATGAGGGAACTCCGTTCTTGTGCCCGTTCTGGGCTTTTGTTTGCTTGAGATTCTGGAAGGCGCGGCTGGCGAGCACCAGCGTGAAGGTGAGCGCCAGCATGACGGTCGACAGGCAGTTGATGACCGGCAGCTTCGGGCTGTGTTTGATCATGCTGTAAACCTTCAGCGGCAGCGTGCTGGACCCCGGGCCGGCCACGAAGAAGGTGATCACGAAATCGTCGATCGAAAGGGTGAAGGCCAGCAGACCGCCCGAAATGATGCCGGGCAGCAGCAGCGGCAGCTGCACCTTGACGAACGAGATCCACGCGTTGGCGCCGAGGTCGCGCGCGGCCTCGATGAGGCTGTCGTCGAAATCCTGCAGGCGCGCGAGGACGGTCATGGTCACGTAGCTCACGCAGAAGGTGGTGTGGGCCAGCAGGATGGTGTGCAGTCCGCAGTCCATGCCGACCGCGGTGAAGGTGAGCAGCAGGCTGATGCCCATGAGGATCTCGGGAATGACGAGCGGTGTGTAGATCAGGCCGTAGTGGACATTCTGCAGGCGCGAGTCCCAGCGGTGCAGGGCGAGCGCGGCGGTCGTGCCGAGCAGGCAGGAGGCCAGCGTGGCGCCGGTCGCGATGAGCAGGCTGTTGACGAAGGCGAACCAGACCTGGTTGTCCGCGAGGAGCTGGCCGTACCACTTGAGCGTGAAGCCCTCCCAGGTGCCGCCGAAACGCGACAGGTTGAACGAATTGGCCGTCAGCACCACGATGGGCAGATAGAGAAAGGCCAGCACCAGGACCAGCATGATCAGCGGGAAGGGGTTGCGCTTCAAGCCGCACCTCCCCGCTGCTTCACGCCGTTGGACTCTGCGCGACGCAGCGCCTCGTTGCTGTCCTGGCGCTTGAGGAGCCAGGCGACCAGGCCGAGCGGGACAAGCACGCCGATGGCCATGAGGGCCGACAGGGCGCTGGCGTGCGGCAAGTTGCGGTCAGGGAACGTCCGCTGATAGATCTTGTTGCCGACCAGCTCGCTGTTCTTTCCGCCCACGAGATCAGGGATCACATAAGAGCCGACCGACGGGATGAAAACCATCAGGATGGCGGAGATCACACCGCGCCGGATGCCGGGGATGAAGATCTTGCGGAAGGCGAGAAAGCTGCGCGCGCCGAGGTCGCGCGCGGCCTCCAGCAGAGAGAAGTCGAACTTCTCGGCGGCGGCGTAGATCGGCATGATGGCGAAAGGCAGGAAGGAGTAGATGCTGACCAGTAGGATCGCGCCAGAGTTGTAAAGCAGTTGCGTGCCCGGTTCCGCCAGGCCCAGGGCGAGCAGGACGTGCTTAAGGAAACCCTCGGGGTGCAGGAGCAGACGCCAAGCGAAAACGCGCACCACGAAGCTGGTCCAGAACGGCAGCATGATGAGGCCGGCCATCACCGCCCGCCACTTTTTCTGCATGCGGGCGATGGCGAAGGCGCAGGGCAGGGCGAGAACCACGCAGCCGGCCGTGGTGGCCGCGCTGATCCAGAGGGTGCGCCAGATGATGGCCGGGTAGTTGGGGTTGGAGATGTGCCGCCAGGTGTCGAGCGTCCACTCCCTGCCGATGCCGCCGTCCGGAGCGGCAGAGTGGAAAGAGATCGCCGCCACCAGCAGGGTCGGGACAACAAAGAAAACCGTGAGCCAAAGCACGGAGGGAGCCGACATGGCCCATTCTGTCCAGCGTCGTTTGCGTATCGGCATGGGACATGCTCCTCTCTACGCATGCGGCGCGGCAGCGGGTTTGGGTGCGGAGTAGCCGGCCGGGGGCATCTGGACAAGGTCGGCGTCGGCTGCGGTGAACTGTTCCAGCATGTAGCCGTCGTCCGGGTGCCACCAGCAGTAGACCTCGTCGCCCCATGTGATGGGGGCTTGGTCGAGCAGGAAACGGCTGTGCGGCTTGATGGCCGAGACGCGGTGTGTGTCGGCGGCGATCCAGTACTTCGTGTACGTCCCCTGGTAGACGATGTCGGTCACCTTGCAGCGGAACACGTTGATGCGGGAGCCCTTTTCTGGGGGAGGGGGCGTGGGGGTGACGCGGATCTTTTCGGGTCGCACGCTCAGGTGCACCTGGCTGCCGGCGCTGATGTTCTTGTCATTGAAGCAGAGGATATCGGCGAAACCTTTGACCGCGAGTTTGCAATAGTCGCCATCGACCTCGGTGACGGTGCCCTCGAAGAAGTTGGTGTCGCCGATGAACGCCGCCACGAATCCGGACCGGGGCGCCTCGTAGATTTTGGCGGGCGGGTCGAGCTGTGCGATGCGTCCTTGGTTCATGACCGCGATGCGGTCGCTGAGACTCATGGCTTCGCCCTGGTCGTGGGTCACATAAACGAACGTGATGCCGACCTGGTCGTGGAGGATGTCCAGTTCGAGCAGCATGTGCTGGCGGAGCTTGAGGTCCAGCGCCGCCAGCGGCTCGTCCAGCAACAGGACTTGCGGCCGGTCGACGAGGGCGCGGGCGATGGCGACGCGCTGTTTCTGCCCCCCGCTGATCTGCGAGGGGTATTTGAAGGCGTGGTCCGACATCTTGATGAGTTCGAGCATGCCCTCGACCGCCTTGCTGACCTCCGCTTTGGGATAATGGGCCACCCGGAGGCTGAAGGCGATGTTCTCCCAGACCGTCATGTTGGGGAAAAGCGCGTAGTTCTGGAAAATCGTGTGGACGCGCCGCAGGTTGGGGGGCAGGTCGGTGATGTCGCGGCCGTCCAGATAGATGCGTCCGGAATCGGGGGTCTCGAAGCCGCCCAGCATGCGCAACAGGGTGGTTTTGCCGCAACCGCTCGGACCGAGCAACGAAAAGAACTCGCCCTTCTGGACGCTGAGCGAAACGGCGTGAACGGCCGTCAATGCGCCGAACCGCTTGGTCACGTTGTCGAAAACAAGGAAGTCGGACACCTCACATACTCCATATTAAAGGAACCCGCCGCAGCAGCTGTAAACGCGGTGAACTTTAGAAAACAGAGGGGGGGGTGTCAATGAGATATTTCCCTCTTTTTTCAATATACAGCAGAATACGATGATGATAACATAAGTATGGAATTGTGGGATAAGTATCCATTCTCTTAAGAGTGAGGTAGGAACATGAAAAACGTTTATTTGCAGGCCGCTTTGGTGCTCGGACTGGCTTTTTGTTGCGTGCAGACCAAGGCGCAGGATCCGACATACACCTTGACAAACCAGAACACGTCGGCGGAGACCACGTTCACAAATACGCTCGGCACGTCTGAACTGTCCGGGTCCATGATCGTCTTCGAGGGGCAGTTGGAGGCGGCGATTCCGGTTGCGAAGGGTGTAAATCCTACCACGGGTTTTTATGTGGCCTCGCTGCAGTTGCTGACGCAGATCAAGCTGTTCGACGAACTGCCCGCCTCCAACGAGGTCGGCAATGTGCAGGGTGCCGTGGCGGCGCTGCGCGATGCGCCCGAGTCGACGGACGGAACGTATTACGTATGGGCCGTGACGAACAGTACTGCGCCGATCGCTTGGGTGCCGCTCTATGTGAACGGCACGACGACGCCGATCACCGTCAAGGAAAGCGCCACCAACTACATCACATTTGTTTTCAACTATACCGCTTTGACTAATTCCACTCCTGGTCCCGTCACTTATCAGGTCTTTATCGGCGCGACACCGACGACGCAGGTGGCGTCGGAATCGATGGTCTCCGCCACATCGGAAGCCGCCGGCATCAACGGCGTCAGCCTGTTGGGAGTCGGTGGCCTGGAGGCGTTTTCTTCGGCCACCGGCGTGACCGGGCCGCTCTCCTCGTCGATCGGCTTCAGCGTGTATGCCACGGCCAACGGCGTGCTTTTGGTGCTCGACCCGGTTAATGAGCAGGGTTCTGGCTGGTTCACCGTCTTCGCCGAGATCAACGGCCAATGGGTCGAGGTCGGCAAGGTCCAGGCAGACGGCTCCGGGCATTACGAGTTCATCGCTTATCCCGGTCTCCTGCAAGTTGGCCAGTCCTATAAGTTCCACGTGGTTGACGAGATCGGCAATGGGCATGATCTGGGGCAGGCCGTCGCGATCAAGACGATCAAAATGGAAAAAATCACGATGACCCCCGAATACATGACCGTTAACTTCAATTCCGAGGCCGGACGGTTTTATCAGGTCTTCAGCGCCGAAAGCCTGACCGCGGAAACGTGGACCGCCACGACGATCTACTACCCAGTGGACGGCGGAAATTGGGACTACGGTTCGGAGCCCTTCACGGCTGCCGGGACAACGACCACGATCCGCATCCCGCGCAACACGACCAAGGGATTCTTCAAAATCCGGAAGGTTAACGTCAACTGAGGTACGGAAAGCGGTTGATCAACAGAAAAGGCGGTTCCCGCAAGGGAGCCGCCTTTTTGTTTGGGGGGAAGCATCATTCGCCGTAGAAGACTAAACTGCGGCGCTCGTAGACGCTGTTCATCACCGACAGCGTCTGGAGATCCGCATAGCGGATTTCCGTCATGCCGGCCCGCTGCATGGCTTCGGCCACGGCGCGGTCGGTCCACAGCACGGAAAGATTCGCCTGCGTGATAGGTTCTTTGAGCTGCGTGAGGCCGATGCGGCAGGATTTTTTGCCGACGCGGCCTGATCGCGCATCGTCGGGCAAAGCATAGGGCGTTGTCGTGCAGGTGAACAGATAGCCGCGCGGCGCGAAACAGCCGCACGAGCACAACAGCAGGAGACAAAGAAAAACGAAACGCCGGTCAGTTGCCATAGACGACCGTGGTGTTGCTCATGTAAAGGCCGAACAGGATGTTGAGGAACGCGCGGTCCGCATATTCGAGCGTGGTGAGCTGGCCGTTGCTTGCGGCTTTCTGAAGGCCGGCGTCGCCCCAGGCCACGAGCCAGGCGACCGAATGGGTTGAAGCTTCGCCCGACCGGGTCACGGTCTTCGTGTTCCGGAATTCACCGCTCATGGGAACGCGGACATCGGAGTACACGCATCCGGAGAGGATGAGTCCGGCGAGGGCGGTAGCTGCGGCACACAGGTTTCTTTGCATAACGCATTGTTCTTTCATTCAGGGATCCATCGGGTCGTACTGCATGGCCGAGCCGCGACGCTTCAGCCAGAACTCGCGGAAATTCTGCTGGAACACGGTCATGTCCACATCCGCGAACGCCTGCAGGGTGGCCTGCGCGGTGTCGTGGGTTTGGACGAGTGCGGCGGCATAGGCCGGAAGGATGTTCTTGAAAGGCGTGTTCCGTTCGAGCGGCGCGCCTTTCTGGAAATAGTAGGCGAGGCCCCAAGCCACCGCGTATTTCAGCCTGCGGGCCGCCGTCGTCCCGTCGTAGAATTCGGCGTAGGAGGCGTCCAGCAGGCCTGGCAGCAGCGTGACTGCGGCCTCGATGTTTTCGAGCAGCAGAGCGCAGCGCCCCTCGTCTTCTGGGATCGTCACCTTCCCTTTTTTGGTCACTTCGGCGTTCTCGAAAAGACAGGCGTGGCCCTCGTTGAGCCACGGCGCGGCGCCGAGCATGCAGGTGGCATGGGAAAGATACTGGTGGAAAGCCTCGTGCCGGATGATCTTTAGCATGTCGTCTTTGTTGGCCTGCTGAAACAGGACCAGTTCGCGTCTGCCCGGCATCCACATTCCCGAAGACCATGCCTGATCTGCGCCGACGTAACGCACGTAATCGTCGCGCGTCTGGAAGAGCCGGAGCAGCGCAATATCGCTTTCGCGCGTGAGCGGCGGCACGAGTGCGAGGAACGCTTGGCGCAGCGCGGGAAGGGTGTCCTTCAGGTCGCGGATGACCGATTTGCCTACCTCGGTGTGGACGTCGGACAGGATGATGTACCCGTCCGTCTCGGCGAACCACCAGTCGTCATAGTTCTCCACGCTCTTGCGGGCTTCGACACGGACGGGGTGGTAAGGTTGGTCCGGCGCTTTCTCGCCTTTGCGCAAGGTCGAGACCTCCTCGGCCGCCACGCCCTCGTCCCTGGATGTGCGCGGAGGCAGGGCGATCTGCCCGAGGAACAGCTCTTCGAACTGCTTCCGCAAGGCTTGGGCGTCCGTCTCGGCGGGGGCTTGGAGCGTCACGCAGAACCAGTCGAAATTCTTGGTGTTGCCGATGCGCCGGGGGTGGAAAGCATAAACGAGCAGGGCCGGCCGGGCGCAGGGGTAAAACAGCACCTCATCCAGCGCGACGCCGTTGAGCTTCAGCGTCTCCGGCTCGTAGACCGGAGCGTCGACGAAGGTGGCGACCCACTCGTTGACATGGCTGCGGTTTTGGGGGTCGACGAGGTTTGCGTCGTCGTCCTGCTCGATGCCGAAACGTCTGCGTGAGATATGCTCTTCCGTGAAGGATGGCAGGCGATGGGTCGCACGTCCGATGATGAGGCGGTTGCCGTCGGGATCGTGCCAGCGGGCACAACACTGGCTGTTGTACCAGAGCTCGTGAGGCGTGAAGCGGTCTTCGCGCGCGAGCTCTTCTCCGCCGACCAGCAGATAGGCGTGCGCCTGCGGCATGGCGAGCGGCTCGCTTTTGGCGCGGGCGAGATTCGGCAGCATGAATCCGAGGTTCGGGTAGTTCTTGACCGGAGCAAATGAAACCGACGCATGCGCCGAGGCGACCGCACACAGTAGGGCCAGAAAGGCAGACCGCTTTGTCATGATGGGCTTTCGGGCGCGGTCCGGTCCGTCGGATGCGCCTTTACTCCTTCACGATCTCGTAGAGCAGCGTGGCGGAGTCCGGTCGTCCGTCGACGGCAGCGGTGAAGGCCAGCCGGCCCTTGACCACCCGTGCGGGGATCTTGGCCACCCGCCTTCCGCCAGTAGACAACGCATATACTTTATACGCTTTAGCCGGTTTGACGGCAAGCCTGATCTCGGCTTTGCCGTTGCGCGCGAGGTGCGGCAATCCGCCCCACGCCAGCAGGGTTTTGCGTGACTGCTGGGCATAGCGGATGCCGCTGTTCTGCACGTCCGTCAGATGCGTCAGCAAGAGCCGGGGAGATTCTTGGATGGGGGCGCTGTCAAGCGAACTGATCCAGACGGTGGCGGCGGTCTCCCCCACGTCGAAGATCAGATCGCCGGCGTCCACGATTCCCTTTTCGGTGAAGCCGCCGCAGGTGCGCGGCGTCTTCAGCACAAAGGTGCCGTATTCCCGGTCGAGCGAGACCGCGCCGTCGCCTGCGGGCGGCAGGGACGCGGCGGGATCGGCTGCGAGCAACTTGCGGATTTCGGCGGAGGGCGTCGCGTAGACGTCGGGGAAACGCCCAGACCACGTGACGTTGGCGGCGGGGGCATCGGCGACCTGCGTGCCCAAGCGCGCGAACCAGGCCAGCCAGCGCCAGTCGGTGAAATTCATCGGCATGCGGTCGCGCATCTGGAGCACGTCGTTTTTCGGGAGCACCAGCGCATAGGTCTGTTTGAGCGGCGCCAGGTCGCCGCGCAGGAAGAGACAGAGCGAAGCGCGTTCCGCCGCCAGCGAGAGCGGGTCGGCCGCCATGTCGAAGTAGTTCATGGCGTAACCGTCCGGCTGGAGGAGGCTTTCGCGGCTGTGGCTGAAGGTGAAGCGCCAGATGCCGGACCAGTCCTGCAGCGCGCCCATCGTTCCCGTGACGATGCCGCCGACGCCGCGGAAGCGCCCGGGGCCCGAGTAGTTGTACTCGGTGATGGTGAAGGGCTTGTCCAGCAGGCGCGTGAAGACGACATTCTGTGCGCCCATCGCTTCGTTCCTGATGGGGTTGACGTTGGCGCACTTGCTGGGCAGGGCCCACGGGCGTTCGATGAATTCAGGGTGATCGACGTAAAAGTGGTCGTCCACATAGTCGAAGAGCTCGCTGCGCGGCACCTGGTCCGAGGCATGGTTGGTCCAGGCGCTGCGGTCGGTGACGAGCGCGCGGCAGTTGATCTCAGCGCGCAAGAAAACCTTCAGCCGCGTGATCATCCGGTCTTCGGTGTCTTTGAGGAAAAGGACGAATGCGGTCGTGTGCCGGTTGCTCTCGTAGATGCTGCCGGGCAGCGTGGCCGGAATGCCGGCATAGGCCTGAGGCTCCTTCGCCTGCCGTTCGGCGAGCCACTTGGCCCACGCCTGCTGCCACTCCGGGATATCCCGCATTTCGCTCAGGTAGTTGCCGAAATTGCCCTCGTTGATCATCGCCAGCCAGGCCAGCGCGGGCTCGTCCGCGTAGCGGCGGCCGGTGTAAGGGTTGACGTGGGTCAGCAGCTGGCGCGTGAAAGCCTTAAGGTTCTCCATGGCCCCGTCATGCACGGGTACAAGCACCTTGAACGCGTTCATTTCGATCTTGCCGTCGCGGTCGATGCCCACGCTGCGCCAGGGCACGGGGCGTGAGACGTAGAGGTCGGTGGTGACATAGATGCCGTTCGAGATGCAGGCCGCCATCAGCGCGTCGAGGCGCGCGAGATTCTGCGGGTTGAGGGTGGTGCCGTCCGGCGAGCCCTCGACGAGCCCGCCGTCGTGGTGGTGCAGGCGCAGGGCGTTGTAGCCGGTGCGCGCCAGACGCGCGGCGAGGCGCGCGGCGTCGTTTGGTTCGAGGTAGTTCGCGGAGAAACAGAGGTTGACGCCATAGAAGCGTTGCGGCAAGCCCGGCTTGTTTTCGAATTCGAAATGCGGTCCTTTCGAGACGACTCGGCCGTGTTTTCCCGCGGGGGCGTCGGTTAGGCCGAGGCGCGAGAAGTCCAGCGCCGACCCCGCCGCAATATCGGGATCGGGTTTGAGCGGGATCCACCCCGCCCCGGCCTGAATGGTGACGGGCTCATCGAAGGTGAGGTTCTGCGCTTCATGCGCGGCGAGCGTGAAGCGGACGGTGAAAGGCTCGTTCGCCTTGAACGTTTTCGTGCCCCCGACATGCCCGATGCGCACCGAGAACGAGGGCCCCCACTGGCGGTCGTCCTGAATCATGGCGCCGGTCGCCTCGGGGAAGGAGAAGGATAAGCGTTCCTTGCCGTCCCGGGAGGAGAGGGCCAGCGCGCGGGACAACCGCGAGACGATGAGAAGGTCTTTGCGGTCGCGGGGCATCTCCCCGCGCTGCCCGTCGCAGACCCATGTGCCGCCCGCGAAGCGGTCGGTCGGCAGCGACAGCCCGACGTACAGGCAGTTGAGCGTCACGTCGCGCTCAGGCGTGAACGTGTAGGCCGCCTCGACCGCGCCGTCGGCAGCCGGCTTGAACAAGGCCTTTCCGCGAACGGTTCCCGCGCTGTTCATCTCCAGTTTGAACGCATAGGTGCCGTCAGCCTCGCGGACGGTGCCTCCGGTGGCGCGCAGGCCTTGCCAGTCGGTGGTGAAAAGCTGCGGCGCGAGTTCGCATTTCGGGCGGTCGAGTTCCAGCGTCGCGGCCGAGGTGGCGAGCGTCTCTGCGGCGCGGCCCGCCATCGCGCAGGTGCAGAGTAACAGAGGCAGAGCGAGTCGTTTCATGGTTCGGGGGTTCCTTTCACGATAAACACTTTGTCGTTGGGCCGTACGCGCTGAGGGCAGGGAAAGGTGATCCACGTGCCGCGTTCGGCGCGGGTGCAGACCTCCTCGTCGCGGCGCAGGTCGGTGACGGTCAGGTCGACCACGCCGGAGGTCGGCCCGTGGATGGAGAGCGCGTCGCCGAGCGTGACGGGCTGATCTTGGACCGCGATTTGGACGGCGTGCGCTTTGGAGTAGTACTTCAACACCACGCCCACATGCCGTTTTTTCGTGGTGGCTTGGTTCGCGTCGGTGTCGGTGTACTGGTCCACCCCGGGACGCCCGTGATAGAGGCCGCATCCGAACTCGCGGTGGTAGACCTTGGCGCAGTCGGCGGTCAGGCGCTCCGCGAGCGCCGGCGAAAAGGAGCCGTCGAGCACGGCGGCGACGGCGGCGCGGTAGGCGGCGACCACCGTCTTGACGTATTCGGGGTTGCGCGCGCGGCCTTCGATCTTGAACGATGCGACGCCGGCGGCCATGAGCCGGTCGACGAACGGCAGCGAACAGAGGTCGCGCGCCGAGAGCACGGTGTGCGGTGTGACCACGAAAGCGGCGTTGGCGTTCTCGCCTTCGCGGACTTCCTGGATCAGAAACTCGCGTCGGCAAGGCTGGTGGCATTCGCCGCGGTTGCTGGAACAGCCGTAGGCGTCGTGGGAGAGCAGGCAGCGGCCCGAGACCGCCACGCAGACGGCACCGTGCACGAACGTCTCGACTTCGACGCCGGCGTTTTTCGCGATCTCGGCAACCTCCGCGAGTGTACACTCGCGCGCCAGCACGACTCGGCTCGCGCCCTGAGCTTTCAGGAAGCGGGCTGCGGCCGAATTGGAACAGGACATCTGCGTGGAGACGTGGAAGGGAATGCCGAGCCTTTTGCAGTTCTCGACCGCAGCCCAGTCCGCCACGATGGCGGCGTCGATGTGGGGCTGGGCGAAACGGAGCGTCTCTTCTGCGAAAAAAAGCTCTTTTTCGAAGAGGAGCGTGTTGAGCGTGAGATAGAGCTTCACACCTCGCGCGCGGCAACGCCGGGACGCTTCGGGCAGCGTCTCGCGCGTGAAGTTGCGCGTGGCCATTTGCCGCATGTTGAGCGAATCAAGCCCGAGATATACCGCGTCCGCGCCCGCGTCGAGCGCGGCCTGAAGGCAGGTCATGTCGCCGGCCGGGGCCAGAATTTCGGGTGCATTGAACATGGATGCCGTCGAGTATAGCGGATCGTCGCGCAGTCAGGCCACGGGTTTCTGCCGCTGGATCTCGATCAGGGCCATGACGACAGACGCAAGATAGCCGACCCAGATGAGATGGAGCAGTGGCCCCATGCCCGTGTGCTCCGAAATGGGCCCGAGGATCCAGAGCACGACCGCCGCGATGCCCCAAGAGCCACCGCTGATGAGCCCCATGCGTTGGGTGAAGCGTAGAGAGGAAGAGGAATAGCGCGCGAGGGTGATGCAGAGCGGGAAACCGGTGTAAACGACGAACCCGGTAAAGGCCAGCAGGCCAGCGGCGGCTTTGGTATGCGGCGCGAGCAGCAGGTAGAGCAGGGTGAGGGGGGCGCCGAGAAGTGTCGCGAAAAGGACGACGCGCAGATGTCCGATGCGCGGCGCGAGCGCTCCCCAGACGATGGCGCCGACCATGCCGCCAAGCCCGAACAGTGTGAAGGAGAAGCCGCTGAACGAGAGCGAGTAACCGGCCTCTTCGTGCAGGTGAGAGGGCAGCAGGGTGGCTTGGATCTGCGAGCAGGTTGCCAGTGTGGCGGCCATGATGAAGAGCGGCACAAAGGGGACGCTCGGGATGTTTTCCCGCTTTTCCGAACCGCTGGAGGCCTTGTCCGTTTCGAGCGGCAGGCGCAGTCCGCTGGCGTACAGCCATGTCGCGGCCAAGGGGGCTGCCGCATAGAGCCACAGGAGGCTGGGCAGCCCGAAGTGCTCGGTCAGCGTCGAGGAGAGCAGCGCCCCGCCCGCGAAGCCCATGAAACCGGCCACCATGAAGACCGCCGTGGCGAGTGACGAGGGTAACTTGTCGAGCCCGTGCACGGCGCGCAGCCCTTCCGGATGGACGATCGCGACGCCCAAACCAGCCACCAGGGCGATGGCCGACATCCAGGCCGTGCTGAGCGGCCCCGCGGGCAGGCAAGGGATCAGCACCGTGATGCCCGAAAGCAAGACGCCCAAGCAGATTGGCGCGGGGGTGGTCCGGGTGGCGCGCATGTGGCCGATCGGGATCTGGAAAATGTTGGAGGAAAAGGCCAGCAGCGAGGTGACGAAAATCAGCAGGGGAACCGAGACTCCGTAGTGGTCGCGCATGGGGATGATGACGGGCGCGACGATGCCGACGAAGGTGTCGGCCATGGCGTGGGCGAAAGTCAGCGCCATCAATTGGCGCCACTGGCGCGCGTACGAAGAAGAACTGCTCATTTGAGTAAGGCGAGATGCGTAAACATAAAATCTGAATATTAGGGTGTTCTTTGAGCTGCGTCAAGCGGCTCAAGCGACTCGCCCCCGCGCCTTTTTGTTTCGGTGTCATGAATTGTGAGGCAGCCTGAGGCAACCTGCTGTTTAAAAATTGCGGACGGCACTTGCCCTTTCTCGCCGGAACCACTATAGTATGTGGCTCACAAACCAGTGCGGACTGCCGAGTGGCTCCTCCGCGCGGAAGCGAAGACGTCTCCGGTTACAGGACCGGAACGCCAAAGCGGATTAACCCCGGGCGACACCGGGACAAGACAAGCGCCGGCCTGAGATGCGGTGCCATGTTGTGTCAGTCGCGTCGCCCACGAGAGTTAGAAAGTACAGCCATGGAAATGCCTGTTTCGAGCCTCACCGGGCTCACCCTCAAAGACCTGCTGGATTCGGGTCTTCACTTCGGCCACCAGACCAAGCGCTGGAACCCCAAGATGAAGCGCTATATTTTCGACAAGCGCAACGGGATCCACATCATCGATCTTACCCAGACCGTTACGCTCATCGATGAGGCCGCGGCGTTTTTGCGCGACATCGCTCTGAGCGGCAAGAAGATCCTTTTCGTTGCCACCAAGAAGCAGGCGCAGGAAGTGGTCAAGGAAGCTGCCGTCGCCTGCGGCCAGTTCTACATGACGGAACGCTGGCTGGGCGGCACCCTCACCAACAATCAGACGATCCGCAAGAGCGTCAAGCGCATGCGCCAGATCGAGGCGATGGGCCGCAACAACAACGGCGTGCTCTCCGTCCACAAGAAAGAGGCGGCTAGCCTTCGCCGCGAACTCGATAAACTTGAAAAGAACCTGAGCGGCGTCGCGGACATGGAAAACAAGCCCGGCGCGCTCTTCATCGTCGACATCTGCCGCGAGCAGAACGCCATCAAGGAGGCCGCCCGCCTCGGAATTCCGGTTGTCGCCGTTGTGGATACCAACGCGGATCCTGATCCGGTCGACTATGTCATCCCGGGCAATGACGACGCCGTCCGCGGCATCAAGATGATTGCGGACGCGTTCGCGAAGATCATCAAAGAAGCCAACGACGAATACTCGCGCATCGCGGCCGAGCAGCAGCGCCAGAAGGACGCCGAGCAGGCCAACCAGGATGCGCAGGAGCGCGCCGCGCGCAAGGCCCGCAAGGATGCGGCCGGCGACGTCGCCGACAAGGCGAAGGCCAAGCTGACCGAAACCCGCAAGCGTGCCGCCAAGGCCGCGAAAGAGGCGGTGGACGCCAAAGCCGCCGCCGTCGAAGTCGTCCCGGCAGCCGAGGCTCCCGCCGAAGCGCCCGCAGCCGCGGAATAACTCGCGCGTCGGACCTGTCTGGCCCTGTCCGGCAGGTCTGACCGTTTTCGATCCTCACTTTTTAAGGAGTTCAAAATGGCTGACATTACAGTTGCCGCAATCAACGACCTCCGCCAGCGCACCAACGCCGGCATGATGGATTGCAAAAAGGCCCTCATCGAGACGAACGGCGATATGGACGCCGCCATCAAGATCCTTCGCGAGAAGGGGCTTGCGATCCAAGTCAAGCGCGCCGACAAAGAATCCAAAGAAGGCGTCATCAAAGCGCTCGCCTCCGCTGACGGCAAGACCATCGGCATGGCTGAAGTCAACACCGAGACCGATTTCGTCGCCAAGACCGACAACTTCAAAAAATTCGCCGATGCCGTCACCCAGCAGGTGTTGGCCGGCGTAGAGGACGTCGGTGCCGTCTTGAAGGATGAGCTGATGACCATCGTCTCGCAGACCGGCGAGAACGTGAAGATTCGCCGCACCGCCCGCTATGTGCTGAGCAGTTGTGGCCAAGTCGCCTCGTACATCCACATGGGCGGCAAGGTCGGCGTACTGGTCGAGGTCGGATGCGACAAGGCCGAGACGGCCGCCAGCGAAGCTTTCGCCGAACTGGTCCACGACCTCACGCTTCAGATCGCCGCCGGCGCGCCGCGCTGGCTGATCCCCGAAGAGGTTCCCGCCACCGTCATCGAGGCGGAAAAGGACATCTACCGGAACCAGCTCGCCGAGCAGAAGAAGCCGGCCAACATCATCGAGAACATCCTCAAGGGCAAAATCCAGAAGTTCTATTCTGACGTTTGCCTGATCCATCAGCCCTTCGTGAAAGAGCCCAAACAGTCGGTCTCCGACGTGGTGAAGGCTTGCGAGAAAGCGACCGGCGATGCGATCAAGATCAAGCGCTTCGTCCGCTTCCAGCTCGGCGCGTCCTAAGCCCGGCGGGCACGCACTCAGACAGGCGAAGGCCGGAGCGCAGGCTCCGGCCCGTTGCGTCAAATGAAACGGCACCGAATTTCGGTGCCGTTTTTTTTACGCCGGTGAATCGGGGCGGGAGTGCCTTTGACGGAGGAGGCCGGGGGGACGGCCGGATCGTCATCGTCCGAAGTGCGGATTGAGCGGCAACGCGCGTTGCTTCGGGCGTTTTCGCTTGCCCTAAGTCGGGGGGCTGGTAATATAGTGGAGTAATGTAGAATGTGTTTTGATTTAAAGTAAAAGCCTAAAGGTTTGCCAAATGAATCGGTTGAACGGAGTAGGAAGCGGATGGAACCGTTGGCTTGTCGCTGTTTTCGCACTGGCTGCAGGAGCGACCGGCGCCGCGGATCAGGTCTGGAAAGACGGGAGCGCAGATAAGATTTGGAGCACCGATGCGTTGAACTGGGGCGAGGGTGCGCCATGGGTGAACGGCAACAGTGCCGTTTTCTCGGGCGGTGGAGGAACTGTGACAGGTGAGACCATCGATGTCTCGAACGCCGTAGAGGTGGTCAGCATCACGTTTCAGACCAATGGCTATGTGATCGCGGATGCGGACGCCAACGGAACGCTGACGCTGTCGGGTACGCCAGGCGTGCCCAGCGTGCTGACTGTGGTCAACGCGGCGGACAGCGCGATCGTGAGCGAGGTGATCGCGGGCACCAATGGCTTCACCAAGGCCGGCAATGGCCTGCTGCAGATCAAGGGCACCAACACCTACAGCGGGATGACCACCGTGACTGCGGGCACGCTGCGGCTGAACGCCAACACGGCCGCCGCGCTGGGCGCCGCGGGCACCGGCAACCACACCGTCGTGGAAAACGGCGCGACACTGGACATCTACTCCGCTTATTCGGGCAACGTGAACGAGGATGTCACGATCATCGGTTCGGGGGTGGGCGGTGCGGGCGCATTTGTCAATACAGGGCCGACGGCCTATTACAACTGCGGTTACCGTAACCTGACGCTGGCAGGCGACGCCACGATTGGCGGGAGTCAGCGGTTTGACATGGCGGGGCACGGGACCTACATCGGGAACGGCTACACGCTGACTAAAGCGGGATCCTGCGAGATCGCCATCAGCCGCGCCGTCAACAACAGCCCGATCGTGATCAATGCGGGCTCCTACACGATGCAGCACGGGGAGTCGCTGGGCGGCGCAGATTATCCGACGACCGTGAACGGCGGTTACCTGAACGGCTGGCCGAGCCTGACACTGACCGAGCGGCTTTTCTTCAACGGTGGCGGAATGAAGCAAAGCTCGGCTTCCAACACGTTGACGTTGGCCGGTCACGTGACGCTGAACGGCAGGGCGGAGGTGACGACAGGAACGGGATACAGCATGGTCAACCTGTCGGGCGTCTTTGATGGCACGGGCGGCTTGCGCCGTACCGCCAGCGGGTATGTCTACATGACGGGCAATACCAATTCCTATTCTGGAGCGACGGTCATCGATTCCGGCAGCACTCTGTATGTAGGACGAATTGGCGGGTACACGGGAATGCTCGGCGTGGGCGATGTGACGAACAACGGAACCCTTTATTTTGACCGCGGCGGCGCGATCGTCTGCTCAAACGGCTTCTTCGGTGTCGGCACGACGGCGATCCGCTACGGGGGCGACATGACGGTCAGTGGCAGTTTCTCCTCCAACTATTCCTGGCATGTGGCGCACGGCGCGCTCACGCTGACGAACGGCGCTGTGTTTTGTGTGTACAACGAACTGACGATCGCGAACCGCGATAATGTGAACTATGGGACCCGTGATTCAGCCACCACGTACGCGATCAGGTTGACCAACGTCGTCGCGACCGTGAACGTGCCCGAGGGGTGCGAGTTGCGCGTCAAGTCCATGACCTTCGGCAATGGGGGTGACCTAACGGGCGGCATCATGACCGGCATCCTGAACCAGGTCGGCGGCGTGGTGCGCTCAACCGGATCGTCGGCCGAGGGCAACGGCGTCCGTCTCGGCCACTATCCCCAGACCCGCAGCGTGTACAACATGATGGGCGGCACGCTGATCGTAGAGGGCAATTACGATCTGGGATGCGCAACGGACGGCCAAGGCTGGTTCAACATGACGGGGGGCGAGGTTTTCACGACGCGTGTCATGCTGAATGAACGCGACGGCGGAGGCGGGTACGGTAAGCTCACAGTGGCGGGGGGTGTCTTAAACCTCGGTTCGCTCGACGCGGGCGTCGGTGACATCACCAACGCGATCACCGCGGATCTCTCCGCCCCCTATTTGGTGGAGTACGGCGGCGCGGGCGGCACGATCCGCGCGGTCACCAACATCTTCCTGCCGCTGAACGCGACGCTGTACGGGACGAACGAGAATGCGATCACGTTTGATTCTCAGGCGGCTTCGATCAGCCTCTCCGGCAATCTGACGGGCGCGGGCGGGCTGAACAAGGCGGGCGCGGGCACGCTGACGCTCTCGGGTGTCAACACGTACAGCGGCGGAACACGCATTCTTGAGGGACTCGTGACGCGGACGTCGGCGGGGGCGCTCCCGCCGGGCGGCGAGGTCCTGTTCGGCGTGGCGTCAGACGGTTCCGGCGGCAAGCTGTATGCGGCGGGCGACCTCTCGCTGGAGGGTCTGGTCGCGGGCGTGGCCAACCCCGAGGTGCTGGACGAGTCGAAGAGCTATACGATCGCCTCTTACGGCGGGGCGTTGACGGCCGGATTCGACGGCGAGGTGCTGCCTGAGCCGTGGTACGTGTACTACGACTGGTCGAACAAGCGCGTGCAGCTGCGTGCCGCGATCGGCACGGTGTTCTGGCTGAGGTGATCCGGACAAGGCGCTACGCCTTCTCGCGCAGGACGGGACTGGAAATTCAGAACTGGAGAAACGGGACATGAAGATGGCGTTGGTTGGAATGGTTGCGGCCGCATCGTTTTTTGCGGACACGGCTTGTGCGGTGGAGCAGGTGTGGGACGATGCGGGACCGGACAACATATGGAGCACAAACGCTCCGAACTGGTCGGGCGGCGCGGTGTGGACAAACGGCAGCAGCGCGGTTTTCTCGGGCGTGGGCGGCACGCAGTCCGGTGAGACCGTGGACGTGTCGAACGCGGTGACGGTCGCCAACATGTCGTTCCAAACGAACGGCTACGTGATCGCCGACGCGGACGCCAACGGCACGCTGACGCTGGCCGGCGGGGGGGAGATCCGGGTCGTCAACGCGGGGGATTCCGCCGTCGTGAGCGAAGCGGTCGGCGGGGCGGGCTTCACCAAGTCCGGCAACGGCCTGCTGCAACTGGCCGGAGCCAACGCATTCACAGGCGAGGTGCGCGTCGCGGCGGGAACGCTCCGGCTGAGCAAATGGAACCCGACGGTGCTGGGCGCCACGGGGGCCGACAACAGGACGATCGTGGAGAACGGCGCCACGTTGGATATTTACGGGGCCTTCACAAACAATCTGAACCGCGCCGAGGAATTGGAACTCGCGGGCACGGGGGTGAACGGGGTGGGCGCGCTGATCAACACGGGGACCTCGTGCATGAACTCCGGATTCAGCGGAACTAATACGCTGCGCGGCGACACCACCATCGGCTGTTACAGCCGCATCGATTTCCGAAACACCGTGGTCGGCAACAACTACACGCTGACGAAGATCGGCGGGCAAGAGCTGGCGGTCGGTGTCGAGGTCCTCAACTGCAAGATCGTGATCAATAGCGGCTACTACACGTACATGAACGCGAAGGCGTTGGGGACGGGCGACTTCGACACGACGATCAACGGCGGCGCGCTGCGGTCGTACGGCAACCATACGGTGACGGAGCACCTGATCTGCAACGGCGGGTCGTTCATTTCGGCCGGATGGGGGAACAACACGTTCAACATCGCCGGACGCGTCACGCTCAACAGCAATGTGGTGGTTACCGCATCGGCGGATGGCGGCGGTACGGGGACGCTGGACCTTTCCGGCCTGTTGGAGGGGACGGGCGGAATCAGGCGTCAGGGAAGCCACTATGTCTGTGTTACGTGTAACACCAACACCTATTCCGGTCCGACCATCATCGACAGCGGGTGCACGCTGTGGGTCGGCAAGACGAACCAGTACTCGGGTTTGCTGGGCGTGGGCACGGTCACAAACAACGGCACGCTGCGCGCGTGTTCGAGCCGGATCTCTGCGGGCAACATCGTGAACAGCGGTTCGATATATTGCCATACCGGCGTGCTGTGCGGGGCCGCCGGAAGCGTCGTGAACAACGGGACGCTCTACATCGATCGCGGGGGGGCGTTCGTGTTGTCGAACGACGTCTTCGGCACGGGGACCACGCTGATCCGGTATGGGGGCTCGCTGAGCCTGGATGGCAGTTTCTTTACGAACGGCATCTGCCGCTTGGGATCGGGCGGTCTGACGCTCACCAACGGCGCGGTGTTCAAGGTCAAAAACTTCTCTTTTTCTGACCGCTCCTCCAGTCTCAGTTATCCGGTGGATCCGACCAATGTGACGGCGCGTCTGAGCCTGTCCGACACCGCGCTGTTGGATGTGTACAACTTTGAAACCGGAAACGGGAACAGCGTGACCGGCGGCGGCATGACCGGCATCGTGGAGCAGGTGGGCGGAACCTTGCGCACCTATGGGTGGAGCGGCGACCCCGCCAATTTTCCGGGCGAGTACGACGGTTTGCGTATCGGCCATTACGGACAGGCGTACGGCGTATACAATCTGCGTGGGGGAACCGTCATCATCGACAACGGGTACCGGTTGGCCGTGGCGACAGACGGAACGGGGCATTTTCACCAGACCGGAGGCGAGGTTTTCGCGAGCCATGTGATCGTCAACGCGCGCGATAACAGCGGCGGCTATGGGCGGCTTACCCTTGAGGGTGGCGTTCTGAACGTCGGCAGCAACGGCATCACGACGGGCGTCGGCGCCCCTTATTTAGTCGAGTATGGTGGCGCGGGCGGCATCGTGCGCGCGAGTACGAACTTCGCGTCGTCATTGAACGCGACACTGTATGGGACGAACGAGAACGCGATCACCTTCGACACCACGAATTGGGCCGTCACGCTTTCCGGCAAGCTCTCGGGCGCGGGCGGGCTGAACAAGGCGGGCGCGGGCACGCTGACGCTCTCGGGCTCCAACACGTACAGCGGCGCGACGCGCATTCTCGAGGGTTCCGTGACGCGGACGTCGGCGGGGGCGCTCCCGTCGGGCGGCGAGGTCCTGTTCGGCGTGGCGTCGGACGATTCCGGCGGCAAGCTGTATGCGGCGGGCGACCTCTCGCTGGAGGGCCTGGTCGCGGGCGTGGCGAACCCCGAGGCTCTGGACGAGTCGAAGTGCTATACGATCGCCTCTTACGGCGGGACATTGACCGCCGGGTTCGACGGCGATGTGTTGCCTGATCCATGGTACGTGTGTTACGACAGACCGAACAAGCGCGTGCAACTGCGCGCGGCGATCGGCACGGTGTTCTGGCTGAAGTGAGTGCCGCCGGCACGGAAAACCCACAAGGAGACGGTGATGAACGTACGGTCGCGGATAATGATTGTGGCGGTTACCCTGTGTACAGTTACGACGCGGGCGGCTGACCAAGTCTGGTACGACGCCGGCATCGACAATGTCTGGAGTACCAACGCCCTGAACTGGGATGCGGGTGTGGAGTGGGCCAACGGCAACAGCGCCGTTTTCTCGGGGGCAGGGGGTGCGCTGGCGGGCGAGTCGGTGGACGTCTCGAATGCGGTCGTTGTCGCCAACATCACCTTCCAGACGAACGGCTACACCATCGCCGACGCGGACGCCAACGGCGTGCTGACGCTCGGCGGGGCGCCGAGCGTGATCACGGTGGTGAATGCGGGCGACACGGGTACGGTCAGCGCGGTGATCGGAGGCGTCGGCGGCTTCACCAAGGCGGGGGGCGGGCAGTTGCGTCTGACGGCGAACAACACGTATACCGGGCAGACGATCGTGAGCGCCGGCACGCTTCGACTCAATCCGAATACGCTGTACGTTCTCGGAGCCAACGGAGCCGCCAACGAGACCGTCGTGTCGGCTGGCGCGACGTTGGATCTCAATGGCTGTTATGCGGCAAGCCGTTCATACGAAAACTTTATTGTCTCCGGCACGGGGGTTGACGGGAAGGGCGTGCTGATAAACAACGGGCTCAATCACAACAATAATAGCGTTGGCAGTCTGACCTTGCAGGGCAATGCGCTCATAAGTTCAAACAAGCGGATCGATGCCAACACCGTTTACGGGAACGGTCATACGTTGACCAAGATCGGAGGGGAACAGTTCTGCGTGCAGGATTTGCAGAACGCCCAACTCGTCATCAATGAAGGCACGTACACGCTTCTTGCTAATGATAAGGCCATGGGCGGGACCACGCCGGGCGACACGATTATGAATGCAGGCACGCTGAACGCTTGGAATACGATGACGGTGCCCGAGCGTATCACGTTCAACGGGGGCAAGATTCAACAGGGGAACCCCAATCGACAGCTTTTCACATTAACGGGGCATTTAACCCTGAACAGCATGGTGACCGTCAGTTCGGGCTCGATCACAACCGGAGTGGATATCGCGGGTTTCGTTGACGGCACCGGCGGATTTTCAATGGATCAAGGTTGGATTTACATGACGGGCAATACCAACACCTACTCCGGTCCGACAATCATCAACGGCGGGCGCTTTCTGCATGTCGGCAAAACAAATCTCTACTCGGGCATTTTGGGGACCGGCGCCGTGACGAACTACGGGACGGTGTACGGCTATTCGCGCCAGATCACCGGCGGCAGCATCGTCAACTATGGGAGCATTTATTGCAACACGGGCGTGCTCTGTGTGGGCAGCCTGGTGAATAACGGCTCGCTCTATCTCGACCGCGCGGGCACGTTTGTCTGCTCGAATTCTTTTTTTGGCACGGGCTCCACCTATCTCCGATACGGCGGCGATATGGTCGTCAGCGGCAGCTTCTCGTCAAACGCGATTTTCAAAATCGGGCAAGGCACGTTGAGTTTGACGAACGGTGCGGAATTCCGCCTGTTTTCAGAGATGCAGATCGCGGACAAAATCAAGTCGAACATGTCGTATCCGGAAGAGCCGACGAACGTGATGGCGGTTGTCAATGTGCCGGACGGGTGTACGCTGACCTCGCAGGCGATCACATTCGGCAATGGAACGATGGGGAACGCGACGGGCATCCTGAACCAGACTGGCGGCCTGGTCCTTACGACAGGAAGATCCGCAGAAGACAACGGTATACGGCTCGGCCATTATCCGGCGGCCTACAGCGTCTACAACATGATGGGCGGCACGTTGATTGTGGAAAAGGATTATGATCTGAGTTGCGCCACGGACGGAAAAGGGTGGTTCAACATGACGGGCGGCGAGGTCTTCGTTACGCGCGTGATGCTGAACGAGCGGACGGGGTCGGGTGGTTCCGGCAGGCTGACGGTGGCGGGCGGCATACTGAACGTGGGCACGCTGAATGCCGGGGTGTCGTCCGTCTCCAACGGAATCACCGTCGATGCCGGCGGCCCCTATCTGGTCGAGTATGGCGGTGCGGGCGGCGTGGTGCGCGCCGTCACCAATTTCACGTCCGACCTGAACGCGACGCTATACGGAACGAATGCGGACGCGATCACCTTTGACACCCAAGGGTTGGAAGTGCGCCTTGCGGGCGTACTGTCGGGCGCGGGCGGTCTCAACAAGGCGGGCACGGGCTTGCTGACGCTCGGTGCCCAGAACAGTTACAGCGGTGGAACCTGCGTGGCCGAGGGCCGGTTGTCGCTGGGCGTGGCGGACGCGCTTACCAACACCTTTGTGTCCGTCGCCGCGGGGGCCGCGCTGGATCTCGGCGGGTTCAGCCAGAAACTCGGAGGCGTGGGCGGCAACGGCGTCGTGAGTAATGGCGTGCTGAGCGTGAAAGGCTTTGTTTCGCCGGGCGTGGACGGCATCGGCGCGCTGACGCTTGACGTCGGGGGCGCTGCGACCGGCGGCACGCTGCTTGTCGACGTGACGACCAACGGCACGTGCGACGTCGTGCACGTCTTGGGCGATTTCGACCTGACCGGCATGACGTTGGTGGTGGCGGATACGGCGCAGTTGAACACGCGCGAGGGCTACACGATCGCCACCTACACGGGCGCGCTGGCGGGGGCGTTCGACGCGAGCAATCTGCCCAAGCCGTGGTATGTGATGCGAGACCGCGTCAACAAACGCGTGCAGCTGCGCTCAGAAAACGGGACGATGCTCCGGGTCAAATGAGGCCGGGCGGCGCCGTTGGGGTCAGCCGTTTGCGCCGGTCTTGGCGTGCTTCTGGGGGCGCGCATAGAACGGATAACGCGCGGGGTCGTCACCCGGATAAACGTAGCGCCAGCGCCGATAGTTGAGACACCAGAGCGACGGGTGACGGTGGATCACGCGTTCGAAGGCCGAAGCCAGTTGCTGCGTGCGCGTGTCGTCGTCAATCGCCGGATCTGGCAGGAAAAGCTCTCCGGGCTCGATGCGGTAACGGCCGTCCTTGAGCGGGCGCGACCAGGCGAAGACGATGGGGACTTCGAGTTTGCGCGAGAGCGCGGCCGGAGCCAACGAAATGCCGGCGGGCACGCCGAAAAGTTTGACCCAGGTCCCGCCTTCCCAAACGTGGGTGTGCTGATCGACCAGAAGGCCGATGCAGGTTCCGTGCTTGAGCGCGTGCATCAGGTGCCGCAAAGCGCCGTCTGCGGGAACGATCTGCTGCCCGATGGTGGACCTCATCTTCGTCAGACGTTCCGTCATCTCCGGCGATCCGACCGTTTTCGCGACGGACAGCATGGGGATGCCGTTGGCGACGCAGGCCTGCGAAAGGACTTCCCAGTTGCCGAAATGTGCGCTCACCGTGATGGCCGGTATGTTGGCCCGCAGCGTGTCGAGCACGGCGGGGGAGAAAGACACCAGCGCCCTGATTCGCTCGAGGGTGTCATGCGATGCCCAGAAGATGTTCACCAGCACGTGGGCCATGTTCCTGTAGGCGCGGCGGATGAGCATCCGTTCACGTGCAGCCGTCATACGTTTTCCGAACATCACCTGCAGATTGGCGCGGGCGATGGCCTTGCCCCGGCTATCGAACAGGTAAGCCGTGTCGGCGACCCAGCGTGCCAAGCGCAACAGCGCGTTAAGCGATAGCGGCGGAATGATCGTTTGTGCCAGCCAAATCAGAAACCATTCTACCGGCCTGCGCGCATACCGATACAGGTGTTTTAACTTTCTTTTGGGCATCGCGTTTTAAGATAGCACGCGTGTTTAAAACGGGGAAGGAAAAACGGGCGGGATTACCGCCGTGTAATTTTTCGCGGATAAGGTTTTGTCTCGCGAGGGAGCGGCGTTTACCACATGTCCCCGACTTGGCCGCAGGGCTGGACCTCGATCGTGGCGTCCACCTCCTCGCCGGGCGCGAAACCGACGATGCCGACGGCGACTCGCATCGGCATGTGGTCGGGGATGGTGAACCCCCTTTTACGTTTGGAACCTTCCCAGACGATGTTCAGGCGGTTGTACGAGTAGTGCTTGGCAACGCGCACCTGGGTCTCTTCGGACAGCATGGGCACCGACAACGAGGCGATCAGGCGGTTGTTCTCGGTGATGCTGTAGACGGCCACACAGGCGGCGGGCCCGCCGTCTTCTTTGAGCGCGGGCTTTTTGGTGCGGTAGACGACTTTGCAGACGAGGTCGCGGCTGTCGGCGAGTTGCCAAGACACGGCCTTGCCCATCCAGCTGAGGGCTTTGTTGTCGAAGTTGACCGTGCTGTATTTGATGGTGCCGCGCACATAAGCCCGCAGGGTCTTCGGGTAGGCGAAGATGCCGAGTTCGTCGGGCTGCCCCGCTTGGTTGTAGAGTGAGAAGTCGTGCGAATAGTTGCCGGAACCTTCGAATTTCCACTTGGTGATTTCCGGCGGCCAGTCCTTGTCATATTCCAGCGGTTTCAGCAGGAAGGCCTGGACTGCGGGTGTGAGATCGGTGAGCGTGAGGGCGGTCAGGTTGCGCGTGCCGGTCTGCGACACGGCGGCGCGCTCTTTGAGGTTGGCGATGTCCGGCTGCGGCGGCATGAGGCGGTATTTGGCTCCGGCCTCATCGAAGGCGCGGTTGGGAAAGTCCTTGCGTTGCATGGCGACCCGCAGGCGGGTCGCCTCTTTTTTGGCTGCGGCCGCCTCGCCGGTTTTTCCGTCCGTGGCATAGCGGCTCTGGAGCGCGTCAAGCCCCCCGATGTATTTCTCGGCGAGGGCGGTCACTTTCTCGTTGCGGGCCAAATCATTGGCGGTGCGGCGGGCGACGTAAGACTCTTGGATCAGACGCAGCGCTTCGGGGCCCGCGGCAAGATTTTCAACCGTGAGTTCGGGCACCGTTTCGAACGGGTCGGGCTCCGCCCCGAGCGCCTGCATGAAACGTCCCGCCTCTTTGCGGACGGCTTCCATGCCGGCGGAGTCCTTTGCCTCTTTCAGGCGCGAGGAGAGCTTTTTGAGCTCCAGCACGTAGTCCTCGGCGCCCGGCAACAGCGCGTCGTCGTAGTCCTGCGCGATTTTGGCGAGTCCGGCGTGGTAGGCGTCGCGTATCCGGGCCGCCTCGGTCGGCAAGGTCGCGCCGGCCGTCGCCGTCGTCTGCGCGGCGGCGGCAAAGGTCACCAAACAGAGGCTTGCAAGAATCATACGCATGTCGAGATCTCCCATGTTGATAAGCGGGAATAGTTATAGCATAGACGGCCGGATGGAATAAACGGAGAATTCCTCCGGTTGGCCGGTGGCACCTTGCCGGAGCTTTGGACAGCCCAAGCTCCTTTTGGTATTATTACATTTTTAAGGACTGAGAGTTTGGGGAATTAGAATGGTCGATTTAGACGAGCGGCAAGCGGCGGCGTTGGTTGCGTTACAAAGGGGTATCCCGCTGGCGGAAAGGCCCTTTGCTGAACTCGGCGTGACGTGCGGGCTTTCGGAAGCGGAAATGCTGGCGCTGGTTCGGGGGTTGCTGGCCTCTGGGGACGCGCGCCGGTTCGGCGCCGTCTTCGATGCCCGCAGGCTGGGCTATCGCAGCGCGCTGTGCGCGATGTCTCTGCCCAGGGCTCGCATGATCGAAGTCGCCGCCAAAGTCACGGCCGTGAAGGGCGTCACCCACGCCTATGAGCGCGGCTGGCCGGCGGAACTTCTTGCGGACCTGCCGGGCGGCCCCGCGGGCAACGCCTGGCCGAACCTGTGGTTCACGCTTGCCGCGCCGGCGCTGTCGTTCGCGCAGGAATTGGAGAGTCTGCGCGCGGCTTGCCAGCCCTTCGCGATCCACGAGTTGCCCGCGACGCGCCGGTTCAAGATCGACGTGGTGTTCGATGTGCGGACGCGCGACCGCGATGAGCGGGTCGAGCCTCGCCGTCCGTTCGAGCGCGAGCAGGTGCCGGTCCTGGAGCCCACGGAGGCCGACAAGGCGCTCGTGAAACTCCTGGAGGGCGATCTGCCGCTGTGCGAACGTTTCTTCGAGCCGTTGGCCCGTGTGGCGGGTGTCAGCGAGTCCGCCCTGCTGGACCAGCTCCGCCTATGGCAGGGATCGGGCGTCATGCGGCGCATCGGTTTGCTGTTGCGGCACCGCGAGATCGGGTTCAAAGCCAACGGCATGTGCTGCTGGGACCTGCCCGAGTCGGAGGTCACCGAGGCCGGACGCCGGGTCGCGGCGTTCCCGGAGGTGACCCACTGTTATGAGCGTCCGCGGATGGACGTTTTCCCTTTCCGGCTCTACGCCATGATCCACACGCCGACGTGGCTCGGCACGCAACAGCTTTTCGAGCGCATCACATGCGGGGCGGGCTTGAAGGGGGGACAGCTGCTGCTTTCCGTGACGGAATTCAAAAAAACCAGCATGCAGTTTTTCTAAACCATGAAAATCGTTTGCGACAAAAACATGCCGTATGCCGCCGAGGCGTTCGGGACGTTGGGCGCGGTGTTGCTCAAAGACGGACGGCAGATCGCGCCCGAGGATGTGCGCGATGCCGACCTGCTGGCCACACGCTCGACAACCAAGGTGAACGCGCGCCTGCTGGACGGCAGCCGGGTGCGCTTCTACGGCTCGGGAGTGATCGGCACCGACCATATCGACATCCCGTATCTGGAGTCGCGCGGAATTGCTTGGACCGGCGCGCCGGGCTGCAACGCGGAGAGCGTGGCGAACTATGTCACGGCCGCGCTGCTTTGGTTGGGCGGTAAATACGGGCTGACTCTGGCGGGCAAGACGCTCGGCGTGATCGGCGTGGGCAACGTGGGGCGCCGCGTCTGCGCCCACGCGCGGGCGCTTGGCCTGCGCATTTTGGCGAACGATCCGCCGCGACAGCGCGATGCGGCCGATGTTGAAGCCCGTGCGTTCGTGCCGCTCGGCCGCGTGTTGGAGGAGTCCGACATCATCACCTGCCACGTGCCGCTGACCCGAGCCGGCGACGACGCGACCTTTCATCTGCTGGCCGCGGCGCAGTTTGCCCGCATGCGGCCTGGCGTGATTTTCATCAATGCTGCGCGCGGCCCCGTGATCGAGACCGACGCGCTGTTGGCGGCGCTGGACACGCGCGTGTCACACGCGGTGATCGACTGCTGGGAGGGCGAGCCCGCCTACCGGCCTGATTTGTTGTCGCGCGCGGATCTTGCCACGCCGCATATCGCGGGCCACTCCTACGAAGGCAAGGTCAACGGCACGGCGATCATTTACCGGCGTGCCTGCGATTTTCTGGGCGTGGAGCCGGCGTGCCCGTTCGCGTTGCCGGCGCCGCCCGTCCCCGAGTGGCGGGCAGATGCGGCCGGCCGAAAGGACGAGGACGTCTTGCGCGAATTGGTGCTGAGCGTATACGACATCGAGGCCGATTCGCGCCGTCTCAAGGATTCCTGCGTGGCGGACGACGCGCAGCGGGCCGCGTCCTTCGACGCGCAGCGGGGCCGATATCCGATGCGCCGCGAGTTTGCCTCTACGCGCGTGATCTTAGCGGGCGATTCCCCCTCCCTCTGCACGAAAGTGCGGGGCTTGGGTTTTCAGCTCGGATAGGGAGCCGAGGCTCGGGAGATCAGCCGAGACGGCCTCCGGGCCGCCGCGCGGAGAGAGGGGCGTTCTGTTCGCGGCTTTCCACCTTTCATGGTTGATGCCCGGCGGCTTGAGTCGCGAGTGTTTGGCATAGGGCACACGCATCGCATCCCGGCTTAGCGTTGAGGCAGAAGTCGATGTGGATCTGCAGCAGGCCCTGCTGGAGCAGCCCGCTGTCGGCGTAGAGCGCCGGGTTGTGGTCTCGCCCGAAAAGATGAAGGGCCGTGAGGCGCATCGGCGCGGAGAGGTCTTCCGGCGGCAGATCTTCGAGCATGCCGTTCGGCAGGGCACCCTCCGCTGCCGCAAAGGGCAGAACCACGTTGGTGAGGATCGCGGCGGTGCGCGACTCGCCAAGCAGGGCGACGTCTTGTTCCGCATCGGGCATGGAGGCGAATGAGAGGCGCCGATTCCAGAAGGCCCAGCGGCAGCGCGCTTCGAAACAGTCCAGCGCCTGCGAATGCCAGCGCAGTCCGCTTTCACCGGCGATGCGGTCGAGGTCGTGTCGCACCGTGGCCATGCCGCTGAAAAGACTTGCCGCTGCGGCCAGCCGGCGCACCGGCGCGTTCTGCGGCCGGAGGTTGTGGAGCCGCCAGGTGACGGCGTCCGGCAGCGTTTCGCCGGCCTCTCGCCACCAGAGGTTCCAGAGTGCCCGGATCAGGCGCTGCCCCTCTTCGTCAGGTGCGGCGTCGGGCTGAGGCAACAGGCGTGCGGTGCCGAGCATGCGGGCGAAGGCCATGTCGCGCAGCGTGCCCAGCGTCGCGACGGGCAGGAGCCGCGCGAGCGTGCGGAAGGGGGCTTGGTTGTGCTTGTAGCCGAGCGCGGCCATGACCTCCTCGTAGAAGACCTGATGGCGGTCGCCGCACTGCTCAAGCCGGGCGAGGATGCGGGCCGCTTTGGCGCGCATCCGATATTGGCCGGCTGCGGCGAGAACGGCGCGGGCGCGGTCCGGGTCGCGCTTGAGCAAGCCTTCGCAGGGGCGTGGCGTTGAGGGCAGGACGGCGTGCGGATACGCCTTGAGGTCGATGTCGTCGATGGAGATTCCGGACTGGGACAGTAGCGGCGCGGCCAGCGAAAGGCTGCAAACGCCGCTCGGCAGGGTGCGGGGCGGGGGGCCTGAGAACCACGTGACATGGGCGATCACATGCGCATAGGCGGGGTCGTCCCAATGGCGGTGCGCATCCCAGTCGGACGGATGGACGTGGACCTCCACATCGCCGCGGACTTGTCGCGCGCCGGGCTGGATGAGCAGGGTGGCGTTCAAAAAATCAGGTCCGGCTTCCAGATTCCACTCGCCGGGGGAAAGGACCGTAACCGCTTCGCCGCCGGGCAGCGGGAAAACGGCGGGGCGGTAGCGGGTGTCGAACCAGAGGCACTGCAGATGGCGCTCGGTCCAATGGAACCCGGAGCGGTAGGGGACGCCTGGCTCGAGAACCGCGGACGGCTGAACGGCCAGCATCCGCGCATAGGAATCAGCGAGATGAAATGGCGCGGTTTCCATTTTTCTTCCGTTCGGATTACGGCGTTGAACCTCCGCGCGTCGAACGCCCAGCGCCCAACGCCAAAGTTTTACTCCGCCCCCTGTTCCGGGGTCGAAGTTCTACGCTCAGCGTTCGGCGTTCAATCGACTACAGGCCGGCCTGCTGGCGCATCGTCGCGAGCGCTTTTTTCCAGGCGTCCTCGACGTTCTCTTTGGGCCAGCCGCACTCGCATGAGACGCCGCCGTTGTAGCCGATGTCCTTGAGGGCCTTGAAGAAGGCGCTCAGGTCCTCGCCTTGGGTGCCGGGGGCTTTGCGGCCCTCGAGCTCGGCGATGTGGCAGTGGCGGATGCGGGCGCCGGCCTTGCGGATCGCGTCGGGGCCCTCGTTCTCCTTCATCATGTGGTAGAAGTCCGCGAGCAGCTGGATGCGGGGGCGGCCGATGGCGTCGACATACTCGATGCCCTCGGTGACCGAATTGAGGATGTTGGTCTCGCCCTTGTTCAACGGCTCCAGCACGATGGTGACCTTTAGGTCCTTGATGCGGTCGCCCAGCTTCTGGCAGAACTCGATGAACTGCGCCTTGCCCTTGGCGAGATCGGTGCCCTCGGGCACTTTGCGCGCGCCGCCGCTGCCGAGCACGATGAACGGGATGCCCGCCGCATCCGCGCGCTGGCAGGCCTTGACCGCGTAATCCAGGGCGGCGTCGTGCATGAGCTCCGGCCCGGTGAGCCGGAATTTGCTGGGGATGAAGCCGTTGCAGGAGCGGATCGGCAGGGCAGAGCCTTTGAGCTTCGCCAGTTCCGCCGCGTATTCCGCGTCGGGCATCTCGGGCTTGAGCATGCCGGCGACGCCGCCTTCGATGAAGGCGTAGCCGAGCTCTTTCAGTTTGGCGGCCTTGTCCGGTCCGGCGCAGAGGCCGAACAGGATGTTTGCGGCCGGCTTCTTGGCGTTCGCCATCCCCGTGCTTCCGCCCAAAAGACCTGCTGCGGCCAACGTGTGCATGAACCCCCTGCGGCTGATGTGCATGAGTCGATCCCCTTGAGTTTAAATGACCTGCGTCAAGCCCGAAAGGCGGGACCGGTTGCCGAAGCGCCGTGGTCCCGCCCTTTCAGAGTCCGCCGCGGGTTGGTCTCAGTAGCCCTTGAACACCTTGCCGCCCGCCATGACTTGGCGCGCAACCTTGTCGAAGGTGGCTTTCATGCCGGTGCGCAGCGAGGCGTTGGACATGATGAGGGCCACGGCGTGGCTGTAGCCGGCTTCGATGGGGGCGTTCGGTTGCTTGCGGGCGCGGACGCACGCCATCCAGTTGCGCATGTGGGCGACTTCCATGCCGCCGGCGCCGGTGTTGGCGGCGGTGGCCGCGACTTCCGTCTCGGCGAGCTTCTTGGTCTCGACCTTGACCTTCTCGACGCCCTCGTTGGAAACCGTGCCTTTGATCAGGTCGATCGTGCCGATGGTGGAGTGGTAGTTCTCGACGTTGCCGCGGGCCGAGTTGGTCTGGCGCGAGCTGAAGACCGCCTGGAAGCCCTTGGTCGGGTCGTTCTCGGGGCCGTACTCGAGCAGGGTGGTGAAGGTGTCGCAGTTCTCGCGGCCGTCCTTCCACGCGTAGATGCCGCCGCTGGCCATGGCCGAGCGCGGAAATTCGAAGCCGGTGAACCAGGCGACCGTGTCGATCTGGTGGCACATCCACTGGCCGGGGATGCCCGACGAATAGGGCCAGAAGAGGCGGAACTCGAGATACTTGCGCGGATCGAAAGCGACTTTCGGGCGGTCGAGCAGCCACTTGTTCCAGTCGGTGTCGGCCTCTTTGAGTTTCTTGGGCAGGTCGCCGCGGCGCCAGCGGTTGGGCTGGTTGACGTTCCAGCAGAGATCCACGTACGTGATGTCGCCGAATTTGCCGGAGCGGATATAATCGTTCGCGATGTGGTAGGCGCTGCCGCTGCGGCGCTGAGAGCCGATCTGTACCACGGCCCCGCCGCGGTTGTTGGCCTTGCGGGCTTCGTTGACGGCGTCGAGCACGGCGTTGGCCGCGTCCATGTCCTCGGCCATCGGCTTCTCGGTGTAGGTGTCTTTGCCGGCCTTGACGGCGTGGACCGTGTGCATGGCGTGCTGGAAGTCTGCGGTGGAGATGATCACGGCGTCGACGTTCTTGGCTTTCTCATAGAGCTCGTCATCGCTTTTGTAAAGATCGATTCCGTGGCCGAGCTTGGCTTCGAGCTTGGCTTTACCCTCTTCGCGGCGAACGCTCCAGAGGTCGGCCAGAGCGACCAAGTCGAAGTTCAGCTCGTCCTTGGACTTGAGGAACGAAGGCAAGAGGGCGTCTTCGAAACGGTTGGAGAAACCGACGCAAGCCACGTTGATGCGGCTGTTCGCGCCGGCGACGTTCTGCGAAGGGGCCTGCTGGGCCTTGAGGATGTCCGGCAAGGCGGCAAGCGTTGCGCCCGCAGAGGCGGTCTTGACAAAACTGCGGCGTGTCAAATGGGTGAGTTGGCTCAATTTCATGACGTCTCCCTTGTGCTTTGCCCGTTGACTTGGCCGGACCACGAAAATGCCCCTGCCTTGAAAAGGCTACACACATTTAAGTATGTTAACCAGTATAACAGGAATCAGTTGCGGCTCAAGCCCGAAGCCGTTTTCCCTCAAAGGTTTTTCTGCCCGGCGCTAGAGTTCCGGTATGGGCGGCACGACAAATGGGGTCCATTTGGCGGACGGCGCAGCCCCCTCTTCGGGCACCGCGGTGTTTTTGAGCACCGCGTCCACGAACACGACCGAGCGTAGCCCCGCATCGATGGTCATGAAGCCTTGGGGCGCGGCGTCCTGTGGCTTCTTCGTCTTAATCGCCTCGAGGTTGTCCGCAAACGCACGGTAGGTGGCGGCCAGCGCCGCAATGTAGGCGGCGTTATTGCCGTAGGGCGCCGGCACGGCCGCGGCGGCTTTTGCGGCGGCGCCGCCCTCGAAAATTTGCAGGGACTCGTCCGTGCCCCGCAGGGCCAGGCGTTCAGGTTCGCTTTGCGACCACGTGAGTGCGCCTTTGTCGCCGATGAGTTCAATCGCGAGGCCGTCGCTTCGCCCGGTCGCGATCTGGCTGGCGAGAAAGACGCCGCGGGCGCCGCTTTCGAAGCGCACCAGCACGCTGCAATCGTCGTCCAGAATGCGTCCGGCCACCGTCGGACGCAAGTCGGCGCACACCTCGCTGACGGCCAGCCCGGAAACCCACTCCGCCAAGTGGAAACAATGAATGCCGAGGTCGATCAGGCAGCCGGCCGGACCGCAGCGGCGCGGGTCGGTGCGCCAGCCGGCCTGCTTGTTCCCCGCGGTCTCGAGACGCTGGGCCAGCCAGCCGAGGGAGTAGGTCGCGACGATCTTGCGGATCGTGCCGATGGCTTTTTCGTCCCGCACCAGCTCGCGCGCCTTCTGGAGCATCGGGTATCCTTCGTACACCATCGCGATCCCGTAGGCCAGTCCGACGCTCTGCTGCTTGCGCGTGAGGTTGAGTGCCTCGTCCATATTGCACGTGAAGGGCTTTTCGCTGAAAACGGGAAAACCCGCGTCGATGGAGGACATCGCGACCGGGTAGTGCATGGCGTTCGGCGCGAGGACCACGACGAAGTCCATGCGCTCGTTCGCGGGGAGGACGGCCTCGCGCCGGAACATGTCGCGGTAGGTGCCGTATGCGCGGCGCGTGGGCAGTTTCAGCAGCTTCCCGGTTTCGAACGAACTTTGCCGCGTAGAGCCGAACGCGCCGCACACCAGTTCGACGCACCCGCTCTGCCCGATGGCTGCGCGATGGATGTTGCCCATGAACGACTCCGCGCCGCCGCCAACCATGCCAACACGCATTTTTCTAGTCATGTTTTATACCGCCGTTCCTTTCAGCCCGAAAACAATTCACATTATGTAAGAATAATAATGAATCGTTAGAAAAAGAAGCAATACTAAAATGTTTCAAAGTTCGAGCAGGGCCAGCATGCCGAAGACGGTCTCCTCGATCTGCCCGTCCGGCGATTCCGCGTTCCAGAAACCGCCCCCGGCGGGGGCTTTGCGCTGGGTGTTGATCAGGCACCTCGCCAAATCGGCGCGCCAGTCGAGCGGCGCGTTGCCGCGCACGAGTTGGCCGTGCCCTGCGCGGTTGATGAGGCGCGCGAGCCGCCAAACGTCCGCGTTGCCCTTCGGGGCAGGGGGCCAGGAAGCGGCGGCGTGCGCGAGCCGGTTTGAGAGGGCGGAGGGCTGCGGGAGGGAAGGTCCCCCCAGACCCGCGGCGGGCAGGACGTCACTCCAGAACAGGCGGGCCTCGTCGGATGCGCCGGCTTCGGATGCGCCGGCCCGGTCGGCCAGACGGCGCAACAGATTGGTGCGGGAGGGCGCCTCGGGCAGCACAAAGGCGAGGGCCAAAAGCCGCCAGGCGTGAGTCTCGAGGTTGTCGATCCGGTTGGTGGCCGTGCCGTCCAGCCAGAGCGCGGCGTTCGCGCAGGGCCCGGAGCACGCGGGGTGACGCGAAGCTTTGAGCGCGAACAGGGCCATCGCCGTCAGCCGGACGCGGTTCGATTCGCCCCACGCGCCGTCCGGCTGCTGTCGCGCGCTCAGCCAGAACGCGGCTTGGCTTACGGCGTGGTCCGCTTCGTTCCGCAGCGACGGGTCGAGGGATGCGCCCGACGGGCGGATCGGCGTCACCGTGACCTCGGCGCAGTGCCCGGACGCGGCGCAAAAAAACAAAACCGGCAACAGCTTCTTTATCGACAGGCAACGCAGCATCTATTATTCTCCACCTTTTTGCTGAAAGCATAGCCGTTTTTCTGTCAAAACGAAAGTGATTGTGACGATGAGTGTGGCAATGGCAATCGGTCTGCTAGTCCTTCTGACCTTTCTTCCCGGGCTCGAGGCGCGTGCCTCCATCCCCGTGGCTTTTTTTCACGCGGGGGTGCGGGGCGCGCTCGGGGTGCCGGCCGCGGTGGCCGTCTGTTTCGTTGCCAATCTGGGGGTCGGTGTGGCGACCTTCTGGCTGATGGGGCCGGTGGTCAACGCGTTTCGGCGCTGGACGTGGTTCGACCGGCGGGTATGGCCTTCGTTTGAGCGCACCCGGCATAAACTGCATCCGTACGTGGAGAAATATGGCGAGTGGGGGTTGGCGGTTTTCATCGGCGTGCCGTTGCCGGGGACGGGGGCCTACACCGGCGCGTTCGGGGCCTTTCTGCTGGGAATGGACAAGCGGAAATTTCTGATCGCGAATTTCATGGGCGTGCTGCTGGCGTGCGTCGCCGTCGCGGTGATCTGTCTGCTGGTTGACCAGGGCGTTGTCGCGGAGGACAGCGTGCTCCGGAAACTTTTTCTGAAAAGCGTGAAAATCGATGAGTGAACTTGCCGTGTCGGGAGAGATTTCGGCCTCGCTGAAGCCGGGGGGGCGGGGGCTGTGCCTGCTGTCGGGCGGGCTGGACAGCCAGCTCGCCGTGTGCGTGTTGCGCGAACAGGGGCTGTATGTCGAGGCCGTGGTGTTCGCCAGCCCGTTTTTCAAAATCGCGGCGGCGAAACAGGCGGCGGAAAAGTTGGGCGCGGTGTTGCACGTCGTGGACTTCACGCAGGATATTCTGGCGCTGGTGAAGCACCCGCCGCACGGCTTTGGCGGCGCGCTCAACCCCTGCATCGACTGTCATGCGCGGATGATCAGGAGGGCGGGCGAGCTGATGGCCGCGAAAGGGTTCGACTTCGTGGCGACAGGGGAGGTCCTCAACCAGCGGCCGATGTCTCAGAACCGGCATTCGCTGGGGATCGTCGAAAAAGACGCCGATCTGGGGGGGCGGCTGCTGCGGCCGCTGAGCGCCCTGTTGCTCGAGCCGACGCTGCCGGAGACCGAAGGGGTGGTGGACCGCAGCCGGCTGCTGGGGTTGAGCGGCCGTTCGCGCAAGCCGCAGATGGAGCTTGCCGTCAAGTACGGCCTCAAGGAGTATCCTTCGCCCGCGGGCGGTTGCCTGCTGACCGAGAAAGGTTTCTGCCGCAAGCTGGCGGATATGCGCGACAACGAGGGCCTCGATTCGGAGCGGCTGGTGAGGCTGCTGCTCTGCGGGCGGCATTTCCGCCTTCCGGGCGGCGCGAAGTGTGTGGTGGGCCGTGATGCCCACGACAACGCGGCGCTGAAAAAGAGCCAGTGCGACGGGGATGTGCTCGTCCACACGGTCAATGTGCCAGGGCCGACCCTGCTGATTCCATGCGGAGCGGACGAGGCGGACCTTGCTTTGGCGGCAGGAATCTGCGCGGCCTACGGCGACCATGGAGAAAAGGCCAGCGTCATCGTCAGAATCGTGCGCGGGTCTGCTGCCGAAGAGCGTGCCGTGGCGCCGCTTGCGAAAGAGCGCTTTCTCGGATGGATGCTCTGAGCCCCGTTTGTCTGTCTCAGGCCGTTGTCGGAGACCCTGTCAGCAGGCGCACGAGCAGCGCGACGATGACCAGCAGCAACACGACGATGACGCCAATCCAGATCTTGTTGGAGTTCGACTTCTTGCCGAACTCTTTCGGCGTTTCGAGCGTGCGCTTTTGCTGGATGATGATCGTGGTGCGCGGAATCGCATAGGGCTCAGGCTTGTCCGTCTGGGGGACGTCATCCCCCTCGATCATGATGGGAATTTCGCCCACCAGGACAATGTCATTGCGGAAAAGCGGCTTTTCCTTGATCTGCTCGTTGTTGACCTTTGTCCCGTTCGTGGAGCCGAGATCCCGGATGAGGAAACCGGTCGGAGTCTTTTCGATCTCGCAATGGGTTCCAGAAACGGACCCGTCTTGCAGCATCCAATCGTTGCCTTCCCTGCGCCCGACACGGGTCACGGGTTGATCCAATGCCACACGTTGTCCCTTTAAAGGGCCATCCATCACAGTCAGACATGCCATTTCAACGCACCTCAAATAAGATCAAATTAAAAGTAGCTTAATCGTCGGCGGGATATAAGTCAATTCGGTTTAAGGGCGTCGCGGAAAAAAGACAAAAGTCGAGCCGCGGGATCCCTCGGCTCCGCCGGACGCCGCGAGATCACTTCGCCTTCACGTCGAAACAATAGAGGGACGTGTCGTATCGGACATAGAGCTGGCCGTTGACGACCACAGGGTGGGACCAGCTGTTGCCGGTCCCCGCCACTTGTAGGCGGCCTTTCACCCGGTTGCCTTCGTCGGAGGGATCGATCAGCGTGAGACGTCCGCCGGAGTCGGCGAGAGAATAGATCATGCCGTCCGCCCATGTCGCCTGACCCGCTCCGCCGCGCTCCTGCCACAAGGTTTGTCCGGTCTTCAAATCTGCGCAGACGAGCCCGCCTTTGCCTTTGCCGTAGATGCGGCCTTGGGACACGACGTAATTTCCGGGATGGCAGGCGAAGTCGCGGGTCGTCCACGCCTCCTCGCACGTCACCTTTCCGCTGCCGTTGGCGATTTTGAGGCAAATGCCGCCTTTGTTGTACCCGACGGCCCAAAAAAGGCGGCCGTCTGCATAAGCGGGGGTCGGCGAATTGGCGACGTTGCCATCCGCGAAGGGGTGACGGCAAAGCTCCTTGCCGGTTTTGGCGTCGACCACGAACAGGCCGCTCTGGGAACCGTTGACGATGACGGTGCTGCCGTTCAGCGTGACCGGCACACACGAACTGTATCCGGCCGTGGCGGGCTTGTCGGATTTCCAGGCCGTGTTCCCCGTGACTTTGTCGAACGCCACGACCGCGTGCTGCCCGCCCGGCGTGGCGATGGCGAGTTTGCCGAGGATGAGCACGCTCTCGGCGTATTGCCAGCCGCCGACCTTGCCGCCGAAGTCGCGACGCAGGTCTTTTTTCCAGAGGATTCGGCCGTCTTGGGCGCTTTGGCAGGTCAGAAGCCCGTCGCCGCCGGTCAGGTAGATGCGGCCGCCGTCGACGGTCGGGGTGGCGCGTGCGCCGCCATATTTGTTGTGGCTGGACTTCGGGCCTTGCGCGGCCCGCCATTTCTCCTTGCCGCTTTTCTCGTCGAGGCAGATCAGCATCTGGTCCTCGCCCGCGTTGCCGGTGGTGTAGACGCAGCCGCCGACCACTGCGACGGATGACCAGCCGGGGCCGATGCTTTCGCTTTTCCAGAGGAGCTTCGGTCCTTCCTGCGGCCACTGCTTGAGCAGCCCCGTGTCGGGCGAGCAACCGTCGCGCTTGGCTCCCAGGAAGGTCGGCCAGTCTGCGGCGTGGAGCTCCGCGCACAGCGAGAGAAGGACGGCGGGCAGCGTGAAGGCAGGGAAAGACTTTGCGAACATGGCGCGCTCCTTTCGAAGGTTGCGAAAGAGTTTATCAGCCGCGCCAGCCCTGCGCAACGGCAAAGCGGTCAACGCGGGCGGGTGGATTGCGGCTTGAGCCTTTGCTCGGGAAAGCGTATGATCTTCTCACTTTCTGAGGCCGAGGAGCGTCGCTCTGACCCAAGGAATTCGAGTCTCTGGCGATCGGGTGACGTCATCGCGTCATCCGCATGGCGGTGGTGTTGCGCCATCGGACTGCGGGTTCGGCTTTCGGCCCAGGCGAGTAAGGAGAGAACCCATGCAGACCATGAACGAACCCTGTAAAACCATCCGTCATTTCAAGAGCGCGGCGGACTACCGCAAGAATTTCGTCATCCGCGAACAGATCGACAAATACCTGCCCGGCGGCAAGCATTTCATCGACGACGGCGAGATCCTCGCCAAATTGTCTGGGGCCGCCGCGGAGCGGGCGAATGATCCGGTCCGCGTCCGGGAGATCCTGGCGAAGTCCCGCGCGATCGAGACGCTCCTGCCGGAAGAGACCGCGACGCTGATCCACGTGACCGACCCCGCGCTGCTCAAGGAGATGGAAGAGACCGCGCTGGCGGTGAAGACCTCGGTGTACGACAACCGCATCGTGATGTTCGCGCCGCTCTACATGAGCAACCTCTGTGTCAACCGATGCGCCTATTGCGGCTTCCGCTGCGGCAACGAGGACCAGAAGCGCCGCATGCTGACGATGGAGGAGGTCCGCCAGGAGATCGACGTGCTGGCCGGCAAGATCGGCCACAAGCGCCTGATCGCCGTGTACGGCGAGCATCCCGACACCTCGACCGAGTATTTCGCGGACACCATCCGCACCATCTATGACCGCCAGGTGAAGTCGCCGCGCGGAACGACGGTCGGCATCCGGCGCGTGAACGTCAATGCCGCGCCGCTGCCGGTCGAGGATCTCCGCGTGTTGAAGCAGGTCGGCATCGGAACGTTCCAGGTGTTCCAGGAGACCTATCATCGCGCGACCTACGCCAAGCTGCATCCCTCGGACACGGTGAAGGGGGACTACGACTGGCGCACGACCTGCTTCCACCGCTGCCTGGAGGCGGGCGTGGACGATGTCGGCATGGGGGTCTTGTACGGGCTGTACGATTGGAAGTTTGAGCTGATGGCTTCGATTTACCACGCGCGCGACTTGGAGCGCCAGTTCGGAATCGGGCCGCACACCATCTCCTTCCCGCGGCTTGAGCCCGCGAGCGGCACCGACGTGCCGACGACTTCGCCGTATCTGATCGACGACGCGACGATGCGCCGCATCTTGATCATCACCCGCCTTTCTGTTCCCTATACCGGCATGATCGTGACGTGCCGCGAGCGGCCCGAATCGCGCGACGCCTTCGTGCGCTGCGGCATCACGCAGATGGACGCGAGCAGCAATATCGCGATCAAGGGCTACAGCGATTTCGAAAGCGAGTCGCACCAGGAAAAAGACCGCCAGCAGTTCGTGCTCTCCGACAACCGCACGCTGGAAGAGGTGATCGCGCACCTGGCGCGCGAAGGCATCATCACCTCGTTCTGCACGGCCGGCTACCGCTGCGGGCGGACGGGCGGCTGCATCATGGATGCGCTCAAGACCGGCAAAGAAGGCAAGTTCTGCAAAATCAACGCGGTCCTCACGTTCCGCGAGTGGCTGGACGATTTCGCCAGCGCCGCGACGCGCGCCCTGTGCGAGCCGGTGCTGAACAAGGAGCTGGCCGCGATCGAGACCAACCTCCCGAAGTTCTATCCGACCGTGAAGGAACACTACGACCGCATCTGCAAGGGCGAGCGGGACCTCTTTTTCTAAATCATGCTGCTGCTTTTCATCAAGATGCTTCCGCTGGTCTTGTTGACGCTCGCGGGATATGCGCTCAACAAGTTGAGGTGGATCGACGCGGCGTTCAACCGGCAGTTGTCGCTGGTGATGCTGAACGTTTTCTACCCGTGCCTCATCGTCAGCTCCATCGTGCGCAACTTCACGTGGGAGACGCTGCTGCGAAACTGGACGATGCCGGCCGGCGCCGTGTTCATTCTGGTGACGGGCTGGCTGGTCGGCTTTTTCACGCTGCCGCTTTTGAAACGGCAGACGGAAGCGACGCGCCGGTGCTACCACTTTATCTGCCTGATGAACAACTACTCGTTCCTGCCGATCCTGATGGGCGCGGCGCTGTGGGGCGAGAAGGCCGTGGCGCTGGTGATCTTCTCCGGCCTCGGTTCCGAGCTGTGCGTCTGGACGCTGGGCGTGAAGGCGCTCACGGGGCAGAAGCTGGACAAGGGGTTCCTCAAACATTTGGCGAGTGTGCCGATGCTGGCGTTGCTCTTTTCGTGCGGCCTCCTGGCCGTGCGGGCGTGGGCGGAGAAATATGGGGTTGCGCCGGGGCCGGAGACCGTCACGCGCGCGTTCCTTGGCACGCTGCTGGAGACGTGCCGCATGGCGGGCGGCGCGACCATTCCCGCGTCGGCCCTGATCTGCGGCGCGCGCATCGCGATGCTGCATCCCGGACGGCTCTTGTCGCCCCTGATGGTCGGCACCAGCCTGCTGCGCCTCGTGGCGATTCCGGCGCTGTGCATCGGCGGACTGGCGCTGGTGCCGTTGCCGCAGGACGTGCGGCGCGTGCTGGTCCTGATCGCCGTGATGCCCGCCGCCATGGCGAGCGTGACGCTGGCCGAGGCGTTCGACAGCGACGCGGATTTCTCGGCGGCCGCGATTCTCGTGACGCACGTCGTGTGCCTCGTCACCATCCCGCTCTGGCTGCATTTCGTGCTCTAGCGGAATGATCCCCGAGTCGTCACCCCGCGCCAAAGGCATGGTTCAGAAGATAGCCGATGCCGAACGAGATGGCCGCCACGCCTGTGGAGATGCCGGCCATGATGAGAAAGTTTCTGCGGAAGGGGACGTCCTTAGCCACGCTGAGATAAAAATTGAAGAGTGCGATGATGCCGAGCGCGGAGGACAGCATGATGGCTAGGGCGACCTTGACGTTGGACAGAATCAGGTAAGGCAGGATCAGGACGACGACCGTACAGACGTAGGCGATGCCCGTATAACAAGCTGTTTTGCCCGGGTGGCGGTCTGATGCAGCCCCGTCCGCCCTTGCCGAGAGAAAGGCCGAGGCGGCCATGGACATGGCGGCGGCCAGGCCGGTGATGAGTCCGGTCATGGCGATGAGGCGGGAGCCGCTGAGCGCGAAGGTGAAGCCCGCCAGCGCGCCGGTGAGCTCGACCAGCGCGTCGTTCAGGCCCAGCACGATGGCCCCCATGTAGTTGAGCCGCTCGTCGTCCAGCAGAGAGAGCAGGGCGGCCTCGTGCCCGTCCTCCTCTTGCGCGATGCGCGCGAAGTCGGGGAGGGCCGTGGCGAGCGAGCGGTACGCCTCGCCCGCGCGGATTTCGCCTTTTTCCATGAACTTGAGGCCGAAGGTGAGCCCGAAGGCCCGTGCGGCCAGGACCATGCGTGCGGCTTTGAAGAGGGCGGGGCTGCCTTTTTCTCCAAGGAGGGCTTCGAGTTGGACGGCGTGGCCGCGCTCGTCGTTGGCGATGCGCGCCAGCAGGTCCCGGTTGTGGCCGGCGGGAAGGCGTTGCGCCAGGCGCGTGTAGACAATGGCTTCCGTCAGTTCGTTGCGGAGTTGGTTGCGCAGAAAGGCCTTCTGTGATGTTGTAAGGGGAGCGTTCATGCGGGCGAAGTATAATGCGGTGCCGGTGTCGACGGCCAGCATTTTCAGTTTTGTCAGATTTTCGCGGATTGGCCTTGCAAAGAGTGGGGGTGATCGGCTAAAGTACACCCCGTTTTTCCGCTCGGGTGGTGGAATGGCAGACACGTATGTTTGAGGGGCATATGCCGAAAGGCATGGGGGTTCGAGTCCCCCCCCGAGCACCATCTTGAAAGCCGCGCAATGAGTTGTAAATCAACACGTTGCGCGGCTTTTTATTTTCAGAAACAGGTGGCTGTCGTGTGGCTTGACGGTTTTCTTAGAAATGTTTAAACAACAGAGCCGGAGCGGAGGGTTAGCCGAGGTGCCCGATAATGCCCTACAGCCCATTGCCCGTTGCCTGTTGCGTATTGCCCACTGCGTATTGCGTATTGCCCATTGCCTGTTGCGTATTGTCTACAGCCTATTTCCCGACCTGCTCCTTCACGGCCGCATCACGCTCGGCGGTGACTGACGTCACCTGGCCTTTCAGCGTGTCCCGCTCCGTCCGCACGGTATCGCGCTCGCCTGTGACGCGCGCCAAATCCCCTGCCGCCTTCCGGTCTCCGTCCTCCGACCTCTGGCCTCCCTTTTTCTCTGCGGCGGCCTTATCCTCAGCGGCCTTGTGGTCCGCCTCGGCTTTGTCGGCAGCCTTTCTGTCGGCTTCGGCTTTTCAGCGGCGGCTTTCTTTTCCTCTGTCATGGTTAAGTCTCCCTAGGCGCTCACTTTAGCGCCCTCAATTACTGGGGAAAGAATGTTCCCTTGGAGAAGTTTTAAAGTTCGTGAGTTCTGAAGTTCGACAGTGAGAGAGGCGAGGAGAACGGTTGTAATCGGGCTTGAAGCAAGGCGGGGCGTGTGTTAACGTTCAGATATGTTTAAGAGCAAGGCGACGGATGCGGCTGTCGTTTTGATTCCTTAATAATAATTACTATTATGAACGTAAAGGCTTTCCTGTGCGTCGTAAGTGAGCGGTTTGCGGTAATATTGGAGTAAAATGAAATGGTTTGACCTTGCAGTTTGTCCTCAATTCTCGTGGCCTAATAGCCAAGTCGAAATCTCGTTCGAAGGTTACAGAATTGTCCTCCAACCTCGGCGGAAAGATGCTGAGAATGAAATTGAATTGGCCGCGACTGTGTCGGTGTTTGATCCGAACGGAATATCTTTCGAAAAAGGGGGCACGGTCGCGAGTAAATTTCTTAGCCGCTTGGCATGGTCTCGCGACGGGGGAGTTGTTGAATTGTTTTCTGCGGGTTCAAACTTTTTAGAAAGACCTGGGCGACTTGGCCAAAGTGCTTACCCAAGTTCGGGATGGGCTCAGGTTGAACCGTGGGACTTAATATATCTCCCCTCAACCAGTAACCACGAAGCGGATTTAGCGCTTGCCCTATATCGGGAAGGCATGTCCGTAAACTCCATCCCATTTGCTTTTCTTAGCTATTTTAAGGTTCTGAACATCCGCTGCGAACGTGGGGCGGAGCAGAAGACTTGGATAAACGACAACCTTCATCATGTTTGGTATCAACCGGCCCTTAAACGTTTGGCAGAGTTAAAGCACACGGAAACTGATATTGGTAGATACCTTTACGAAGAGGGTCGTTGCGCTGTTGCACATGCTCATGGAACCCCATTGATAAATCCTGATAGTTCTGCTGATAGACGTCGAATGGAGGAGGATCTTAAAGTGATGAAAGAACTCGCCGTATTGTTCATTGAAAGAGAGCTTGGTGTTCTGTCCGATAGTTCGTATTGGGGGAGTCTGCGTGAACATTTGCCCTCGAAATTAGAACTTTGGCGGAAGCTGGTTAAAGAAGGCGGACGTGTCGTTTATGTGCCAGAATGAATTTCTTCATCGTAAGGATCTTAAACCGCCGACCGCACCTTCTGCGCTCAGGAGTTGTTGCGGCTTTAATTCGTGGAACTTTAGCTTTGCTCTCGAAACCCCGGCTCGCCCTCGCAGGCGAGCCGTTCGATTTCGCCTAGCAGGAACGACATGACCCGGTCATGCCGTGTTCGTAGGGCGTGCGGTCGCACACCGACAGCGCACGGTCGGTAACCAGCGCGTGCAGCGTCAGCAGGAATTTGGCGCCCGAGGGCGTCTTGAGGAACCGCTCGAAGTTCTCCTTGTCGGTCTCGGTCCAGTTCTCCGGTCGCACGAACCGTGCGCCGGGCAGTGTGGGGCCCTTCGTCCGTTGCCTTCTCGCAAGCCAGTTTCTAAGAGCTTTCATTTTGCCACCTGCCCATTGCCTATTGCCTGTTACGAAGAGGTCTGAACCGTAATCCGTCCCACAAACGCAAGGCTGATTCAATGAATCAAAGTTACGATGCGCGCGGCTCTGCGGGACGGGAAAATGGGCTTGAAAGATTCGGAAAACGTGTGTTACGGTACTGACGAGAGGATGAAGGGGCCGGATGGTGTGGGGATTGTTGAGGACCTGCAAGACGGTTTGATTCTTCCCGCATTCTGCAGGCGTTTCCGAAAAATGCCGCATTTCGGTCCGTCCCGCTGATTAATGCGGCGTTGGGGAAGGTGAGGTTCGTATGGCGTTCGTCGGCAATCTGCTGTGGTTTGTGTTGGGCGGCGGCATTTTCTCGGGGCTGATGTGGCTCCTCATGGGGGCCATCTTTGCGGTGACTATCGTCGGCCTCCCTTTCTCCATGGCGGCGTTTCGCATTGCGGCCTTCTCCGCCTTTCCGTTTGGACGGGAGTTGATCGATGGCCGTCTGCTGGGCAAAGACCGGATGGCGGGAACGGGTTTTGTCAACTTCCTGTGGTGTTTTCTGGCCGGCTTCTGGCTGGCGCTTTTTCATGCGCTTGCGGGTGTGGGATTGTGCATCAGCGTGGTGGGCATCCCGTTCGGCCTTGCGCATTTCAAGTTGTCGCAAGTGTCGTTCGCGCCGCTCGGCAAGGTGATTGTGCGGTCGGATGTCGCGAAATTGGCCCGGGCCCGCTCGGCTGCCGCGCAGATTGACCAGTTGCAGCAGGCTAATTCATCAGATGGTGGTGTTCTGCCTGTCACCGGGCCGGTGGCGGCCCCGGGGGCTGAGGCCGGGACTTCCGGCCGAATGACGGCGATTCCTGTGGATCCGCCGAGAGACCCGATGGCAGAAATTTTGGCGGATAAACGGCTAAAAGAACTGCTTCTGGAAATGCCCACCGAAAAACTTCAGGCGATCATAGACGCTCGGTCGATGCGCGACCCGCGCTAAGGGGAGCTGGCAATGAGAGCGCCGGCGGTCAGTCGGCGCCGAGCTTATAGCAGGCGAGCTCGCGCTGGTTGCGGAGGATCAGCCGGTCGCCCACGGTGAAGAAGGTGCTCCAGCTCCGTCCGCCGAGCGGGGTGAAACGGGTGATTTCGCGAAACGCTTCGGCGGTGGGCTCGATCATGACGAGATCGCCCTTTTGTCCGTCGAGCGCGAGCACCACGCCGTCGATGGCCAAGACTTGGCCGTGCTCGAACGCTTTGACCTTCCACAGCACCTTGCCGTCGGCGGGATCGAAACACATCAGGCCTTCGGGGTTGGCGGGCTTGCCGCTGGAGGTTCCGAAGAGGTGCCCGCCGACCCGCACCGGCGTGGTGAAGAGGGGGCAGATTTCTTTTGTCGCCCATACCTCGTAAGATTTGCCGCCGCGGATCTCGATGACCGTGCTGCCGAAGAAATCGCTCGCGCCGGTGAAGATCCGGTTGCCCATGACCACGGGCTGCACGATATTGTTGCCGAACGCGTTGGTGCGCGGATGGGTCCACAGCGTCTTGCCGTCCTCGGGGTCCAGCCCCATCAGGGTGTTCGCGCTGTAACAGAGCAGCGTGGGGACGTTATCGAAGGGGACGATGACGGGCAGCGAATAGCCGGGCTTCTCCGCGTTGCCGCCACGCCAGAGCAGCGCCCCCGTCGTTTTGTCCACCGCGACGACGTTGCCGTTGGTGCCGCCGGGCTGGAGATAGGCCTTGTTTCCCCAGACGCCGACCGGCGCGGAGAAGCCGTGGTTGGGCGCCTGCCCCGCGAGGTCGCGGATATAATCCTTTTGCCATATCACGCGCCCCGTGGCGGCGTCGAGGCAATGGACGCGTCCCATGCGGCTAACGGTGTAGACCAAGCCCTGATGGACGGTCGGCGTGGCGCGGGCGAAGCCCTGATAATACTTGTGCGTGTCCGGGTAGGCGTAACGCCAGCGCTCTTGGCCGTCCGAGAGCGCGAGGGCGCGGACGATGTCGTTGGTGCCGAGGTGGTCGGTAATGAAGAGCAATCCGCCCGCGCAGGAGGCGCAGGCGTGACCGTTGTCCGTGAGCGCGACCTTCCAGAGCAGCGCGGGCGGATTCTTTTGCCAATCGCGTCCGATGCGCGTGGCGTCGGAATGGAAGTCGAGTGTCGGGCCGGCGAGGTGCGTCCAATCCGCGGCGCACAGGAGGGCCGGCAAGAGGGCAAGCGGAAGGAAACTTTTCATGGCTGTGGCCTGCCTCCGCGTTTGCGGTTCAGGACGGAACGGTAGACCTCTTCGGTGGCGCGGGCGGCTTTTTCCCAAGAGAACTCAGCGGCTTTCTTATAGCCGGCCTCGATCTTCTCTTTGCGGAAGTCGGGATGGTCGAGCAGCAGGCTGACGGCGCTGGCGATCGACGCGCGGTCACGCGGGTCGCAGTTGACCGCCGCGTCGCCGCAGTTCTCGACGACCGCGCCGCCGGAGCAGACCACGGGGCAGCCGCAGGCCATCGCTTCGAGCGGGGGCAGCCCGAACCCTTCGTCATGCGAAGGGAACACGAACGCTTGGGCGAGTGAATAGAGCACGGCCAGGTCGTCAGCTTGGATGTAGCCGGTCAGGCTGATGCGGTGCCGTACGCCGTTTTTGCGGATGGCCAGATCGATCGCCGCGGTGGTGGCGGAATCGGCCGCGCCGGCGAGAACGAGGTGCAGGTCGGGGCGCTCGCCCTGGACAATGGCGAAGGCGCTGATGAGGCCGAGGATGTTTTTGCGCGACGTGAGGTCGCCGACGAACAGGAGGAAAGAGGAGGGCAGCGAATAACGCTGGCGGACCGCCTGCAGCCGGGCGAAGTCGGTGCACCGGACGAGCGTGGGCGAAAGACCGGGAGGGATGACCACGATGCGGTCCTGGGCCGCAGGAAAACGGTCGAGGATGGTTCGCTTCGTGTACGGCGAGAAGGCGATGACGGCCTCCGCCTTGCGGATCGAAGGCGGGATCAGAAGATTGTAATGCAGTCGGTTGCGCTTGCGGCAGAATTGCGGGTGAGTCATCACGTGCAGGTCGTGGATGGTGAGGACCACCGGGCAGGGCGCGAGCAGCGGCGCGACGTAGGCCGGCGCGTGCAGCAGCGGCGCGCGGGCGCGCCACAGGATCAGGGGCAGTACGGTCTGTTCCCAGAGGATGCGGAGCAGGCGCGAACGCGAGACGAGCGCAGAGATGCCGCGGAGACGCACGTGGGGCGCTGCGGGGACGGGGCGATGACCTTCCGGAACGCAGGCGCACAATGGCATCGTGCCGTGCTCGGCCAACGCGCAGGCCAACTGGTGAACGGTCACTTCCACTCCGGAGTACGGTTCACGGAGCACCATGGCGTTGTAAAAGACATCGGGCATGGTGGGAGTATACCTGAGCGGGGGAACGATGGAAGCGCGAAATCGCAGAAAGGATGGCGGAGAGGGAGGGATTCGAACCCCCGGTACCCGTAAGAGCACACAGCATTTCCAGTGCTGCACCTTCGGCCACTCGGTCACCTCTCCTTGAAAAAAGTCAGTTAGTTATACCGATTCGCGCTGAGGAAAACAATCCCAAAGTGGAAAAACCGAGTGAAAACGTCGGAATAGGGAAAACGGCGGGCGTTTTCCGTGTAGGCAACAAGCCGCTAAACTGATAAATTGTGGACATTGTAAAAAGGTAGGGCTCAATGGAAAAGAACGGGTCGTTTCTGTCGAAATTTGGTCTTTGTCTGTATGGCGGACTGGTGGCGGCGGTTTGTATGGGGATCGTCTTCTTTCCCGTCCTTGCGAAATATTCCGCGCTGATCGCGCCTGACGCCATGCCGTTTTTTCCGTATCCCTGGCGGACGGTGAAACTCGGCGAATTGCTGGCGAGCGGGACCTTCACGCCGCACAGCCTCTATTGGCTCGTCTTCAATCCGCTCTATGCGCATGAGCTGACGTTCGCCATCGATTCGTTCGTGCTGGCCTTGGCGGGCGTGTTCTACCTGCGGTCGCAGCGCGTCCATCCGGTGGCCGCGTGGTGCGGCGGCCTGGCGCTAGGGCTGAGCGGATACACGTTCACGCTCTTCTGCGCGGGGCACCGCGGCTATTTCCACATGTTCTCGTGCGCGGTGTGGGCGTTCGGGCTGATCGCCCGCGGGGTTGAGACGAAGCGCCTGTCCTACTTCGCGATGCTGGGCTTGGTGTTCGCTTGGGGCGTGCCGTATCAGCCGGATGTCCTGCTGCTCGTCGGCGCGCTGGCCGCCGCTTACGTGCTCTGGCTCACGTTCTCACGCGGAGATTCGGAGACGCAGAGTTCCTCTCAATCAGCAATCGGCAATCAGCAGCCGGCAATCGCCCCCCAAAAATCTAAAATCAGTAATCTAAAATCTAAAATCCTCACCGTCTGGCCGCGGTTTCTGGTTTCGGTGCTGGTGCTGGCGCTGGCCGGATTCGGCGGCGTCCGTTCGGCGGTGACGACGCAGATCGCGGGACGCGAAGCGCAGATTTCGGGCGCGACAGGAAAGGCCGAGAAGTCAGGCAGCGAAGCGGGAAAAATGACGGCGGCGGAGAAACGGGAGCGGTGGGTCTTCGCGACCAACTGGAGCCTGCCGCCGGAGGACGTCCTTGAGTTTGTCGTGCCGGGCCTCTTCGGCGACGAGTCGATGCAGGGCGCTTTCCCGTACTGGGGGCGGCTGGGGCGTCCGCACGACGAGGTCTTCCAGAAGGGGCGCATGATGCCCAACTACCGCGGGCACACCGTGTACCTCGGCGTGATCCCCGTGCTCCTCGCGTTGCTTTCGGTCTTTGCTTGGGTCTCTCAAAAGAGGGCAAAAGCTGTTTCGGCTCCACACAAGGACTCCGCCCTCTGCCCTCCGGCCTCAGATTCCGCCTCCCTCCCTTCTCCCGTCTCGGATGTTCCCTTCTGGTGTGCGGTGTGGGTCGTGTGCCTGATCCTTGCGATGGGACGCTATACGCCCTTGTACAGACTGTTTTACGCGATTCCCTACATGGATTATATCCGCGCGCCGGTGAAGTTCCATCATCTGGTGGAGATCGCGACGGCCTTTCTCGCGGGGTTCGGCGCGGACGCCTTTCTGCGCGCCGGGGGGCAGGGGGCGCGCCGCAAACTGCTGTGGCTGGGGATTGGCATGTCGGCGCTGTTGTCGGTCGGCGCGCTGGTCGCGCTGGTGGCCCGGCCTGCGGTGGCCCGGTGCATCACGGAGTTGGGCATGGGGCAGATGGCCGATGCGCTGAGCGGTTACGCGCTGCACAATCTCATGCGGGCGGCGGGACTGTCCGCACTGGTGGCGGGGCTGGCTTTTGTCGCGGTGCGGAGGGCAGGGGAACGCGTTCTGGTCACGCTGGGCTGCGCGCTGTTGGCGGTGCTGGCGCTGGACCAGGCGTGGGTCGCCCGGCGCTATGTCAAGGCGATGGACATCGCGCCGTTCTACGCCGAGAATGCGGTGGTCAAAGCGGTCAAGAAACTGGCCGGCGGCCAGACGGCGAACGTGGTCAACTACGCGACGCAGAATACGTGGCAGGACTGGTTCAACTCGTCCTTGACGATGAACGGCATCCGCAACCGGGCGCCCTCTCAGGAGGAGATGGGCGCGGTGTACGGGAAGGTGTTTCTCGGGCTTCAGAAGGATCCCGTGCGGCTGTGGCAGGTGTTGCACGCGCAGGCGGTGATCGTGCCGCATAAGGGCGTCGAGGGCCTGCAGAGGGCGGGCGCGCTGCGGCCGCTGATGAATTTCGAGCTGGGCTCGGGCAGCGTGCGGCAGACATCGGTTCCGGGAGAGAAGACGCTGACGCTGGCCAGCGTGGCGAACGGGACGAAAGCCGTGCGCTGGTCCGCCGATTGGCAGGGCGATGTGCCGGCCGAGAAACAGGTGGATTTGCTCATCAGCGGCACGCGGACGGTCTCCGATGCGCCGGCACCCGCAGAGGCGTCCGTCGGAGAGGCGGACGTCCGGGTGCAGACGGCGCTCGGCCTCCCCGGCGCGTTCGCGACCCGCGTCCGCGTTTCGTCCAAGGGGGGCGGCCTTCTGGTGTTCGACGAGCGGATGACGGACAAGCAGGAGGTCCTGCTCGACGGCAAGCCTGCTCGACGGTATGTGGCTGACGCGGTGTGGCCTGCCGCGCTGGTGCCGGCGGGCGAGCACGACGTCGTTCTTCGGGCGCAGCGGCAGCCGGCGGTTCTGCTGCTGAGCGTTCTGGCCGCGTTGGCGGTGCCGGGGTGGTGTGTCGGCGCGAGGTTGCTGCAGAAGCGGCCGCACGGCATCGGAGAGGCCGCATGATGCTGCTGAAGGAAAAGGTCAAGACGTGGCTGGGGCCGCTCTGGTGGTATGCGGCCGTCATGTTCTGCGTGCAGCGCTTTGGCGATGTCATCAATCTCTACACGGGCCTCTGGCTCGTTCCCAACTGGGTTCCGAAGGCGGAACTGGGGGCGCTGCTGCCGCTGGGGCAGATCGGCGGCATGCTCGGGCTGCCGCTGGCGATCCTCCTGATGCCCTTCACGAAATTCCTCAACACGTTCGGAGCCAAGGGGGAATTTGGCAAAGTCAAGGCGTTGCTGTGCGACGCGCTCTTCCTGACGACGGCCTCATCGGTCGTGATCGCCGCGTACACGTGGTACGCGGCTCCGTTTGTCTTTGAGCGCTTGCGTATTAACGGCGCGGCCTTGGTCTGGCTGCTGTGCGGCATCGCGGTGACCTCCGCGTTCCTGCCGATCCTGAACAATGGGCTTCAAGCGCTCAAGCTGTTCCGCTGCATGAGCGTGGTCGGCCTCGCGTCCGCGCCCGTGCGCCTGATTTTTCTGATGGCGTTGCTTCCCGTTTCCGGACTGCTCGGTTTCTTCTCGGCGCAGTTCCTTTTCAACGTGGCAACCTTGGGGATCTCCTTTTGGGGCCTGAGAAAAGTCCTTTCTCGGGATGTCCAACGGCAGTCCTATTTGGGGCACTGGCGTGAGATGGTGCAATACGCGCTCCCGATTGTGGTGGTGATGGTCGTTGGCAGTATCAGCACGACAGCGCAATTATTGGTCATTCGGCAGCGCTTGCCGGATGTCGAATCGGCTGCCTTTTATTTCGGATCGCGCTTCTCGGAAATCCCCAATGTTTTGTGGTCCGCGATCGCTGTGGCGTTTTTCCCTATCATTTCAGAAGCGTTTGAAAAAGGAAAAGACACGCGGCGGATTTTGATTCAAGTGCTGTTGTTCACGGTCGGCGGCGGCGCCGCCGTCGCCGCCGTTCTCGGTTGCGGGATCGGTTGGCTGTTCGGGGCGGTCCCGAAATGGCACGACTATGAACCCTATGCCTATTTGGTGGGGTGGATGGCCATGACCAACGTGTTCCGTGTGGCCTTCGCCTGTTTCTCGACGCATGAGATGGCCTGCCGTCGCTTCGGCTTCGTGTCCTATTCCGTGCCGATCGCGCTGTTCGAAGCCGCCGCGCTCGTGGCGCTGACGGGATACGGGTTCTTCGAGCCCTATTTGCCGTCGTCATGGGTCGCTTGGATGGGTTCTCTTCACGCGGCGCGGCTGGAGTTCATCGTGTGGGTGATGTTGGCCTCGTCGTTTGCGACGTTTCTGGGCCTTGTCATTCAAATGTCGCTGTGCCGGTCCGGTGCCAGGCGAGCGTCCGTCTGATGGCTTCGTCAAGCGGGCAACGGATCTCGACTCGGAGCTCCGTCTTAGCCCGCTGGATGGAGGGGACATAACGGGGCGGGGGGAGAGCCGGGTTTGGTTTTTCTTGGATCGTGATTGGATTGTCGGTCCCCGCACAGGCACGAACCTTAAGCGCGAGGTCGCGAATCGAAATCGCTTCATCAGACCCCACGTTGTAAGGCCGCGCGTGTTCACCCTTCAGCAGGATCGTCCACAGCCATTCCGCCAAGTCCGCCGCGTACAGATAAGAACGTAAGGGGGTGCCGTCTCCGCGGATCACAATCGGGCGGTTCTCCAGGCAATCCCGGATGAAATTTCCGACCGCGAAATGGATGTCAAGGTTCAGGTACGGCCCGACAAATGCAAAACAGCGTGGAAGTAATGTGACAAAACCGTATTGAGCGCCGGCGTCCGCACACATTTTCTCGGCCGCCAGTTTCCCTTTGCCGTAAGCCGAGGCGGGGCATCCCGGATAGTCTTCACCGATATGGCTCACGTCTGTGGGCTGGTCTCCGTAAACCGCGCCTGAGCTGGTCAGCATCAGTCGGGATACGCCGGCGTTTGCCGCAAACTCCAAGACTCTGCGTGTGCCGTCAACGATCACGGCATACATTTCCTTGGGGTTTTCCCGCTCCAGTTTGGCGCTCGCCTCGGTCGCCGCGTGTATCACGAAATCGAAATGGCTTTTCGGGAAGGTGAAATCACGGATATCGCCCGGCAGGAAAGTGACGGATGATTCTGCCGCGAGCCAAGGATTCTGCGCGAGGAATTCGTTGGGGTGGCGGGAAAGAACGGTCACCTGTGCGTTCAGCTCAAAGATTTTGTTGACGCGCAGGAAACTCTCCAGCAGCCATTTTCCAAAGAATCCGGTTCCGCCTGTGAGAAAAATATGTTTGTCCCGCAACTGTGCAAACAAGGTTTCGCGAGAGTTGAGCGCAATGAAATCGTGGGGGTGTAGTCTCATGAAGAGGGCGGTGAATCAATGGGTTTGACGGCCGGGTCCATTTCTGAGAGGGGTCTGCCAAACTTGACTTTCGGATACAAATCCGTTTGGGGATCGAGCATGGCCTGAAGCAAACTGGGCCCCTTCTGGCTGCGCATCCAGGCAAGCGCATGCTCGATCTGGTCCGGTCTGCTGATGGTGCAGGCGGGAATGCCGTATGCGTGAGCCACACGTTCGAAATCGGGGGTGGAATATCCCCAGACTGTCGATTGAAGCCGTCCTGCCAAATACATGTCCTGAAACTGACGCACCATGCCCAGGCACTGGTTGTTCAGCACGAGCATGTGGATGGGAAGCGCGTGTTGAACGACGCTTTGCAGTTCCTGAATGTTCATTTGAAAACCGCCATCGCCCGCGATCAAAAGGGTTTCTCCCGCCTCCATGGCGGCGGATATGGCGGCCGGGAGCCCGAAACCCATGGAGCCTAGACCGCAAGAAGATAGGAAACGCGTTTCTTGCTGGAGTACGGCCGACTGGGCTGCCCACAACTGGTTTTGCCCCACATCTGTGACGACCACGCGCGAAGAGCCCAATGCCCGGGTCGCCGCGCGAACGACTTCGTTCGGGTTCAACGGGACACGGCCTCCCAACTCATCGCAGTCGGTCCGCTGCTTTTGCCAATCGGTGATTTGGTCCAACCAGGCCTTTCGGCAGGGCCAGACAATGGATTGTGAGATATTTTGGAAAGCGGAAAGCGCATCGCGTATGTCGGCGATGATCGGCGTGCAACCAGTCAAGCGGTTGTTGATTTGTGCGTCAACGCAGTCGACATGGACAATCTGCTGAGTGTTGAACACATCGACAACCGAGCCTGTCTGTCGGATGTCAAGACGGCTGCCAAAGACCAACAGCATGTCTGCCTCGACCAGCGCTTTGTTCGCCCACCGGTTGCCATTCGTCCCAATTAAGCCGATGCGATACGGGGAGTTCGACGGCAGCACGTCCACACCCATCAGCGAGTGAACAACGGGAACTTTGATCTGCTCCACCCAAGAGCGGAAAAGCGGTGCGGCCTGTGCGGCCCGAATTCCGCCACCTGCCAGAATCAAAGGTCTTTGAGCGTTTGCCAAAGCCGAGGCTGCAGAACGGATCGCATCGACTGGCATTGTGACGGATGGTGTCGTGCGACGGGAATCAAGGGAAAAGGGCGGGGGCGTCAATTCGGCGGTTTGAACGTCCATGGGGATGTCCAGGAGCACGGGGCCAGGCTGCCCTTCTGACGCCAAGGCAAAGGCATCCGCCAGCATAGCGGGAAAAGCCGTCGCATCCTGCACCATCCAAGCTGCTTTGGTCACGGGCCGCGCCATGGCAACAATGTCCGTCTCTTGGAAGCCCTGTTGCCGGATCTTGCGCGGGCCGCGTTGCTCGTTGCGGTTGACCTGCCCCGTGATAAAAACGGCAGGGCTTGAGTCAAAATAGGCGCCTGCGATGCCCGTTAACAGGTTAACGGCACCCGGCCCGCTGGTGGCAAGCGCGACTCCCGGAACGCCCGTCAGCCGTCCGTAAACATCCGCCGCCATGGCTGCTGACTGCTCGTGATGGAGCGAGACGATTTGTATGCGACCATTCCGGTAAATCGCGTCCAGCAGAAAAGTGATCATGCCCCCTGCGACTTCAAACACGCGTTTGACGCCACGTTCACTCAGATAACTGGCCAGATAGTCGGCAACGGTCATAAATTCGAGATTACTCCCAGTCGTCCACTCGTACGCGGTCGCCCGTGACGCCGAAGTCTCCCAACCGTTTTCTGAAAACGTTGATCATCGCGGGAGGCCCAGAAAGATAGAAGAGCGCGCCCTCCGGCGCGGAAACGTAAATCTCGGCGATATCCAGTATCCCCTTGTGGCCCGGCAGCGTACCGTCTTCACAATAAACCGTTTTTGCAAAGTTCGGGAGTTCAGCTTCGCAGCGGCTGAGCAGGTCTCCGAACAGATAGTGCTCCGCAGCGCGGACACCATAGCAAAGCGAAACAGCCTGGCTCGATTTGTCCTCAAGCATTTGTTTGAACAACGAGAGGAACGGGGTGATGCCCACGCCGCCAGCAATCAGAACGAGATGCCTGTCCGAGGGGAACAGAAATTCGCCGTAAGGGAGTTTTAGCCAGCACGCCGAGCTCTCCTCCAGCGTGTTGAAAATCCGCTCGGTGTACCGGCCCTTCACCGAAATGGTCACGGCGAGTTCGCTGGCGCGTTCGGCGGGCGAAGAGGCGATCGAGAAGACGCGTGATTCGGGCCATGGGCTGTCGGGCTGGTAGTCATCCAGCGTCAGGTGCAAGAACTGGCCGGCATGAAATTTCGGCACGCGTCCCTGCGGCGCGAATTGATAACTCACGACGGACGGCGTGTGTTTCACCACCCGGGTGACAAGCGCTTTGACTTTGACAGGAGTAGCCATAAGAAAACATTAATTTACCACGAAGACACGAAGGGCTCGAAGTTTTTTTTGGCTAGAGGGGTAAACGCTTAATGCCGTTTACTCGTGTTGGCAAATTAGCGAAATCCATTTTCTCCTTCGTGCGCTTCGTGTCTTCGTGGTGAATCTTATCCTTTCCTCGCAAACGCGCGGATCGTTTCGGCCATGTAGTCGATCTTCGCCGGAGTCAATCCGGGAAAGACGCCGAGGAACAAGGTGTTGTTCATGATGAAGTCGGTATTCTCCAGCCCGCCGACGACACGGTGTTCGATATTCATGTAGCCGGGCTGGCGGAGCAGGTTGCCGGCGAACAGGCCCCGCGTTTCAATCAGGCTTTCATCGAGATGTTGCGCGAGTTCCACACGGCTGAATGGCGTGCCTTCGCGAAGCGTCAGGATAAAAGCGAACCAAGAGGGGTCACTGTTCTCGGTTGCCCGAGGCAGAACAAAAAATTCTTCCAATCCTTGAAGCCCTTCTGTCAGCAGGCGGAAATTCTCTTTGCGCCGTGCCGTGAAAGCCTCCAGTTTTTCCATTTGCGCGGCTCCGACGGCGGCCTGCATGTCGGTCATCTTCATGTTGTAGCCGATATGCGAATAGACATATTTGTGGTCGTACCCCTTGGGAAGGGTGCCATACTGTTTGGTGAAACGGCAGCCGCAGGTGTTGCTTTCGCCGCCCTCGCAGTAGCAGTCGCGGCCCCAGTCGCGGAAACTTCGGATGATCTTCGCAAGCGCCGGGTCGTCTGTGATCACACAGCCGCCCTCGCCGGTTGTGATGTGATGCGCGGGGTAAAAGGAGCCGGTCGCGATATGCCCGAAGGTACCGGTCAGCTTGCCCCGGTAGCGGCTGCCCAGCGCGTCGCAGTTGTCCTCGATCAGCCACAGCCCGTGCTTTTCGGCAAACGCGCAGACGGCATCCAGGTTGAACGGGTTCCCCAGCGTGTGGGCGATGAAGACGGCCTTGGTTTTAGACGAGACGGCGTCTTCCAGTTTGGAAACATCGATGTTGTAGGTGCCGATCTCGACATCGACAAAAACAGGCACCAGCCGGTTCTGGACGATCGGCGCAACCGTGGAGGGAAAACCGGCGGCAACGGTAATGATCTCGTCACCCGGAGCAAGCCGGCGCGGTCCCAGCGATTCGGCCGTCAGCGCCGAGACGGCCAGCAGATTCGAGGAAGAACCCGAGTTCGTCAGGATCACATCCGACACATCGTAAAAGTCTTCCAGCTTCCCGCTGAACTCCTCGGCATAGCGGCCTGCCGTCAGCCAGAAATCGAGCGAGGAATCGACCAGATTCACCAATTCGTCCTGATCGAAGATTCTGCCGGAGTAATTGACGCGGGTCTTTCCGGGAACGAAGGGCGCAGCTTGCGCAGCCCCGTGAACCAGGCGGTAATACTCCTCGACCTTGGACAGAATCTCCTTCTTCAACTGTGCTTGCGCTGTCATCCCAAACAATCTCCATACGCTTCAATGTCCGCCACACACGCCGCACGGGCGTCGGCCCCTTCACACAACACGCTCCGGTACCAGTGCGCGGTCCGCTTCACCATCTCGTCGCAGGACCAGCGCGGATGCCACCCCAGTTCCCAGCCCGCCTTTTCGATGCTCAGGCGCAGGATGGAGGCCTCGTGGGGCTGGTCGGGCGCGCTTTGATCGACCCACTCGCCTTGGCCCCACGCTTTTACAAACGCCTCCGCCAGCGCCCCGACGGGAAGTTCCGTGCCCGAGACGGGGCCGAAATTCCAGCCGGAAGCCCATTTCACTCCGGGCTTTTCGAGCATGGCGGCGGCCAGCGTCAGATACCCCGAGAGGGGCTCGAGAACATGTTGCCAAGGGCGTATGGCGTGCGGGTTGCGCACCGGCACTGGGCGGCCCTGCGTGAGCGCCGCGACCATGTCGGTGACAATTCTGTCCCGGGCCCAGTCGCCGCCGCCGATCACGTTGCCCGCGCGTGCGGAGGCGAGTTGGACGCCGTGTTCGGCAAGACGGTCCGGGTGAAAAAAAGACCGGCGGTAAGAGGCAATCAGGATTTCCGCTGCGCCCTTGCTGGCGCTGTAGGGATCGTAACCGCCCATGGGGTCGCACTCGCGGTAGCCCCAGACCTGTTCGCGGTTCTCGTAGCACTTGTCCGTGGTGATGCAAACGACCGCGCAAGGCCTGCCCGCGCCGCGCACCGCGTCCAGCAGGCTGGCCGTGCCCATCACGTTCGTCTCGAAGGTGCCGTAGGGGTCGGCATAGCTGTCGCGGACCAGCGGCTGTGCCGCCAAGTGGAAGACCACGTCTGGCGCTGCCGCCGCAAGCGCCTCGTGCAGCCGCATGCGGTCGCGGATGTCGCCGGACGTCTCGCCGGCCAGCGTCTCCCGGATGCGCGAAAGGACATAGTTGGACGGTTCGGTCGGCGGCGGCGGCAAAGAGTAGCCGTATACGTTTGCGCCGAGGCGATGCAACCACATTGCCAGCCACGACCCCTTGAAACCGGTGTGGCCGGTCAGAAAAACCCGTTTGCTTTTGAAGATCGAGAAGTTCATTGTCACCACGAAGGCACGAAGATCACGAAGGGGAATTAGAGAACAAAACGTTTGATGCCGTTTTTTAACACGGCTACGTTGAAATTAATAAGCAGTCCAGTACAAATGCCAGACAGTTTCATGTAAGTCAGTAGCTGCGCCTCGTGAATCGGCAACAGAACCTCAACATTTTTAAGTTCGAGGAGTAATCTGTTGTCGACAACAACATCCATCCGGTATCCGCAGTCTAGCCGGATTTTTTTGTAAACGACAGGTAGTGATTTCTGCGTCTGAAAGGGAATAGCGGCATTCTCTAATTCGAATGCAAGGCATTGTTCATACGCGGATTCCAACAAACCTGGTCCGAGAATACGATGGACCTCGATGGCACAGCCAATCACTCTGTTTGACAACTCATCAAAAACCATAGGATTTCTCTTTCGTGCGCTTCGTGCCTTCGTGGTGCAGGTCTTATTTCCAATGAACCGTCCACGGGGCGTGGCCGCCCTTCCACAGGTCATTGAGCAATTGGTACTCACGCTGCGTGTCCATGCATTGCCAGAAGCCTTCGTGGCGGAACGCGTTCATCATCTCTTCCGACATGGCCCGGCACATCGGCGCCTGCTCAAAAACGAGATCTTTGGCGTCGGTCAAGTATCGGCCGACAAACGCCTTCTCGACCACCATGAACCCGCCGTTGATGTAGTTGTCGACGCGCGCGGGCTTTTCCAAAAAGCCTTTGACGTTGCTGTCGTGCAAATGAAGTTCGCCGAAGCGTCCTTCAGGGTGGACGGCGGCAACGGTGATCAATTTTCCGCTGCTGCGGTGGGACGCCAGCGAGGCGGCGATGTCGATGTCGGAGACCGCGTCGCCATAGGTCAGGAAAAAGGTCTGGTCGGTTTCCTTCAGGTGCTTCGACGCGATCGCGATGCGTCCGCCCGTCATGGTGTCGATGCCAGTATTGGCGAGCGTCACCTCCCAGTCCGCCTCGATCACCTGATCGTGGTAGGTGATCGTGTCCTTGCTCCCAAGTCGGATCGTCACGTCGGCCGCATAGGCATGGAAATTCAGAAAATAATCGATGAAACTCTCACGCTTGTACCCCAGACAGAGAATAAACCGCCTCACCCCGACTGCGGCGTAACTGCGCATGATATGCCAGATGATCGGCTGTTCGCCTACCGGCACCATGGGTTTGGGAAGCAGTTCGGTCACGTCGCGCAGGCGCGTTCCCTTGCCGCCACACAGGATCATCAGCGGCGGCATTTCGGATTGTGGACTGCCTTGATAATTTGCGCTCATTGTGTCCTGTCGAAGGCTTAAGTTGTTGATCATTAGTAGCCGTTTTGCCAATGAAAAGGCTAAATCGGTTTTTGTTATGCTTGTTCAATGCCGCGGTTGTAAATGGTTTTTCTCAGGACTTCGTTATGCGCGTAGGCGCTGTCAATGTCGTCGATCATGATCGGAGCGTCTGCTTTCACCGGGCGAGAAAACACTTCGCCTGACATCAATTCACGGCATGACAACTGCCCCTTTAGAAGAGGGACTGCGAGGTAAACGTCATCGTTGATGCGCTCATGTTCAAGTGTATGCCCTTCAGACAGGTCACGCCTGGCATAAACGCCTCGCAACAAGCCATCCAAGTATGTGATCTCCTCATCTTTGGGCACGCGTTTTGACTCGCCGCTTCCGCCACACATTTCCTTCGCTTTAATGAAAGCCTTAAACCAGACGTCGATTTGAGCCGGCAGCGAACAATAGGGGGAAACGGGGTGAGCTCCGTCATCGATATCGATGTGCCGTTCGAAAGTCCTCGCTCCTTTCGCATAGGCAATGAGCATTGAATTGTCCCAACTGGTTCGCTCATGCGTGGAGAACCCGATCGTGTGGTTCGGGTAACGGTTGTGGAGGAAATCGATCTGATTCATTTCGAGATCCTTGTCGTCAGACGGATACAAGGCGATACAGTGGTTGATGGCCAGTGGAATATTTCGGTTGTCAAAGAAAGACACGAGGTCATCCAGATCTTTCTGAGAGGTTCCGCCTGTCGAGCACAAGACCGGTTTGCGCGTCATGGCGAGACGTTCAATGAGCGGCCAATCATTGACATCCGAACTGGCCAATTTGAGCATCGGCAATCCCAGGTCGACGCAGAGGTCGACCGACTTCTCGTCAAATGGCGTTGCCATTGGAATGCAGCCAGCCTTGCGGATCGCCTCCACCATGGTTGCGAAATGTTCGCGAGGCATCTGGGTATCGAGAGTTTTTTTGATATATCGGATGTCAGTACGGGAACGGAAATCTTTGTGGATGAAATGATCAACATCACGGAACTGGAGTTTGATCGCGGCCCGAACGTTGTTGAAACGTACGACTTTTGAAAACTCGGAAATGATCCGCAATCCGCGCTCTAAATTTCCCCAGTGATTGTTTGCCAATTCAAGAACAAATAAGTCTTCGAAAATTTCGCGTTTCATCGTGAAACACCTTTTAATCGGTCTTCCCTGCCAGACCGCTCTTCGCGTCGGATGATTCATGGCTTCAAAAGAACGCCGGGTTCTTAAGAAAGATAAGAAAGAATATCTTGCGGGCCTTCGATTATCAACCAGTTTTTCCTGTCCGCAATCCTGTTTAGGCCGCCATAGCCATAGAACGCAGCGGCAAAAGTTACCCCGCATGTTGACGCCGCTAAGGCGTCGTCATATGAGTCTCCAACCATTACAACGTCTGTTCTGGCAAGTTGATGATGTCTTTTTAGGAAGGAGCGAAGCCCCTCGGTTTTGGATGAAAAAGGAGTGGAGGGCGCATCAGGTGTAAGTACTTCGCGCAGATACTGATCAAGGCCCAGGTGCTCCAGAATACGGCGGGTGGGTGTCCACGGCTTGTTGGTCAGCACATAGCTTGCTGCACCACGCGCCGATATCCTTGAAAGCATTTCTGGGACGCCTGCGTAAAAGGGCGTTTCAAGGCAGGCTTTTGCATCGTACTCCATTCGAAATGCGGTTACGAGACGGTCCAGCGTGGTGGAATCAAGTTCCTTTACCACTTGTTGGAACATCGTACGAATAGGCGGCCCAATCGCTGTTGTGATACAGCGTCCCTTGTAGGCTGGGGCAACCGACGAGAAGGCGAGTTGGGCTGCTTTTTCAATGGCTGGGCGCGAATCCACCAGCGTGCCATCTAAATCGAAGACAAACGCGGAATAGGTGGTTTGTTTAGAGCGCATAAGCAACAACATCAAAACCATTGAATTGGTGGTAACGTAATGCAAGCGGATGTGTCGGCAACAGCTCGCGCATGAGGATCGGGATTTCCCAAAGATGATCAGGTTTGTGATATACGCATACGGCGAGTTTGGGTTGGCTGCGGCGGATCGTTCCAGCCGCACCACAAAGCGCCGCGGGTTCAGCACCTTCGATGTCGAGTTTGATGAATGTGGGGTTGAAAGAGGGGAGCACGTCATCAAGCGCCACTACTTGGATGTGTAAACCGCCTTCCGGTATTATGACGCTGCCGCCGCCTTTTCCCATTGCGAAGGTGCATGTGACGGTTTGACTACCCAGACCACAAGGAAGCAGTGTCCGCATACCTAGTAGTTGCCGGTGGTTGTCTGCGAATTGGCAAAGCTGCCGGAAGTTTTCGGGGTCGGGTTCGAAGGCGGCCACCGCTTCAAAGCCAAGATGCTGGTCAAGCAGACTCTGCAACGTGTCGCCTACATAAGCACCACCATCAACCATCCGAATCGGCTGGGGGATTGAGGGCAAGTCTAACGGAAAATATTGGTGCTTTTGGTCGGGGTCACGTAAAAGTTGCAGATTTCCCGTCAAGCGCAGTTCGATCAGGTCTACGTATATTTTTCTGCTGAAATCATCCGACCAAAGGCGTAGTCCCGTAAGGAGATCCTCACGATGCTTTTGATAAAAGCTTCGCGATGTAAGCCAAAAGCGCGATACCGTCTGGTCCATGAAGGCTTCGAAAAAGTCGTAGTAGGAAATCACACAGGCGAACCCAAGACGTTCCAAAAAATGTTGGATCGCACCCGAGTCAGCGGCGAAATTGAATACTCCCAGAACGACGGGTATTCCTGCTCGAGCATAGGCTTGCGCCTTCTCACTTTCGGGCAATAGGCAAGGCACATCTTCCACCGAGAGGAGCATTTCTGCCTGTGCATCCAGGAACGCGGCAATCCGGTAGCCGTTCTCACGCAGGACCCGCATCACTTCGCGCCCACAAGTGCCTGCCCCGTAAATGACAATTTCTGACCCGGCTGACGGCCATTTCGTAATGGACGAAGGCCTGTTCAGCAACTCTATCAACCTTGTCTGTTCCCAATCGAGTGTCATAGGTTTTCATCCGCTAGGGGCGCCAGCATGTTGGCGCGTAGTTCTTCCCGGTCAAGGAAGGGGAACATGTCTTCGAGAGGCGAAGACACCATTTGGCCATTGGGTAGCTTTCTCGAAGAAAGCTTGGGCTCAAATCCCTGGGCTGGGTCAAGCATGACCTCGCAGACCTCGGGCGTGCACGAGGCTAATGCACTTCGGATGTCCCCTGAGAAATCGGGTTGTTCAATACGCCTTGCCTGTAACCCGTATGCTTCTGCCACCTTTACGAAATCGGGGAACGACACGCCGCTGGTCGGGTCTGCGCCAACACCGTGATCAAAGAAAGCTGACTGTGTCTGTCGAATGGAAAGGTATCCGTTGTTGTTCAGCACGAAAAGCTTAATCGGCCAGCGGTGATGGGCTAAGGTCTGGAGCTCTTGGAGGTTCATCTGGAGACTGCCGTCACCTGCAAGGCAGATGACCCGTTTGCCGCCGCGCGCAACGGCCGCGCCAATCGCAGCCGGCAAATCGTAGCCCATGGAAGCCGCCCCGGAGTTTGAAAACAGGCGTTGGTTAGCTTTTAATTGCGCGACTTGGAACGCGACAATGGTGGCAGTCGCATTTGCACAGACTACAATGTCATCGTCGGCAAGCCCCTGAAACAGGACATGCATGAAATGGTAAGGGTTGATCGCACCCTGCTTGGACAGATGTTTTTGCGGAAGATAGGCTGGATATCTGCGACAGCGCTCCCTGCACCATGCGAGCCATCTCCCGTGTTTTGCGGTATCGACTGGATGGATGTCGAGCTGTCGCTCGCATTCTTCAAGAAAAACCCGTAAATCGCACTGGACTGGGAGATCGGGGATAACCGTTGGTTTTTGAAGTTCGGCGGCGTCCACATCCACCTGTATTTTGAACGCATTTCGCGCGAAGTCTTTCCAGTTGTAGCTGACTTGCCGAATATTGAGACGGGATCCGAGGACCAGCACTAAGTCACTGTTCTGTATCGCGAAATTGCCGGCTCGATCGCCGATTGTGCCGGGCCTTCCGCAAAACAGCGCATGGTCAGACGCCAGCAGGTCGTGAGTCCAGGCCGTTGTGATTGGAACTCCCAACTTGTCGATAACACGTCTGAACACCGCAACTGCGTCTGCAACTCGAACGCCTGTTCCTGCCAAAATGATCGGGCGTTGCGCGTTAGTGATTTTATCGAGAATTGACCGACACAGTGCGGGCAGATCATCAATTTTTGATCGTATAGCGTCCTGCTGCGGATCGTAGCCCTTTAACTCCTCGACCTTGATTCGAGTCGCTTGTACATCTATGGGCACATCGATCCAGCAAGGGCCCGGACGTCCGGTTTTAGCTAATTGGAGTGCGCGCTCCAGATGGTAACGGATACTCAGAGGGTCATCGATGGTAACCGCGTGTTTTGTGATCCCTTTAACCATACTCACAATGTCGGCTTCTTGATCGCCGAGTTGACGGAGTTTGCCGATCAAATTGTGTTTATATAGCGCGGTTTCCCGCTTAACCTGTCCAGAGATTACCAGCATGGGGATCGAGTCAGTCCAGGCACCGAAGACCCCGTTAAGGGCGTTGATGCCGCCGGGGCCCGTGGTGACGTTGATCACACCGGTGCTTCCCGTAACCCGGGCATAGCCCTCCGCCGCCATCGCACACGCCTGCTCGTGGTGGCAGCAGACGTACCGGAGACCTTCGCACTTGCCGAAGGCGTCGTTCAAATGCATGGCACCTCCGCCGGTCACCATGAAGATGTCTCGGATGCCATTGCGCACCAAGGTCTGCGCGATGTAGTCGGCTACGCGCACTTCAGGTGCAGGTGTTTTCGTGTGACTCATAAGTGTCATGGAGATGTCTGAACGGAGCCTCAATGAGTTCGCCGCAATAGCATAGGAAAAAGGGGGGGGCATGCGGCTTAACGCTTGCGGGCGATAACGAGGGATTGGGAGGGTATATTGTTCACGATCTGAAATCCGCTGTTTCTGAGCAGACGCGTTATTTTGACGGGATTCGTGAGCCACACCGCGTCTTGGTCGTCGGCGTCGCTTGTCGCTTCCCCAATTTGCGGGTCTAAAAAGGTGAGCCGGTTGGGGGTCAGGAACCAAGAGAAGAACTCGAGCAGTGCCGTGCCAAGCGTCACCTTAAGCAAAAGCTGAGGGTAAAGCAGATAGATGATGCCGTTGGGCCTCAGCACGCGATGCGCCTCCGAGATCAGCTTTTCCGGGTGGATGGTGTGCTCGATGACGAAGCGTGAAATGAGCATGTCGATGGAAGAATCCGCGATGGGGGCGTCCAAGACGCTGCCCTGCTTGAAGTCGACTTCGGCTTGAGACTGCACAATCAGCGCAGCCGCGTGCGCGCCGATGTCGAGCGCGTGAATGCGCTTTTCCGGATAGTGCTGGCTCAAGGCGACCGCCAGTCCTCCGGCACCACATCCGAAATCAAGGATCTCGTGCGCGGATTGGCAGTGGTGCTCGAAGTGTTTGTGCCTGACCATGTCGTCCCACAGTTTCTGTTCGGCCAGACGCGCGTAATACGCCGCCCCAGAGTGGGAGGCATAATAATCGATGACCTTCCGCTCGATGACCGTTAAGTCAGTCCCCGTAAAACGTTCCAACCTCCGGCTGCGCAGAACGCCCATGGCGCGGGAGAAAATGCTCGGTGTACCCAACTCTTGACCAGACATGTGAATTCCTCTTATGAGTCGTTATCTTATCGCGCCGAAATGACGATTGGCAAGGGTATTGCTGAGAATTTGCGGCCCAGAGCGCCGTGTTTGGCCATGGGGAAACCGATTCCTGTGACTTGGCGTGATGATATGGTCAAAAAGTCAACAGAATGGTATCTTGTCTGCGGTATCTGAAAGGCGAAAACGTTTTGAGTGTTTTTTGGTTTCGGGAATGATTCCCGGATGCGAGAAAAGGGTATGCAGCAGAACACTGTTCCACTTGTGAGCGTGGTCATCCCGACTTTGAATTCCGGAAAGACACTGGAAGCGTGTCTTCGCGCAATTGCCGCGCAGAAGTTGCCGCGAGACCGTTACGAGATCGTGTTGGCGGACGCGGGCTCGACTGACGACACGCGCGCGATTGCGCGGGCTTGCGGGGTGGACAAGATCGTCGAGAATCCGCTGAAGACAGGGGAGGCCGGCAAAACGGCGGGAATCTCTGCCGCGTCCGGCGGCCTGATCGCGCTGATCGACAGCGACAATATCCTGCCCGATCCGGATTGGCTGACGCGGATGACCGCGCCATTCGCAGATCCGGACATTGTGGCGAGTGAGCCCATCGCCTACACGGTGCGAAAAGAAGATCCGGCCCTGACGCGTTATTTCGCTTTGCTGGGAATGAACGACCCGTTATGCCTGTTTACCAAAAACTATGACCGCATGTGCGCGGTCACCGGCAAGTGGACCGGGCTGGAGGTGCCGCAGCAGGACAAAGGGGATTACCTCAAACTGACGTTGTCGGAGACCGCTTTGCCCACCATCGGCGCGAACGGTTTTGTTTTTAGACGGTCGCTGCTGGAGCATGTGTCGTGGACGCCCTATTTCTTCGACATCGATGTGATGCACCAGGCCGTCGGGGCCGGGTTCCCGCATGTGGCGAAGGTCAAGACCGGCATCGTCCACCTTTACTGTGAGCGGCTGGCGGACTTCACGCGCAAGCAGCGGCGCCGGATCAAAGACTTTCTTTATTTCGCACAGGAGAAGCAGCGGACGTATCCGTGGGACCGCCAAAAGAAGTCGGGAATCGTGCTGTTTTGCCTGGCGACGGTGCTGGTGGCGCCGCTTCTGGTTCAGATGTCGCGCGGTTTTCTGCGTAAACCGGACCGCGCGTGGCTATTCCATGTTCCGGTGTGCTGGATCACGCTTTGGATGTACGGCGCGGCGACCTTGCGGAAAGCGCTGGGATTCAAGCAAGCCCCCGTGAAGCGTGACGCGTGGCAGTCCAAGACCTGAGCGTTTGGATTGCGTGTGTTTCAGTGTGTTGCTATGATTCGTTTGTGATGCGCATGGACAAAACAAATCGTCCGGTTATTGCCATTAATTACTATTTCAATTCGGACGAATTGAAGAACGGAATCTTTGCACCGGAGTGCCGCACGGGTAAAGCCCAAGGTTTGAAGGCCTTCAGAGCCTTCATGAATGCGAGAGGGGCTGAGGTCGTCACGCTGGACACGGTTGATTTTCAAGACCCGAACGTGAAGCACGTGTTGTATTTCGAATATAACTGGAGGCTGTTGCGTTCCGATCCGTTTCTGCGCAAGATTCCTCGCGAAAAACGCGCCCTGGTTCTGCTTGAGCCCGCCAACATCAACCCGTCTCTGTATTACACTGGGCTTCTGCGCGACCGGTTCCATACCGTTTTCACGTGGGACCTCAATCTCCTCCGCAAGAATCCGGGGTACTCGCAGATCAATGTGCCCGTGGGGGCGGAGCCTCGAACGTATCGCGAAAACCCGTTCGGAGACATTCCGTTCGAGGACAAGCGTTTTCTTGTCGCGGTGAGCCGCAACCGCTGGAGTTACATGCCGCAGTCGACCTACCCGATCCGGAAGCGCGCCTACCGTTATTTCGAGCGCGCCTTTCCCCGGCAGTTTGACCTGTACGGCATCGGCTGGAACTCGCCCTGCATTTTTTACGAGAAGTGGTGGGGCCATCCCAGATTTTCCTCGTGGCGCGGCACGATCGATGATTCTTGGGACGCGAAAGTCCAGAAGATCGCGGCCTACAAGTTCGCGCTCTGTTTTGAAAACAACGCCTCTGAGCCAGGGTACATCAGCGAGAAGATCACGGACTGTTTTTGTGCCCGCTGCATACCGGTCTATTATGGCTCTAAAGGGACCGAGACGCTGATCCCTCGCGACGCGTGGATCGATCTTCGCGAGTTTCGAAGCTTTGCCGCGCTGGGCACTTATCTCAGCGGCATGGATAAGGCGCAGTATAACCGCTACATTGCAGCGATTGACCGGTTCATGCGCAGCGACCGCCTCGAGTTCTTTTCAACGGAGCATTTTTACTGTGTCATCGCCGACCGCTTGGGGTTTTCATAGGTTTCTTTATGAGATTAATATTAGTCTTCACGAACAAGGAAGTAGAAAGTGAATGCTGATCCTGTTTTGGCGTGGCAGGCGCGTAATCTGTCTGCTTTGAAGCGGCTTTCCTTCAAGCAGCCTTGTAGTTCTGACGTGACACTTATCACCGCGTGGTTATGGTGTGACGAACGGTTTGATTCTTTATTGGACAGCCTGCTTGCTGCCATTCTGATGACTTGGCGTTTCTGTGGGCGGTTACCGGTTGTGCTGCTGGTTAATCGGGAAACTCCTGCGCTTCTGAACATGGCACAGGAGTGGGGGTTGCGCCTGCTTGTGGAGCCGCAGATACAGGGGGGTGGGGGGAATGTAAAAACTCTCAACAGAGAAGCGATCATGAATTTGCCCAAACGTTTTGACACGGAGTATCTTCTTTCGTTTCAGAATCACGCCTTTCCGATTCGTGAGGGGCTTAATGATTTTCTTGGAAAATACGACTATATCGGGGCACCCTGGGTGTTTGGCAAGGATGACTGGATTACACGTTTTCTGCTGCACCATCGCGGTGATGTCGGTAATGGCGCTTTTTCGATCAAGTCGCGACAATTGTGCGAGATGACCGCTTGGTATTATGAGCGTAAGTATAAGTATCTGCCGCATTGTTACCTGGTGATCGATGACTACTTTATCGGCAAAACACTGCCGTCTTTCGAAAAGCGTTACCGTGAAACCATACGGATAGCCTCGCCAGCGGCTGCGGCCACTTTCTCGCTTGAGGACAATGTGGCGCTGCATGAGTCCATCCATGCGAATCCGTTCGGGTTTCATGGCCCCCGAGCCTTTTCGCAATTGTTGCGCGAGGGCAAAGTGCCCGACTTGAGTTCGGACACGTAGCCGCCCTGTGCGGCGCGTCTCTGTGGCGTTGAACGGATAGAATAGCCGGAGCGTTTTATGCTCCGGCTTTTTTTGTACTGGGCATTAACGAGGTTGTAGGTCAGCGCGGTAACGTCTTAAGCGTCGAGGGAAACGACCGTTTGAGGTTGTAAGGCTTGACGAGGGGATCGTTGTCCGGGACGAGGCAGTAGCCCGATCCCGCCGGTTCTTCCTCAAACGCATCGCCCCGGACGGGGGTGATCACACCCGCGTAGAGCACCTGTGCCTTCTTGTGCTGCAGGCGTCCGTTGAGCAGCAGATAGTCGTAATAGACGTAGAACGTGCCCCGGAAGACGCCCGTCAGCGGAGAGAAGTTCAGCGAGGCCAGCGCGCTGTTCGGCCCGCCGTATACGTACCCGCCGGCCGTGAGCTGCGGCCACGTGCCTTTTTCGATGACCATGCCGGCGGCGGAGGCCGTCACGCCGAGGTCGACGGGGAGCGCCTCGGCGACGAAGTCCACGCTGCCTCCCGTGAAAAAGTAGGGAACCGGGCCGATCTCGACTCCGAACCGGTAGGCCGGCGCGAGTGCGGGCGGCTTCACGTAAAAGCCGCCGCAGACGTCCAGCAGTTCCGCGAAGTCGGTCGGCCATCCTTTGCCCTGCTCCCAGCGCAACAACCACCCCAGCTCACGGTCGGTGACGACCGCGCGGGTGTCGGGGTTGATCCAGAGCAGGCCGCCGATCCATCCCTTTCTCGTGTTGAACGGCGCGAATACCGGCACGCAGACCCATCCGCCGGCATCGTCGAACAGGAGCGCGCGGCTGGACATCGACAGGCTCGTGCCGTCCGCCAAGACGCCGGCCACTTTCGCAGAGCCTCCCGCACCGATCTGGAGCGTCAGGTAGCCCGTCCCCTGGGGTGCCGCGTCGGCGGCTCCGAGTGCGAGCGTCTCCAGCACCGGCAGCGACGCCGTGTAGTAGCCCGTGAAGACGGACAGGGCGGCCTGCGCCGCGGCGTCTGATCGGTCCTTGAAGCGGTTGCGCGCGCCGTCGAGCGTCAGCGTCTCGTCGCCCAGTTTGCCGCCCGCGAGCGAGCCCCAGATGCGGTTCTGGCGCACGTGGAGGTCGAGCCGCTCGCCGCCGTTCAAAGTCACGGTCGCGCTGCAGGTCCCGTCGCCCTCGTCGACGCTGCTCCATGCGCGCGAGTTGAAGGCGAAGACGCCGTTCCGGGTGACCGCCTTCGCAGTGAACTTTCCTGCCAGCGAGGTGATGTTCAGGGTGAACGTGCCGAGGACCGAGACGGCGGAGTGGTCGCCGAAGTCCTGTTCCGCGAAGAGGTAGCCGTCATAGGCGCCGGTGCCGGTGAGCAGGTCGTCGTCCGCCGGGTCCGAGAGGTAGGCGGGGGTGGTCCAGCGCGCGTGCAGGGTGTGGTTAGCTGGCGTTGTTACCAAAGACGCCGCAGTAATGGGATGACCTTCTTCGGTAAACCACCCGTCAAACATTGGTTTGACTCGTGTTGAAAACGGCGGCGTTGGCATTGGCAACAAACCATAAACCTTGCCAAACGTTGCTGTCTGGCTTAAGGGTTGTACCTCTCCTCCGTTGGGGTCGAAGACAACCGTAATGCTCAATGCGTATTCATGTGCGCCAAAATCGATTGTTTGGTTGAGGATTCGATCCTGTCCTTCAATATCATAGGATGTTGTTGAAAATAAGTTGTGGCCATTGTCGCGGCATGGAGAATTTGGAAGTAGGTGAAAATCACCGTTCAAGGGATCAACAAAACCAGGTGAGTTGGAGACCCATGATGCATCCGATTCGCTAGCATAGCAATTATAATATGGCAAATCAGTTGCCGTATTATCACAAATAATGCAATTGAAGGACCTGTCCGAGGCAGACCCCCCGCCAGCCGTAGCCGCATTTTTCGTTAATGTTGAGGAAAGAAGGTTGCATTCCCATGATCCACCGCCATGCTGAATCGCGGCATTTTTCCAAAGTACACAATTGTTTACTCTGCCATTTGCTGTTCCGCCACCTGATGTTGCCTTACAGTTTTCAATAATTGAATTTCGAATTTCCGCATCAAGAGCAAATCCTGCCATGCAAACTCCGCCACCGCGATGCTCAAATGGATGCGGATATGCAGGGTGTGCAAGCGTGGCGCCGTCCTTAAGGGTGAAGCCGTCAAGTAAACCCTTGCTCATAAACACACAGCGTACTGCAGATGGCAAACTAAAGTGCGAAGACCCTGAACCTTCAATAATAGTTGTCTTAGCGCCGTTAACACTTTGAACCGTAATTTGATTTGTTATGACGACTCGATTACGAAGAGTATACCCGGGGATCACTGTTGTACCAACATTGTATACACCGTTTGTTACAATAACCCTGTCCCCGTCAATAGTGAGGGCAATCGCGGCCTGTATCGTTTTTTTCGCTGTAAGCCATGAAGAACCGTCACCCGAATCATCCGGGCGAGCGGCGTCAACAAAAAATGTGCTGGGTTCGCCGATATTAACGTCAGGAATATGTTTAGAAGACCCATTTTCAAATGCACCGAAATCGACTTTGTTGGTGTATATCCTTGTGTTCCCATCTAAATCGCAAGGTCCCAATGCGTAGAAGTTGTCGCCGGTGTCGCGACAAGGAGAGCTGTTGCTTAAATGAAAATCATTGTTTTCGGCGTCCACGAAAAGTGGGTTACTTGTTGTCCATGATGACGCCACATCTGAGTCATGATAATTGTTTGAACTTCCGTTAAGGAGAGTGTTTCCCCAGATAATGCAATTATACGACCATCCGAGGACTGTTCCGCCACCTAAGCCAGCCGTGTTTTTCGACATCGTGCAATTAATGGAAGCGCATTCCCATGTTGCTCCCCCATGTTGAACCGCGATGTTATTGTGAAGCAATGAGTTGGAAATCCTCCCTTTTGCCGCTCCCCCTCCAGAGGTGGCCTTGCAGTTGGCAATAATAGAATTTTTGAGAGCCGTACCCATGGATTGCGCCACCATATATATCCCGCCGCCTTGGTGGTCAAAAGGGCTTGCGTATGTTGGGTAAGCGAGCGTGGCACCGTTAATTAATGAAAAACCTTCGAGAGAACCTCTACTCATATACACACATCGAATGGCGTTTTCTGTGCCAAAGTGTTCGGAGCCAGAGCCTTCAATGAAAGTTTCACTTGCACCATGAATGCTTTTGACGACAATGTCATTAGTAATAACGACACGATTCGCAAGCGTAAAACCAGGTGTGATTCGTGATCCCTGATTATAGATGCCGTTTGTGACAAGAACAGTGTCTCCTCTTGTGGTCAGATCTACTGCTGCTTGGATGGTCTTTTTTGCGGTCACCCAGCTTGTTCCTGCACCATTATCGTCGGGACGGTTCGCGTCGACGAAATACGTAGCTGCAAAGAGATGACTGGCGGCGAAGAGTGCAACGCCGTGCACGGCATGACGCAATGAAATAGTCATATCGTCTCCAATATGAATGAGATGTTGTAGAATGTTTTGATCGTATATGGCTTCATTGATCTTAGCAAGGCGAAAGACACAAATATTTAGTGTTTGGGATGCAGACAGAAGGCGTAATGGGAAGGAAACCACTGGACGATTCCGCTAAAAGTGGTGTACGCTTGGTCCATAAATAGGGTCAACCGAGTGTTTTCTTCGGGATGGGATCGGTATGCGGCAAAAAGCGGTGTATGAACGGATTTTTACGTATGGCAGCCTGCAGTTTTGTGGCCACATGGAGGAGTATCTTGCTGCGCGGACGCACGTGCTGAGCGTTTTCATCGTTCAGCCGCGCCACGGGGGTCATACGAATATCCTGCGTCGCTATGTGGACGGGACCTGTGTGGAAGAGCGCAGGGTCCGGTCCTCGCAAAATCTCTTTTTGTATTATTTCTTGTGGTACGTCAACCATGTCCGCGAACTGTTGCGCTTCTGTCCCAAGGACGGGCTCACGTTGGTTTTTGGCGGGCATCCGCTCGTTTTCTTTGGAATGTCGTTTTTCAGGCTGCTAAGGCCGCTGTCCTTCGCGTACTGGATCGGCGACTATTTCCCCTCACGACATCCGGTCATCCTCCTTTACGAGTGGGTCAAGAAGTGGTATCAGTGCCGCGTGGACTACGCATATTATTTGAGCGACGCCATCAACCGGGTGATGAACGGGACGGTGGTCGACACAGCGCGCCGGAGGACGGTCATGTGGGGACTCAAGCCGTTCCCGGAGGCACCCTTGCCGCCGGGAACGCCGTTCACGCTGCTGTTCGTCGGTCTGATCCGCCCGGGGCAGGGGCTCGAGACGTTGTTCGATTTCCTGGCCGGGCATCCGGAATACCGGCTCTCGCTGATCGGCGTGGGGCAGCCCGCCTATGTGGCCGAGTTGCAGGAGCGGTTGCGGCAGACGGGATTGACCGGGCGCGTCTTTTTCCCGAACCGGTTTTACAGCGAGGCGGAGCTGCTTGAGGTGGCGCGGAGTTGCCATGTCGGGATCGCGATGTACGATACGGGGGCCGCGAATTTCACGCACTATGCCGATCCCGGCAAGGTGAAGGCGTACGCGGAAATGCACCTGCCTGTGATGATGTCCCGCATCTCGGATATCGTCCCCTTCGTTGAGCGCTTCCGCAGCGGCGAGGTGGTCGACGCGCCTGGGCAGATGGGCGAGGCGCTGGAACGGATACGGCTGGAATATGACGCTTACCGCAAGGGTGTGGCGGCGTTCAACGGCTTCTTCGCGTACGAGCAGTATTACGGGGATGCTTTCAGCGCGCTGGAGGAGTGTTGGCGATGAAGTGTGTTTCACGGCTCCCGGTCAGCATCGTCATGAGCATGAGGAATTCATCCTCCACGATCATTCCCTGTTTGGAGGGGCTGGCGTCACAAGCGTATCCGATTTCCGAGATCATCGTGATCGATAATGTGTCGTCCGACGATTGTGCCGACAAGGTCGAAACATTCGCTAAGCAGTGTCCAATTCCCGTGCGCCTTATCAGGCAGACGGTGGACGGCGGGATCGGCAACAGCTACAACTCAGGCGCGGCCATGGCGCGGTCCCCCCTGTTGATTCTGGTGCATTCTGACGGGGGGTTTCCCTCGACGCATGAAGTGGAGAAGCTGGCGGCTCCTCTGTGTGAGGACCCTGATGTTGTGGCTGCCTATCCCAAACTGCTGATGCCGCGGGATGTATGGGAGCGGTTTCCATATTGGCAGAAGTGCCTGTTTGCCCGTGCCGTGGACATGGAAAGGCCCTCCATGTGCGGGAAATTCGACTGTATTAGGCGGGATGTGTTTTTACGCGTCGGCGGATACGACACGAAGCGTTTTACGGCGACATGCGGCTATGGCGGAGAGGATGCCGACGCGCACAGCCGTATCGCCCGCGCGGGACGGATTGCGCAATCAGAAGCGCGGGTGATCCATCTGCATAACCTGAGCGAGAACTACGGCTTGCGCGCGCTGTTTGTGACGCGAAAGTTGTTGGCCAGGACCTACTCGAAGGTGCTGCGTTTTCAAGGTGTCAGCCCCACGTTCGGGAAGCTTCTCTTTTTTGTGAGGCCTGCCCTCGCTGTCATTCCCTTGATTCCGCACCTGTTCTGGCTGGGGGTTGCGCTATTGTTCGCATTCTCGCTGGCCAACTCGTGGCGGATGTACACGTCGCGCACCACGCTGCTGAACCCCCGCATCCTGCTGTTGCCGTTTGTCGACGTGGCGCTGGTATATTATGAAACGTTTTGGTTCATTGAAGGTCTGCTGACCCCGCCCGCCGATGCCGCGCGTGCGAAGTGAGTGGCTTCGGCGAGCGGTGGCCCGGCCTGCCGGCGCTTACGCCTGTTGGCGTTCAAAGGCGCAGGCGAAGGCTCCATCCGTGTGCGAACGGCTCGGGATGCGTTCTTCCACCGCGACGCAGGCCAGCTCCGGATGGGTCTTGCGCAGGAGCGTGATCTGGCGACGGTTTTCCTCCGGCTCCAGGCTGCACGTCGAATACACGAGCCGCCCGCCGGGCGCGAGCAGCGCAAGGGCGTTCTCCAGCATGAGCGCCTGGGCTTCGGCGAGTTTCTTCATGCGTTTGGTGGTCCAGCGCCAGCGGGCGTCGGGGCGGCGGCGCAACACGCCGCTGTTCGAGCAGGGCGCATCGATCAGGATGCGGTCGAAAAGCCCGAACGGCGCCAATGCGGCGGCCGGGGGGGCGGTGAGGTCGCCCTGTTGGACGGTGACCCAGGTTTGGCGCGTGCGCTCCAAGTTTGCGCGGACGGTCGCCAGCCGGTCTTCGTGGAGGTCGAGCGCGACCAGCAGGTGGCCGTCGGATGAGGGCGGCCCCATGCGCCAGGCGAGCTGGACGGTCTTGCCGCCGGGCGCGGCGCAGGCGTCGAGCACCTTGAGCCCGGGCTTGACTGCGAGTAGATCGATGGCCGGCGCGGTGGCCGGGTCCTGCACGATGAATGTCCCCTCGGCATAGCCCGGAACCGCATCGACCCGCGTGCCGCGCGGCAGGGGGGCGAACGGTTCGGGAGCGCCGGGAGGGAAGGCGAGGAACGTTTCGGCCGGCTCGTTGTTCCAGTTGCAGAGCGCGAGGGTTTCTTCCGCGCCGAAACGCTCCAGCCAGCGGGTGACGAGCGCGTCCGGGTGCGAGGTCCGGATGCCGATGGACTGCTTCGCGAGTTCCGCGAGCAGGGCGTCGCGCTGGCGCAGGAGGTTGCGCAGCACGGCGTTGACGAGCCCGGCGGTCTGCTTCGAGGCGAGTTTCGCGGCCTCGACGGTCTCGTTGACGGCCGCATACTCGGCGACGTCGGGCATGAAGAGAATTTGGCTTGCACCGACGAGCAGGGCCGCCTCGGTTTCCCCTTTCGGCAGCTTTTTCACCAGCCGCTCGAGGATCCATACGAGGGTGCGGTAGCGCCGGACCGTGGTGTAGACCAAATCGGTGATGAAGGCGCGGTCGGGGCCGTCGGGGATCAGCCGGTCGGGGAAATCTTGGGTTTCCAACCATCGGGTAACAACGAAGATCGCTTCACGTCTGGAACTCATGGCCGGGAATGATAGAGGAGGGGGTGGGGGAAAGCAATAGGCAAGTGCGCGCGGGAGCAGGGCGTTTCTGTTTGACCCGATTTGCGGCCCGCTCAGAGGTCTGGACCCGGCCCAAACATGCAAGGTACAACGTTTTCGGACCCTCTGCGGATTTCAACGTTTCTGGACCGTGTCGGACGCGGAACACGCCGAATCAAATATAATAGTCGCAACAATCTACAAGGCAACATGTTAAGATGTAGCAAATCAAGCCTTATTGGCCGCTAAGTGTCCCATTTCGTCCCGTTTTGTCCCACCGGCGGGATTCGACGTTTTGTTCGATATCCGATGTTCAATGTTGATTTTCCGCGTTATGTGGAGGCAGCGCACGCCTCCTCAGAAAACAGCGCGCGACCCCCGTTCACTTAGAAACGCCCTGCGCGCGGGGGAAGTTTGAGAAGGGGAAGGTTGAAGCGACCCTTGGGAAACGGTAAGATACGGGCGATTTGATCCTGCGTCTCGCGCAGTGGCGGGGGCAGACGTGAAAATACAACAGCGGAAACGCGTTAGGAATCTTTTATGACGAATTTCACGTGGTATGATGTGAGTGATGCCACGGTCGGTTTGCTTTTCGGCTTGGCCGGCATGTTGGGGGGCTACGCGCTGCGCGGCCTGATCGGCCGGTGGCAGGCGGACGCCATCGAGAAACAGGCGCAGTTCAAGCTTGCCGAGGCGGACACGGAGGTCAAGAACCGGCTTAAGGAAGCGGACATTCTCGCGCGGGCCGAAGTGGTCAAGGCGCGCGAGGAATTCGAGAAAAGCACCAAAGCGCGCCGCAAGGAACTTCAGGACATCGAAGAGCGTCTGACGGTCCGCGAAGAGAATATGGACAAGAAGGCCATCCTGCTTGAAAAGAAGGATCAGACGGTCGCCCAGAAACAGGAGGAAGTCCAGCACAAGGCCGAGGAGGTGCAGCAGAAGCGCGCCGATGCCGAAAAGCGGTGGGGCGAGGCGGAACAACGGCTGCAGAAGCTGGCGGGCATGACCCACGAGGAGGCGCGCCGCGAGGTGTGTCAGAAGGCCGAACAGGAAGTTCGCAGCGAGGCGGGCAGCCTGATCCGGCGGGTGCAGGAGGAGGCCAAGGAAACGGCGGACCGCGAGGCCGCGCGCATCGTCGCGACCGCGGTGCAGCGCTTCGCCCTGAGCCATGCCAGCGAGATGATGACCAGCACGGTGCCTTTGCCGAGCGACGACATCAAGGGCCGGATCATCGGGCGCGAGGGCCGGAACATCCGCACCCTGGAGGCCGTGACCGGCGTGACCATGCTGATCGACGACACGCCGGAGGCCGTGGTGATCTCGGGGTTTGACCCCGTGCGGCGCGAGATCGCCCGCCAAGCGCTCGAACAGCTCGTTTCGGACGGGCGCATCCATCCCGCGCGGATTGAGGAGGTGGTCCAGAGCGTCACGGAGAGCATGGCGAAAACGATTTTCGAGGCGGGCGAATCGGCGGCCTACGAGGCGCAGGTCCAAGGCGTTTCGCTGGAGATCTTGAAGTGCGTGGGGCGGCTCAAGTTTCGGACCAGTTTCACCCAGAACGTCTTGCGGCACTCGGTGGAGGTGGCTCACCTGATGGGCATGATGGCGTCCGAACTGGGACTCGATCCGGCGGTCGCGCGGCGCATCGGCTTCTTCCACGATATCGGCAAGGCTCTGGATCACGAGACGCAGGGTGCCCACGCGCTGATCGGAGCGGAGTTTCTGAAGCAGCACGGCGAGGATCCTGTGGTGGTCAACGGCGTGGCTGCGCATCACGAGGATGTTCCCTCCGAAGGCCTGTACGGCGTCCTGTGTTCGGCGGCCGACGCGATCTCCAGTTCGCGACCCGGCGCGCGCGCCGAAACGTTGGGCGTGTATGTGCAGCGCCTGGAGAAATTGGAGGCGATCGCCAACAGCTTTCCGGGCGTCAAGAAGACGTTTGCCGTCCAGGCCGGACGCGAGGTGCGCGTGATTGTGGACCCGGGACAGGTCAACGACAACGACGCGATGGTGATGGCGCGGGACATCAGCCAGCAGATCGCGGCCAACATGCAGTTCCCCGGCCAGATCCGGGTGGTCGTGGTGCGCGAGATGCGCTGCATCGAATATGCGAAGTAGGCGGGTCCCTCGCGGGATGGCCATGTCATGTGGAGAAGCGCCGCGTGCGCGAAGGTGTTGAGCGATGAAAATACTGTTGGTAGGCGATGTGGTGGGCGGCCCGGGACGGCGCGTCTTCCGGGATGTGGTCAAGCGGCTGCGCGATGAGAACGCGGTCCACGCGGTGGTGGTCAACGGCGAGAACGCGGCGGCTGGAAACGGCATCACGCTGGCGCTGGCGGAGGAGCTGTTCAAGTCCGGCGCGGATGTGATCACGCTGGGCGACCACGTGTGGGGGCAGAAAGAGCTGGAGTCGACGATCAGTGGCGAGAAGCGGCTGCTGCGCCCGGTCAACTATCCGGCGGGCGCGCCGGGTCAGGGCCACGTGACGGTGCAGACTTCGCTCGGGCCGTTCACCGTGGTCAACCTGCTGGGGCGCGTTTTCATGAACCCGATGGAATGCCCTTTCCGCGCGATGGACACGTTGCTGAAAACAGTGCCGTGCAATGCCCCGGTCATCGTCGATTTCCACGCCGAGGCGACCTCCGAAAAGATCGCGATGGGTTTCTATCTCGACGGGCGCGTGGCGGCCGTCGTCGGTACGCACACCCATGTGCAGACCAGCGATGCGGTTCTGCTGCCGAAAGGCACGGCATACATGACCGACCTCGGAATGACCGGCCCCTTCAACTCGGTGATCGGGCGGGAGATCGCGCCGGTGCTTAAGAAATTCACGACGGGCATTCCCGCCAAATTCGATGTCGCCAGCGGCCCTTGTGTGCTGGAAGGCGCAATTCTGGAGATTGATCGGCAGAGCGGCAAGGCGGTGTCGATCACGCCGTACCGCTACCGGGAAGGCGCGGTTGCCGGGTGAGGCTTACGATGGCGATCCCCGTTGACAGAAAAGTGTTCACGGTCTCGGAGCTGACGCGTCAGATCAAGCAGACGCTGGAGGACGAGGTCGGCCACGTGTGGGTCGAAGGCGAGATCTCGAACTTCAAGGTCTACGGCTCCGGCCACGCCTATTTCAGCCTGAAAGACGCGAATGCCCAGCTGAGCGCGGTTTTGTTCGCCGGCTCGCGGCAGGGCGTCGCACCTCAGACGCGGCTCGAGGACGGACAGCGGGTGCGCGTGTATGGCCAGATCACCGTGTTCGAAAGCCGCGGCCAGTATCAGATGCTGGTGCGAAAGATCGAGCCGGCGGGCGTTGGCGCGCTGATGCAGCGCTTCGAGGAGCTGAAGCGCAAGCTCGAGGCTGAGGGCCTCTTCGAACCGGCCCGCAGACGTCCGCTGCCCAAGTTGCCGCAACGCATCGGCATTGTGACCTCGCCGACCGGCGCGGTGATTCACGATATGCTGAATGTTTTGGGGCGCCGCTTTCCCAATCTCCAGATCCGCTTGGCGCCGGTCAAGGTGCAGGGTTTGGAGGCGGCGGATGAAATCGCGGCGGCGGTGGCGCTCTTCAACCGGACGTGCGGGCCGGACAGCGACTGGCCGGCGGATGTGCTGATCGTGGGGCGCGGCGGTGGCAGCCTTGAGGACCTGTGGGCCTTCAACGAGGAGGTCGTTGCGCGGGCCGTGGCCGGATCGGCGATCCCGGTGATTTCGGCCGTGGGCCATGAGACGGATTTTTCACTGTGCGATTTCGCGGCGGATCTGCGTGCGCCGACGCCGTCTGCGGCGGCGGAACTGGTGGTGGCGCCCAAGGCCGAGTTGGAGGCTCTGGTGGCGCGGCTGGAGCGGGCGCTGCGGCAGGTTTTGCAGCAGCGGACTTCCGGGTTGCGCGGCCGGTTGGCTGCGGTGCAGGCGGCCGGCTTCCTGAAGCAGCCGGAGCAGATGGCCGAGCGCTTGGCGCAACGGGTCGACACGCTGGGCATGCGTCTCGATCACGTGCTGCGGCAACACGTGCAGGCGGAGCGCCAGCGGGCTGAGCAGGCGATCAACGGACTGTTTCTGCTGCGCGAACGGCAGGTGCGGCAGGTCGCGTCTCGCGTGGCTTTGGACGAACGTCGGTTGGACCAGGCGTGCCGGTTGCGGATCGAACGGCTGCGAACGCATGTGGCGGCACTGGCACGGCAGGCGGACCTGCTCAGCCCGCTGGCCGTCTTGGAGCGGGGGTACAGCCTCACGCGCACGGAAGGCGGCCGACTGGTGCGGTCTGTGAACGATGCGGCGTCTGGCACCGGATTGGTCACGCGCGTGAAGGACGGAATGATCAGGTCCGTGGTTACGGCGGACGAGCCGATCGGCAAGTCCGGGAACGAGGGCGCCCCCTCCCGGGGTAGCCCAGCCTAAAGGATGAAGTTTATGGCGAAAAAAGAAGAGAGTTTCGAGGCGGCGCTCAAGCGGCTGGAGGCGATTGTGGAGCAGATGGAATCGGGGGAGACCGATCTCGATACCATGATCGCGTCGTTCGAGGAGGGCCAGCGGCTGGTGAAGTTCTGCACGGCCAAATTGAACGAGGTCGAGAAAAAGATCGAGAAGATCGTGAAGAACAACGCGGATGGCGTGACGGTCGAGCCGCTGGAGTTGAAAGCCGAATGATTCGCGGAACTTACGGTTCTGCGAGTTGGATGCGCAGGCGGTAATATTGCGCGGGGAAGAGGGCGGGGCCGGACGCCTCATCGAGCAGCAGGATCGATTGGCCGTCCCAGTTCCACTGAGCGGGCTCGGCGGTGCGCGAATCGAAAAGCACGCGCGTCCAATCGCCCGTGACGGAGGAGGACGCTTCTACGCGGTACACGATGTCGCGCTTGCCGGGGTCGAAACGGAATGTGTAAAGCGGATTGCCGTGCACGAGCGAGAGGCGCGGCAGTTTGTCCGCCACCGGCTCGGTGATGCCGATGTTGAGCGCGTAGCGGAAAAGGTTTGGAAGAGGCCCGCCATACGGCGTGGCGAACGGTGCTGTGATCTGAGGATCCGACGGGTTCGCCGGCGGCGGGAAGTTGGCTTGCAGCCATTCGCTGAAGCTCACGGGCTGACCTGCCGCGCGGATTTCCATGACGTATCCCTGGCGCGGGCCGTCGCCGAAGTCGGCCGTTTCCGGCATGGCGGTCACGGCGAGCGCCAGCATGCCGCTGTAGGGCGCGTAGAGCCTGCCCGCAAACGTCTGGCTGCCGCTTTCGCTGGGTTCATAGAAGCGCATGACGGCGCTGGCAAGGAAGTCGTAGAGGTCGTCTCCGCACTCGACGAAGAACCCCCCGCGCAGGCAGTCGCCCGCGGCGATCGCCGGCAGGTCCAGATAGACGTCGATCATCGGGGCCGCGCCGCCGCGGCGGATCGAGAGCAACCGCAAGACCGAATTGCCGCTGCCGGTGGCGTGCCGGTAGTCTGGCGTGCCGGTGTTGAAGGAAAAGGCGTAGTTGAGACCGATGGCGGCGGGCGAGCTGAGGATGGTGCCGTCCAACGCGACCGTGCCGCTGCCGTGAACAGGGCCCACCATGCCGGTGCCGGAGAGCTGGGCGTTCGCGGCGACCTCGACGGGCGAGATGATTCTGCCGTGGACTGTGAGCGTGCCGTTGCTGACGCAGACCGGCACATAATAGTTGCTGCTCATGGCGGGAAGGATCAGGTTGCCGCCGCCGGTTTTCGCGAAACTGTATGTGCCCAAAAGCGGACCGGACAATTGGAGCGTGTTGCGGGCGTTTTCGACGTGGATCGCGGAAGGTCCCGCAAAAACGATGCGGTTGGTGATGATCGCGACGCTGTCGTTCGATACCGGATCGTAGCGCAGGGCGCCGGAGACGCCGAGCCCGGTCACATCGGGGAGTTCGCCGCCGCGTCCGAGGCTGTTCAGCGTCAGGTCGCCGCCGAAGTCGTAGACGCACGGCGCGCCCACGGTGCTCGGCGTGGTCATGCGCAGCTGGCCACCGGGGTTCACGGTTACGGAGACGCTCCGCACCGGCGAACTCGGCTGTTCGAACAGGAGCACGCCCCTGTTGATGACGGTCGGCCCCGTGAACGTCAGCCCGCCATCGCCCGTGAAGGCCGCCAGCCCCGCGCCCTCCTTCGTCACCCCCCCGGGACCGCTCCAGTTCTCTTTCAGGCGCAGGGCGCCATAGCTGACGTTGCCGGTCGGGTTGTTGACCGTCAGCGTCAGGTTGGTGCCGAGAATGACGCCGGCGTCGACTTCCAACTCGGCGTATCCCGGTCCGCAGCCGTTGACCGTGAGCTCGGCGTTGGCGTTGGTGGACATGAAAGTCAGCGTATTGGTGGAGCCGCTGTCGCTGATCTTGTTGCGGTAGGAGGTGTCGTCCATGTTGAAAGTCAGCGAACCGATCGTGACGGGCGCGCGGAGATTGGCCTCGCGGTTGGCGGAGGCCGGCGCGCCGATGAGGGCCGACGCGCCGATGCCGTCGGGATACGGCAGCGGATCGGTGCTCCAGTTCGCGTCGACCGTCCAGTCCGCGTTTCCGGGCGGCAGGAAATAGGGGACCCGCAGCGGCACGACGAACGTCGCCTCTTGAAGCGGGCTCCACTCGCCGCCGGTGAGTACGCGCGCCTTGAGCGTGGCCGTGGCCGGGAAGCGGAGGGGGGTGGTGTAAAGGCTGCCCGCGACCGCGCCGCCAAGGGCGCGGGGGTCGATACCGTTGGTGGTCCAGTAGATACTGCCTGAGCCGTTAGGGTTTGTGACCGTGATCCAGGTATTGGTGGCGGTCTCGCCCCCATGCTGGCTGAACTCCGGGGCAAGCGTGGAGGGCCAAAGTCCCAGCGAGGACAGTTGGGTAAAGTAGGTGGTCCGGCGGGTGTCGTTGACGATCCAGTTGTTGTAAAAGGTCTCGTTCAGCGATTGGCCTGTGGTTTCTAGCATGATGGGGTTGATTGTATTCCGCAAGGTGATGAAAACGGACTGCATGTTGCTTTTTGTCATGCACCCGCCGTTGAAGAAATGCTTCTGGATCCGATCGGCAAAGCGTAGCTTGAATTCGGGCGAGGCGTACAAGAGGGTGAAGATGACAGGAATGTAGACCGTCGATGTTTGGGGGTTTGCAATGATCAGATCGCTGGTGAAGGTGTTGTAAGTGGTCGCGCGACCTGTTGAAGAGCCAAAGCTCATTTCGGCGTCCCACATGTAATACCGCCAGCGGCCTTGCGCGCTGCGCTCGCGGGCTGCGACCCAGTTGTTGCCGGGCCAGTCTCCGCAGGCCGCAAAGGAGTAGACCGTCAAATAGTCGATGATATTTTCGACGTCGATGTAGTCTTGAGCCTTCACATAGTTGGCCACAATCGTGAGGTTGTTTGTGCGCAGGAATGCGATGGTGCTTTTCCAGTGGATCGCATCCCCGCTCGCGAACGCATTGACCTGCTGGACGTCCCACGTGGCGATGCTGCCGTGGTGCTGCTGCATGAACGCTTCGCGAAGATGCTCGCAGAAATTGAAATAGCCCTTCCAGACCCCGTTGATGTAGACGGACACGAACGTCCCGATGGAACCTTGTTGTCCGGTTCCGATGAAGAGCCGCCGCATCATTTCGTCAATGATGAATGGGTTCTTGATGTCGTTCTTACCGGCACGAATGCGTATGTCCTCGAATTTCGTTACCTTGCTCTCTGGAAAAAAGGCATAATCTTGCGGCGATTCGCCCAACTCGCCCCGGAAGAATATGTTGAAAGAAGGTTTTTGCGTGGCAGAAATGGAAAAGGCGCTCGTCGGCTTGTCGCTCAACACCAACTGAGGTCGGGACCAACCGCTGCTGGAGATGCGAAGCCCGAG